>ERZ1292623.35-Hain-H51-01um-R1-35-length-150743-cov-21_pt2 | contig 47270 bp, 66 predicted proteins | sample MGYA00564398_ERZ1292623 | MGnify/ENA primary metagenome ERZ1292623 (study PRJEB36523, sample SAMEA6512633) | groundwater metagenome | collected 2019-01-07 | study: AquaDiva: Metagenomics assemblies of 32 groundwater samples
ATGTTAAAACAAAGCAGGAGTTATAAAAACTTCAATTAAAGAGGCTATAAATAAAATTATTACCGCTACTATTATAAGATTTAATGAATCTTGTAAAATAGTCCAAAATTTATCAGATTTTATATCATGTTTAATTATGGCAACACTTACTATACCTCCAGCTAAAGCTCCTATAAAATAACTAGCAATTTCAGGCAATCCATGTATCATATATCTCCCAATAGCTAAAGGCAATTTACTTAAACTTCCTTTAGAAAAAATGCCTATGGCAGAAGCTATAACACTAGCGTTCCAAGCTAAAATAAATATAGCTCCAGCTCCAAATATTAAAGAAAAAAACAAAGTAAATATCAAAACATAAATATTATTCATAAATATATTTACTACTTTAGTTCTAGCTGAAGAAAATCCAGTAGGACTTTTATCATGACCGATACCATAGTCAGAAATACATTGATCAAAATTATTAGGTCTATTGATTAAACAATAAGTTTCTATTTGTGCTTTAAAATTTTGATTTCCATCTTCAAATACTATATACCAAAAAGAAAAAGCTACAACAAATCCCATAAACAAAAAAATTAAATAAGTTAAAGCTTTTCCATGCTCTTCTAATAATCTAAAGAAACCAATATTCTCTAAATCTTTTTCTTCTTCATATTTTATCGCAAAATATAGAAATGGAATTGTAAACATTACACAGAAAGTAACTATTAACATTCCAGAATATTGAGACAATACGGGATCCTTTGAAAATATCCATTGAGTTAAAAACAAAGAAAGAGTTGCATAAAAAGCTCCTATAAAGAACATTTCCCAAGGTCTTTTTTCAGCCTTAACAGGATTAATCAGCATCTCAAACATTTTTACACCTTTTTCTTTTCTTTATATGATATCACAATAATAGTATATAAAGATTTTAGTACCAAATCTTTTTTAATCATTAAAAAAATAAGACCAAGAGAGTATAGAAAATTCTGATAAATTAATCAAAGAATATAAAGAAAAGATAAAAAAATTAAAAATAAAAAACCATAGCTGAATTATTATAGGAGTAAACAAATTGAAGATTTTGAGAGAGAAAAAGAAAAGGAAGAAAGAAAGTTAAAAAAGTAAATCAACACATTTTTATAACTAATATTATTAATTTTATAATGAAAAGAGACGAATTTGATAAAATATCTAAAGATATAAAATCTATAAAAATTCAGGGAGCCAGAAATGTGGCAATAGCAGGATTAAAGGCCTATTCATTAAATCCAGCAAAATCTTCCAAAAAAAAGATTCTTTCTTTAAGGCCAACAGAACCTATGTTAAAACATGTTTTAGATTTAGCAGAAAAAAAATCCATAAAAGAAATATTAAATCATTTTTCAGAAGCTCAAGAAAAAATAAATATAAATGCTTATAAAATAATAAAAAAAGATGATAAGATATTTACTCATTGTCATTCAACCAATGTCATAAATTCTTTAATATACGCTAAAAATAATAAAAAGAATTTTGAAGTTTATAATACAGAAACTAGACCATTATTTCAAGGCAGAGAAACTTTACTTGAATTAAATAAGGCAGGTATAAAAGTTACTATGTTTATAGATTCAGCAATGCTAACTGCTATAAAAAACAAAAAAGTAAATAAAATAATGATAGGAGCAGACGCTTTAACAAATAAAGGTATAATTAATAAGATAGGTTCTGGCATGCTTGCAGAATTGGCAAAAAATAATAGAATTCCTTTTTATGTAATAGCCGACTCATGGAAATATTCTAATAAAAAGATCCCAATAGAAAATAGAAGTTTAAATGAGATATGGGATAAATCTCCAAAAAAATTAAAAATAAAAAATCCGGCATTTGAATTTGTAGATAAAAGATATATAACAAAAATAATAACAGAATTAGGGATTCTTAGCTATGATAATTTTCTGAGAAAAATGGGGAAATAATTATTTTTGTTCTTTTTGAATTTCATTGATCATTTTTTCCATCTCTTCTTGAAGATCATTCAATTTTCTTATTATAATATTTTTATTATATTTCAATTTATCTCTTTCTTGCTCAACAGTTTTTTTTATTTCTTCTGCAGACTTCTTGACAAAATTTCCTTTTCCTACATCTACAAAAAATTTTTTATCTTTAATATCAACTGGTAAGAAAATTCTTTTACCTAAATTTACCATAACTTCTTTAACCCCATCTTTTTTAATTTCTTCTAAACTATTAATTAATTCATCCATTTCTTGGGTATTTTGTTCCAAAAATTGTAATTGCTCATTCAACTGATTTGTTTCCTGTTCCATCATCTGAATTTTTATAATAGATTCTTGATTCATTATAATCTGGGCTTAATAACATTTTTAAACATTATGTCCAAAAGTTGAAATCTCACTTTGAAACATGAGATCGTTTAGAATTACAATAATACTTAAAAATAATTTATTATTTTAAAATAGATGATTTACATATTTGAGAAAAATAGAGGAGTATCAATTATAATAACTTTGATGATTTCTTTAATTATTTTTTATGTATCTTCATTAAGTTTTACAGCAGGAGGGGGAAAATCTTCAGTAGCTGTTATATATCACTTTACAGCTTTTTCATATTTATCTCTTTTCTTATTAATCTCATTGACTAAAGGAAAACTAAATAAATCATTAATAATATTGGGAATTATTTTAGTAATAATTTATGGAATTACAGACGAGATTCACCAACTTTTTGTTTCAGGAAGATTTTTTTCTATTAAAGATATTTTAACAGATTCTTTTGGATCCATAATAACTGGTTTGGCTTATATGAATTATATAAAAGAATAGTTATTGCAATCCAAATCCTTTACTAAAAATTATACTAAAAATTATAGAACTTATAATATACCACCATAACCATGTATCAGCAATAGCCGTAATAGAATAAACAGATCTCATCCAAGCAAAAATAAGTAATATAGGAATTAAAGTTATTAACATTGGTTTAAAACTTTGCTTCATTTGTTCAGGCATATCATTCAACATTTTTTGATTTATCTCCATCATTTTTTCAGGATTATTTTTATACATCTTCATTTCTGCTCTAAGATTTTTTTGCTTTTCTTTTATTTCTTTCATCTTTTCTTTATCAGTCATAAAATATCTTATTAAAGTTATAAACAAACTAATTAAAAAAGAAATAATTACTATAGATACTTTAGGATTGCTTATTATTAAATTTTGAATACCCATTTAAACACCCATTATTTTTTTCATTGCAGGATTCATGTCTAAGGCATGTTGTTGTGCAATATTTTGATAAAATTGGAAAGTTATCATTATTCCTAACAATAATGCGGTTCCACCAACTAAGGTTCCTAATACATCTGCTAATGCTGCCAACAATCCTATAGCTAATCCTCCCATAACAGTCAAAGGCATAATATATCTAGATAAAACCGATTCTAAAATTCTATGATCTTTTCTGAAACCAGGAATTTGTAATCCCGATTTTAATATATTATTAGATTGTGCAGTTGCATCCATTCCGCTTGTTTTAACCCAAAATACAGAAAATGTTGCAGCAAAAAACATATAGAATATAACATGTCCAAAAGTTTGAAGAAGCAGAGAATTTTCCCAGCTTCCAGTTATTATTCTTTCAACAATATTTGTACTATCTATCCAATACAAAAAACCAGAAACGGCTCTACCATTAACTATATTTCCAAAATAAGTTGGATTTCCAGACCAGTTTTGGATTAAACCTCCAAATAATTGTAAATTAGCAATTAATGCACTTGTTAATATTACTGGAATATTATTTGCATAAAAAAATTGTAAAGGCCATTTCATCCCATATCCTCTCAATCTATCATAACTTAAAGGGATTTCAATTTTCAGATTTTGAGCCCATACTACTACTAAAAACAAGATTACTGTAGCTACAATAGATGTTCCAGCTAGTAAAGCTCCTTGACTATCAGCATTTATCAAACTTACTACAAATGAAATAATCTTACCACTTGCTTGAAATTGTCCCTGAGTTCCTAAAAATCCAAAACTTGCAGTTATTAATTGCCATCCAACTCCAGCAGCTATAAATAAACTAACTCCAGAACCAAATCCCCATTTGTGACAAACTTCATCCATAAATAATATAACTAATCCCCCAAGCATTAATTGAAAAATTACAATTGTAGTATATCCAGGAGCAGCTTTAATTCCTCCCATAAGTACATAAATCATAGCCTCAAAAATTATAAAAAAGAATACCATTAATTTTTGTAATCCCTGGAAAAATTTTTTTCCTTCTTCAGTTTTTGTATCAATATTTATTATTTGGCTCCCAACTAATAATTGTAAGATAATACTAGCCATAACTATAGGACCAATACCTAATGAGATTATAGATCCAAAATTTGTACCTAAAATTACTGCTAAGAATTCAAACTGATCTAAAAATCCAGGATCAGCACCATAAAGTGCAATATTAGACATTACAAAAAATGCAACAATTATAATTAAAGTCCATTTAAGTTTAATATTAAAACTAAGTTTTTTTTCCGTAGGACTAATTACTTCAGGTAGGTTACGCAAAATATCTATAAATGCCATATTACTCAGAAGGATTTATATTTTTAGATAATACCTCTATCTTTCCACCAGCTTTTTCAATTTTCTCTTTAGCATTTTTACTTACACTTAAAGCTTTAATTTTCAACTTATTTTTAATTTCTCCATCTCCCAAAACTTTATATTCAGATAAATCAATCCACCCATCTTTTTCAGAAAATTTTGATAAATTTTTCTCAATATCAATAATATTAATTCTTTTTCTTTTATCTCTTTTTGTGCCTTTACTCGTTATTCCTTGTTTTCCAAAGTATTTATTTCCATATAATTTATTTATTAAAGTTTTTTTATGGTCTGCTCTTTTACCTGTTCCAGCCATGCCAACCCCCCCCTTATGACCACTTTTTTTCCATTTTTTTCTAGCTCCATGACCATAAGTAGTTCTACCTCTTTGCCCTACTGATTTTTTCTTTTTCTTTACTTTCATTTATAACTACAACATCCTCTCAATTAATTTATTTATATCTTTTTTATTGTCTCCTAAGACTCCTTTAGGATAATGCAATTTAGATTTAATTCCTTTTCTTGGAGGATGAAGTCTAAAAAAATCTTTTAATTTAAAATCCTTTAATTCTTTATTTTTAAATAAACCTTCTACAACTTCATCTACATCAACTTTAATCTCACTCTTTCTACCACTTAAATTTTCAGCTCTTTCTAAAATTAATTTTTTTAATGAATCTTTATCTATATATCCATAAGCCACACAATTTTTAACTTTTTTTAGCATACCATATACATTTTTATTATTCTTATTTAATAAAACACATGAATATTTTCTTCTAAGTTTTAATCTATCAAGAGTTTCACTAATATCTTTTCTAATTTTAACCATGCCTGATATTCTTACTACTACTAAGATTTTATTGATGTTTTCTTCTTTATTTTCAATTTTATTTTTTTGCATTTTCATATTTTATGATATTTCAATACTGTCTTGTGAAAAACCAAGTTTAATTAAAGTTTCTTTAGCTTTATTTAAATGGTCTCCTTGCAGTTCCACTTTATTTTCTCTGGTTGTTCCTCCACATGCTAGCGCATGTTTAAGATCTCTTGCTATAGCTTTCAAATCCACACCTTGAAACCCAGAGATTACAGTAATAAACTTTCCGAATTTTTTTTTCTCAGTAGTTATTTGTATTCTTTGTTCAGTTTTAGCAATTTCTTCACAGACACAAGCTTGTAAAGGCAATCCACATTTTGGACATATATCCATATTATTTATTTTCAACTGATTTGTTTAATCTGTTGAAAGTTAGTAATCTAGCAATAGTTCTTTTAATTTCTTTTATTTTAATTTTCCCACCTTTTGCTACATTTATTTTTTCTTTTATTAATTCCATTCCTAATTCTTTAATTCTCTCCAGTCTTTCATTATTAGACATTTTTTTTATATCTTGATTTTTAATTATTGCCATTTTTTATATCTTCACTAATTTCTTTGTCTTTATTATTCTTTTTATTTTTTCCTTTTTTAACAATTTCTTTTTTTTCTTCAATATCATTGTTTAAAATAACCAAACTAATTTTCTTTCTTACTTCATCATCTATTATTATTCTATCATACAATCTAGCATCAGGAGGCATTATAGCTACTTTTATACCAATTATCCCTGTTTTAGTTAATGCTGTTGATTGAGCTCTCTCAACTTCATTTGAAGAATCACCAGCTTTCTTTAAATATCCCTCTGCAAATCTCCAGCTTTTTGCTCTTTCACTTGGTAATTTTCCAGATAATCTTAATTCACATCCTAAAGCTCCAGCTTTAATTATTTCTTGTAATTTCCTATAAGCAATAACTTTAAATTTAAGATTACCCATTCTTTCTAAAGCTAAAGCAATTTCATCAGCTACTCCTTGAGCATCTAACAATGGATTTTTAATTTCACTGATTTCTATATGGGGATTTTCTAATCCAAATTTCTTTTTTAGGAAATCTGTTAATTGTTGAATTTGTTCTCCTTTTCTTCCTATAACTAATCCAGGTTTACTTGTACTTATTATTATTTTTTCTCCAACTGGTGTATATTCAATATTTAGATTACTAATTTTACCTTTGCCAAGCTGCCTCTTTATATATTCTTTAATTCCATATTCTTCTTTCTTTAATTTTATAAATTTTCTTTCTTCCATTTTTTCATTTCTTCCATTTTTTTATTTTCTCCCGTTAAAAAATGGGAGTTTGAAAATCTCAATTTTCATTTCTTCCATTTTTTTATTTTCTCCCGTTAAAAAATGGGAGTTTGAAAATCTCAATTTTCATTTCTTCCATTTTACATCTCCGTAGTTTTTCTTAAAGCATCAATACAAGCTTTAGCCATATTTATTGTTGTTCTTTTTTTGCCTTTAGTATTACTATAAACATCTTTTATTCCGGCGACTCTTAGAATCTTTTTTATTTCATCTCCTGCAACTAATCCTGTTCCTTGAGGAGCAGGAATTAATTTTATTCTACTGCCTCCACACTTACCTTCTACTATAAATGGAACAGTATGATTTTCACCACAATTACAATCAAAACTAGCACACGCAGTTCTTATTTTAATTAAATTAAGTTTAGATTTTCTTACAGCTTTTGCTCTTGCTGGAAGTGTTTCTTGGGCTCTTCCATAACCCAATCCAACATAATTATCATTACCAACAACTATCATACAAGAAAAAGTAGCAACATTACCTTCTTTAGTCTTTCTTTGAGTTTGTCTCCAAGCTCTTCTTTTTCCTCCACCAAATTTCCCTTTTGCTTGTCCTATATTAATAACTTCTTCTCTTGTTTTTAACAAACTATCTACTATTTCTGGTTCTAAAATTTTATATTTTAAAGCCTCATCTATACTCTTTATCTTAGCTTCTCTAACTTTCTTTCCCAAGATTGTTTTTGGAACCCAATTTTCAAGTTCTTTAGATTGGATTTCTCTTATTCTTTCTTCTCTGAATTTTTCCAAATCTTTTTTTGATTTTCTATTATTTATATTAATTCTTTCTTGTTTCATTTCATTTCTTATCCTCTATATTTTTTTTAATTTTATCTAAAAAAGAATATTTATTAATCATATCATTAGTAGGTAAGATATTCTTATCATGAGGGATTTTTAATCCTCCATCAATAGCTCCTTTAACACAAGCATAAATTCTAGATCCTTTAGTACTTGGGATTAATCCACTATCTAATATACATTCTTTTATTTTTTTATTTACACTTTTTTTAGCTATAAGAATTCCAGCTAAATAAGCCGCAGATAAACTCTTTAAACTTCCAACATTTTCCTTAGGCCAGCCATACTTTAATAATTCTTTAGTATTTACACTAACAATTACTTTATCTTGAGCTTTATCACTCTCAACTATTTGTAATATTATATATCTATTAGTTTTTCTTACAATTAGTCTAGGAGTATCGCTTTTAAGCAATATTAATCTTTTGAGATAATTTGTTTTATTTTCTCTTCTTCTTCTCTTATCTAATTTTTTCATTTTTAAATTTTTATTTTAGTATTTTCTTTAATCCCTTTTTTATTAGTTTCTAGTTTAATGCCTAAACTTTTAAGATATTCCTTCATATTAGACTTACTTTTAAATTCTCTCATCCTTATTTTATTTCTAAGTTTTTTATACAATTCTCTTTCAATTAAACTCATATTTTTTAAGCTCATTAAATAGCCTCTTAATTTTCTTGTTATTTTAACATAATTTTGTTTTCTTCTATTTATTTTCATTTTAATTTTTCCAGGACCTCTTCTATATTTTCTTTTAACTATTTTTCTTCTTCCTTTTATATCTTTTATTTTTATTATTCCTTCACTATAAAGTTGTTTTATATCCTGTCTGGTTATAGCTTCTTTTATTTCTTTCAAATTTTCATTCTTGAATATTATTCTACCCTTACCAACTCTTAAAACCTTCGCTGCCAATGCTTTTTTCTTATTTAAATTCATTTTTATTTCTCCTCAATTTTAGCTTCTTTAATTTTTTTCTCATCTTCATTCAATACTTCTTCATTAGCATTTTTATTTTCCACTTTCTTCTCTAATTTTGTATGATCTTTATCTTTTTCCTCTAACTTATTTTTTTCTTCTTTCTCTTTAGATTTTTTATCTCTATTCATCTTCTCAACAATTCTTCTTTCTTTACTTTTTTTAGATAATTTCATTTTTTCTTCCAAATTTCTTAAAAAATTTTCAGGATTAAACTTATAAATATTTATTTTTTGTTTAATTACTTCTTCAGCTATAATTTTCTTGTTTTTATTACCTATCTTTGCAATAATTCCTATATTATCTTTTCCAATTTTTTTTAGGTCTTTTAAATTATAAACCATTACAACATTCTTTCCATTTAACAAATTTCTAGTAGAACTTTGATTTTTAAAACCAATTTTAACTTTTCTTAATCTTCCAGCTCTATTAAGTCTAATTTTATTATCCCCCCCGCCTGGTCTTCTATATTTTAATTTTTTCTTTCTTCTTAATCCCAGTTTAGAATAATTATGTGCACTTACTTGTCTGAAAATTGGTTTTAGTTTTGTCATTTTGAATAAATTCTAGTAATTTTTTTAATAATCTTTTTTAAAAAATTAGTATTTTTGCTTATCATTGTAACAAAAGGATTATCTTCAAAATAGATAAAATCATCTTGGTTTATTTTATAGGTTCTGTAATTAGCATATGTTTCATTTATCTCTATAGTTGATATATTCTTTTCATTTAATTTTACTAAGGTTTCTCTTCTACCTCTATTTAAAATAATATCCCCTAATCTAATAAGTGATAATTCTACTATTTTATTTTTTGGTAATTCAAATTCTAATCCCAATCCAAATTTTCTCTCTAACATTATAAATAAGTCCTCCCAGGTTTTTCGATAATAAAAATTCCATCCTGGTAAATTCTTCTATCAAAATTTTTTACTTTAGAACCTTTTTCTATACTAGATGCAACTATTCCAGCTTTTTCTATATCATAGCTGCTTACTATAACATCTTCTCCATTAATCTTAATATCAACATTATCTATTATTTTTATTATTCTATCTTTTTTCTCTCCCAGGAAATTTTTAATTACAAACTCTCTTTTATCTTTGTTGAAAACTACGTTCATCGGAAAATGAACATTTGACACCCTCAATTTATAATTAAACCCTTCTGTTAGACCTTTAATCATATTTTTTATATGGGCAATATAGGTAAAAAATATTTTTTTTTCTTTTTTTCTTTTAGTCTTGGAGCTTAAAACTATTTTATTTTCTTTAATCTTAATATCTATCAAATGAATAAAGCTTCTAGATATCTTTTTATCATTGTGTTTAAATGTAAAACTCTTATCTTCTATAATGGTTTCTATGCCTTCAGGAATATCAATTTCTTGATATAATCCAATTTTATTCTTTTCATTATTATCCATTAGTACATATATGCAACTAAGCATCCTCCTAAACTTTCCTTTTCAGCTTTTTTATGATCCATCAACCCTTGATTTGTACTAACAATAATAAACCCAAAATTTTTAGCAGGTAAATATCTTCTAACATAATAATCAATTTTTTTTACAGGAACAGTATATCTTGGTTTAATAGCCATAATATAGTTCAAATCTTTTATTTCTACAATTAATTTTGTATTTTGAATCTCATAATCTAATAATCCATTTTCTTTAGCAAAATCCAAAATATGTTTTAATAATTTTGAGTATTTATTTATAATTACATTTGTTTTTCTTGCTTTCTTAGCATTCATTATTTGGTTAAGTGCATCAGCAACTGTATCTTGACTCATTTTAACTGTATTTTTTAAATCCCAAATCCTCCGCTATTTCTCTAAAACAATGTCTACATAAATTCAGACCATAACTATTTATCATAGCTCCAAATCTACCACATCTTTCACATTTTTTCCTAGCTATTCCTGTGGTCCTATCTTTTGGTTTGTTATGTTTTATAACTTTATTTCTCATAGCAGGATTATTCTTAAATTGCTTTAACATTTTTTTCCAATCACTTGCTGTCATTGTATTCTATCTCCAATTTAAAATTTTTAGTTAAATAATCTATTATTTCCTCTTTGGTTACATCTTGTCTTTTAGGATATTTGCCAGTCTTTATTTTCTTAAGTTTGACACTTTTACCTTTTCTCTTAAATACAACCATAACTTCAAATCCTAAAATTCCTATATCTCTAATATATTCTAATCCTGGAATTTCTATATATTCACGAATTCCAAAACAAGCATGATTAGTTGTTATTTGTTTAGACTTTAATATATTATTAATCGCTAAGAATAATCTGTCTAATAATTCTTTTATTCTTTTTTTATCTCTAATTGTTATCTTTGCCCCAGATTTTTTTCCAGGACTAATTCCAAAAGCAGGGATTCTTTTTCTAGATTTTATAACATAAATCTTATTGCTTCCGGCTATCATCTCAAGTAATTTTACAGATTTCTCTAATTTATCTTCAGTTCCGCCACAATGCAAAACTAATTTTTCTATTTCAATATTCCTCATATTATTAATTTTCATTTTCAATCACAATAATATTTTTTATCCAAACATTTATTTTATTTCCAGTATCAATTTTAACTAATTTTTTACCATTTATATTTAAGATTTCTAAAATCTTCCCTTTAGCTCCGCTATTTTTACCGCTAACTACAAAAGCATAACTTCCCTTTTCAATCTTAATTATCTTTTTTATTTTTTTACTATTAAAATCAAAAACTATAGAATCATTTACATTAGCTTTTTCATTAGTTATTATATTTCTTCCATCCATTAAATTTAATTGTATTTTATTTTTTCCTAAATTTTTCTTTCCAATTATTTTTAAGACTTTTAAATTAACATCATTTTTAATCTCCTCAAAAAATGTTTTCTTACCATTAAAATTACATCTATAATTTTTATCATGAATGGTTAAAACATCAAATAAACTTAAAGGATATTTTATATCTCTAATCTCCTTTCCATTTATTTTAATTTCCTTTTCATTTAAGACTTTTTTTAATTCTCTAATATTTCTAACTAATTTTAATATATCTCTAACTACAACAGATAAAGGAATGGAATTATTTTTATTATGAAGACTTACCGCTACATATTTTGTTCCTTTTCTTGGCACTGGCCAAAAATTACCCGTGTTCTTTCTATTTTTGTGCATTTTATTTTTGATTTTTATTTATTTTTTTATTTGGTAAAGGTTTTGGTTTAATCTCTTTTTTTATTTCAGGAGTAGACTTTCTTTCTAAAGCTATTTTTCTTTTTTTATCGTTTAAATCTAGTTCTTTCATTTGTAGATTAGATGGATCAAATTTAACACTTATTTTTGTTCCATCTTTTTTAGTTCTGTAAATTCCTTCAATCATCAATTTCATTTTTTTTAATATAACTTTTTCTACTTTTCCGTATTTCCCTTTAAATTCTCCCATCATTACTCTAACGATATCACCTTTTCTAGTAGGAAAATTTCTTTTTCCATATTTTTTTCTAAGATCCTTAGTTAAATTAATACTCATCATTTTATTCCTTATATGCAATGGAGCATTATGTCTATACTTTCTTTGTTTTCTTGGTTGTTTACTACTAATCCATTTATTTGAAAATTCTTGTTTCATAGAACATACCTCGCTATTTTATTTACAAAAGGAAATCTTTCTCCAGTTTCTTTCGCAATAGGTCCTTTAATTTGAGTTCCTTTAGGATTTCCTTTATCATCTTTTAATAAAACAACTGCATTATCTGTAAAAGCTACTCTTTCTCCATTTAATCTTCTATATGGTTTTTTTTGTCTTATAACAACTGCATCAAATACTTCTCCTTTCATTTTTGGATCTCCTTTTCTCACTGATACTTTAACCCAATCCCCTATCTTTGCATATTGTTGTCTTTTTTTTCTTGTTTTACCACCTTTAACACCAACTATTCTAACAATTCTCGCTCCACTATTATCACTAGCATTAACCAAACTTCCTATATTTAATCCTCTAGTAGCTTTAGCTGCAAATGCTTTCATTTTTTTACCTCTAATTTATTTATTTTATTTTCATCATTAACTTTTCCAATTAAAATAAAATGAATAATCTTAGAAATAGGTCTGCATTCTTTAATTTCTACATAATCACCTATCTGAATATTATTGCTGATACAGTCAGGTAATCTAGCATGTAATTTAGTTTTTCTTTTAGCATATCTTTCATACTTCTTTACATAAATAGTTCTCTCGAATTCTATTACAACCCTCTTCGGAAATTTTTTTATGACATTTCCTTTAAAAGTTCTACCTCTTAAACTGATATTTCCATGAGTAGGGCATGCAAAATCTTTACATTCTATATTTTTTTCTTTATTTTTCATCTTGTTTTGTTTCTATTGGTATTAATTTAATTTGAACATGAGCCCTTTTATGATACCCTTTACCTAATCTTTTTATAGGTCTTGAAGCCACATTAGCCATTGAAGCCAATTTTAATTTTTCTAACTCTAATTCATTATTTATCGCATTTGCTTTTAAACTTTTTAATAATATTAAAAATTCTTTAACAGCATTTATTGGATATCTACCACTCATCATCCCTTTTCTATGAGGGATTTCTCCTTTCATAGGAACAGCAATTTTCATTTTTTTAACCTCTTCAAGTTTATTAATAGCTTCTTCAATATTCTTATTTTTAATAAATTTACATACTGCTACTGCATGTTTCAATGAAATTTTAATATCTTTGCCATTCACAACAGCTTCATTTTTTTTAATTATTTCTTCTATTTTTTTTTCTGTATTAATTTTTTTATCTTGTTTAGTTTCTTCATTTTTTTTATTAATATATTTCACTTTTTCATTTTTCATTTTTTCTAAATTTTTAGTTCTCTCAGGTAGATTCATTGGTCTTTCAGTCATTTTATTTCACACTCTTTGATGCACTAGATCTAGTAGCTCCTATCCCAGCTAATCCGTGCTTAACTTTAATTCTTGTAGGCGAAAATTCTCCTAACCTATGCCCCAACATCTCTTCTATTATATCCACCGGAGCAAAATTCTTTCCATTATATACGCTGATTTTCATACCAATCATATTTGGAACTATTATTAAATGTCTTAAATGAGTTCTTATCTGCTTTTTATTTTTAATTTTTTTATTACAATCTGTCAAGAACTGATGAATTTCATTATATTGTCTTAAAGCAGTTCTTTTTTCATTTGATTTAAGCAGTCTTGCAAATTCTCTTATATCTAAACCTTTTAATTCATTTAGAGATTTTCCTCTATAATTGAATTCTTTTTTAGTTATAATTTCTGAATTAATTTTTTTATCTTCTGTCATTTTAATTATATTTTTTTCCTCCCAGTTTTTCTAGGTCTAATATGTCCTACTTTCGCACCTGGAGGAGCATTTCTCTTAGCAATTTTGCTTTTAATTCTTTTCCCTCTTCCACTACCAAATGGATGATCTACTGCATTGGATTTAACTGCGCTAATTCTGTGCCATTTTCTGCCTACAGCCTTCATCATATGAAAATGTTTACCTGCTTTTACTAAAGGTTTTATTAATCTTCCATCTCCAGCAATTACCCCAATAACAGCTCTGCAGTTTTCATTTAATTTAATCTTTCTTTTTTTAATTTGTAACTCAATAACATTATTATCATTAGAACTAATTATTGCAGAATTTCCTCCTGTTCTGATTAGCTTACCACCTTTTCCAGGAACTAATTCTACATTGAAAACTTTTGTTCCAACAGCTATATCCTTAAGCATTAAAATATCTCCACTCTGATTATTAACATTCTCAGGTCTTTTTCCAATATAAATTTCTTGACCCTCATAAATTCCATTTGCTGCAGGAATTATAAATTTAATTTCTTTATTTTCTAGAGAAAAATTTATCATTTGAATTTCAGCAAGCGGAGAGGTATGCCCACTAGAATTAAATAATTTAATTACTTTAGCAGCTCCATTAACATTAAGATGAGGATAAGTTATTTTATATCTATAAGCTCTTGGTCTGACTCTAAAAGTCATACTTCCTTTTCCTCTAGCTTGTTGTGTTGTTCTTTTTCCCATTATATTGAAGTTTCTCTTATGAAACCGGATTTATTTATAATTTCCATTTCTCTTTTTCCATTTTCAGATTCAGTTGAATATCTATAAACTTCAGGATTTCTAATAACTAAATTTTCATTATAAACTCTTATATTATCTTGATGAATTTTATATTCTACAATTGACCCATCCCAATCATATTCAATGAATCTATGTAATTCGTCCTCTAATCCTCTATAAACTACCCATTTAAAACTATTCTCATTTAGTAATTTAGCTCTAACTAATTTATTCTCTCTGTTAGATAAATATGAAGGAACATTTTTTCTACTATTAGGAATATCTTTGCTTAATAAATTAACTTTCCATAATTTTTTTCTTAAGCTTTTTTTTATCATTATATCATTCCCAACCTTGTAGCTACATCTATAGCCAAGTTCTTTGCATTTAATTTAACATAAACATATTTCTTATTATTTTTTATTAGACTATTAATACTATCAATTTTAATATCAAAATTTCTCTCTAAATCTTCTTTAATTTCTTTTTTATTCATTCTTCTATCCACTTCAAAAACTAAAGTATTATTTAATTCTATTAATCTTACTGCTTTTTCCGAAGTTATTGTTTTCATTTTTTCTTTTCCATTTTATTCTTTTTGTTTTTTAAAATAGATTCAAGCTCTTCAATAGCTTTCTCACTAAACAAAGTTAGTCTAGCTCCTCCAGAAGCAAGATCACTTACTCTTAACTCATTGGCTTTAACAAAATCTAATCCATTAAACTCTTTATTTTCTTTTGATGAAACAACAAATAACATTCCAGCATTTTCTTTGTATTTTCTTCCTCTTCTCTTACCTACACCACTTCTGATACTCTTTTCTTTTATAGCTACTTCATATAAATTTCCTAAAACTTTTTTTAAATTACTAAAAAATTCTTTTGTTTTTAAATTAAGAATATTATCTTCAATAATTAAAGGCAATTTAATATTTACTTTGTCAATACTGCTATATTTTTTTTCTAACTCTTTAGAATTTGAAATATAACTTAATGAACTCAATAAAGCCTTATTTAATTCCTTTTTATTTATTTTTTTAATATTTGGATATCCTTTTGGTGGATGAGCTCTTCTTCCTCCTCTAGTAGAGGGGACTATAGCTCCTTCCCATGAAAATTGTGTACCTCTTCTCCAAAATGCTTTTTTTGGGATTCTAGCTAAACCTCTTCCTCTATCAGATTTCCATGAATGTCTTTTGTGTCTGACATTTCCACTTGCAGATCTATTCATTCCAGCAAGATATTTATTGGAATAGGGATGTTTAAATTTTTCAGCTTCAATAACTTTACTTATAATATCAATTCTTATTGGTTCTTCAAATAACTCTGTTTCTTTTTCTTTTATTTTATTTCCTTCTTTATTTAATATTTGTAATTTCATCTTGTCTCAATAAATTCATAATTTTTTTTAGATTGATTTTTAGAAATTCTTACTGGAGCAGTAAAAAGTAACTGTCTTTTAGGTGGACCCATAATACTTCCATGAATTAAAGCATAATCATTTTTTATTATACCATATCTATTAAAACCACTCTTTGGATTAATATCTTTTTCTTTAATATTTTCAATCATCAGAATTTTACCACCATTTATAGTCCTAGAGAAATATCCTAATTGCCCAGCTTTTGGCTGAGTAAAATCGACTCTTGCAGGATGCCAAGGTCCACCGGATCCAGCTCCCCTTACACCTTTCTCCGATTTATGAAATCTTAATTTTAATCCAAATCTTTTTGTAGAACCTTGAAATCCTCTTCCCGTACTAACTCCTCTTATATCTATTAGTCCTTTTTTTATATTTTCATTTTTGGAAAATTCTCTAACGTTAATTTCTTTTGTTAAATTTTCTTTCACAAAATTAATTTTATCTTCTTTGCTTCCACCCAAAATAATCTCTATAATATCAGGATTTTTTTTAATAACTGTTTTTTTGACTTGGCTATAAGCAATAATTTTTAAATCATCATAATTGTCTTTATTAAATTCTTCTATTTTTTTTATTATTAAATCTTTAGAAATAGAACTATTATTTTTAGGAATTTTTATTTTTCTTTTTATTTCTTTATCAATATTATAATTTAATATCTCATAAACCACTTTTCTATTTTTATAAAATCTTACAGAAAGAATTTTGATTGTAGGAAATTCTACAACCGTTGCAGGAATTGTGATTTTTTGTCCTTTTGTTAAAGAAGTAGAAGAAATATCTTTTACATAAACACTAATCATCCCAACTTTATATCCAATAAATCCTAATAATCCTGTTTCTGTTTTATTTAAACTTTTAAGGTTAGCACTAGGTAAAATTTTTTCTGCCCTTTTTCTAGGCCAGAACTGCAAACTTCCATGTCTTATATGTCCTTTATGTCCCATATTATAATAAAATTAATGACAGCAAACAAGAATAATATTCTTGAGACATTCGGTAAAAACCAAATACTATCAAAAATTTTGCTAAGATACATTTACCTTAGTAAACAACTTCTAACTACCTGGAAAATAAGCTTTAAAAACCTATCTAAATCTCAAAATCTTTTTCAGAAATTTTTTCAATACCATCAATTTTTATTTTTCTAATAATCTTTCCTTTTCTTTTGGCTTTCTCTTTTATCAAAGCATAATCATTTCCGGTCTCTCCTTTTAATTTATCATCAATTATAATCTCTTTAATTAAAAAAGTATGATTTATTTCTATTTTCTTAAAATCTTTAATATCAAATATTAAATTGTTAATTAATTCTTTATCATCTGTTTTTAATTTACAGAAATCTACTTTTTGCTCACTTTCTCCTTTGGTACTAGGTTTTGAAGATTTAGGAGCTTTTTGTTTAATATTTAATTCAGTATTATTAACGCTAAAATTTAATCCAAAAAAAGCATTTGGAAATTTATCACACAAATTTATTATATCTAAACCAGTCATATTCTTATTTATAATATATTGTTTAATTCCCATAAATTGTTTCTTATCTTGAAAATCTAATTCTCCAGTTAAATCTCTAGTTGAAACAATTATTCCATTAACATTAGTAGAATTCTTATTTAATTTTTCTGCTAAAAATCTTACAAATTCATTTGCATATTCTGAAGTTGTATTTATTTTATAAATTCTTTTAGGCAGAGATTTACAAGAAATCATGGCTTTGTTTTTAAATTCGCCTCTACTAAATTTAGAAAATTGTATATGTACTAAATTATCATTTTCATTATCAAATATCTTATTAATAAAAAATTTCATATTATATTTTCTTTATCTTAATTTATAAACATTTTTATTTACCAATTAACTATTAATAATGTTTTTATATACTATTATTCTATTTAATGTTAAATAGGTGAGAGATGAAACTTTTTATAAAAAGATTAAGATTTTCGGCAGAACGTCCAATTTGTATGATTCATGCAGATACTGCAAAAGAATTAAGCTTACACGTTGGTAATAGAGTTTTAATAGACAAAGGAAAAAAAGATTTAATATGTAGCATAGATACTATAGACGGAATAGTTAATAAAAAAGAAATAGCGGTTTCAGAAGATGTAATAGAAAAATTAAATTTAAAATCCAGAGATTTAGTAAATGTTGATATAATAAAAAAACCTTTAAGCATAGATTTAATAAAGAAGAAACTTGAAGGACATAGATTAACTAAAAAAGAAATTTATGAAATAATAAGAGATATAGCGAATAATTCTTTAACAGAGGTCGAGATAGCTTTTTTTGTTTCTGCAGTTTATATTGATGGGATGACTACAAATGAACTTAAAAACTTAACCGAAGCTATGGTAGAAATTGGAAATAAACTAAAGTTAAAGGGAAAAATTTTTGATAAACATTGTATAGGTGGCGTCGCCGGAAATAGAACTACTCCAATAGTGGTATCTATTTGTGCTGCTGCAGGACTTATAATTCCTAAAACTTCTTCGAGAGCAATTACGAGTGCAGCAGGAACCGCTGATGTAATAGAGACTATAGCAAAAGTGGAGTTTAGTATATCTGAAATAAAAGAAATAGTAAAGAAAACTAATGCATGTTTAGTTTGGGGCGGTGCTTTGGGTTTGGCTCCAACAGACGATCAAATAATAAAAATTGAAAGGATTGTTAATATAGATTCTAAATCACAACTTCTTGCAAGTATCTTATCTAAAAAAATATCTGTTGGAAGTAAAAATATTCTTATAGATATCCCATTCGGAAAATCTGCAAAAGTTTCAAAGAAAGAAGCTAAAATATTAAAAAGAGAATTTCTAAAGATTTCAAATAAATTTGATCTAAATTTAAAAGTTTTAATGACTGACGGTTCAGAACCTATAGGAAACGGAATAGGCCCTAAATTAGAAATGCAGGATGTAATTAATGTTTTGTCGAGAACAAATTCTCCTAAAGATTTAGAAGAGAAATCTATAAAACTTTCTGCAGAATTATTAAAATTAGCTGGAAAAAATCCAAAAATAGCAAAAGAAATTTTATATTCCGGAAAAGCATATAAAAAATTTTTAGAGATAATAAAATCACAAAAGGGAGATATTAATCTATTAAAAAAATTAAAACCCAAATTTATTTATAATATAAAATCTAAATCTAATTCAAGAATAAAACATATAGACAATGAGCTAATTAATAGATTAGCAAGGCAAGCGGGATGTCCTGAAGATAAAGCTGCAGGAATTTATATATATAAAAAGAAAAACAATTCAATAAAGAAAGAAGAGAAGATTTTAACTATTTTAACAACTTCAAAAGAGAAAATGGAACACGCAAAGAATTTCTATAAAAAAAATGATAGAAAAATTATAGAATTTCATTAAATTAAATTTATAAATAATAAATTACAAATTAAAAAAGGAAAATGGAGGATATTTTTATTAATATTAGTTTAATTATATCATTAGTTTTTGTAATATGTTTTTTTACTAGATTGATAAAACAACCCTTAATTATAGGGTATATAATCTCTGGGATTATTGCAGGACCTATTTTTTTAAATATAATTCCAGACGAAGGAACAATATCTACTTTTGCAGAAATGGGAATTTCATTTCTTTTATTTATAGTTGGACTTCATTTATCTCCAAAGGTCATAAAAGATATAGGAGTATTTTCATTATTTATAGGAATAAGTCAGATTTTATTTACAACTGTTATAGGATATTTTATATCTCTGGCTTTAGGTTTCTCTAGGATAACTGCTCTATATTTAGCAATCGCATTATCTTTTTCTTCTACTATTATAATTATGAAATTATTATATGATAAAGAAGCACTAGAAAAACTTTATGGAAAAATATCTATTGGAGTTTTATTGATTCAAGATTTAGTAGCTATAGCATCACTTTTATTTATTTCTTCTTTATCTAATGGAAATATATATGGTTTAATAACTAACACATTATTAAAAGGAATAATTTTATTTATAGTTCTTATACCTCTATCGATATATATACTGCCAAAATTTACTTACTTTTTTGCAAAATCCCAAGAATTTTTATTTATATTTGCAATATCCTGGGGATTGGGTTTAGCTTCTTTATTTAACTATTTAGGATTCTCTTTGGAAGTCGGTGCTTTAATTGCAGGAATAATTTTATCCATGACTCCTTATAGTTATGAAATTTCTTCGAAATTAAGATCATTAAGAGATTTTTTTGTTATATCTTTTTTTATACTTCTAGGATCTCAAATGATTCTTTTTGATATTAACAATTTATTAATTCCAATAATAGTATTATCCATATTTATATTAGTGGGAAAACCTTTAATTATATTTTTATTAATGACTATTTTTGGATATACCAAAAATACTAGTTTTATGTCAGGAACTGCTTTAGCTCAAATTTCAGAATTTTCATTAATACTAATATCTTTAGGTATAAAAGTAGGGCATATTCCTCAAGAGACTTTATCTTTAATAACTGCATTAGGAATTATTACAATAGCAGGGTCTAGTTATATGATTCTTCTATCAGAAAAAATTTATTCATATCTAGAAAAACCTTTAAATTTGATTGGAAAAAGAAATATAAAAGAGAAAAAAATAAAGATTAGAGAGTATAAATATTTTCTTTTGGGAGAAAATAGAATAGGGTATTCTATAATGAAATCTTTTAAAAAAACAAAAAGAGATTTTTTAGTTATAGATTACAATCCAGAAACAATAAAAAGATTAGCTCTAGAAAAAATAAATTGTTTATATGGCGATGTTTCAGATATAGACTTTTTAGATTCTATAAATTTTACTAAATCAAAGATTATAGTATCAACAATCCCGGATTTAGAAACTAATTTAATAATGTTAAAAGAAATAAGAAAAATAAACAAATCTAGTGTAATTATTATTACTTCAAATGATATTTTATATGTTAAAGAACTGTATAATGCAGGAGCAGATTATGTAGTATTAACTCATTTTTTAGGGGGAAATTATATAGCTAATATCATAGAAAATCTAGGGGAAAATAAAAATAAATATAAAAATTACAAGTTAGCGCAATTAAAAGAATTAAAAGAAAGAATTAATAGGGGGCATACTCATCCAAAAATTGAGAAAAACAAATAAACACAAGTTTTTTTAAATAACCTTAAATTATATAAAATATGTTAATAGAACAACTTGCAGAATATGTAGTTAAAAATCTGAAGAAAGGATATACTTTAGACTCTTTAAGATTTTCTTTGATTAGTCAGGGATATTCTAGAATCTCTATTGAAAAAGCTATAGAAACTGCTAATAAGATTATGGCCAATGAGATTCCCAGAATAAAAGAAAAGCCAGAAATATTATACAAAGTTTTAGATGAACCAAAATCTATTATTTCTAAGATTAAAGATTTCTTTACAAATTTATTTAAATAATCTTTTTGATTTGAATAAATTTTTAATACAATTTTCCTGAGAAATTTAGCAAGAACTCACATAGATTTAATATAAAAATAATTTTACAAGATTTTAATAAACAGCAAAGAGATTATTTTTAATAATATTATTTCAACAAAGCTACAACTATCTTGCTCTATTCTAAATATAAATTAAAATAATTAACCGAATAGAGCACTAAGCCCAGCTGCAGATTCTTCTCTCTTCTCTTGTTTAGGTGCTTCTTCTGCTTTTGTTTCTTTATCACTTGATACAACAGAAACTGTACTAGCAACAATAGCATTTTTCAATTCTGCATCTATATCTATTCCTTTTAGACTTGCAACAAGACTCTTAATTTTGCTTTCATCTACTTTAGCTCCACTAGCATTCAGAACTTTATTTATATGTTCTTCATCTATTGGGCTTCCAGACTTGTGCAAAAGCAGAGCTGCATAAATTGCTTCCATTATGCGCTTTCCTCCGGTTTATTTAATTTAGCATAATTTTTTAATTTATAAAGATAATTCATTATTCTATTCATTTTTATTTTCTCCTATAATATTTTCATATTTACTTAAAGCATTAGCATGACTATTAGCTTTAGATAATAAATAATTTATTGTATCTTTACATACATACAAAATTTTTTGAGCAAATCCTAAAGATTTACTAGCAGCTTCTTTTAATTCTCTAGCATATCCTTCAGGATCAATTTTTAATTCAGTATAAATTTTATTATTATGAATATCATAAGATGCATTTACATTTAATCCAACATTAAATGGCATTATATTTAATTTTTGAAGTATACTTGCTTCATTCTCTTTAATTTTCTGACCTTTTTTTATTACTACTTTAGATTTTCTAATAGAAATTTTTCCATTCTCAACTGAAACTTGCAAACCTAACGCTCCTAATTCACTTATTGCTGGACCTGGCACTAAACTAGTAGGCCCATCTTTAATTTCTATATCTTCTAAAGCTATTTGCCCAGCTTTTGCAAAGACAGGAGTTTTTTTCTTAGCTAATTTTGCAGCCAGATCGTACGATTCTAAGTCGGAGATTATTAGAATACAATCCGATACTATATAATCATTTAAACCAATTATATTAGATTTTTCAAGAGATCTAATCATTATATTTTTTTTGGCAACTCTAACATAAGCATCTTTTCTAATTGATTTTTTTATATCCTGAAATTGTTTTGAAGGTAAATTCTTAATACTAGCTATCATCAAAGTTCTAGATTTTTTAATTTTCTGAGCCAATTCTTCAACATTTTTTTCTTTTAGATTTATAGTATTTTTTTTATCCATTATCTAATCTCCACAGTAACAGGTTTACTCATAGTAAATTTAACTTTAACATTTTTAATATTATCAATCCCTTTTGGTAAATTATTTAAGATTTGATTGTAAGCATTAACTAAATTATCAACTATTTTTTCATTTTCTAGACTTAATTTTGCAACTCCAATTTTAATGCTCGGTTGCTTAACTATAATTCTAACACTTTTATTTACCTTTTCAATAGTATTCTTAATTATAGTTTCTTCCTCATTTGCTAGTATTCCTAATTGAGGACTTGGCATTTTACCAGCAGGACCCAATATTCTACCAAAACTAGTAGCTACAGATGGCATTAATTTTGCGTTGGCTAAAAAGAAATCATAACTTTTAACTAATTTTTTAATATCTTTTTTATTTTTATACATTAAAAAATTATCTTTTTTAACAACATCAATTAATTTATTCTCTTTATCAAAAAATCCAGCAATTTTTTTATCTTTAATTTTATTTGGAAGATTTATAAAAGTATTAAAAGCTTGTTTTCTAATGTCAAAATTTTTTAGATTTACAATTATATCTATAGTTTGATCAAACTTTCTTTCTTTCTTATTTTCTTCTCTTAGCTTATTAACAGCCTTAAGAAAACTGTCTTTCATTTCCATTTTATAGTTCGCAAATTTTTGCTTCTACCTATTCAAATAAAATTCAAGAAGATAGAATTTACTTGATGTAGTTATTATTTTTACAAAATCAACCTTTTTAAACTTTTTCAATTTCCATTATATTTCTCTAATTCTTCTAAATATTCTTTTACTCTCAATATTATTTGAGGTATAACAAATTTTTCTATATTCTTTTCGAAAATATTCTTTAAAGAATCACTCTCATGTAAACAATAAAAATTAGTTTGTTTATCGACTAACATATAATCTCTTAATCTTTTTAACTGTCTTCTAATATTACTTTCAGCTAATCCTTTTGTCTCTAAACTGTATTTTTTTCTAATTAATTCTACTTTCTCACCAATCTCAATACTTGTAAACTTATGATTTTTATAATCAGGATCAGTTAAAACCATTAATATATCAACTATAACATCTCTTGAATCTCCCAATTGAAGCAAACCAAGACTCAAACAAATTTTTCTAATAAGTTCCCTTTTTTCTAATCCTTCTGGTTTCTCATACTTTCTAAGTGTAATCTCTGATAATGGAATATCTTTCATTTTCAATAAAACAAATCATATTATTTAAAATATACTAATTTATTTATTAAAGTTCATCTTCCATCATATAAAACCTTATAAATTTATTTAGTTTTTTAATAAATGGAACTTGTAGCATTATTGGGAAAAGGAGAAGGAACTTGGGGGCAGGTAGCTGGTGTTATAAATAAAGGAGATTGGGAAAAGATAATTTTAATAGGAGATAATTTTGCAAAACAATTTACAACCAAAAAAGATTTTGAATTTATAGAAATAAAAGAATCATCAATTACCGATTTAAAGAACGAAATATTAGAAAAACTTAAAAATAAAATTAATGGAACTGAAGCTATATTATCTATTGCAAGTGGAGAAGGAAAACAGCATATGGCATTAATTTCAGCTTTATTATCTCTTCCCGTCGGCATACGTTTTGTTGCATTAACCAAAGATGGCTTGATCTTTATGTAACTGTTACTTTTATGAAAAATTTTCTCTTTACAAGACCTTTATTTACTTTTCTTCCTAACTCTAAAGCATCTTTCTCAGTTAATTTTGATTTTGAGACAATGGAACGAAGTCTTGACAATTCAGATATTTTTTCACGTATAAATGTATCTATAATAGAATCCCAATCAGTTGAAAGTTCCAACATTTTTTTCTTTAAATCTTCTGAAATTTCTATCCTTAATTCTATCATAAATATTATAAAAGATCCAAGTATAAAAATTTTCAAATTAAAATAAATAATATTAATCAACTAAAAAATAATTCATCAAAACACAGCTAAAAACCAACCAATCATTAATAAAGCTAAACTTCCCAATATTAAATAAGTTACAAATCTAAATACATTCTCAGCAAATTTTTTATTTCCAGTTAAACCCCATATTGTTATCATAAAAAATCTACCTCCATCAAATATAGCTACAGGCCACATATTCATTAAAGCCACACTAAGATTAATTAGAGCTAGCCACCAAATTAAATTATAAATGAATAATATTAAATCTGGATTATATTTTGGCTGGTAATCTGTGTCAGTTTTCTTAAAAAAATTAAAAAATTCTGTTACTTTTCCAAAAACTCTGCCATTATCCCTGTCTATTAAAGCAATTCCAATAACTGCTCTTTCAGGATTTTTAGAATCTGCAGCTAAATTAATATTATAATTTAATATTTCTTCTTGATCTCTGGTTATTATTTTAACATTATCTCCTACTTTAAAATTTTTTAATGTTAAACTTAAATCTACCCCCTCCCTTATTTCATAACTATTAATTTTTATTATAGCTCCTCTTAACCCAGCTTTTAATGCTGGTAGATCTTCAAATAAAATTACATTTCCCTCATTGTTTTTATTTTTCAATTGAGTAATAAAATTATCTAATGTAATATAATATTTTTTATTACCTGCTTTAATCTCAGTTAGTTTTATTTGATTATCTTCACTTCCCAAAATAAGTTCATCTCTTAATCCATTACTTTCAATAACATTTAAAATACTATTTACAGAATTATCACTAATATCTTTTCCTCCAATCATACTAATATCAGAAATTTTTACAATTCCAGGAGTATAACTATTAAATACAGCTCCTGCTGGAGCATATGCTGCTAAAAAGAAAATAGATAATAATAAAAAAAACAAAATAGATAATAATAAATTTGTAAATACTCCTGCCGATAAAACTGCTAGTTGATGGTATTTTGATTTATTTTCCATATCTTTTTCATCTGGCTCAACAAAAGCTGCTAAGAAAGGACCTAGAAAACCAAATCCAGTAGTTAATATTTTAATATTATATCTTCTTGCAATTATCCCGTGAGCAAATTCATGAAACAGAGCAATAACAGCAATACTAATTATCCAATAAGTAAAATAAAACGGCGGAAGAAAACTGATATTAAAAGCTTCTGGCAAATAAGGAATTAAAGGCATTAACGGAGGAATTTTTATCGCTCTTACTATATCAGGATTAAATAAATAGATAGACAAGAGTTTATATAAAAACCAGACCATACTAAACATTAAAAAGTATCCTACTATAACTCCGATAAAAGCATAAACACTAAGAAACTTTTTGTATTTAGCTCCTATATAATCAATAAATTTAATTCCAACTTTAGTTCTATATAAATACATAATTCCTTCTCTCTTAAGATTACTTCTTCTTTTATATAAAAACCAAATTACAAATAAACTAAAAATAATTAGAAAACTAATATCATAAATATAAACACTAGACATTTTCTCTCCTAACTTATCAAAAGTTTAAATATCTTTTTAAATCTTGGGATTTTATAAATTAAGTATTAAATTTAGAAGTTTTTGTATTGCAAATTTGTAGTATCTTCAGATTACAAATTTAGGTATTATCATATAATTCATGAAACAATCTAGCTGGACAATTGATAACAAATGAAAATAAATTGTCTAGCTGGAATATTTGGATTTATAAAAATTTATCAAAAATAAGATTTTATATATCAGAATTTATTTTTTTCTAATAGATCTAAATTCACTCTTTAAACATTTTCTACATCTAACCTTTTTTTCAAAAATTTTTCTAGGATCAGCTCTAATTTTTATTTTACAATTTTTACATACAAACATATTTCTATATAATCTTGCTTGAGCCGCAGGTAATTTTGTTCCCATTTTAGATTGTTATTTATTTAATTCTTCCTCTTTATAATTTTTACTCCTTCTATATTCCAATATTCAACTTGATCCTCTTCTTTTATCTGCCCTTTTAATTCTTCTATAATGGGAATTTCTAAAGTTTCATAATTATCTAAATCCATAACACTTGCATTATCACCAATTATATTTAAAACTTGAGCCTTGTTTTTTTCAATCATTGGAACTTCCATTCTTTCATGACCAGCACTAACAAAGACCTTTTTCTTGCCATCAATTATTCCAATAGCTTCTATTCTACATTTAGCATGACCATGTTTTCCAGTTTTAGAGATATCATTACTTTTGACAACACAGGCAGTTCCATCAACCATTATAGTAGCACCAGGTTTAGCTTCTGTTGCACTAATTAATTTAAACGCCATTCAACACCATTATTATTTTTATGATATAGATTAAAAAAATATGTTTATAAATCTTGTGCAGACCCAAGGAAATTATCATAATTATCTTTAAGTAGAAATCTTAAACATTCATTAGATATATTACTATTTTTTAGCCATTCAATAAAACATTCTTTAGGAATTCTTCTTTCTAAAGAGAGTGGTAATGTAAATCCTTTTAATTTTCCGTAATCAAATTGTTTAAAAAGAGATTTATCTGGAATTTTAGATATACGACTTAATTCTTCAATAGTATATAACTTAGAATCTAAATAATTAATCATCTCATTATCATTAAGAAATTTAATAAGATCTTCTCCCTTGACATTTCTTTTTTTATTTAATACTTTTACTCTTTCACCTTTGATATATCCTAAATCTATCCATCTAGAAACAATTTTTGGAGAAAACTTAGTAATTTTAAAAATATCATATGTACTATAATCTGCGTCAGGACATATAGAAATTTTATTAGAATCATAAGATTCATAAAATTTTTTAACTCTTTCAGAAATTAATTCAATACCATTATTATAATTTGGAATTATTAGAGATTCTTGAAAAAGCCCTTCTAAATTATTATATTTATTCTCTCTATAAAATCCTATCTTATATTTTTTATTTCTCTCAGAAAAAATAATATATTCTCTATACTCATCATTAATCATCTCTAAATCAGCTAAAATTAATTTAGAATTTAGTATCTGGCTTTTAGAATTAGTCTCTCTAAAAATTAAAACTTCTTTACCAGTTTCAGATAATTTTTTTGATAAATTTTGATAAAATGTTCTTCTTGAATCCAAATGATTAGTAGGAATCGCAAATATAATTATATCATATTTTTGCATCTAAAAAAAGTAAATTATAATATTTAAATTTTTATACATAAACTTTTAATACTAATTATTATAGATTTTATAATGACTTTAATAAAAAAAAATGATTTTATAGAAATAGATTTTACTGGATATGCAAATAATCAGATTTTTGATACTACAAATTCAAAAGATGCTGAAAAAATAGGTTTAGAAATAAAAGATATAAAACCTTTAACAATTTCAGTAGGAAATCAAATGGTTATTAAAGGATTAGATGAGGATTTAGAAAAAAAAGAAATAGGAAAAGAATATTCTGTTGATATATCTCCAGAAAAAGCTTTTGGAAAAAGAAACCCTTCCATGATAAAAACTTACGGAATAAATAATTTTAAAAAACAAAATTTAAATCCCTATACTGGAATGGTTTTACAATTAGATAATATGATTGCTAAGGTTATATCTGTAAATGGGGGTAGAGTTACTGTTGATTTTAATAATCCTTTAGCAGGAAAAAGTATAAACTATAAATATAAAATAAATAAGATAATAACAGAAGATAAAGAAAAAGTAAATGCTATACAAGATTTCTTTTTTAGAAAACGTCTTGAATTTATTATAAAAGATAAGAAAGTAATATTTAAAGATGAAGAAATAAAACCTTTTATAGAATTAATAAACCCAAAATTAAAAGATATGACTGGATTGACATTCGAGATAGAAATTAAATCAGAAAATAAAGAGATTAAAGAAAAAACAATCATATAAATCAAAACACTCAATAAAACTCCATAATATTTATATACAGATTCTAGTTGTTTATAAAAATGGAAGAGGATTACGAAAAAGAGGATTTTATTCCTAAATATAGAAATGGCTCAGATTTTGCTAGAAAAGAAATTAATTATCCTCACTTTCATAGTTCTGATAATCCAAATCAAAAAGGATTCAAATCTGTATCATCTAATTTAAGTAAAAGTCAAGAGCTCAGCGATATAGATAAAGAATTAGAAGAACTAGTTAAAAAACAACATGCAAAAGTAAAAGTCTTTGGAGTTGGAGGAGCTGGAGGAAACACTATTTCTAGAATGAGAGAAATTGGAATTAAAGGCGGAGAATTTATAGCTCTTAATACAGATGCTCAAGATCTTTTATATTCAAGTGCTGATTATAAAATATTATTAGGAAAGGAATTGACTATGGGATTGGGAGCTGGTTCTAATCCAAAAGTTGGAGAAGAAGCAGCACATGAATCTGAACAAGAAATAAAAAAAAGATTAACTGGTTGTGATATGATTTTTGTAACATGTGGTTTAGGAGGAGGAACTGGTTCTGGTGCTGCTGGTGTTATAGCAAGTTTAGCGAAAAAACAAGGTGCTCTAACTATAGGAGTTGTAACAATGCCTTTTACTATTGAAGGTAAAAAAAGAATAGAAAATGCAGAATATGGATTAGAAAGATTGCAATCTTCCGTAGATACTTTAATAGTAATTCCTAACGATAAACTTTTAGAGATAGCTCCAGAATTACCATTACAAACTGCTTTTAAAGTAGCTGATGAAATTCTCACAAATGCTGTGAAAGGAACAACAGAACTTGTTACAAAATCAGGACTTGTTAATCTTGATTTTGCAGATGTTAAAGCCGTAATGTCAAATGGAGGAGTTTCCTTAATAGGAATGGGAGAATCAGATTCAGCGAACAGAGCTCAAGATGCAGTAGAAAAAGCTCTAACAAATCCTTTGTTAGATGTAGATTTATCAGATTCAACAGGAGCCTTAATAAATATTATAGGGGGAAATGATATGTCTTTAGATGAAGCACGAGCAATTATTTCTTCAGTTGGACAGAGATTAAATCCTAATGCAAAAATGATTTGGGGAGCACAAATATCTCCAGAAATGGAAAAATCTATTAGAGTTATGATTATAATAACTGGAGTAAAATCATCTCAGATAATTGGAAGCGATTTACCAATAGAAATGAAAAAACAACTAGAAATGGAAGATGAATTAGGAATTGAATTTTTGGAATAGATTTTTACTTAAATATAATAATTTTTAAATAGTATTTATGCGATAATGATTTTATGAAATCAAAAGTTAAAATGACAATGAGAGATTATGAAGATTTTAAATTATTTAGAAGATTATGTTTAGCAGGATTACTATTTCTTGGAGGAATTGGATGCTACCAAGAAATTTCTGGAAGCATTAAAAAATATGGTTCATTTAAAAATTTTTATAATCATCATATGGAAGAACTTAATAAAATTAATTTTAGAGGAATTTACCCTTAATCTTATTTTTATAGGGTCTTTAAAAATCTAAAACTTTTTAAACTAACAATCACAAATTTTATTATGTTAAATATAAAATCTTTTTTAAATCAAAGTTTGAGAGTATGGAAATTATTAAAAAAACCAACTAACGAAGAATTTAAAACAATATCTAAAGTTTCTGCGATAGGACTTTGCATAATTGGACTTTTAGGATTCTTAATTAATTTAATAATGACTTATCTTAATTTATCTTAAGCTTGCAAAAAATTTATATACTCCTTATTTTAACTAATATTATCTTTCTAAGTGTTTATCATTTAGTTGGAGCTGAAAAATAAAATGGAAGAAATAAAAAATAATCAAGAATCTCAAATATTTATAATTAAAGTAACAACTAATAAAGAAGATCGTGCACTTGAATTAATTTCCGAGAAAATACACAAGAAAGAACTTAATATTTATTCTCTTTCTAGACCTCATGGATTAAGAGGTTATATTTTCTTAGAAGCTGCTGATAGAGATTCTGCAGAAGAGGCATCTTACAATCTTCCATATGTAAAAGGTATAATCGGAAAGACAGTTAGTTACGAAGAAATTAAAAATATGTTAGAGCCTGTTTTAGAAGAAATCAATATAGAAAAAGGAGATATAGTTGAGATAATAGGGGAGCCATTCAAAAAAGAAAAAGCAAAAGTTATTAGAGTTGATAAATCTAAAGGAGAATCAGTAGTTACTCTTTTGGCAGCAGTAGTTCCAATCCCCGTTACTGTAAGATTAGATAATATTAAAGTAATAAGAAGAGAAAAAGAAGAAAATTCAGAAGAAGATTTAAATGAATCAGGGGAAAGTTTTAATAAGAAATCCAGTGAGATAAATGAAGAAACTCCTTTAGGAGACGCTCCAGATATTAGTCAAGATTATAAAGAATCTACAGGAAGTTTAGTTCCAGATGATGATTATTAGATAAATTTAAATAATGTGAATAAAATCAAAATAATAAAATTATTATGGTTAAAATTAATTTATTGATAGAGGGAGGAAATATGAAACCGGGACCAGCTATAGCTCAGCAACTTGGACCTATGGGCATAAATATAGGTAAAGTTATTTCTGAAGTCAATGAATCTACAAAATCTTTTAATGGGATGAAAGTTCCAGTAGAATTAGATATCAATGAAAAAACTAAAAATTTTGTAATAAATATATCTTCTCCACCAACTTCAGAATTAATAAAAAAAGAACTTAATATAGAAAAAGGTACAAACAAAAATAAAGAAATAAAAGTTGGCAATGCTTCAATAGAAGATATTATAAAAATAGCTAAAATTAAATTTCCAAATATGCTTGATAAAGATATTAAATCGGCAGTTAAATCTATTTTAGGAACTTGTGCTTCAGTAGGAATATTAGTTGAGAATAAAAATCCTTTAGAATTAGTAGAGTTAGTAAATAAAGGTGAATTTGATTCAGAAATTAATTCAGAAAAATCTGAGACCTCTAATGAAAAGAGAAAGATGATAAATGATTTTTTCTCACAAATTAGATCTCAACAAGATGCAAAAGTGGTTGCAGAAAAGAAAGCTGCTGAAGAAGCTGCTGCAAAAACTGAAGAAACAAAAGCTGTTCCTGCCACCACAACTACAAAAGCTCCAGAGAAAAAAGCTCCAGAGAAAACAGTACAAAAAGAAAAAACAGTTTCAAAGAAATGACTTAATAAAATTATTTGTAAAGATTTTTAAACATATAAATTTATTAATTTTGTATGGGGCTGTGGGGAAGCCTGGTTATCCTCCGAGGTTTGGGACTTCGTGTCCCCGGTTCAAATCCGGGCAGCCCCATTTAAATTTAAGACAAAGATTTTTAAACCAATTATAATAAATCTTATTATGAGAACAAAAAAAATTAAGTCTGCAGGAAGATTTGGTTCTAAACATGGAGTAAGAGTTAGAAGAAAGATAACAGAAATTGAATCTACTCAAAGAAAAAAACAAAATTGTATTTTTTGTAATGGGATAGCAAAAAGAATCTCTAAAGGATTATGGGAATGTAAAAGATGTGAAAAAAAATTTAGCGGACATACTTATTTTATAAATAAAAAATAGAAACAATTAAATACAAATAAATAATAAAAACATAATGACATCCTACAAATGTTTTAAATGTGGAAAGAAAATAACTTCTTTAGCTTTGGGAAAAAGATTTCTTTGTCCTAATTGCAGATATAAAATATTCTACAAACCAAGAACTCATGTAGTTAAAATAAAAGCAGTATAATTATTTTCTATTATATTGTCTATAATAAATAAAATGGAATTTGATAAACAAACTCAAAACAAGATTTATGAACTTCAGTTGCTAGAGCAAAATTTACAAGGTTTAATTATGCAAAAACAAGCTTTTCAGATAGAACTTTCAGAAACAGAAAATGCACTTAATGAAATATTTAATTCTAAAGAAGATGTTTTTAAGTTAGTTGGAAATATAATGATAAAGTCTGACAAGAAAAAAATCTCCGATGAATTAAAAAGAAAGAAAGATATTATAATATTAAGACTAAAATCAATAAACTCAGAAGAAAATAATATTAACAATCAAATTGAAGAAATAAAAAAAGAAGTAATGACAAAAATAAAATAAATCTTTAATAATTTCTGATATAAATAAATTATGAAATATTCTGTATAATATTTTAACAATCATAGAAATATTTATATAGTTCTCAATTTAGAAAGAACTATGTTTGATGGTATAAAAAGAGCGTTTAGTTCAGAGGGAGGACCCGAACACGAGTATATAGAAATAGATTTGGGTAGAGAAGTTAAAAAATCAAAAGTTTTAGTGCACCCTTTTGTTTTAAAAAGTTTTGAAGATATCAATCCCATATTAAATGCGTTAAGAGAGGGATACACTATTGCAATTATTGATATAAAACCATTAAGATCCAAAGATATAATAGAACTTAAAAGAGCAATATCTAAAATAAAGAAAACAGCAGATGCACTTGAAGGGAGTATTGCTGGTTTTGGAGAGAATATAATAATAGTAACTCCTCAATTTGCAAATATTCATAGATCTTCTCCAGAAGAGTCTAAAATTTAATTCATTATTTTATATAAAATCATTGAATTTAAATTTTGAGACAATTTGTTAAATAAATTTGAAAAGGTAAATATAAATTTATTATCGCTAAATTTGAGAAAATTAATTAAAATAAATAGAAAATTATATATCTTTTGTAGAACCATAAACTTTATAAAGGTGTTGTAACTCAAAAATCATAACATGAAAAAAATAAAAGTTTTCACAATTTTTTTAATGACTTTAGTTTTAGCTTCAGTTTTAGTTTTCGCTGGAACATCAAGCCCTTCTAAATTATTATATAATCAGCCTACTACTTCATTAAATGCTACATTAAGTTCACTTGTTACTGGATCTAGTTATAATATTACAACTCCTAATATAGTTCAATCTAATAATGTTCCTATAACATTTACAGTTACTGGATCTGAAGTTGCTGGTAATGTTTTAACAACATCTGGGACAACATCTACAATAACCGTAGTTACAAATGTAGACTACACTCAATTAAAAATTGGTAGTTCATACACTGGCAATATAGTTATAAATCAACAATCTGGAAACGATACTGTAACAATACCTGTAGAATTTGTAAGTTCTTTTTGTTCTAATGGTGAAAAAGGTGGTAATTTAGAAATCTCAAATGTAGAATTTGATAATAACGATGGAGAAGATGATGAATGGAGTCCATTTGATGAATTAGAAATAAGTGTAGAAGTTACTAATAATGGTAATGTTAAAATCAAAGAAGTAGTTGTTGAATTAGGATTATATAATTCAAATGGAAAAAATATAGTAAAAGATATGGATGAACTAGAAGACAGAAAAATAAAATTAGGAAGTATAAATGACGATAACGAGGAAACTGCTACATTTAAATTTAAGGTTCCAGCAGATTTTGAAGAAGATAATTATAAATTAGTAATAAAAGCTTATAGTGATAATCTTAATGAAGAGAATGAATGTACTTCAAAAATAGATGATTTTGATACAAATGATTTCTATCAGTCTATAGACGGAGTTAGAGAAGAAGAAGAAGAAAAACACATCATATTTAGCAATATAAATGTTTCACCGAGTCCTGTTCAATGTGGAGAGAAAGTACAGGTTACTGGAGAAATCTTTAATATTGGAGATGAAGACTATGAAGATCAAGTGCGTGTTACTTTAGTTAGTGATGGATTAAAGCTTAATACAGAAAAGATTGTTAGAGAAGATTTCAGTCAAGGTGATTCAAAATTAATAGATTTTGAATTCGATGTTCCAGTGGGAACTACAGAAAAATTGTATAATTTAGAATTTAGAACATATTATGATTATAATAAAGACACTGATAAATATCATATAATCTCTGAAGATAAATTTACAACTTCTTTAAAAGTTACTGGGAATTGTAATGTACAAAAAGCTAGTGTAGTAATAACTGCAGATTTGAATCCAGAAACACCAGAAGTAGTTGCAGGAAAAAAAGTAATAATTGATACAAAATTAAGTAATACAGGAGATATTCCTACAACATATATAGTTTCAGTATCTGGAAATTCTGAATGGTCTATTTTATCATCTATAGAACCTCAATCAGTTAATCTTAATCCTGGCGAATCTAAAGATGTTAGTATAGCTATAAACGTGGATGAAGATGCTTCTGGAGATAAAGAATTAACAATAAGAGCCGTTTACAATGAACAAATTTCTGAACAAAAAGTTATTTTAACTATTAACGAAACTAAATCAGAATCTAATGTAAGTGTGGGCCCTTTCTTTGATCACATAAAAAATAACTGGTTCATTTATTTAATAGTAATAGTTAATGTAATACTAATAATAGCTATAATTTTAGTTATAAGAAGTATGGTTTCACCAAGACCATTATAATTTTATTTTAATTAACTATATAAATTATTAGTTACTTTTATTTTTTATGGAAGTATCTAAGAAAATTAATTTTGATAAGAAAATAATTGGAATGATTATTATCTTTATAGGATTAACTGGAATATTGATTCCTGGAATACCAGGAATACCTCTAATAATCTTAGGATTATCTATATTAGGTTTTGATGAATTAAGAGAAAAAATAAAAGATCTTAAAATTAAGATAGAGAAAAATAACTTCGAGAAAAAATCTTCTTTGTTAATTAAATTATATTTAATACCTTTAGAATGGATGCTTCTTTTAGAAAAGAAGAAAATAGAGAAAAAAATAGATGAGATAAAAGAAGATAAAATAAATTTTAGTAAAAATAAGATATATCTTATTTTATCTAGATACTTAATATTATTGTTAATAGTTTTGATTAGTCCATTAATTATAGTTTTTATATTAAAACCACTAACAATAAAACTCTCAGTATTTTTGTTAGATATTTTTTATAATATATCAATCAATAGAAATTTAATAATAATAAATTATAAAACTTATATTTCTATTATAGATGCTTGTATAGCCGGTTCAGCATATCTTCTTTTATTAATTCTTAATTTAACTACTCCTATGAAAGAAAATATAAGAATAAAATCTTTTATTTTCTCCTGGATATTATTATTTATTTTAAATATTTTAAGAATAATTATTTTAAGTATATTATATCATGAGGATTTTAGATATGTAAACTTTACTCATGCTTTTTTTTGGTATGGATTAAGTACTATATTTGTTATATTAATTTGGTTTTTAACTATAAAAATATTTAATATTAAAAGCATTCCTATATATAATGATTTTTTTTATCTCAAAAATATTTCTTTTTTAAAAAATAAAATAAAATAAAAATAATTACAGATATTATTAAAAACCAATTTATAATATTTAGATTATTTTTTATTATTTCCATATTTTCACCAAATACATATCCTAAATAAATTAATATGAAAGACCATATTCCAGCTCCTAAACAAGTATAAATACAAAATTTATCTAATCGCATTTTACTAAATCCGGCAGGGATAGATATCCATTGTCTTATAACAGGTATCAATCTGCCTGTAAAAGTGGTGATCTCTCCATGTTTATTAAAAAAATGATCAGTTTTATCCAATTTATTATTATCTAAAAGAAACACTTTTCCATATCTTCTTATTAATAATTCAACTCCTTTCCTTCCAAAATGAAGTGATATAAAATAATTAAATAAAGCTCCTGTTAAACTACCAAAAATTCCCATTAATAAAACTAAAATAAAATTCATTTTCCCTTGCTGAACTAAGAATCCTGCAGGAATTAATACCACTTCACTTGGAAATGGAATAAAAGAACTTTCTATAGCCATTAAAATAAATATCCCAAAATATCCTAAACTATTTATTATTTCAACAGAATTTTCTGCAATAGAATAAAAAATTTCAATAGACATTAATTAAAGAAATAATTACAATTTAAATAATTAATTAAAATTTATTTCTTGAATCTATCTCCATATTGTTCAAGAATATTTAATACAAATTTCTCACTAACTTTTAAAACCTCACAATCTTTAAATTTTAATTCAAAACAACTTGGTTGAATTTCATTTATTACACTTTTATTGCCATCCGTTATTATTATAACAGTACTCAAAGGGTCACACCATTTATGTGTTTCATTATTTGCTTTAGCATAAGCTTTGTCAGTCACAGCAGACCTTACATTTAATCCCGAATCTCTTAAAAATCCAGATAAAGTTAATAAAGAAATTCCACTATCATCACAAATTTTCATAAAAGGATTTATAGAAATATAAGTTGGAGCATATATCTTTGTATCATTTTTCATTATTAAACTAAATTTAATATCTCCTTCATTAACATTAACTGGAATATAATCTAAACTTCTAGGATCATTTCTTAAATTTATAGCATAATCTCCAGTTACTTGTCCTGTAGTACTTACAACAGGAAATTTAGCAGAGTAAAAAATTAAATCTCCTAATTGAGTCTTTTGAAAAGTTATTTCATGATATTCAAATTTATTGATAAAATTATTATTAACAAAAGTAATAAGTACTATTATTAAAATAATTCCTACCATTAAATAAATAGCCCACCTTAATTGATTTTCATATCTTTTATTTTCTTTGTTACTATCTTCCAACAAGCTTTCTTGTTTGCCATCAGAACCTTCAATTCTTTTCTCAATTAAATCATCATCTATTTTTTCATCTTTATTCATCAAAAGCATAGAAAAATTTACTTTTTAAACTTTTTTAATATACATAATATATACTAAATTCATTTAATATCTAACAGGCTAAATAAATAAGCATCCGCATATTTAGCTTCATTTTCTTTTTTAACAGTTATATAAACACAGTTTTTTTCAGATATTATTTCTTCTTTAATATTCATATCTTCAATTTCTATTATATTTCTAATAATTATTATATTATCAGAATCACAATTTTTTATTGGGTAATTTTCTTTACATTCTTTGTCTAAACAAGCATTACTAATTCTAAGAGCATAATTATCTAATGACCTATACAATTCAGAAAAACCATCTCCAACATTTCCTACAAAATATAAGGGCTTATTATTATATTTTTCTATATTTTCACTTGTTGAAAATTGAATATCAGAAACTTCTTGAGGATTATATAATGTATAAAATTTATTGCTATTAAAATTAAAAGTCCAATAACCATTTACATCTCTAACAAATTCTATATCTTTATACTTTATTTTTTCTGTATCATTTTCATTACCATTAAAATTAAAAGCAAATCCTATTGTACTAAATATCATCAAAAATATTAATAAAATCCCTACAATTAATTGATTTCTTTTAGCTATTTTCTTTCTTTCTTCATAATTAATTATTTTCTTCATTTGTTAGAATATCATCTTAAGTTTTTAAGGATTTACATTTCCAAATAGTTTATAGAAAAATAAAAAAAAAAGAAAAATAAAAAATTAAAATTTACGCACTTGCGATTGGATAAACTTGACTTGTTTCAGCATCACTCATAACTCCTTCTAAAGCTTTCTTTACAGCGTTAACTGTATCAGCAGCTTCATAACCAGCAACAAGCATTGCAACTTTAGAATCACTCCAAGGTGATTTAACAGTTTTGATTATATACTGTCCAGCTCCAACACCTGTCTTCTCAGTAAATGACGAAGTACATAAAGGTGAATCACTGTCTAAAATTTTAGCAGCAGCTGTATTAATACAACTTCCTCCTACAACAACTAAGTTCTTTCCAGAAACTGAAGTCAATTCTGAATCTTTAACGATTAGAACTTGTCCACCTGAACCAGTACTTGTTGTTCCTGGTGTAATTGCAGCAGAAGCTTCAGCCATATAAATTTGACCATGAACTTGTTCATCTGGATAACTTATAGTAGCTGTTGTCTGATCTGAATCACCAGCATCAGTGCTAGCAATAGTACCCCACAAATCAATATCATCTGTGATATCAGTATTTGTTTTTCTTGTTGATTCCCAAGATCCTGAATCATTTGTCCAAGTGTCTTCAACATCATTAACTCCGATACCATCATCAGAATTTACTCCATTTTCAACAGTTAAAACTATTGCCTCATATACATTATTATCATCCTTTTCTTCCCAAAGGACTAATGCAGGAGCATCAATATTGCCTCCACCTGGTTGTGTTAGATAAATCTTTACAGTTCCATTCAAATTATTATCATTAGTTATATTATAAACTAATTTTCCAATTTGACCACTAATACCGCTATTAGCAGATCCTCCTATTGAAGTATTAAGAAGTGTACTAGTTCCATCAATAGCAAATATCCAAGACTTATTATTATTAAGACTGTTAGCAGGTTTAGTAATAGTTATACTTTCATATCCATCTCCGTCAGGAATTTTAATCTCTGTAAGATTTTTATGAGTTCCTTGTGGAGTATTGTCTGCACCAGTTAAATTAATAACTACTGGCTCATAAAATCCAAACTTTGCACCTTTTGAGGTTTCTATAGTTGGGTAAATTACAAGAACGTTTGCAGCGCTATCTGGATAGTCAATAGTAACATTAGTTCCAGTATCACCTGTAGCAATAGTTGAATCACCAGTCATAGTAACTGTGTATGATAAACCACCAACTGTCAGCGTACCAGTTCCTTCAGCAGTCCATGTTGTATCGATAGTATCTCCACTAGCAACATCAACAAATCTCGCTTTATCATTACTTGTTCCAGCAGTACTTGAATTAGCAGTACTATCAAGTTTTAGCAAATAACCATCATCTTCATTTCCAACAACAACATAATCTCCAACATTCAATATTTCAGATTCTCTTATAGAAATATTTTCATTGTCATCATTATGCATCAATTCAAAAAATTTAGTTCCATTTTTAGCAAAGATAGTATTGATAGTTTTTCCACGATGTTCTGCGAAAATAACATTCATCAGATCATCACCACTATTTTTTATAGTAAAAGCTTCTCTTGCTGTAGAATCTCTATCAATATTCAATCCAGCAAAATTTAATTTCATGGTTCCGAAAACAGGGTCTACATAAGACTCTCCAACATTTATTGAATCTTTATCAGCAGAAGGAGCATCAAAACTAACAGTTAGTTTTGTTAAAGCATCCGGATCTCCACTATAAAATTCAACTACTGAACCATCAATTACTTCATCACTTTCACCCTTTAAGACAGAACCCCCATCTTCAAGAGTTATTTTGTCTGAACCAGCTACAACAGTAGCTGATAACTTAAGATTTGTTTCATCAGCAACAGTAACAGCAATAGTAATTCCATTTACTTTTTTGGATGCAGCCTCATTAATTTCTTTACTTTCAGATTTTCCAGAGCTATCAATAACTTTAATAGTTGCGGCAGTATCTGAAGAAGAAACTAATTCTATTGTATAAGTAGAACCATCAATAGTAACATCCCCTGAAGGATTACTACTATCTAAAGATAATTTTTCAGCACTTTTCAATAATACAATTGTATCATCATCAGTATCAGCACTTATTGTAAATTCCATTCCAAACAAATTAATAGTTTCTCCTTCAGAATCTGCATGAGTGAAATTCACTGCTTTGCTAAAAGTAGCTGTAGCATTCCACATAGGTTTAGTATTTGTTGTACTTGTTTTAATACCTAATACTGGATCAGTCGAACTTGTCGGCTGCTTTTCAAAAGTAATTTTTGGATCAGGTCCAATCTCAATTGTCTGAGTAATTTTAGAATCTACATTTCCTGAGAAAGTAGTTTCTTTAAGTACGTTTGGCATATCATCTTTTGTTACAGTTGTTTTAACAAGATTTAAACTATCATTTATATAGAGTTTTGTTCCACCACTAAATAGGGGAGTAGCTTCTCCGATAACAGCAGCACTCGATGTACCTGTTGATGAGCTAACCAAAGCTCCTAAATTTTGTTGAACATCAATTGCAGAAGTTAAATCACTTACAGCAGCATTTGCACCCCATACAACAGCAGCGTCTGCTGTTCCATCTTTAACAAAAGGTTCAGGATAATTTGCAGCCATAGCAAAACCTATAGTACTAGATAACATAACCGCACTAGTTAATACACTCGCTATTTTTTTAAAATTAAACATCTTTTTTTACCTCCTTTCATCAATAATAAACTTTATGTCCCAATAGACACTTTTTAGTTTCTATTTTAACACTTTTTTTCTGTAATCTCTATAAGATCTCTGTTTTTTCTGGCCAGTTTAAAATTCATCGATCTTTTAACGATGAATATTCATTAAAAATTTCTTTTCTTTAAAAAGCTTTCGTAAAAAATAATCCTAAAAATCATTTTTTTAGAGATTTATTTATAAATAACAAGTTACTATTACACAATTAATATCATTTTATAAAGAATAAGAATTATATTAAATAGAATATAGTCTATTTTTTTTAACATATATATTAATTTATAACCAGTATCAATAAAATATATAAACTAGATATATGGATAAATATATATACTATATAATTTTATATAATCTATGACAGAGAACAATAAGAAAATTAGATCAATTTCTATATTTGAAAAAGAAGGAACATTTTCTACCTTACTTCACAAATTTAAATCCTCTAAAAAACAATCTTCTGAAATAAATTTATTAAGACAATTATTTAGTAATGAAAAAGCAAGACTACTACATATATGTAAAACTAAAGAGCCAGCTTCTATTTATGAATTAGCAAAATTACTGGGAAGAGATTTTAAAGCAGTTAGACACGATATAAAACTATTAGAAAATTTTGGATTTATAGAACTAATAAGCTCACACAAACAAGGCCGGGAAAGACTAAGACCTATAGTAGATATAAACGAACTAATTATAAAAATAAATATTTAATAGTTCTTACCAATAGTATAAATTTACCAAGTGCGTAAATGATATGAGATAAAACTACTCTGACAAACAGTTATTAATAAGCCCGCTAACACAAGCATAATAATTATTAAGACTAGCCCCCCTTTCCTAATTTAATTCCACATCTTTTTTTTCAAGAGCTATAATACATTATTCTAAATTAGCTTAAAAATATATTTCACATAAAACTCTAATTTAACATTCTATTAATAGATTAGAATGATTATATTAGTAAAATTATAAAGATAAATATTTAATAGATTTTTTGTATTTTCTTAATTTATAGTTCTCACCAAGTTTTTTTTTTAAAACCAAATAAATAATTATAATTAAGATTAGAATAACTATTATAACAGCCCACCAACTTAAATTCGCTATTTTATTCTCTTCTTGAGGAACATTCTTTTCTTCTTTTCCTGATTCCTTTATTTCTTCTTTCCTTTCTTCAGCAGGAACTGCTTCATTCAAATACTCAATTGTCAAATCTGCTTTTCCATTCAGTATACTATTCAATTTAACATAAACATCATATATTTTATTGTTATCTAAATCAACTTTAGTACTTTGACCAACACTCAATTCAACTTTAACAGGATTACTTTCTATCTCAACTACAACACTTTTTGTTTTAACTTCTCTTACTCCAACATAATGTATTTCATTATTTATCTTAATTTTAATTCTCTCCTTATCATCTAAAATTTGTACAATAGATTTTATTTTCTTTAAATCTCCACTCTTAGGTATAGTTTTAGTATAAAAACTGTTACTTGAACTTCCTCCACCCCCACCACCAGAACTAATTCCTCCTTGTTCAACTGTATAACTTCCAGAAGCAGTTCCAGAATTTCCAGCCATATCTTTAAAGCTACAAGTTTCAGTAAATGTTCCAGTATTAGCTGTTGAAGGATTTGCAGTTATAGTTGTAGCACTTGTATTAATTCCAGAGACAGTTCCAGTACCATCAGTTGGAGAACAAGTACAAGTTACTGTGTCTCCAGAATTAACAGTAGCAGGACTACAACTGACACTTCCAGTAGGAGCTTTATTATCTACAGTAACATTAGTTATAATCTTTGAATTATTTAGATTATTATATGAATCATTTGCCCATATTGTTATATTATACTGCCCATCTGGAAATTGTGCGGTGTTTAAAGTAACATTCCAATAGATTTCATTCCAAGATTGACCAGTTACATTACTTGCTATTAAAGTCCCATTTTGAGAGCCACTACTATTTGTAATATTAAAAAACACATGAGTTATATCTCTAGCATTACCCAATCCAGTTATATTACCATTATCTTGCACAGAAACATTAATAACTATTGATCCAGATATATTCTCACCAGACCTATTAAGATCTACAACTGAAGAACTACTCCAAATTTCAACAGTATCTGGCTTTGTTGAATCATTTACTAAAATAGTTATATTTGTTCTATTTGAAGTAGCACTATTATTAAACTGATAGAATATAGAAAGATTATAAACTCCAGGAGTAGCTACTGAGAAATTAGCAACTAAATAAACTCCACTTGAAACATTACAACAACTAGCATTTGCAGCATTCATATTAACAGAACTCGTAAGATTTGTTCCATTCCAACTTAATATATGATGAACATTAGAAACACTTAAATTATAAAAATAAACTTGATTATAATTAGTGTCCTTTCCAGTACTATTTAATGTCGATTTGTTAGAATTAGATGGAAAAGCAAAATCAAAAGGAATTGTAACGTTAACATCAGTTAGATTTTCAGGACCACCATCAGCAGAATTATTTATAGTAAAATTAAAAACATATTGCGTATCTTCATTAATTGTAATTTTAAAAGGAGTGCCTCCTCCAAAAGTTACAGAGTAATTTGAGTTTGTATTATTTATTGAAGTATTAAGAGAAGGAAGAATTTGCATAGAATTAATCAACGGATAAAAACTTAAAATCAAGAAGACAAAAGCTAAAGCAACAAAAATTAAGATACCAATCTTAGCTTCCTTTTCCATTTTCACACTCTTTTTTATTAAACAAAATTTAATAGATAATTAGTTTTATTATTTTATTATATATAAATGTTTCTATCATATTTCAAAATAGAGATCAATTAATAATAATCTCCTACTCCCAACTTTTTAAGTTCATCTTTATCTTTCTCAAATCTTTTTTTAGCTTCGACTAATTTTTTCTTTCTATTTTTTATTTCATCTAATTCTAATTTAGCTTCAGCCAATTTTCTTTCAGCATCAGCAATTTTTCTTTCATCACTATGAGAATATTTAATAACTTTATAATTATCAGAACTATTCCACATTCTTCTTCCAGTCTGAATAGCAAATATTAAAACAAAAATTCCAACAACAGCCCCTAAAATATAATAGACAATTTTTAAACTCGAAGAATCTTTAATCTCTTCAACACTTTTTCCAGTTGCCACAACAGAATCAGATTTCTCCACCTTTTTTTCTTCAATTTTTTCTTTTTGAGTTTCTTCTAAATTAGTTGTTTCATCTAAAATCTCTTCACTAGTTTTAACTTCTTCTACAACAGGTTTTTCAAAATTATCTACCAACATTTCGTCTTTATCCAATCCAGGTATAAAATTAATATAAATTATCTTATTCGTCAACAAACTATCAAAATTTCTATTTATTACAACTTCTCCATCTTTTTTTAAACTTAAAACTAAATCCATTTCATCAAAATTAAATAATTCACTTGTAATAGAAATATCTCCATTAGCAGTATTAACATGCTGACTATCAACATTAGTTAATTTTCCAGGCTCTCTAAAAAAAGCTGAAACCCTATGATTTGGTAATGTTTGGATATTTAATTGAACAGCAAGAGCTATTGGACTAAGACTTAAGACTAAAACAACAAACATAAAAAATAAACCCTTTTTCATTTTACACCTCTTTAAAACTAATATTTTTTTATTTATAAACTTTTTTATTTTTAATAATATATCTTTTTTGCTATTACAAGAGAATTTTTATTGTTTCCTAAAAATATTCATAATTTTTATAAATATAAAACTTTTAAATATAAATATTATCAATAAACTCTTACACTCATTATTAAGAAAAAATATAAAATAATTAATTTAATTTTTACATACTTTTAATTCAGATTCAATTAACCCAAAACCAAAACTACTCACAGGAATAGGATGCTCACCACCAACGATAAAACTACAATTATTAAAATTACCTTCATAAAAATTTAAAATTAAATTATTTTTGGTTTCTTTATCATCAGAAGCAAAATAAATATCTATATTATATCCTTTGTTCACTCCATTCTCATTCACATCTAAACTTTTACCCAAAATTTCTTTTAAGTTTATTTCTAATTGTTCACATACATTTTCTCCATTCAAACAATTTCTAGAGTTTCCAGATTTATCTTTATAGCATTCTTTAACTAAATCCTGAACATTTCTATATTGAGGAATGTAATTAATAGCACAACTTGTTGTTTGATACATACTAGCTTCTAATAAATTAGAAACTTCAACACTATTTTGTTTTTCAGTTTTAGGATTTCCTAAAGTTATTGATAAAAAAATAACTCCCACTATACTTACTATTAAAACTATCAATACAAATCCAACTATCTCATGTTGTGCTTTTTTAATTTTGTTTTTCATTTTCATTAACTAATTTAGTTCCAGCAATTATTTTCACAATTTCACATTTATCGTAGGTATAATCATTTTCAAATTCTTTTCTGCACATTGTTGCAAAACTGCTTATAGCTCTTTCATTTTTCACCTTTTTATCATATATATAAAAAACATCACATTCAGGATAGTTCTCTTTTTTGCATTCTATAATTTCTTTTTCATTTTTATTAAATCCGCTAAATTTAATAACTTTTAAACTGCTGTAGGGCCAAAACTCTCCATAAATATTTTTTCCAACTAAATTAATTAGTTTATCTCCATCTATACAATTTGATTTAGAACCCACACAACTCATTTCAGGTGTATCCGCTAAACTAGTTAAAGAACTTAATGTTCTATCTTCAGCTATTTGAGAAGCAGTATCATGGATATTTGTATATACAATAGTAAGTATAAATAAACCTATTAAAACAAAAAACAAAAAAACAGCTAATAACATAAATGCCATCTCTTGAATGCGGAGTTCAGCTTTCTTTAAGCATGAAGGTTCCAAAAATCTTTTAAGATTTTTTAGAATCTGGATTCTCAATTCATTTTTTTTATTTTCTATTTTCATTCAAAATCTCCATTATAATATAATTGACATCCACTTTTTGCATCTCTATTTATAGAATTTATATCTTCAGCAGCTTCATATAATTCAATTAATCCTCTAGAATCTTCAATTTTCCCCAAAAGTTTTGATAGTTTATCACCTATATTCGATTTACAATCTTTTCTTTCTATAATACTAATTTTATCCAGATATATTTTAGCTAATTCATCAAATTTTACTTTAATTCTTTTTATATTACATTCATAAGTTTCAGGATCAGAAAATATCGCTCCATAAATTAATTCTCCAACATAATAAACTCTTTTACCATAACTTTTTTTAATAACATATTTTTCATCTTCAAAGATTTTAATTTCACAATTAGCTTTACTTCCAAAACATATACTAATTCCCTTACATTTGCTAGTTTCATTGACAAATATTATATTTTTCATATTTAATCCTTCCAAATCTTCTTTAACATATTCTGGAGCATCATAAAAACAATAGTTTTGATCCTGACTAGTAACTATATTTAAATCAGTTATTTTAAACGGAATAAAAAGGGGTTTTGAAAAAGCATAAATTTTATCTCCCTCTACAACTCTATCAGAAAAAATATATTTATTTTTAATGCTTACTTCTTCTCCTTTTTCTCCATATACTTCACCAAAAGTTTGTTCAGAAAAACTTATCGTTTGTTTTCCAAAAGGCGGATTTAAATTTTCATTACACTCAAAAAATAGTTTTGATTTTTTTTTAAAATTAATTTCGTGGGCTTTTCCTGAAGCTAATCCTGTTTCAAGAGGATCAAATAAGCTAATTAAACTAGCTGCAGTCTCGCTGTAAATAACTTGCTCGCTTGTTCTAATAAATTTACCAGCAGAAAATATCGCTAAAAACAAAATAAATCCTCCTGCTAAAATAGCAAATATCCAATTAAAAGACATAGCTATCCCTTTATTATTAATTTTTTTTAAATTCATTATTTTATAATATTCACTAATCTATCATTTAGATCTTTTTCAATATTTATAACAATCTTTCCATTTTCAATATTAATACAATTTGGATTATCAATTTTTGTAATTCTTTCTATATCTAAATGATTAATTTGATTAAAAGGCATTTCACAAGCTTTGTTAACAGGATAAAAAAAAGTATTTGCTATTCTTCCTTCATATAATGAAATATCATAACCTTGTTTTTCAAATTTTCCTTTAATGCTATTTGATAAATTAGCAAAACAAACATAATCAATAACCCCTGGTAAGTTTCCTTTAAATTCTCCACTAAAACTTTGAGAATTCCAAGTTTTCTTTACTTCGCTGTCAAATCTATCTATAAAAATTCCCAATTCTACACATTTCTTAGTATCTAAAAAAGATTTAATTACAATTCCAGCTACTACTATAAAAAATACTATTAATATAATTGAAAATATAAC
>ERZ1292623.400-Hain-H51-01um-R1-400-length-47225-cov-7_pt1 | contig 47225 bp, 67 predicted proteins | sample MGYA00564398_ERZ1292623 | MGnify/ENA primary metagenome ERZ1292623 (study PRJEB36523, sample SAMEA6512633) | groundwater metagenome | collected 2019-01-07 | study: AquaDiva: Metagenomics assemblies of 32 groundwater samples
GTTTCGTGAAGATCTCGGAGTTAATGCCACTGTCATGGTTGAGCCATGAGTTGCGGACTGAATAAACTAGTGACTCCCCTTTTACGGTGAAGATAACCCTGTCGTCGTAGGCGAGGGTGCGGCCGTGGAGTTCGGCGTAGGATGAGTAGGTTGCCATAGGCTATTTAGCTTCTTCTTCATCCAAGGTTACGGCGTGCGCGATGATTTCGTCGCGATTAGCTTGGTAGTTGAGGAGTGCGGAAAGTTCAAGTCCTTTTGCAGTTGGAGTTCCCGTTGGCTCTTCGAGACCGAGATCTTTGAGGAGCTTATCTTCTTTGGAAAGGCTCAAGTTCTTGAAGTAGCTGATGATGTCGAGTGCCATAGGGGGAAGATTAGGAGTAATAGTGGACGAAGTCGCTTCTGGGATCCAACGGTAGAGGTGTTCGAGGTCGGAGCACCCGCAACCGTCTCGGTAGAGTGTGGGATTAGATGCGGGTGCAATTTGCCTTACCTCTGTGTTGGGGCCTCTTACAAATGGAACTTCTTTGCCTCCGTAAAGCCAGCAGCTACTTGCCCTGTGTTCGTCGTCGCCGCAGATGACGAGGTCGCCTGGTTTGAGTAGTGCGAAGAGTACCTTTTCTCCTTTCATAAATTAGATTTTCCACTTACCTCCAATGGCACTGAGGTTGTCTTGGAGTGCGAGACGAGAGATGGCGGCGAAACGTTGATGGACAGTTGAAGTGGTGCAGTCCATTGCTTCGGAGCATTCTTTTATGGTGAGTTCCTTACGAAGCCACTTATTCCACAGGGAGATGTGATGGGTTGTGGGTTCGTAGTAGCCTGCTCCGGAGGTATTGCGAGCGTCACGGTAGCGTGCGAGGAGATCTTCGAACTCTGTTGGTGTAAGGAAACGGGTCAGAATCTCAGAGAGAAGTGAACACGGGATTCTATTCTGTTCTTTCATATAACGTGGACATTTAATTAAGCGAGTGATGTGCTATAGGATATGCGAAGAATGCGATGGGGTCAACTGGGTTATGCACAGCTCAGAGGTAAGGTTCGAGGATTTGCAACGCTTTGGCGAATGTTGTGTTGTTCTGCAGCATAACGAAGTCGATTACGGAGCCGTGTGCTTGACAGCCGAAGCAGTGGAAGTTGTTTTTGTCTTTGAAGATGACGAAGGAGGGAGTTTTCTCTTCGTGAAAGGGACAGCGAAGGGTAATGCGATTGCCGTACTCTTTAAGGTGATCGTGATCGGGGAGGAGATCTTTGATGGGTACGGTCTTGAGTGTAGGGATGTCGTGCTTGAACTTTGTTGAGGGTGGTTTGGGGTTGAGGAGACGCTGCCATTTTTTGACTAGGGCGTCAGCTTTGGCGAGGGAGCTGACATAGAGTGGTGTGACGACTTCGTGTTGTTCGTTTTCGTAAGGGGTGTCGGGAGCGTTGATGTGACGGTCGTGTTCTGCTTGGAGGGCTTGTTGGTGGTGGTCGCGGATAAGGATGGCTTCTTTGAGTTTGTCGAGGAGGAGATCAGTTGGGAGCATAGCTGGAGAATAAAATAATGCTAGACGCATTATTTGTTCGCTTTCTTTACGTTGCAGGGCTGGCAGAGGATCTGTAGGTTGTAGCGTCTGCTGTCGCCGCCTTTGGAGATAGGGAGGATGTGATCGACGGTGAGGTTTTCGCGGGACGAACAGTATACGCAGAAGTATTTCTTGATTTTCTTTCTACGTGCGTCTCGGAGGAGGGTGCGAAGATTCCAGTAGTCGGGGTGGAAGGTACGGTGGCGGAAGTTCTTCTTTGTGATGGATTTGAGTTTGACGAAGTAGACGTTGCCGAAGCGATCACGACGGGGGAGGAGGACGGCAGAGGAGATGGGACGCTTCTTGAGGCTCGACATAGGGTAGACATAAACCCTAAGCGGGGTTGTGGACACCCGACGGCTGGGACATAGCAGCTGCGCTGCTATGTGTCTGCCAGCGAGCGTATCCCGGTGCGGGTGCGGATTTGTTTCTTGTTAAAGGAGTCGTAGGCGCGTGCGGAACCGAGACCTTGGCGTTTGTAGCAGTCGGTGAGTTCCTTGGAGAAGCGTACGTGCGCTTGCGCAGAGTGGCCGTTCTTTTCACACCACTCGGTGTAGGCGTCATAGAGGGTTGATGACCAGATGATGTCGTTGTGGTTGCCGGTGATTTGGTAGTGCTCTTTGATGAAGGCGAGTGCGGACGATGAGGCGGTCTCAAACTCTTCGTTCATGGTGAGCATTGAGGATGTGCGTACGAAACGGAAGTTGTTGCGCATGAGCTTCTGTGCGCCAACAAGTGCGAAGCGAATGATGCCGGGACGTTCAGCGAGGATTGCGGTGATGAGAACGTCCCGATCTTTCGCGTTAGGGTCGTCGCGGAAGGAACGGAAGAAGGGTATGAAGAAGAGGCGACGAAGGATACCGGCGTCGAGTTGCTTGAAGGTGGGGACGTCGTTCGTGGCGAAGAGAAACTTCGCACGGTTGATGAAAGTGACTTGCTCTCCGAATTTTACTTCACCGGTGACGGGATCGCCTGAGATGAGTTGCTTGAAGAGTTCGCCGGTGAGGAACTTCGCTTCCTCTTCGCCTTTCATGTTGAGTTTCTTTCCGATGAGGTAGGGGAGAGAGAACCGGGAAGAGGTGAGGGCGGAGAGTGGGAGTGCGGAGACGTATTCTTTTCCTATGAGTTCGTGAATGATGTGAAGGAGGATGGACTTCCCGTTTGCTGCCGTAGTGCCGACTAAGAAGAAGGCTGCTTCTGCTTTGAGCGTGGGGAGGAGGATGTAGCCTAAGAGTTGCTGCATGAAGTCGATGAGGTCGGGATCGGGGGTGAAGTCGTCTTCTGAGGTGACGAGTACGTCTTGGAGGAAGGCTGTGAAGGCGGGACAATCTTGAGAAGTAACATCTAGCGATGTTACGCCCTCTAACTTGAAGAATGAGAGGGTAGAGCGCGACCATGGAATGAGTGAGGTTTCGAGGGAGTTACCTCTGAGAAAGCCGTCGAGGTCGAGGACGGTGTTGTCCGCGAAGGTGATGAAGTTGCCTAGCGGTTCGTAGGCACGGCGTGTGAGGGAGAACTTAATTTCCTCTACGAGGGACTTGACAAGGTTGGCCGTGACGTTGAAGGTGGCGGCAACCTCTTCGTCTTCGGGGTGTTCGATGAGGGCGGAAGCGGCGTCTTTCTGCTTGAGAACGAAGGAGTAGACGAGGCGGGAGAGGTCGGCGCGGTCGAGGAGGGTGTAGACGCCTTCGTTGTAGCGATACACGCGGTCTTCGTTGACGACAAAGAGAAGATCGTCTCCGTATTGACGGAGGAAGCGACTGACGAGCAAGTCGTTGGTTATCTTTGGCATAGACGCGAGAGAGGGTGGGAGGAGGGGAGACAAAGAAGGTCGTAGGACGACCATCTGAGCCAACGCAACAAAAAGAGCTACGTTAGACGCTCGCAGGAGACTTTTGAGGTGCTCCCTCCCATGCTTCGCAGCAATGGGAAATCTAACGTAGCTCTTTTTGTTGCGTTCGTTTGCATAGCAAGGAGAAGTATAACATATCGCGTAGGAGTAGTTATACACAGGGCTAGAAAGGGAGACAAAGATGGTCGTTTCACGACCATCTGAGCCAACGTAAGTTAGCCAAAAAAAGTACTAGACGCGTGAAGCGTTCACGCGTCTAGTTTTGGGTTTTTTGCGTTTTTCTGAACACGAAAGTTGTTCAACGACATATCGTTTAAGATAGTAGGTTGCGAGAACTTTTAGGCTAACGACAGCGAAACCGTAGACAGCCTAGACTAATGACATTTCACGCGTCTAGCTGTAAAAAGTTTGCTAAGATTAGCCAAGAAGCCATAGTACTAGACAGCTAGACTGATATATTATAGTTATAAAGTTTAAAGTATATATAAAGAGAGAAATAGTTATATAGTGTAAAAAAGATCAGTCTAGTGACTAGTGCGTTTTTGGAGAAGGTGGAGTTTCGCGTTCGTTTTAGGATCTCTTTTGGGTGGTGTCGTCGGTCGTTACGCCTTCAAAGTTTTCGGGTGGGGTTGTCGTTGATTATGCCTTCAAGGGTCTTCGTGCGCTCGTAGGTTGTGAGAGAATGGTTTGTATATGAAGAAGCGAGAGGCTGCGTTTCAAGTTCGGTTTGGTAAGTGGGTTGTGTCGCCGGAGGCTCGGGCGTTTGTGGGTCGTAGTAGTTTTGCGTTCGAGTTGAAGAGGGTTGAAGCCGGGAGGGCTATGGCGTGGACTGCGGTAGCGGAGCACCAGGTCGAGGCTTTGCGCCGTGCCCGGGGGACGTCGGAGTATGGGCGGGTGCTGTATCACAAGATTTCGGATATGGGGGCAGGGTTCAAGCCGTGCGACGGGTTCGTGATAGGTGGGGGAGGAGGTTGGCTGTTCGTGGAGTGGGACGGTGGGGAGGGGTTTTATATGGTGGACGTTGAGGAGTGGGTTGATATGGCTGCTGCTGCTAGGGCTGGTCGTGGACGTCGTGGGGGCTTCACAGAGGCGTTAGCGCGTGAAAGGGGTACGTGGATACCTTGGAAACAGCCTAGCCCCGTATAGGGGCTAGTTTGGAGCCTTGGCGGACGCAAAAGCAGCCGTTGGGGGCTGCTTTTGGTGCTACCACGCTGTATCGGTGGCTTGGGCTTTGGGGTCGGGTACTACTTGGAAGGTGACGCCAAGGGCTTGGAGGGCTTTCACGGCGTCGGGTGTGAGCGTGTTGCGCTTGGTGAAGGCGAGGAAGAAGGCGGCTTGGGCTGGGTCGTTGACGAAGACGCGAGCGTGGCCGTATTCGTAGCGGGTGAAGATTGGGACGGTTTTCATAGGGCTATTCGGAGGTTAGCGCGTCATGTGCTTCGCTGATGATGTCGTCAAACTCGTCTTCGGTTCCGTAGTTGTAGCGGACGGTGACGGGAATGAGGGCAAGCATTTGTTTGAGTTGCTTGGTGGTGCAGACAATGGTGATGAGATGTTTTTGCATATGGTGGGTTAGATTTCCTTTTCCGTGCCGCATTCTGCGCAGGTGACGGGGGCGGTGTCGTCGTTCCAAACGTGAGCGTTGTCGTTGGTGGGTGTTTCGTCGCCGTTGTCGTCGCTGTCGTCGGGTGACGATGAGCAGATGAGAGGGTTGAGGTAGGAGCCGCGCATAGGGGGAGGGTTATTGAATGAACTTGAGAGCGAGCGCGGACACGACGCCTTGTAAGTCGGAGCGCGTGAAGTCGTCTTGGTTGTCGATGAGGTCGAGGATAGCGTTCTCAAGACTTTCACGCTTTGCGGTGAGGCGTAGGTGCGCGAGTTCGTCGGCTTCCGCTTTGGTAAGTTTTGGCATGGGTTCGAGGTTGCGCTGCATATGGTTAGATTTAAATTTCGTGGTCGTTCTCGTCGATGATTGTCCATTCGCCGTAGTCGAGAATTTCGGCGAGTGTAAGCGTGTCAATGTCTTTTGGTGTGTCGTCGTCATTGACGCCTGTCCAGTCGATTTCGTGGTAGGAGCAGAGTTGTGAGCGTACTTGATTGAGTGAGTGAAAGTATGCGCCGTCGGCGAACAGTCTCCCGGGATTTTGGCGGTCAAGAATGCGGTACATATTGCGGGGAAAGAGATTAAAGCCACGAGTGCTTGAGCGAGTATGCGCCGTCGTGAGAATAGGAGCCGTCGACGTTTTTGTAGAGGTGTGCGGACAATGAATTGACGACGTGGTAACCCATGTCCATACCGCAACCGTTGAGTTTGACGCCTTCGTGTTTTGAGAGGACGTAGCAGAACAAGAGCGCAAGAGAACGGTCAAGGAGAATGGGCGTGTTGTCTTCGATGACGTAGAAAGAAATGGCGCGTTGCATTCCTGAAGCGGAACAGTGACGCAGCAAGGAGTAGACGCGCGTTTCGGGTTTGCAGTGTTCTTTGAGGTAAGCGAGTGCTTGCGCTTGTTCTCGTGGGTATTCTTCATTGGTGAAATATTTCGAGAGGTCGAGGTCTTTGCGATAGGACATAGGGGGTGGAGTTATTTATTCGTTGCAGCTTGCGCGTGTGTGCTCTCCGTCGGGTGCGAAGCAGTCGGGGCATACGTTGCGGCGCGTTTTCATTTCCTTGCGTAGCCATTCAATGCCCGACTTGTTGCCCGCCTTAAATTGTGCGCGTGCTACTTCGATTGCAAGCCGCTGAATGTCGGCGGTGATGTCGGCGGGTAGGTCGTATTTTTTTGTTATGTCGTGGCACTTGTCGAGTAGTTGAAAGTACCAGCCGCCTGTTGTTGGAGTATCCATACTTTGCGAGTAAAGCGGTTATAGTCCGCTATCGGTTGCGTCTATGAGAGAGAGGCGCAACGCGGCAGGGGGCTAGTCGAGTAGCAAGTGTGTGACTTGTTTGTTGTCGGCTTCGCAAAGCATTACCGTGACTTTGTGCTGTTGTGACGGTTTCAGGTTCCACACACTCGCCGCGCGGGTTTGAGCTTCGTAGGAAGTTGCACAGTCGAGAATTTCGATTGACTGTTTGCCAGTGTAAAAAGCTTTATAGCCGTTCATACGTTAGGGGTTATGTTTTTTGCGGCGTCAAGGTGTTCGTTGCACAAAAGTTCCGCGTAGTTGTAACCCTCTTTTGTCGCAACGGCGGGAAGTTCGCAATGGTCACATGATAGGGCGGTTGTGGTGGTCATAGAGAATAGAAAAGTTTTTTAATTTTGGCCGCGCATTCTTTTGCGTCGTCGCTGCTCTTGCGTTCAAGAAAAGTGAGCGCGATTAGGCAAGCGGTTTGCGTTAGTTCGTTTTCGTCGTTCGTGAGCGTGCGCGGTTTTAGTTGGTGCATATGCGGGCTATAGAGATTTCAAGAATGCGGCTTTGTTTTTTGCGGCGTGCGCGGTGTCGTGGAGCTTTACAAGTTTTTTGCGTAGCTTGTCGCCCTCTTTTATGTCGATGTCGTTCTCAAAAATCCACGCGTTGAGTTGTGCAAGTAGCAGGGAGATATTTTTCATATGGGTTTACACTTTATCGCCTTGGAACATTTCACAGCGCGTCACGGTGTACCCCGCAAGCGCGAGAGCATAGGCGGCCGCGCCAGTGTGCTTCGATGTCGTCACACTGTACTTGCGGGCGTTAACGGTTGCGGTCATGTCGTCGGCGTTGCGGCGTGCAAGCGGGAAATGATAGCCGTATGAGTACAGTGTGTCCCCGTCAATGAACATGGAACGGTTCGCGTTTTGTCCCGTACGCTTTCCGTTGGCGAAAGCGGCGGCGGTTTGTTTGTTCGTCATATAGTTATCTAGTATCTTATGATTTAGTTTTCTGTTACTCTTTAGGGAGAGAACGACGTCATGACAGTGCAAACCGTGATGACGTCGTACAGTCCCCGTTGTCATTGACTAAGCAATGAACACTGAAAGCATATCATATAGCATATGCCTTGTCAAGTGTTAGGTAATAGCTATCTGTTGATAAGTAACAAGCTATGGCAAAAAAAGGGCTAGCTGTAGCGGAAAAAGTTGACGTTCCCATGACGTTCGGCATGGCATTGGATAACTACGGATTGACAACAAAGCAATACGGGTTTGTTATCCACTATATAGAGAACGGCGGCAATGCAACGCAAGCGGCATTATCAGGGGGGTATAACTGTAAAACAATAGAGACAGCAAGGAGTGTAGCAAGCGAACTCCTAACAACCCCCAATGTCCGAAAGGCGATTGATGAATTGGTAACTAAGCAATTCGCAACGCCTGAATTTGTCAAGTCCCGTTTTTTGTCAATGGCCTTGCACGGCGAAAAGGAAACTACCCGCATAGCCGCAACCGACCGCCTAGCCAAAATCCACGGAATGTACACCACCAAAACAGAGCAGCACACTACGCAAACCGTCAAGATTATGCTGCCAAGTTCCCTAAAGCGGGAGATAATCGACGCCGAGTTCACAGAATAGGGCTAACCCTAGCCCTATTATGGGCTAGTGTCATGAAATACACATTTCACGACACTCACATAGGCCTTTTTTTTGGGGGGGGTATGTAAGCGGAGCACGCCCGCGCGCGCACGCCCGCGGCAAGGAAGCAGGGGGGGGTGGGGGGTACCCGTACGCTCGCGCTCGAAAACTTTTATATATATACGCACCCCCTCAATTTTTGCCAAAATGTGTTTTTGCCCTCCCCCTATTATCTTTCGCCCTATTCTCTTTCGCCCACATTGGCTGTAAATTTGTGTAGTGGTAGCACTCTTTTTTCCCTTCTTCGTTCGTTAAATCGAACTCTCGGTATGCCTTTCTGTGATCGATCTCCCAGCCGTCCACCCCGCCATAGTTCTCCCACGTCATCCCTTCCTGGAAGCCTGACTCCAACCAAGCTCGCAATCCGGCTGTGTCAGTCCCTAGCAGTTTTACAAACCTACCCCGTCTGCGTTCACCTCGCAGGATTTTTCGCAGATCTCTTGCCATCTGTGATTTCTCATAAAAAGCGGCGTCTTCCGCATATCTCTTCCTTCGCTTCTCGTTGTATTTTGCGCGAAAAGAAGCGCTTTTTCGTAGCTCAGCACCGCGTAAACTTGAGCAGTCTCGGCATCGATTATCCTTCCCATCCCACCTCCCACTATCGTTGTTGAATGCTTCCAACCCCTTCTCTGACTTGCAGCTTTTACACTTTTTCATAGATTAAAGTATACCACACTACCCCTCGTATGCTCGAATCTCGCCATGCCCGTAAACCCATCACCCTCCACCAAAATTCCCAAAATACGGGCACCCTCCCCCCAGTTTCGCAAACTGTGGATAACCGTCTCAGCAAGCCCAAAGGACCCTCCAACGCTCTCCGCAAAGCAGTGCAAAAGCACAACCAGTTCGAAGCCGACCTCAACCCCCAACCCCAAGACGACGCCCTCGTCTGGGAGCCGCAGCGTGGTAGTCAATACGCCTTTCACCAGAACCCCGACACATTCGAGCTCCTTTACGGCGGCGCTGCAGGAGGCGGGAAGTCCGACTCCCTCCTCATGGAAGCCCTCCGTCACGTCGACATTCCCGGGTACAGAGCCATTCTCTTTCGTCGCACATATCCTGAACTTGAAAAGTCCCTCGTCCCGAGAGCGTACGAAATCCTTTACGGGCAAGCGAAGCCGGTGAACAAGGGGACGGAGTGGACGTTCCGTAACGGCGCCGTTTTGTATCTCTCGCACTTACAGCACGAGGAGGATAAAGAGAAACACAAGTCCGCCGAATACGACTTCGAAGGTTTCGACGAGCTCACCAGCTTCTCCGAAAGCCAGTACGTCTACCTCTTCTCTCGTTGTCGTGGAAAGAACGCGAACATACCTCGTCGCATCAGAGCCAGTACGAACCCTACCGGTATCGGACACTCATGGGTGAAGAAGCGCTTCGTCGACATGGATCCGAACGACGTGAAGCCGTACGCACGCATTCCCTACGAGTTCGCGTACGGATGGAGAGTGAACTCACAGGTCTTCACCACCTTCTCCGACCTCCCCGACGACTACGTGAAAGGTGAGCCGGCGTTCCGCGACGACAAGTACATCGAATACAAGGAAGTAAAGTCCGGACTTACGCGAGCGTTCATCCCCGCGCTCCTTTGGGGTAATCAAAAGCTCTTGAAGGCGGACCCTCAGTACGTGCGTCGTCTTCGTGCGCTGCCGATTACGCAGCAGCGTGCGCTCCTCTACGGTGAATGGGACGTCTTCGAAGGCCAGTTCTTCTCAGAGTGGGACCCAAACGTCCACGTTGTCGATCCGTTTCCTATTCCCGACAACTGGGAGAAGTTCTGCGGCATCGACTACGGGTTTCATGATCCGATGTCGTGTCTTTGGTTTGCCGCGGACGAGACAGGGAAGGTGTATGTGTACCGAGAATTGTACGGAGCGAAGATGAGCCCGAGCCAGCAAGCAGAAAGCATTCTCACTCTAGGACAAGGAGAGGAGATCGCGCAGTACGCGGCTGATCCTTCAATGTGGCAGCATCGTGGAGGTGAGAGTTTCGCCGAGATCTACGATCGCGTGACGAACGGCAACCTCGTGCTCACGAAATCGAACAACTCACGGCCTGCAGGATGGGCAATTATTCACGAAATGTTGTTGAATGGGCAGCTGTTCATCTTCAGCAACTGCAAGAACCTCATCCGCACACTCCCAAGCCTCAACCACGACAGGAAAAACCCCGATGACCTCGACTGTTTCGTTGCGGGGACAAAGGTCATAGCAAAGACGGGAACAAAAAATGTTGAAGACGTAAAAGTTGGCGATTATCTTTGGACTCCTATTGGTTATCGCAAAGTTACTGTCGCAGAAGTGAGCGGGGAAGGCGAAGTCTACAGAGTCGATCTCTCAAATGGCGAGTACCTTGAGGGAACCCCTGATCACCGTGTGTTTGTAGAGGGCGAAGGTCTCGTAGAGCTGCAGCTATTGAAGTGCGGTATGATTCTTGGCACGAAGAATACTACTTATCTTCCTCTATGGAGTTTCCTTTTGTGGTCTACAAGGGCATTCGTTATACCCGCTTTAAAGATCGTGACTACTACACGCCGAACGGCACACACCTTGCGAATGGCGCGACATCGCTTCATCGCCAGGTGTACATCGACTCTTTCGGAGAAATTCCCGAAGGCTTTCAAGTTCACCACAAAGACCATAACGTCGACAACAATGCGCCTGAAAACCTTGAGGCAGTCTCTCGGACTGATCATGCCCGCTACCACCTCGCAAAACGACTCTCAGATCCCGAGGCAAAATCCAAACATTATCAGTGGCACAACACTACGGGCAAAGTCCAGCTTCGAAAGAACGCTGAAAAGATGCTACGCAATAGGCCAGTACGTAACATTGCGTGCAAACATTGTGGAGCAGCTATTACGACGCAGTCATGGCAGCAGAAATTCTGCAACACCGACTGTCAGTACAAGTGGAGGGTGGCCAACACGCCAAGCAAGCAATGCGTTATGTGCTCTACGCCGTTTTTTAGCATTGATAAAAAGGTCGTCACCTGTTCATATCGTTGCGGGTGGGATCTCAGACGCTCAAAAAAAAGTGTATAGTATTACTGTTGAGGAAGCGCACCTTTACTATGCAAACGGAGTACTGGTAACCAATACACTGCAAGAAGATCATTGCTGTGACGCGCTTAGGTATGGATTATTGACCTACCGAGGCTACAACGCCCTTCCCGAGAAGACTCCCGACGGCGACGCAATCCCCGAATGGTGGAATCGTCTTCAAAAGAACAAGAAGTTTCAAAAATATTCAAGCAGAGTTCACCTTTAATCCCCATTTCTTTCTATGGATATTACAAAAGTACGTCCGCGTGAGGGGTACATCGTCGTTTCGCAGGTTGTGGAGACGCGGAAGACGGAGTCGGGGTTGGAGTTGGAGGAAAATGACGACGATTTCATCGCACACGCAACGGTGGTGCATGGCAACGGAGCCTACAAAGCAGGCGCCGAGGTCATCTTCTCCGTTTTGGAGAATCTTGCGTTCTTTGACTCGACGAATCCGGGTATGCAGTTTGCGTTTATTAAAGAGGACACGGTAATTGGAACGTATGGAGGAGAATAAGGCGCTCACGTACAAGACATTCGACATCGAAGCCTACAAAGCTGAAGCGCACGTGATGGAAGAGTTCCGCACGAACTGTTTTGGCGAGAGCATGGAGGGTATCTGGGGATCGCTCCGTTCAATGTATCTTCCAACGACAGTCGAAGACGGACTGCCCTCACGCTACACGTTTACGTCGGACGCTTCGGCTGCGACGACACTTGCAATTCCCGACACTCTGTACGCAAGTGACAACTCGGAGATTCTCTCCTTCAAGGAGCCGCTTGTTGCGATTAAGATCCACACCGCGCTCTCACTGCTTACTTCCCGCACCCCGGACGTGAAGTGGGACAGTGACAACACGACGTTTGAGGAGAACGTTCCCATCGTCAACGCACTTCGTACGTACGACTGGCAGGACGCACAGACGCGTCAGCAGTACACGATGCTGTGGTTTTACAACATCATGTACGGGACGACATTTTGGCGTCGCTATCACGAGAAGATTGATCGCGAAGTGAACCTTCCGAAGTCGCTGAACCTTGCGACGAACGCGGTGGAGTATGAGGCAGTGACCATTAACGAGATCGATCAGACGTGCGGCGAAGCATTGTCGCCACTCCAAGTTTGGATTGACCCGGGCAGCCGTCCGTTGGCACCACGTTCTCAGAGGAAGGTGATGTGGGAGAAGGTGTACACGTACGAGCAGTTCATCCTTGCGCACAAGGGGCTGAAAGATGAGAAGTGGTTGCGCGAAAACATTCACGGAACCTCCGTCGAGAACTATCCCGGCACCGATCTCGTGAAGTGTCGCTACTACGAGAACATGGACCTCGATCTTTTCTACGTTGTCGCAAACGACGAAGAGGTTACGAAGATGCACATGCCACAGAACCACAAGCAGTTGTCGGTGATCATGGCGATTTGGATGCCGCGTGGTGACTTCAATCCTTACGGGTTGGGTCCGATTGAGATGATGGCGGAAGATAAGAAAGCACTCGACGAAGTGAAGTCGATGACGTTCACGCAGTTGAAGTTCAGCATCTACAAAGCAATCTTCTACACAGGAACATTGAAGTCAGACGGAGGCCAAGGCGGTGACGTGAAGATTCGTCCGGACATGGCGTACAAGGTCTCCGAGAAGCCGTTCTTCATGGAGATGCCGGGTCCGGGACAAGAGTCGTGGACTGCGCAAACAAACCTTCGCGAGCGTGCGGATGATGCCTCAGGTATTAACCGCCCTCTTGGTGGTGAGATTGTGAAGACGACGGCGTTCCAGACTGACCTTGCGAAAGACGCCGCACTCGCTCGTCTCTCTGTACCAATCTCAAACGTCGTCCTTCTCTTGGTGAAAGATGCAGAGTTGACGTTCGAGTTGCAGAAGCAGTTCTACACCCTTCCTCGCGTGAAGGAGATCGTCGATCCTAAGGAGGTTGTCCAAGCGCAAGAGGAATTGGACAAGCTGCGTACTGAAGGCAAGACGCCGAACTTCGACATTTGGGTCGACATGGATTCTGTCGATGAAGATGGCATGATCGTTCCACATGTATTCAAGGGGACGTATCGCGACTTGCAGTTGAACGTCGGAAAACAGAACGGTCAGTACATGCCGTCGCAGACGAAGTCGTCGGTGACGCTGACGCCGGATCTCATGAACTGGAAGGGCAAGATCCACATTGTCGCGGACTCCATCTTGTCGATCACACCAACCTTGGAGAAGACACGCAAGCTCGAGATGTACAACCTGTTGATCCCGATGTTCTCGCAGAAGCCGGAGTTTGTTGCAAAGCCTGCTGCAGCAATCGTGAAGTTGTACGGTGACGACATCGACGACGTGTTGCCGGAACACTTCATCGCGTACTTGAAGCAACTGGAAAATCCGATGATTGAGAATCCGCCATTGCCGGGTGCAGCACCTCTTGCTGCGGAACAGCCACCGGGGACACCCGCTCCTGAGGGGACGAATCCTGATACGGGTGCGATGAATTTTGAGCAGATGGGAGCTCCTGTGGTTGCGACGAATATGGGAGGACAGAAGGACATGATCAGCGCAGCTTCCGAGCGATTGAACGCGTAAGTATGCGATGCGAACTTTGCGCAATAGACACAGAGGCACTGTTGCGCAAAGTGCAGTTCGCTTTTGGTGGCGGGACACGACTAGGAGCCTTGTCCTGGCACGTCGGCGTGTGCATCGATTGTTTCCTTAGGGCATCGCAGAATTGTATTATTAATTCCGGCTATGGAGAACGTGAGAGATCAGATGCGTAAGCGCAGGGAACTCTCGGAGTATTACCTTCCCGTGCTCTATGAAATACTCCGAGAACTTCAAGACGCAAAGAATGCCGAGCCTGTTGTCGCGACCTCTAATGATGAGACGTTGCAAAGAGTCTTCCGTCGCGCGGGGTATCTCGCGGCTCTCGAAGATATTCAGAAACAGTTTGAAGACCTCCGCGTATGATAAGCCATCCCGAGAAGCTCGATCTTCCTGTCATGTTCGGAGAGCCGGCGCAAATCATCGTCAACTGGACGCCACAGGTAAAGGATCGGTATGTCAAGGTGAAAGTGGGTAAGAGCTATGCGATTATTGCACGCTCTGACCTTGTGCGTTCGCTGCTCCTTTTAGGAAACGAAGAAGAACAGGACGAGTTGATTCCAACGAAAAGTGTCAAGATCCGTCACTTCGAAAAAAACATCGTCATCAGATTACAAGAACCTCACGCAGCAGGCGACATGATTGCAGTGACTGTGCCGTGGGACATCCCACTTTCCGCAGAAGCTGCAGCAGCTATGAATCTTTAAGTAACATCTCTATGCCAAAAGGAGTAAAGAAACAGGAGTCCTTCGTCGTCGTGGCGGAAGGCGCACCGACTGAGGAGACTGTCGTGCAACCCATCGTCGAAGAGCAGGATCCGATGGAGCGTCTCGCACGTATCGAAGAGTCCGTTACATCTCTTGCGAACATTGTCAAATCTCTTATCCACACCCAGCAAGAAACGAAGAAATCTGCTACACTTACTCCAGTGGAGGATGCTGTAACGCCGGCATCGAGCTCTGCTCCCGCAGATTACGTCGAGATCGTACAAGAAGTCTTTGGCCCGAAGTACGGAGCCGGCTTCGCAGTCGATGTCGAAGAACGTAAGGACGGGAACTTCAAACTCATCATCACGCCACCTGAACTCTTTCGTGTCACTCCTGACGACAAGCGCGTCAAGGTGATCTCAACGAAGATGGGAGGTGCGGGAGTAAGAGAGTTTGCAGAGCTAGTGAAGGCGAAGATCCGCAAGGAATCGCAAGCGATCCTCTAAGTCCATTCACAATTTATTCTGATCCCCGTTACTTTTGCCATGGAGCGTTTTACGCTTCCTGCTGTGTTAGGGTTGGGGATCAGCCTTTTACATACAGGAAGTGTACGACGCCTCGTGGCTAAAAGCTGCGGGGCGTCTTTATTTAAGGTCAATCCCCTCGGGAGCATTCTTGCCAACCCAATGAGAAAGGAAACCTTCATCAAATTATGACGAGCGATACGAAGTCAACAGACACTTCTGCTACTGACGATGATGTCATTACACCCGACAACATCGACGAGCAGCTGGGAGCCCTCGATCCTAACGCACCTAAAGTCAATGTCGTACGAAAATCCGCAACCACTGTGGACGACGACGATGATGCGGAAGAAGATCCGGCCAACCCTGACGAAAGCGTCGTAACGACTAGCGAATCCTCCCCCGACAGCAGTACTGACGACTCGAAGATTACAATCGACGAGAGTGAGTACACCCGAGAAGAGCTTGAACAGATTTTTGCTCTTGGGAAAAGCGTAAGCGACTATAAGAAGGAACACGCGGGTTTTGACCCACTTCTTATTGAGCGTGAATACCGCCATGCGACCCATCAACTTTCTCAGTACGAGAAGAAGTTTGGTCGCCTTGATGGACAGACGCCCGCAGCGAACGCCGCTCCTACCCCCACACCTGAAGAGGACCTTTCGGACATTGATCCGAAAGACCTTGAGCGTTTGGATAAGATTTTGCGTGTAAAAGGTTACGTGAAGAAAGGCGATCTTGCAGAGCAGGAGCGTCGCTCCCACGTACAGACATACGAGAGTGTGAAGCAACAGCAGGTGAACGCCTTCGTTGCTGCGCACCCCGAATATCACCCGCAGAACGATCCCGGCGATAAGAACTGGGGCGCACTTTTGGAAGAGTTTGGCTTGTACAAACTTCCTGAAGATCCTTCAAAGATTACAGCGATCCTTGAACGTGCTCACGAAAAGTTGGCACCAAAAGGAAAGACGCTCGATCCAAAGAAGGCGGCACAGATCTTAGCTCAGAACCGTGTAAACAGCGCTACCTCTGCAGCAGCTGCAGGTGGAAATGCTGGCGGCGGCTCTACACAAGTCCCGAAGAAATCAGGGAAAGGTCTCCCCCCGGAGGCCGCGCACCTGAAGGGATTCTCGGACGACGAACTTAAAGAAATTTTTGGACAATAACTATGACTTACGGTGCAGGCTTTAACCTCATGACGGAGAAGTCCGTCGAAGACGGTGGCTTCCAAGCAACAATCTCGAGCAATGCAATCACACTGAATGACATGCTTGAGCTTGATGTTGGCGCTCCGACATGGACAGACGCAGATGCAAGTACGCAGTACTGGCAGCTGAAGGCAATCGCAATGGAAACGGTGACGACGGCAGCAACGGTAATTAACGTGCAGCTGTGTTACCCGGGTCAGTTGTGGGCAGCAGAAACCGCGAACAACAGTGCAGCTGCAGACAACGGTGATCGCATGATTCTTACGGACGCGAACACGGTCAACAACACGGGTACTGATAGCGCCGCACAGGAGGCAGTCTTCACGCAGCTCTTCATCATTGGTGCAGTAGCGGAGAAGCGCATTGGAGGTCTCATCGCTTGGGGCGGAGGCATCAACCCTGACGCCGCCTAACCCTTAACCGATTAACATCTCTCTATGGCAAACCCAATGACAATCGGTACCGCAGCGGACTTGATCGACAAGTCCATTCAACGTATCGCGGTGAAGATCACCAACTCCGTAATCGAAAACTACAAAGACTACTACCACACAGAAACCACAGAAGACTACTACGACAAAGATTCTTCGATCTCTGGCTTCAGTGAAGCGGGTCGTATCACGGAGTCCGCCATTATCGTTTCTGAGTCGCCCGTCCAAGGCTTCGACAAGACGTACCAACAGGTGTTCTTCGGCTTGATCGGCTCGTTCACCATGCAGGAGTGGAAGTTCGGCATCAAGAAACGAAAACTTGAGAAGGTTGTGCGCGACCTCGATCGTGCATGCCGCGTGAAGCGTGAGAAGTTGACGACGGGTTATCTCGAAGCGTCGATTGCAAACGGTTCCACGATGACGATTCAGGATCCTTCCGGCAACTACAGCAAATCGGTTACGGGTGGTGACTCGCAGGAAATGATCGACAGCTCGCACACGCGTGAAGACGGCGGCACCGCATGGAGCAACGTCATCGGCGACGGTACGACGTCGAACATGGACTTCGCCTACGACGCGCTGAAAGCAGCAGGTCGCACGGGTCAGCTTGTTACTGATCCGAAGGGTAACCAGATGGACATCGACTACGACACGTTCGTGTTTAAGAAGAAGTCTCCGATCTCGTACAAGGCAATGGAAATCAACGCTGCACTCAAGAGCGGCAAGATCCCGGAGTCTGCAGACAACGATGGCAGCGGGGCAAGCACCTTCTCCATCTTGCAGCTGCCGTACTTGACGGCTGCAAACCAGGCGTACTGGTGGGGCTTTGACTCGACGATGAAGGACTACGACATGGGTCTTCAGTACCGCGAGTCGCAGGGCATCACCTTCGAGGGTCCGGACGTAGAGTTCAAGACAGGAACGATCTACTACAAGTCGTACATGGCCTACGACTTCGGACACAACGATGGTCGCATGTGGTCGGGCTCAACTGGAGCAAATGCATGATGAATGAGTAGGGACGGAGTTTCTCCTCCGTCCCTACTCAGAACTCTTAAGTCGATCGTTATGCCGAGTAAAGATTGTAAATCTTGCGGAAAGCGTTTTGACAAAAAGATATTCGTCAGCTGTAAAGATTGGTTAACCACGAAGTTCTGTTCTCTCAAGTGTTATTGGTTAGCAAAGCGAGGAGTTGCCACATGGAATAAAGGCCGTAAGGGGCTCCTTTCGGCAAACTCTGGCAGCTTTGCTAAGGGGCTTACCCCATGGAACAAGAATCTTCGTGGTTACCGCGCCGGAGCTCTTAACAATAAGTGGAAAGGCGGGATAACTCTACTTCAGCACAAGTTGAGGCGCACTCCCGAATACAAGAATTGGCGTAAAGCCGTTCTAAGGCGGGATAAACTCACTTGTCAGAGCTGTGGCAAGAGTGGTGTGAGACTCGATGTGCATCACATTCGGTCGTTTGCAGAGTTCCCACTGCTTCGTACCACTCTCGAAAACGGCGTTGCCCTCTGCGTAAGCTGTCATCGAATGACTGATTCGTATGGTGGCAGTAGCAGCTTCATTAAAGGAGACGAGAACGTCTCAACCCTGCTCGGGTCTAATACGTAAATACAAAGTATGTCAGGTACACATTTGACGGGTCCGCTCTTTATCAAAAAGGCTGACGGCTCGTTTGTACAATTCGTCGATGCCAACGGACAACTCTCCGTGAGCGTTGACTTGAACGATCTTCTCGATGCGAACGGTAACGAGATGCTGGAGTTTGATGCGGTTGCGTCAGCTGTGAACTATCTCCGACTTGCGAACTCCGCAACGGGGAACCCGTTTGTGCTCTCTGCACGCGGCGATGACACAAACGTTTCGATTGAACTCACTGGAAAAGGAACAGGCTACGTGGGTCTTGGACAGGCGACGTCGACAGACGTGCGTTTGCTTGCAGACCAACCGATCGCAGATTCTAGCGGCAACGAACTCGTGAAGTTCTCAAAGGTTGCTTCGGCAGTCAACGAACTCACCATCAGCAACAACTCGACGGGCCTTGGTCCAGTGTTGTCTGCGACGGGTGAAACGAACGTGCCAATTACCTTGGCAGGTAAGGGAACTGGCGCAGTCATCCTTGGTCAATCGACGTCGACGGATGTACGTCTCGCGGCAGACCAGCCGATTGCAGACAGCTCGGGTAACGAATACTTCAAGTTCTCGAAGACTGCCTCTGCAATCAACGAACTCACGATCGCGAACGGTGCGACTGCAGGTACGGTCGCTGTCACGGTGACAGGTTCCGACACTGCTGTTGCAGCATTTACCCTCACAGGTAAGGCAGCAGGTGCAGCAGGTGTACTTGGTGGCTCGCTCGCCTTCACGGGTGGTCTGGGTAACACGACGGGTGCAGGTGGCGCAGTATCACTGCGTGGTGGTGACGGTGGCAACGATGCCGTTGGTGGCAGCGCGACCCTTCGTGGTGGCGCAGCAGGCGGCGGCAACCGCGCAGGTGGTGACTCACTCGTGACTGCAGGCGCAGGTGCAGGTACCGCAGCAGGTGGTGCATGCACGGTCACTTCAGGTGCATCCGCAAACGGTACAGGTGTATCGCCGGGAGCTTCGGGTGCCATTACGTTCACGGTTGGTGCGGCAGGTACTGCAACGACGGGTACGGCAGGCGCAGGTGGTGCAATCACCTTCTCTGGTGTGAACGGTGGCGCTTCTACAGGCGCGAGTTCGACGGCAGGTGCAGGTTCTTCGCTTACGTTCACTTCGGGTAACGGTGGCGCAAGTTCGGGTGGTACGGACACGGGTGGTGCAGGTGGAAACATGATCTTCACTTCAGGTGCGGGTGGTGCAGGAACGACCCCAGGTCGCAACGGCGCACACTTCTTCCGCGCAGGAGATGCGTTCGCAGGTGTGTACTTCTTCAGCCGTCCAGCCCCTGCTGCAAAGACAACAAGCGCCACACTCACTGTGTCGGAAATCATGGGTGGAATAATTACGGTCAACCAAGCAGGTGGTGCGACGTCGACGCAGACGACGCCAACAGGCACACAGCTTGTTGCAGCATGTCCTGCTGCGCTTGCAGTAAATGACTGCTTCGACTTCGTGATTATCAACACGTCAACCGTAGCTGCTGAGGATGCAATCCTCGGTGCGGGTACGGACGTGACGATCGTTGGTGACGCTCGCGTAGCATCCATTGATGCAGCAGGCGAAAAGACAAGTTCGGGTGTCTTCCGCTTCCGCTATACCGGTACGACGGTATGGGTGGCTTACCGCGTCAGCTAGTAGTCTCCCTTTTCACCCCTCCCCCAGGAGGGGTGTGAGGATGAGCCTATTGCATTAAGAATTTCCTATGCCTCTTGAACGAACAGTGAGTAAACTCCCCGTCATGGACGCAAAAGCAGCGACAGGTGTCGGGAACCTTATCGATGTAACGACTTACGGTGACATCGTTGTCGCTGTTACCGCAGATGTAAACGCATCGTTGACATATAAATTCCAAGGATCTATTGGAGCTTCAGTTTCGTCAGGTGCAGCACCTACCTTCAGTTCTGCGCAGGCCGTACTGAACCACTGGGATTACATCGCTTCGTACGATTATCAAACTCCAGGCACGGTTATCACAGGCGATACGGGCGTGACCTTGAACAACGACACTGTCGTGAACAACTCACACCTCTACATCGTCAACGTCTCCGGATTGACGTGGTTTAGCATGGAAATCACGTCGTATACCGACGGTGCGCTTACGTCTTGGGTCGCGGGTTATACAGCGGAATAATCTCTTCGTATGGGTTTTGAAGCGCCGGGTGGTGGAGGTGGCTCATCCGCCTTCACTGGGTTAACAGACGTACCATCAAGTTACGCAGGCGAAGCAACACGTGCAGTGCGCGTGAACGCAGGCGAGACTGCCTTGGAGTTTTACGATGCCTCAACATCAGGCGACTTTGTCGGGCCTTCTTCGAGCACCGACAACGCCGTCGTTCGCTTTGACCTTGCGACAGGCAAGCTCGGACAGAACAGTGTCGTCCTTGTTGACGACAGCGGGAACGTTACCGGTTCACCAAACCTTGTTACGCTTACGGGCACGCAGTCGCTCTCGAACAAAACACTCACCCTCCCCATCATCACGTCGATTTCGAACTCGGGGACGTTGACGCTTCCCACAGGTGCGGACACACTCGTTGGTCGCGCATCGACTGACACGCTGACGAATAAGACGTTGACCGCTCCTGTCATTGCAACAATCGTCAACGGCGGGAACACGCTCACGTTGCCGTCGACGACAGACACCATCGTTGGACGCGCGACGACGGACACCCTCACCAACAAAACACTGACGACGCCGACCATCGGGAGTTTCGCCAACGCAAACCACACTCACTTGAACAGCGCAGGTGGCGCAACAATCACGGCTGCTGCGGTGTCAGATTTTGATACGCAGGTGCGTACAAGCACGCTTGCACAGATGGCCGCTCCCGCAGCTTCTGTTGCATTGAACAACCAAAAGATTACCGGGCTTGGTACTCCGACGGTTGCAACGGACGCCTGTACGAAGGCATACGCTGATGCAATCGCAAGCGGACTCGACCTCCATACTGCCTGTCGCGTAGCAACAACGGCTGACATTACCATCGCTACCGCATTGAATGCTGGAGATACGATTGATGGTGTTGTTCTTTCTGCTGGCGACCGCGTACTCGTAAAAAACCAATCTACGGGTTCACAAAACGGTATCTACGTCGTTGACCCGTCGCCTTTCCGTGCAACGGACATGGACACCTCGGGAGAGACACTTACAGGTGCGTTCACCTTCGTCACCGCAGGAACGACACAGGCTGCAACGGGTTGGGTGCTCACTACTCCTGCAACGATTACACTCGACACCACAGCATTGTCATTCACGACATTCTCCGCCGCATCCGCATACGTTGCAGGCACAGGTTTGTCGCTCTCGGTGCTCACATTCTCCATTGACTCGACGGTTACTACACTCACAGGCTCTCAAACGCTCACCAACAAGACGCTTACTTCTCCGATTCTCACAACCCCGACGATTGCGGATTTCACCAACGCGACACACAATCACACAAACGCAGCAGGAGGCGGCACGCTCGACCTGACCACTGCATTCGCCGCGACGATTCTCCCTATCGCGAACGGTGGTACAGCATCCGCCACAGCCTCCGCAGCACGCACTGCGCTTGGTTTGGCTATCGGCACGGACGTGCAGGCATACGACGCCACGCTTGCTTCATTCGCTGCGTACAACACTGCGGGCATTCTCACGCAGACGGCAGCGGACACATTTACTGGTCGCACACTTACTGCAAGCAGTGGGCTTGGCATTGGTATCTCGAACGGTAGTGGTGTTTCGGGCAACCCGACATTCGCAATGGACATCAATGGCATGAACGCGATCAGCGGCAGTGTTGACGCGGCTGCTGACTACATGCCCGTGTACGACGCTTCTTTGGGAGCGCCAGTGAAGGTACTCGTTTCGTCGATTACGAGCGTGTCTGCTGGGGCGTATCTCCGTTATCGTCAAGTAGGTACAAGCCCATTGGAATGTTGGTATACACAGGCGGTTAATCCCGCGACAATAACCGCTCAGGCATTGACTGAAGGGAGGTTGATGGCATATCCGTTCTATCACGGTCGTCTTGGAACGATTGACCGCATGGCAGTAAGCGTGTCATCAAATGCCGCTACAGGGTTGTTTGTTGGACTTTATAGCTGCACAAGCGAGACGAACATTTACCCCAACGCCCTTGTAGTCACTTCAGGAGACATCTACACATCAGGGACAGGAAGTAAAATAGCGACCGTATCTCAGGAGTTAAGCGCCGACACACTTTATTGGGCGGTATTCTTGTTGAAATACGAGTCAGGTTCGGCACCTACAGCATCACTACGCGCTCACTTCCCGTATGCTGCTCCTCAAGTTCTCGGGAGTCCATCAACGTTAACCACGTCGACTATCGGACTTCTTTCTGCTCTCGCCACGTACACAGAGCTTCCTGCGACATTCCCCGAATCTGCAACAGCGATTGCAAGTACATCGAACCCTTGCAGTATCTTTGTCCGCTACTCCGCATAACCAACCTCACGGAACAATATGGAGGACGAACACGCATTTCACAAAGAGATTATCGAAGGGCTTGCGACAGTAAAGCAAGTCACGGCTGATATTCTCGAACAGGTAAGGGGGGTTCATGGTCGCGTGAATAGGCACGACGAACTTCACCATGAGCACCGCGTGAAGTTCGCACTCATCGAGCAGTCGAAAGTGCAGACGAACTGGTGGAAAGATGCTACGGGAAAGGCGCTGGTCACGATGATTTTCATGATTGTCGGCGCGGCGGTCATGCTCATCCTGCAGAAGACAGACATCGTCGACGTGTCGACTGTCTCTGCCTCCGACTACGAACAAATTGACTTCATAACATCTTCGTATGGTGAAAATAATCCTTAGCAAAGGCAAGAAGCCAAAGATTATCTTGAAGAGCACGAAGAAAGTACGCCAGCCACCTAAGAAACGCGGCAGTAAATACGCATAGTATGATTATCCTCTCACAAGGCGACAAACGATGGAGCAAGAATCTCCTCGGTAATAGCAGCCTGAGTCTCGGAAGATGGGGGTGCACCACAACGAGCGTCAGTATGCTCTCCGATTACTTCGGAAGTTATGTCTCCCCGGCGCAGATGGCGAAGAACCCCGCCTATTACACGAAAGACGGCCTCATCATTTGGCAAGCGCTGTCCTTCAAGAAAATGAAGTTCGTCGTCCGTGAGCATGGCGAGAAGCGTCAGAACATCCTCGCCGCAATCAAAGACCCTGACATGGCCGTCATCCTCCAAGTCGATAATGGTCGCCACTGGGTAGCAGCTATGGGCGTCACGAAAGATGGCAAAGACTACATCGTCGCAGACCCGTGGCTCGGTAAGAAGATTAACGCGAAGGCGGTGTACAAGAATGTTACAGGGGCAGCCTACTTTGAAAGAATCATCAAATAACTTCTATGAAACCCGCGCCAAAAGAAACCAAGAAGATGCCAAAGAAGTGTTCCTCGTGCGGAAAGAACATGAAGACTTGTAAGTGCTAATTGAATCCTATGGCCTCTAAAGCAAAACGCAACAGAGTCTTACAGGTGTGGGACGGAGTACCTGAAACGTACAAGACCCACCTCGCTTCCGCATTCCATACCTTCCTCTCCGACTTCATCCTTTCCCTTGCGGGTTCGGCAGTTATCACAGGAGACGTACAGCTTGAGTCGAGCGCAATCATGGCAGCTCTCCTCATCGCCGTTCGCGCAGGTGTGAAGGCCGTATCCCTCGCATTCTTCTCTCGCACTCTTCCAGACCCTAAATACTAGATATGATCCTCCGCGCCCCGAATACTGACCGCCTCATTGCAGGCAAGGTCAAGACCTACCTCTCCGCAGCACAGGCGGCAGCTTCGGGTACGCTCACTGTAGAGAGCATCGCAGGCTACGCCATCGGTAATAAACTCCTCATCGGCGTCGTCGGACAAGAACGTAGTGAGATGCTGCGTGTCCATACAAGCACCGCGCCGACTGGGTCCACAGTGACACTCAACGCGAACACCGCGTACCGTCACGAGAACGGTACACCTCTGTACTTTGTCGACTTCGATAGTGTGGAGTTCAGTAGGACGACGACGCTTACGGGCGCGAAGACGGTGTTGACTACGGCCACGATCGCTCCGGATCAAATGGATACGCTTTACGACGACTTGGCAAACTCGACAGGGTTTGGCTTTTACCGTTTTTACACACAGGTCTCTGCGACCATCACGTCATCGAGTACTACCGCAACCGTTACCTCCGCAGGCCACGGGTTCGTCACAGGTCAAAGCATCGTGATTTCAGGCGCTACGCAGACGGAATACAACGGCACGTACACGATCACCGTAACTTCTGCGAACGCCTTTACGTACACCTTCGCTGGTTCAGCAACAACTCCTGCAACCGGAACGATTGTGGCAACGCGCTATGGCGACTACTCGGATGCGATTCCTTACGCTGGTTACGACCTTGATGCTGCTGCAACGATCTTTGATCGCGCCCTCTCACAGGCAAGCCAGATCGTTTCACCTCGCCTCAAGTACGAAGACCTCTTCCGATTCCTTAACGATTTCGTGGCTTTTGCGAATGCGAAACATACTCGATGGGCTGAAGCAAAAGTACTGAATGCGGAGATGGATACCCTCGCAACAGGTGACTGGGAAGTCACGCTCCCTACTGCGATTGCGCGAAATACTGACCCAAGCGCAATCATCGGCATTCACGTACAAGGCTACCCACAGTTGAAGTACGTGACGCAGGACGTGTGGAATCAGATGACGACGAACTTGATCTACACCACGGTTGCTACTGCAATTGCGGTGATTGACACATCGATCGTTCTCACCAACTCCTACGGCTTCGCAGACTCCGGAACGATTCAGATTGATGGCGACACAATCACGTATACGGGGAACACCCGCTCCACGGGAACGCTCACGGGTGTCACAGGCATTAGTGCTACGCACGCAGTCGATACGTACGCCCTGCAAACTCCTTCTACGGGTTCGCCGTGTTACTACACGCTCCCGGATGACGGCAAGATCCGCATGTGGCCAGTTGCAAGCGCAGTAGTAAACAACAAGGTTATCTACATCGACTATTACCGAAAGATCCCAACAGTGAACTCAGTCGGTGACAAGATTTTGCTCACAAACATTCAGCCGGCAATCGACTACGTTGCGTATCGCATAAAGAAACACATGGCAGGCGGCGTCATGAGCGTTGCTGACGAAGACTTCAAACTCTTCGCATCCGCACTCGCTGACCTCATCGAGAACGACGTAGGCGGAGAACCAATCAAAGTTCGTATTCGCTAGATATGGCTCAAGACTCTTCCATTCAGCAACTCGGACCAATCACCACTCGTGGTATTCATCGAGGCATGGTGGATGAGACTGCGGTTGCGGACATGTTCGTACCGAAGACGCAGATGCGTCGCATCATCAACATGGACACCGACACCATCGGTGTTCTTACGCGTTCGAATGGGTACACGAGACTTGGAAGTGCAGAGGTCATCTCTGCGAATGAAATGCTTGGTGCGCACTATCACATCTCCAAAGTGACCGCAGCGAACACACAGATCATCGCGTTCATCAACGATGCCGCTGATGCGAACGCTGAAGCCTACTACCTGAGCGGTACGACGTGGACGAACAAGAACCTCGACTTCACCGCCAACATTAAAGTTCGTGCGGCAACGTTCTTGGACTACGTCATCGCGGTTAATGGAACCGATACACCGAAGTCATGGTCAGGTGCAACAGGTGCTGCATGGGGCGCAACACTCCTCACGTCTGCTCCGACGGGTGCGCTCATCGAGACGTTCCGTCAGCAGGTGTACATCGGGAACACGTCGACGGACACGGTGTACTTCTCCTCCGTCCCAAGTGGCGGTTCGATTTCGTGGACGTCAACGGATAACTTCATCGTGAACCCGAACGACGGCTCTCAACTCACCGCTCTCAAACGCTTCGGCGCACAGCTCCTCATCTTCAAGAACGACTACCTCTACCTTTGGAATGGGCGCTCTACGCAGGCGGATCCGTACATTCCCTTTGGTACTCCTGTTCAGGAAGCGGTGACAGTATGCGGCGGCGTGTGCTGGTTCTTCGATGGCAATCGTCGTGAGATTCGCGGGTACTCCGGCGGCTACCCTGAACTCATCTCAAAACCCGTACAAGCATTCCTTCGCGCTATCCCTACGTCATCGCTCACGAGCGTTGTCCTTCGAGGTGACGAAGACCATGTCGAAGCATTCATCGGTAACGTTACCGTGAACGGCGTTACGTACTCAAGCGTTGCATGTCGTTACACAATCTCCTCGCAGACGTGGACGCTACGAAGCTATGCACATACGTTCCGTGTGACTGCTCCCTACGATGACGGCACTCTGCGTTACACGTTGGGTGGGACTTCCACGGGCTTCATGTTTGAGATGGAGACGGGGAATACCTTCCACACCTCAGACATTCCTTTCGAGGTAGAGACGGCGTGGCTTACGCTTGCAGCAAACGAAGCGTACATCGGACGTCTCGCACAACTTGCGTTGTTTACGACCAACGGCGGAAGCATGAGCGCCTCCTACCGTGTTGACGATGACATGACGTGGAGAGAAGTTGCGTCGAGTCGCGGAGTAGTGAACTCATGGGCTGGCATTAACGCAGACTTCAACCGCATAAAGTTCCGCTTTACGGGCACTGCAAACGGTAACGATCCGATCGCGCTTGAGGGGTATTCTATGCTTTTACCTCTCGTTGAAGGCACAGAGAAAGAAACTGAACGCCAGGTATGAGCGACTATCTTGATGTCGGCTATAATCGTCAGCTTTTCTATGAAGGCGGCATCGCAAAGATGTCGCTAGATTCGCTTACGGGCAATGCTGAGACATCAGGTGAGGCTACGATCGGGTCTTCAATCGGGGGAGGAGCGAGCTCTCCCGGCGTCGACAATCAATTCACCACTATTTCACCTGAACTCTTGGAGTCGGGGAACCTGAACTCTCAGTGGACAATCGGCAAATATGCGAGCATTAAAGGTGGTGCTACGGGCTATGACGCCGGCACGGGATTCTTCCTAGGCTACGACACCGCAGCAACGGCGGGTTACAAGTTCTTCATCGGCAACAGCGCAGGCAACAAGCTGACGTGGGATGGGTCAACCCTGTCGGTAACAGGCTCTATCTTTGTCTCCGCAGGCAGCACGATCGCAGGCTTCGACATTGGCTCCGACTACATCCGCGACGTCGCAAACTCCATGGGGCTAGCATCCACGGTCTCAGGCGCAGACGACGTCCGCTTTTGGGCTGGAGCAACATTCGCCAACCGCGCCACTGCACCGTTCCGCGTCTACGAATCGGGTGCAATTGTTGCAACTTCGGCGACAATCACCATCGCCACACTCGGTGGATTTGATATTGGTTCCGACTACATTCGTGATGCTGCCAACTCCTTTGGTCTTGCGTCCACGGTAACGGGAGGCGACGACGTACGCTTTTGGGCGGGGGCAGCATTTGCCTCAAGGTCAACGGCACCGTTTCGCGTAACAGAAAGCGGTGTCACAAACATCGGTAACGCTACAGATTTCGTTCAGTACGACGGGGCAATATTACAGGCAAAGGGCAAGATTGTTGCCCAGCAGTCCTACACCACCGGCCACGCCATCGACCAAGGTGACGCAGTAGCGCGTGAGTCCGGTGCAGTCTACCGTACGCGCGTGAACAATTTCGGCAACAACAATACAGGAACAACGCTCACCATCAACACATTCACCCCAGGTACGACGACCAAGTACGGGCGGTTTATTGACGTATCTTCGACGGTGAAGTTCCTCGTCCTCTCTACACGCAACGCAACGAACGACACGACGATTGCACGCATTGTTTGCTCTCCGAGTTCGTCTTCTGTTACTTCGGCGACGCCATCTGTGGCGATTAACACCACAGCAAACATTGATAACTACTCCGACGGTTGCCTCTACACTGCAAATAAAGTCTGTACCGCATACACGGACGGAGGTGGTGGCGCACTCTACGGCAAAGTAGTATCTGCTCTTGATACGACGATGACACTGAACACCGAGCAGACTATTGCTGCTGCGTGTAATGAGGACTGTACGATTGTTCCCGTGTCCGCAACAGAAGTCCTCTACATCTACACCGACGCCTCGGACAACATCGTTGCCACGTCTTGCACCATCGACGCAACAACAAACGCAATCACGGTTGGCGCGACACAAACACTTTTGTCAGACGCCAACGTACTCCAAGTTCGCTGGGCGGAGCGTTTTGAGTCGACGACGAAATACTGCATCTCGTTCTACGACTCCACGAACACCATCTCCTACGTCATGGCGTTTACATACTCCGCAGGGAGCTACTCCATCGGTACTCCGACGTCAGTCGTTGCAGCAATCATGCGCACTTCCATGGCGTCCATGGGTACGAACGCCATGGTGCTTGTTGGGTCAGGTCGCTCATATGGCATTCTCGCCTCGGGTACAACGCTCACGGTGAGCAGCAACACTGCGATTGGTGCAGGCAACTGGATGTACGTCACAAAGATGGGCAAGGGCAATGCGGTTGTTTCATGGCGTGCGGCTGCAAGTACGCCGACGTACCAAGCAATCGACATGGACACAACGTCAGGGGCCATCACGCTTCTTGGGTCATCAGGCAACCAAGACACCACGGGTGGTGACGACATTATTCCTATCATGGTGCGCCTGTCCCCGACCCGTTCGATTATCTTCCGTGACGGCACGGTCAACAACGACTTCAAGGTCGAAGTGATCGACTGGTCGTCGAACTTCTCGGCGTCTATCGGTATCGCAGCTGCCTCTGCAGCCTCGGCAGCTTCGCTCCTCGTCGTACAGGCGGGCGAGTCCGACGACATCACAGACGGCGTAGACGGTACAGCGGCCTATATCGACGCAGGCGGTGACCTTACGACTACCGCACTCGGAGGTTCAGTCAAAATGGGCGTGTACACAGGTACAACGACCATTGTTGTCCAAGTATAATATGGCAAAAGCAATGAAAGTCAGGGACACGGTAAGCGGTACGGAAAGCTGGGAGGAGATTAAAGACTTCCAACAGAAGCCCGGGGGCAAGAACATCTTCGACGCCAATCTCACCACGCTCCACGGCATTACCGACCAAGCAACAACGGTCGCTGACCTCAAGGTCGTGCTCCACGGCATACTCACGTCAATGGAGAACTCGTAAGTAGGGTATAATCAAACCAATATGTCACTCGCCGTCCCCCAATCCTACGCAGATTTGAAAGCGCTCGTGAGTCGTATGCGTACGGCGGGCTTCAGTTCGCACTTTAATGCGAGCTTCGATGCCACGATGGCGAAGGTCGATGCGGTGGAGGCAGCACGACAGCGCGGCGAGGACGCCTATGCTATCAAGCAGCTCGAAGAGAAGGCGATGAGTAACATCTCCAAGGTCATCAACAAGTCGAACCAAAGCTACAACGAGACCCTTGCAGACATCCAGACCAAGGCCGCGAACTACGCGAACTTTGCTGCAACTCCCGAAGCAGCAAACAGCACCGAAGCCAAGCAACGTGCCGCTGCTCTTGCTCGTGATATTGAAGGCTTTAATGCCAACTTTGCTGGGCTGCAGGAGCCTTACGTGGCTCCAACGCTCAAAGCAAACAAGAGTGGCTATCTTGAGCAGGTGAACGAAAGCGGCGCTACGAAGTCCTCGGCTATTGGCGGAGGGTACGCGGACTCAGGGCGTTCCATCAGCCGCTCAGGGCGCACGCTGAAGGGTCGCCAAGAGGCTGATGGCACATGGTCCATCGTTGACGGACAGACGGGCGAAGTCGTGAAGTCGGGGATTGCGGACGCTACGGAGGTCAATCGTCAGATGACAGAGATGAACGCGGGGTTCGCGGAACCGGCAGCTACTACTGCTACCGGTGGCTCCTCAATCACAGGATCCTCTGCAGCTGACGACTACCTCAATCAACTTGCCAATGGCGTTGCAGAGCAGGAGAAGGCGGACATGGCGAAGGGTATTCAGATTACCCCGGAGATGCGTGCGCTGTATCTGCAGACGGCGCGGGATGCCATCGCTCCTTACACGAGTGAGACGATCCGTAATGCGGAGTTTGACCTGGGTACGTCGTTGACGCGCCTTGTTGAGGATACGCGCACGAGCGAGCTCGCGCTGTCAAAGTCGTACCAACGGAACCTCGAAACGCAGACAGGGAATTTGCAAGACGCAGGGCTCCTCTATGGTGGCATCCGTCAGAAGAAGGAAGCTGACCTTGCAGATGCAGCGAACACAGATTTGGCAGGGCTTGGGACGACGTTTAGTCGTGGTCTGCAGGACGCTTCTGTTACCGCGGAACGTACGCTTGGAAGCGCAGGACTTGAGAAGTACGGCGCGTCGCTTGGGAAGACGCAGGACGTGGGTCGCGTTATCGCAGGCTCTCCCGTCTTCACTCCGGGTCAGGATACGAACCTCTATAAGCCGCAAGGCGGTCAGTACGGTAGCTTTACGCGTCAGACAGAGACGGACGTGGGTCTTGCTGCTGATGAACTTGAGGGTGCAGATCGTGAACGGTTTAGTCAATTCTCTTAATCTATGGCGCTACCTACAACTCGCTCACTGACCTCCACGGCATCGCCGACGGTACGTGACCAAGCAGGCAACATTTACGAAGACATGGGTGGAGCGCAACTCCGCCGTATTGCGAATATCGACGATTACCAAAAGGGTGTCTCAGAAGGCAAGTGGAGTGGAGCACCACGACAGCTTGCAACGAACGCCGCACCCGGAGCAGGAGGCCAAGACTACCTTGGCGGGTATTCCACAGGGGCTTCAACCGGAGCCACTGCGTTCAAGGACAGCGTCTCAAACCTTATTAAGACTGGCTCCCTTGCAGGTGCAGCTCCAACGCGCACGGATCAGATCTCGACACTACGGCAGAAGGCAGCTGATCTTGATACCCAAGCATTTGAGCGAGCGACAGACTTCACGCCAAGTAACCTCACGCCGTCACAGCAGGCGCAGCTTCGTCGTTCCCGTGTGCTTGCACTCTCGGGTGAGAAGGGTAACTACCTCGCAGCTATTGAAACACTGAAGACTGAGGAGGCTGCTGCGAAGTCGGAGGAAGAGAAGAAGTACAATCGCGCACTCGACATCATGAACTCCTACCTAGAGTATGGCGTGTTCGATCAGCTGACGTCTGAGGAACAGACAGCGCTTGCGACGACGGTGGGTATGTCGGAAGCTGCACTGAAGAAGATCAGCTCGGCTGCCGCGAATAAGCCACAGGAGCTGAAGGAGTTCAATGGCAACCTCTACTCGATTACGTACGATGATAAGGGTAAGCCGGTAATGACGTTGGTGATGGCTGCCGCGGCAAAGGCATCAGGCGGTGGAGGTGGCGGAAGTAGCGCAACGACGTCGAAGTACGATTCGCTTGCAGAGTCCTTCCTTCTTGATGGTAAGACTGCTGCTGATGTGTACGCAGCATATACTGACCCTGCAGAAGCAAGCGCCATCATTGCAGCGATGAACCGAATCAGCGCTGCTGCAGGAGCGCCAACCTCTGATTCGACTTCTATGACAACGGAAGATACGACGACAAAGAAAACTCCCGCTGAAGTTGTAGCAGGTCTTCAGAGCGTCAGTACTGTCGAGGGCGAAAAACCTGCGTCATGGTGGGAGCGCATTACCGCCTCAGCAAAAGCAGCGAGGGAAGCGAATGCGAAACTTTCGGGCGCATCCGGTGGGAATATCCTCTATCGCTAATCTATGGCCTATAAGCGTGATCCAAAAACGGGCAAGCTCGTCTACGTTGCGGATGACGCTTCAGTCATTCAGACGGAGGCTCCGAAGCTCGCTGCTACGCCGATCTTCACGAAGCCTGACGCAACATCCGTAACAGGACTGCAAGAGATTGCACGACGGGCAGGAGGGAAGATTACTGATAAAGCGAACGCCGTCGTTAACGAGCCAAAGAAGCCGGGCCTCTTCACAAGAGCGCTCGACTTCATTTCGCGTCCGCAGTACGCCGTCACGAGCGCGATCAAGAACGTCATCGACAAAGATCCGACGACAACATTCTTGGGTGGTATCGGAGGTGGGTTATCGGGCAAGCAGAAGACGACAGGCTCCGAAGTCTTGGCAGAGATTGGATGGAACCCTGAGTCGGGCGCAGGCAAGTTCGCCAAAGGTGTCGTCGGCTTCGGACTCGATGTCCTCTTTGACCCTTTGACGTATGTAACGTTTGGGACAGCGGGAGGAGTCAAAGCTGCAGGCAAGGCGCTCACGAAAGAGGGTGCTGAACTTCTTGGTAAGCGCCTCGCGATGGCAGAGGGGAAGAATCTCTCGCGGAATGCTATCGAGGAGGCTGTGGTAAATCTCTCAAAGAGCAGTCCTGAACTTTATGCGAAGTTCATAGATCAGGGTGGAATTAAGATGTTTGGGAAGACAATCGCAAGTGGAGCGGCAATTGGGGAGGCGATCCAAAAGGTCCCTCTCATGAAGCAGGTCGATGAACTCACGGCTCCCGTTCGCAATACTCTCTACGCCCTGTTCGACAAAAACTATGACGCAGCAGTAGGTAAACTCCCATCAGAGTTTACGTCTTTTCGTCAGAGAGTTGGTGATCTCGCAGGCGCAAATCAACAGCGTGCTATTGAGGGTGTGACGAATATTGCTACAGCAAATAAACTCAACGCCATCGAGTCTGAATGGGTGATGAACGCACTCGAGAGTGGTACGAAGCTCGCGGATGCGAGACTTGAAAACGTACGTGGTCAGTTCGAGGCTCTATTTGCAAGGGGGAGAAAGGCACTTGTTGCAGCAGGAAAGTCCGTAGGAGAACTTCCGAACTATGCCACGCACGTGCTTATTGATGAGGATGCCTTGAAGGCAAAGAACCTCATCCCGAAACGGGCGAGTCGTTTTGGCGGCGCAGTTGATCCGACGAAGGAGCGGAGTATCTTGAAGTTCACTGCAGCCGCAGGCGAAGAGAAAATTGGTACGAAGACGTCACTCAACTTGATCACCACACCAGGTGGAAAGATTGTTGATGAAACGGGGAAGTCATACACCGCATCTCAGGCAACGGTTGCGGAAATTAACGGAGCCTTTGGCAAAGACTTCTTCGAGAAAAACGTAGTAAAGGTAGCTGCAGTTTACGGAGCTTCTGTTCAACGGGCTGTCGATACGAGCCTAATGCTTCGTGAAGCGGCACAGAAGTTTGGTGTCATGGCAGAACGCGCTCCTACAAACTTCATTGAAAGTGGCATTAAAGAATTGAAAGGTTATAAGTTTCATCCTATTGTCGCTCGGGAACTCTCGAACATGAGCAAGAATGTTGCGGGCGATGAAGCAACGAAGAACCTCATGCGAGCCTACGACAAAGTGCAAAATCTTTGGAAGGCTTCTGTTACTTCGATGTTTCCTGCATTCCATGGTCGCAACGGAATCTCGAACGTCTTGCAGAACATGCTCGATGTGGGGAGCGCGGCCCTGAGTCCCGCGAAACACGCGATATCGTGGTCGCTGATTAAGCATGAAAATGCAGCGCGTAAACTTACGCAGGCTATAACGAAGGGTGGTAAGACAGCCGAAGAAGCAAGGGTGGCGCTTCAGGCATTAGAGGCCAAGAAAATCCTCACTGACTTTACGGGGAAAAGTTACTCGTTCGGAGAATTGCGTAAGCTCATCCGTGACAATGGCGTCGCTTTCAATGGTCGCTATACGGGATACATGGACATTGGCGAAAGCGTTGCGGAGCAGGTCGGTCATCTTTCAAAGTTGGGAAAGACGAAGAAGGTGGCAGCCGCCGTATTGCCGATTTCGCAGGAGTTCCTTCCATTTAAGGTTGGCTTTAAGGTCGGTGAGGTGATCGAAGAACAGGCGCGGCTCCTCAACTTTGTCACCAACCTTGAGAAGACGGGAAGTGCGACGCAAGCAGCTGCTCGCATGAAGCAGTTCCTCTTCGACTACCAAAACCTCTCAGACTTCGAGAAGAAGTTCATGAAGCGCATCATGCCATTCTACACATGGCCGCGCAAAAACTTAGAGCTGCAGGCACGGACGCTCCTGACAACACCGGGTAAGATTACTGCTCAAGCACACTTGATCGGGAACTTGTCGAACTCCATGCTTGGCGATGACGCGTTGACAGAGGATGAGCTCGCCTTGCTGCCGGATTACCTCCGTGAATCGTTGTCGCTTCCTGTTACGCGCGAAGGAAAGAACCTGAACCTTCTTACGCAGCTGCAGATTCCTGCGGAACAAGCGACGAAGTTCCTGCCGGGGTTCCTTTCGGGTCTCAACCCTGCGATTAAGTATGCACTTGAACGCACGACAGGCTACTCCTTCTTCCGTAAGGAACAAATCGACGAGACGTATCGTTACGTTTCGAAGGCGGAGTACGAAGCGTTGCCTCAGGTAGTGAAGGATTACGTCGGCTTTGCCGAACACACGAGCAAGACAGGCAATATCTCCTACAGTGCAATCGATCCTGTTCGGTATCACCTTATTCAGAGTCTTCCTGCCGAAGCATCTATCGCTGCCGTCATTAAGGAGTTCAAGAAGGAGGGCACGGATGCGAAGCTCAAAGTCCTACGCTTCCTTACGGGTGTCCGCACATCAGGTGAACAGAACCTCGACGACCTCGCCGAACAGCTGGACTGGGATCAGAAGGCTGCGCTGCAGAAGATCCTCTTGGAGGCAGGCGTACTCAAAGAGAGCTCGTACCTTCCGAAGACTGAGAAGCAGCGACTGTTCAGTAATTAGGGATACTGCTGCGTTTGTTCGGGTCCGTAGTCAGGTTCTCCTACTCCTTCGTAGGGACGGGTGTCACCAAGCGAAGTGCTATGGCATCCTCCTGCGACAAGTATAAAGAGCGCGAAGAGGACAACCCCGAAGATGAATTTCGTAATATCATTCATAAAGACAAAAGAAGAGTATATCGCATAGGATATACTCTTCTTCTTCTTACGTCAAGGCTTAAGCCTCATCCGGGATCGTGAGTGCGTCCGCGATCAGAACAATCACTTCGCGTCCACCCTTCTGCGCAAGGCGCGGTACAACGATCGTGGACCAGTTCGCGCGTACGAAGCTCAAGTTTACATCTTCCAGTTCGACGTCAATGGTCTCTTCTGCGGTTGCGTCCAGTGCCTTTGCGTCTGCATCGAGTACATCATTCAGCTTGGCGTTCACTGCCTTCAAACCTTCCGGAGAACTCACGTCTACTTCTTTACCCATCTCCGTCACAATCTCCGCCTTCCTCTTCATGAGCGCTTCGAAGGTCGCTACGTACTCTGCGTTTGCGGTCTTGAGCTTCTTGATAAGTTCATCTACTGCTCGCATCTCCTTCATGACCTTCAACTCTGGCAACGGAATCGCATCCACTGCCTGCATCAAGATGCTCGCCTGACTCTTCGTTAATGTGATCTTCATAAGGGTGACATTTCAATGGGAATAAATTGAGTAACTCTTCGATCTCGTTGTGTGTTCTTGTTGGTATCACCGCTGGCATGAACCTTGTGTTCCACCAACGATGCACTTTCATGAAGTGTAACGCTTCCACGACAAGATGCAACTCGTTGCTCTCGGGTTCGGCGTCAATATACTCGCACGGTAAGTGCCACATATATTGACGCCACCACCGTCGCGGGATCTCAGACTCCTTCCATGGTTGGTCCTGCATATCTCGCTTGTTTCCTTATGGGTTCAGTTAAGGCTTTCGCGAGCGAGGGATCTTTATTGAGGCGCGTCCAAAGCGCAGAAGTAGTAAGCCCAAGTTTTCTAGCCCATGACGTCATTGTAAGTGTTTCTCCTTTGAAGGTCAGCCACCGGGTGCTCTTGCGATTTTCGGCAGACTGGGTTGCATTTACCCAACGACAGTTTTCCTTTGAGTAACCTTTCTCGTTATCGATACGGTCAAGAAAGACTTTTCCTTTCTTCGCACCTGTAGCTAAATAACTAGCGCCCATATCTTCTGCGAACCCCTCAAACTTACGCCAACCTTCGCAAATTTTAACCTTTATGTAGTTTGGGTGATCCCTGCATCGTGATCTCATAGAAGTCCATTTCCTGTATAGTTGCCTGTTGAAACCCGGTTTTTTGCTGTGACCGTGAGTGACTCTCCTGCTGCCAGGAAGCATCGCCTCTTCTAACGGTAACCCGTAGAAAGAAAGCCTTTTACGGAGGGTGTCTTCTTTGATACAGAGGAGAGTAGCCCACTGTTGTATGGTTCTCTTCTTTCCTTGCCATGTAATCGTTTGGGCTTCACGTGGCGGCTGAGTGAGTGCTTGGGAATGAGACATTCGACCCAATCTTCTCCATAGTGTATCAACACGCAGACCCAGCTCCTTTGCCCATGCGGTTAGACTTTGAGTCTTCCCGTTATGAGTTAATAGTCGTAACCTGCCATCCTTGTTTCTCATAGAATTTTCGTCGTTCTTTAGCCTGACGAAATAGTAGCACATTATTGACATCTTGTATGTCAATAATACGAGGGGTTGGCTTTCCTTCGAATAGCCTGAGAACACGGCCTACTGACTGCTCAGTCAGTACATCGCTCTTCAAGTCGCCGGCGAAGATGAGAGTGTCTAGAGCAGCGCAGTCAAAACCTGTTCCCAAAAGTGAATGCGTACCAAACAATACACTGAAATCCCTGCTGCCACTGCGCAAGCTATCAAGTTCCAGCGCACGCGCCTTTGCAGAACCTGTACTTGAGAGCTTAACGAATCTATTATCTTCTCGTAATGGATTCTGTTCAGCTCCCACACCGCCGCGTGTATGAGCTCCTGCTCCGACGCATAGTTCATAGAGAACTTCATAGTGGGCGACTCGCTTGGTGAGGACGAGGACTTTGCGTCCGGCACTTGCCTCACGTTGAACGATGGAGGCAATGAGCGCATTCCTTTCTTCGTTTTCGGTTTGGTGCTTGATGATTTCTGCGTACTCCCAGACAGGGATGTGACCGTGGAAAGGGACAAGCTCAACGGAGGGAGCGGTTCTTGGGAGGTCACCTTCGACGAGGATTGGCCCGAAGAGGAACCCGATCGCTTCTCCTTGTCCGTCGGAGCGCCTTGGTGTGGCAGTGAGACCATAGAGATACTTTGGTGCGAGGCTCTGAATTACAGCCCTGCTTTTTTGAGCAACGCTCGTGTGGCACTCGTCAACAATGACAAGCCCAAATCCTTCGGAACTCCCGACTGAATGAGCGCCATTACTGCTTCCGAGATCGCTAGCAGCTCGAGCTTTTGCTCGAAGGAGAGACTGGAGAGTGCAGACCTTAATTCCTGCTCCCAGCTTCCTTGGGTCAAACTGAAAGTATCGCTCAATTTCTGCTTCGAACTGCGCTTTGATGTGCGTGCGCGGGACGATGATGAGGGTTTTTTGCTGGAGGAGTTCCGCGACTTTGAGGGCGAGGACACTTTTGCCAAAGCCAGTTCCGAGGCGGAGGATACCTTCTCTGTGCGCCACAACTCTTTCCGGGATGCCTTCTTGGTAGGGGCGGAGCTTGATCGTGCTCGTGAGTTTTGCGGGCGCGTCGACGGTTTCGTCGACGACTTCTTCAGCAAGGTCTTTGACCCTGCTGAGGTGTCCACGGGGAATGCGTAGCCACCCTCCTTCGTCTTTCGAGGACGTGTAATACTTATAATCTTTTGGCGTGCCATATAATGCGCGGGTATTACCCATTCGCTGCAGCTTGTGCCACAACGGGTTGGGGAGCGTCAGTGACGCCTTTATCTTTTCCTTCTGTTCCGGTGTGAGGTTTTCGAGAAGTAGCGTGCTTTGGATCGTCATCTTCATAGGTACGGATGGTGTGACCTTTATCGAGATCGCGCAGGAGTGAGACGACGTAATCGTGTAAGGGGACGTCACGGTAGACGGAGGGTGGAAGGTCATCGCGCAGCTCCGTTGCTTCTATGCGGACGAAGAGTCGATGATCCTTTACGTGGAGCATTACGTTGAAGCTCACTTCTTTGAGGACGTCGTTGATGTCTGAGGTGATGTCGTAGAAGGGGATCATACGCAGATTGGTTCGGGAAGTTTTGCTCCAGCTTTCATGTCTTTCCTCCAGTGACTCATGTCGAAGAAGTCAACGGTATAGATCTGTTTTGTATAGTCGCAGCCTTTGCACAGGTACCCATACCATTCTCGGACTGTTGGTTCAGCTAAGGACATCACGAGCTGCAACTTGGTAGTGAACTCTTCGCCATTACATTTAAGGCAGCGCATATTATTCCTCTTCCTCTTCATCAGCGTAGAGTGCTTCGTCCTGATCTGCGACGTTGTGTCCGTTCAACTCCTCTGCGTCGTCCCATGTAATGGGTGGGTCGATCCAGTCTTTTTCCATAACGATGCCGCAAACGCCGGCGAGGAACTCTCCGAGGGCGCGATCAAGAACTGCTGAAGGTATGACGTAGAGCTTCACACGGTAGAGGTCGTCCATCTCTTTCGTGACGACCATGTGACGGCAGACGATATCGGTGAACCCCATCTCTTTCTGCAGTGTGTTGTAAGCCATGAAGCGATACGCCGCCATCTGACGGAAGTACCCCATAGCTTGGCAGTTCCAGTACCAGTGTAGTGCGGACTTCACCTTTGTTGCGGACACGCTCTTGAAGTCGTCGATGAAGAGTGTCTTCCCGTCTTCGGAGAGTGTCATGACATCCGCCATGCCACAGATGTCGACGTCCTTTCCTTCGATGGCGTACTTGTCTTGGAGGATGACTTGGAACTTCGCGTCACGCTGCATGTAAAATTGGTAACACGGCTCCCTCGTTACTGCCGCAGCTCGCGCATGGCCTTCGTCCCACTGTGCTTCAGTGACGAACTCTTGGTCCGGGAGCGACTTCTGAAACTCGTACGTTGACGCATCATCTTTCTTCAACACTTTCTTTTGGTACGGCGGCGCTTCCCCGGAAAGGAGCGCGTCGACGATACGACCAATCTTCACCGGAGCAGTAGGCGTGAATGACGTCTCGTGGCTAATGTGACGTTTGTAGAAGAACTCTTTGCCCTTCAAGAAGTCACTCACCTTTGAGTTTGAGATTGCGGTATTCGCCGCCGAATAGTACGTCGTGCTGTTCAGCTTCGGTGGTTGGTTTTGCGCGGACTTTTTTGCCATAGAGCACTTGGTTATGACGATAGAAGACGTTCTTCGCCGCACGGTTGAGCGTTGATTTCACCCTCTTTATACTTGCCAGCTTGTCGTCAACAAGGAGAAGGAGCATCTCCTCAAGCGTCTCCTTCTCTGCCCGCTCGAGGAGGTCAATAAAGATACGGTCTCTCATAGAGCACTGGGCCACTTCCCGCCAAGTCCTTCGACGAGTTCTCGTGGAGTTATTCTGTCCCAAGGTCGCTTCACGTTCTTTTGCCGCTTCTTCTTCTCAAGTTCCTTCAGCGCAATGCGCACTTCCGGACTCGACAAATCAAACCGTCCCTGCAAAATCGCGGGGACGGTTTGATTCTTCATACTACACGGCTTTGACAATCCAGTCGGTGTCCATGCCTTCACCCGTGCGGGTGATGTGCAAGTTGGCGCCAACCTCGAACGGATCCATTGCGTCACAGAAACGCTTGCTTGTTGCATCGAAGAGCTTCTCGCCACCGTCAACCATGAAGGTGAAGCGGAGTACCTTGCCTTTGTTCTCACCATCCTTAAACCCAAACTTTGGATCGTTCGAATCCTCAAGTGTTGGTGTTTTGATGATGCGTACCGTGAGACCTTTGACGAACTCTTTGCCTTTGAGGAACGGGGAGAGGTTGAAGCCGGACGTAAGACCCATAGAAAACAGATTAAGATAATACTGTTTTGCGAGCTATGGTACTGGACGTTTTCGTAGGCTAGGTCATGAGGTGGAGAAGTTAAAGTGCTTATTAACGTAGGCAACGAGATCAACGCCCGTATTCTGTTGTATTGCAAGTGCAGTCGCGATCTCAATCGTACGCATATTCTCAGGTACGCCCTTCGCAATACGTTGAATGTGCGGGATGGAGACTCCTGTGCGTGTGGCAAGAGCTGGCCACGTGAGCTTGTGCTTTGTGCGGTATTCCGCGAGGGGGTTCGAGTCAACCATAACCATAATGCAGAGTTATCTTATCATGCAAGATACTACCCTACAAGGTAAAAGGCAAGGCTTATCCACAGGTTTGTGCTACACTGATCTCACCTAATTCTTAGCCTACATCCTATGGCAACCATCGCATTCCGCGACCCCGAGGGCGAAGCTCCGGCCGAAGAGGTCGCAGCGTAGTCCGTCGCTCGACCCTACCCTCTCCAATGGGGTTGAGCAAACAGAACGCCGCGCTTACGGCGCGGCTTTTGTTATTTACCATTCCCCCCGACGCAAGCGACGGGGAGCAGTCTGAGTGCCCCCACTTTCGTGGAGGGGAATGGTGCGAGTTATACGATACTCGCGAAACGGTTCTCCGCTTCGCCCTTGCGGGTGTCTGGAGATTACGATGGCATGTAGAGCAGGTAGCCCATACACGCGTAGAAGAGACAGAGCATGGCCGAGAGGCCGTTGACGAATTGTTTGTAGCTCACTTGCTCCCTCCGAGCTTGTTGAGTTGTTGACGGTCGGTGTTTTCTTGGGGACGGACAATGACCTTGCTGACCCTGTAGTCGAGACCACAACGTTCGCAATGCCAAATATCCTCCCCGTGCTTCACACTACGAACGAGTAACGTGTCGGGACACCCCTTGCAGTAGAACATTTGTCACCTCGTAATGTGGGCGCAGACTGAATGTCTCCGCATATTTGGACTAACGGCCTGCCTTAGCTCCCCAAATACTCATAGCTCACTATGACCCACAGTAAGAAGTGACAAAGCTTGCCACCTTGTTACCATCTCATGTTCTTCTGACACATATCACCTCCGAAGAAATGACATCGGGGGTTTCCCCCAAGACACGAGACAGTGGTGAAGTGACAATGACGACCTCCGCGCCAAGGGAGTATCCATGCATCCGTCCACGCTTTGTGGGTTATTCCCTACGCCCTTTGCATGGCGAGCGGGGTAGGCGTTCAATACTTCCTCAGCGCGGAGTGCGCCATGTAGTTTATATTCGAACAGGTGGCCGCTGCTTGTACGGCAGCGTTGCGCGTCAACACACCACCTGTTCGGCCTCCAGGGAGCTTAGCGTTCATGACACGCCAACCTCCAGTTTTTACACCGCTCGCGGGGGACACGCTACTAGGCAACCTGCAACCGTACAAGCGCAGGGAGTTATGAGAGCTTTCACTCTGTGACCCATTATACCATTATCCTCCCAACGCCTCCCGTACCCTCACCGCAGCAGCTTCGGCGAGTTCGCGGTTGGGGAAGCAGAGGGCGTAGTCTTCGTCGTAGCTTCCAAGGCGTTCGCCTTTTATGACACTGACCTCTCCCGAACCAGCATACGCATACCAAAAGTTCTCCCCCTCTTTCGGGAGCCAACGCGCTGGTGGCTTCTCGGCAAACTTCTCCCCGCAACCCTCACAGGTGTGTTGCTTTTGTGTGCAAGATTCGCAAAATGGCATAGGTTACTTTTTAACGCTGAGTGTAATGAATGCACAAATTGTTGCTGGTAGCAGCCCAAGTAACCAATAGTCCGTCCCTATGAACTGACCCCCGACATTCCCGAGCATGAATACAGCGAAGAATTTCCAGTCTGTTTTCGTCATACCACTACCAAATAATTACCGTGAGTAATATGCCGATAAAAACCATCGTTATGCCGAACATGGCAGGGATTTTCGTTTCGTGTAGGTTACCCCCCGCAACGGTATTGATTCCGCCTATCAACAGAAGGGCGACACCCAGCATTGTGATGACCACACCGAAACTATGCGAGATAATATTTAACATTTGGAAGTCTATCGTTATACCCTATTTCGTTAAGTCGATAATCTCTTGCTGGAGGACGGTGCGGCAGTCGTCGACGGCGTTAGAATACCCACGAGAAGCATCAGACAAGCCAGTGAGCATTTTGTCTGTGTAGTGCTCGGGGAGCTTGCTCAGCAGCCACGCGGTGTGTGCGGCGAGGGCGTGGCGGAGCCACACCTGCATGACCGCATGGAAAGCAATGGGGTTTGCATCATCGGGATGGATAGCGACAAATGCCAACCACTTCTCGTCGAACTCTTGCAGCACTTCCTCTGCGTCCATTCCTTTTACTTCCATACCCATTATTTACTTATAAGGTCTTGGGTCGAGGTGCGGAAGGTTGTGAGGGCGGCGTCCATAGCTGCGTTATATTCGCTGCCGCCGTCATCGGGGTAAATGCCGGATACCGCCTCCGCCAACACTCGCCCAGCCTCCGCAACCTTGAGTGCGTGTGCGATGTCACCGTCGCCTATGCCTTGAGGGCGTGCTTCAAGTTCTGCGATGTAGGCGCGGAGTTGTGGGTAGGCGTTGTGGAGGGCAGCGATATACCCACCGTCGTACTTGCCGAATGATTCGTGGTCAGTTTCGTCACCGCAATATGCGTCGTGGTCTACGTTGCGAACAACGTGCCGTATAGCACCAGCAGTGCAACCCTCGTTCCACTCCCCATCAGTCGTTCCCCTCATCTCATCAAGCGATTGTAGTAGTGCTGTTATTTCGGACATACTATTTCTTATGGTCAATAAGCCAAATTGCAGAAGGGAAAACAGCACCCCAAATCACAATGGTCAACAAAACGTCTGCACTAGCAACTACGAATTTACCCTCTAAGCACGCGGTCGCAATGTGTGGCGCCGCTCCAACGACAGCAGGTACTACGAATATCCAGCTATTCCGTCGACAGTAGGTGTTCCTGACGATTGCGAGAAAGTCGGACATAGGCTTGTTATGTGCAGGTTCGCCGCAACGGTCGTTCCAGCTGTGGGTAGTGCCTTGTGGGGTGTCGGGGAACATAGGCTATCTTGGTTCACATTTACAATCTTCCTCCGTCTCGTAGCAGCCGTAGCACGCGGCGTACTTCTCGCCGTTGCCCTTGTCGTAGTCGGTCATGGTGCCGCCGCAGGTTTTGCAGAAGTCTTTGTTTTCCATACAATTTCTTTCTTCTCTTAGAGGGGGCTAAACACGTTTGTATTGCGCTTTGGTAACGCTGGCTCGTCGCAGTGGGTATCGGCAGTCCTCACACGTCTTTTTTGTGTCTGTCGGTAGGTTTACGCCAGCTATCCATTTAAGGCATCGGGCGCAGCTGTAGATTTCTACTTCATTCTCCTTGCCCATACACTCTTTTAGATAACTAAACCGCACTTTCCTCTGTAGCGAGCACCCAACGAAAAAACCCATCTATGTCTGCATGAATGCCAGTAGCGTAGACCTCCTCGACCCTTACGGCGGAAGCGCCATTAGAGAGTTCGACCACCCCATGTGTAATTACCGCACCCGTCTTATACTTGACCGTCTTGCAGTACTCGACGTACTCACCCCACAGGTCTGCTAGCTGCTCTTTCAACGTGTTGCTCATATCAAGTGCTTTAGATAACTACCTCACCGGCTACCTTCCCCCTGTAAAGTCTTTGCATTTAATCTTGTACATGTCTCCGTTCGGGCAGTGCCACACAATGCCTTCGATGTCGCAGTCGTTGCCAAACTTGCTCTTTTGCAACGGGAGCCACGCCTTCAATTCCTCAAACGATGTGGGTACGTTCTCAAACACTGGAGCTTTACCACAAGAGAACAGCACCACCGTGTGACCCTCTAGGTTCAGTGGATTGCCTTGTACGTTCTTACCAAGAACCTCACCGCTCCATTCACCGTCAGGGATAGCCGACAGGTCGGTATTCCGTACCGCCTCCCACATGTACTTGTCCTCGGGCGAGTATTCGTCGGCATCGACGTACCACGGTTCTTCGATACCCTTTGCCTTCTGCATCTTGTCGGGGTTCCTACGCTTCTCCAGACGCACCAGGATAGCGTTTCGTACTGTAAGACGTACATTCGTACCGTCCAGCTTCTCTGTTGCTACAGCACCGTTTAAAACGCTTGCGTCTACACCGTCTACAAACTCTGGGAGTATCTGACGGTTGCCCTCCCAGTCACGCTTGAAGATTGTTTTTATCTTTTTCATATCTAATTTATTTACCTGCCTCAACCCTCACTGGCTTCTCCCAACGCTTGTGTGGGGGGTTATGTACTCAATCAGCATCTTCGTCGCGATCTCCTTACCGCCGGGGGAGAAGGGGTTCACGATGTCGTAGTCTGCACGGAGACCGAACTTGATGCGGGTGGCGTCGTCGTTGAGGCGTGAGGTGTCGTCTGTGAGGACGTTATCCATCGGCCATATACGGACGACGAGGACGTGTGCGACGTACTTCCGAAGCGCATTGATGCCGTGTTCAGTTGCGGCGAGGATACCGACAGCGTCACCTAGAAGGGAGCGCTTGGGTACACCGTAGTGATTCCCTCCGTAGACGACTTCTTCGACGAACTCGCCTGCGCTACTGAGGTAGCTGAAGACAGAGGTGTCGACGAATTCGTAGAAGATGTCGTCGCTTGCGTCGCCTTCTCTTCGAGGACGTGTAGTGAGGGAGCGCACGGCAGTGAGCTTCTCAGGGAACGCCTTGAGGGCTTCGAGGATGAGAGAAGTCTTCCCTGCACGTGACGGGCCTACGAGTGCGATGAGAGTTTTCATAGAAAGAAAAGGGACCAAGTGACCGTTATGTGGGGACAAACACGCTGTTCACCAACCACAACGACGAGTCACTCAGTCCCTGTAGCTACTCTACATGCGGTGGGAGCCACCGTTGTGACGCTTGATCTCTTCAGGCTCTTCCTTTGGCTTGTCCGTGATCGCGCACTCTGTCGTCAACACCATGACGGCGATTGAGGATGCGTTCTCGAGGGCGCAACGTGCGACTTTCGCAGGGTCCACGATACCGGCAGCGACCATGTCGACGTACTCTCCCGTCTCTGCGTTCCAGCCTGTGCCGGGTTTCAGTCCCGCGAGCACAGTCGCTCCTTCAACGCCGGCGTTTGCGGCGATCTGACGAAGCGGTGCTTCGATGGCACGGAAGATGATGTCACCTCCGAGTTTCTCGTCACCGATGAGGCCTAGTGCAGCGATGACGTGACGGATGTTGAGCATTGCGACACCACCACCTGGAAGGATACCTTCCTCCATCGCAGCTTTCGTCGCAGCAACGGCGTCGTCGATACGATGCTTCTTCTCCTTCATCTCCGGCTCTGACGCAGCGCCTACGGTAATGATCGCTGCACCTCCTGTCATCTTTGAGAGGCGTGTGCGGAACTTTTCTTTGTCGTAGTCGAGTTCGGCTTCGTCGAGTTCGCGACGGATTCCCGCAATGCGAGCTTCGACGTCCTCTTTCTTGCCGGCACCATCGACGATGGTGGTTTGCGTGTCGTCAACGACAACCTTTCGCGCAAGGCCAAGATCAGACGTCGTCGTCTTAGAGAGGTCGTGTCCGAGTTCTGCGGAAAGGAAGCGTGCTCCGGTGACTGTACTGATGTCTTGAAGGTACTGCGTGCGGAGGTCTCCGTACAGCGGTGCCTTGACGGCGACGATGGTGAAGATACCTTTCATCTTGTTGTTGATTGCGTTGATGAGTGCTTCGCCTTCCATGTCGTCACAGACGATGAGGAGCTCACGCTTACCCGACTTCAAGAGTGCGTCAACGACGGGGAGGATGCTTTGAAAGGTGAAGATCTTCATGTCGGTAACCATCACGGGAACTTCCGTGAGCTCTGCAGTCATACGATCCGGGTTCGTCACCATGTAGGGGTTGATGTACCCCTTGTTGATGACGAGTCCTTCGGCAAACTCGACAGTCACACCTACGGTGCTGCTGTCCTCTTCAACAGTGAGCACACCGTCGTCGCCTACCTTTGCCATTGCGTCTGCGATGAAGGCTCCGAGTTCGGGATCGTTTGCGGAGATGCTTGCGATGTGTTTGATGGCGTCACCGGCGACAGGGGTAGCTTGTACTTTGATTTCAGCGACGAGTGCAGCGACAGCTTTCTCGATGCCTCTTCGTAGTGCCTGCGGGTTCGCACCCGAGGACACCACGCGAAGGCCGTCGTTCACCATCGCTTGTGCGAGGACGGTAGCGGACGTCGTGCCGTCACCTGCGAGGGAGTTCGTCTTGCTCGCCACTTCACGGGCTAAGAGTGCGCCCATGTTCTCGACTTTATCTTCCAGCCAAATTTCACGTGCAACGGACACGCCGTCTTTCGTCACCATTGGCATACCGAGGCCACGCTCGACGATGACGACGCGACCTTTGGGTCCGAGGGTAACTTTCACTGCATCGGCAAGTTTGTTGATACCCGACGCGAGCTTGTTGCGTGCGTCTTCGTTGTAACGGATTTCCTTTGCTCCAAACATAGGGGGATGGGTGAATTACTCGATGATGACGACGTGGACTCCGGATTCTGCGACGACGAAGTGGAGGACGTCGTCGATGAAGACCTCTTGCTTTTCGTATTCTGAGAAGGAGACGAGATCGTTGAGATGAACTTGTACGGGTTGATGTTGGCCGTAGTTGTCCTTTGCTCCCGGACCTACGCCGAGAACCTTGCCCCACATGTTGGGGCGAACTTTCTCTTCTGCGCGTGTGACGACGAGGCCGGTGTCGGTGTAGACCTCGGTGCGATCTTGGTCTTTGCGTTCAACGGGCTCGAGGAGCAGTTGGTCGTTGATGAGGCGTACTTGCATACTATTCCTTCTCCTTATCGTCTTCGGCGGCGATCTCTTTGACTTTGGCGATGACGTCGGCGCGGTGCGTCTTGTAGAGAATGGCGAGGAGGAGGTCAAGACCCTGACTTGTCGGTGTGCCGATTGGAGACTCGATACCGTACTTCGTGAGGAGCTTCTCTTCCGGTGACGTGTAGAGGGACGAGAACTTGGCGAGGAGGTTGGACATAAGGGAGGGAGGTTTAATTGGGGTAAGAGAAGGAAGTGTAGGCGGAGTAGAGTAGGAAAGTGATGTTATGCACCCTGCAGATGATGCAAGACCGAAGCCCACGAAGGAGTAACCCGTCGTGCGACCTTCGATGTGACTGAAGAGTGCAAGTACGAGGCGTGTAGCGGCTTCATAGTCGCTGTCTTTGGAGTACGGCCAGTCTCCGCCAATGGGGACGTAGTTGTATGCTTTCTCGCAGAAACTCTCCTTACTAAGGCCAAGTTTCGTGAAGATCTCGGAGTTAATGCCACTGTCATGGTTGAGCCATGAGTTGCG
>ERZ1292623.402-Hain-H51-01um-R1-402-length-47106-cov-5_pt1 | contig 47106 bp, 59 predicted proteins | sample MGYA00564398_ERZ1292623 | MGnify/ENA primary metagenome ERZ1292623 (study PRJEB36523, sample SAMEA6512633) | groundwater metagenome | collected 2019-01-07 | study: AquaDiva: Metagenomics assemblies of 32 groundwater samples
CACGGAGGAGTTGCACATGATCTTGATAGTCTTCCATTTGTAGACAGAAGTTTATTCTCAAATGATCCCTATCCCACAAAGTATGGAAAAGAAGCTTCTATGAGTACTGCTAGAGGATGCAAGTTTAGTTGTGCTTATTGCTCTGTTCCCACAATCAATGGAAGAAAAATGAGGGCAAGGTCTGTGGAAAACGTTATTGATGAAATTGAAGCCCTACAACAAAGCGGAGTAAGAAGAATACACTTTATTGATGATTTGTTTAATTATTCTAAAGATAGAGTAAGAGAGTTTGCAGATGGTCTTGCAAGAAGAGAAGTTAGAGTAGGTTGGAGAGCTTTATGCAGAACAGATAATCTGGATGAAAAATTACTTGAAGAAATGAGGGAAGCAGGATGTTACAAACTTGCATTTGGAGTAGAGTCTGCAACTCCTCGTATACTAAAGTATATTGGAAAAAGTCAGGATACTGAGCATACAAAAACAGTTTTTAGAAAATGCAAAGAATTAGGAATTGAAAGTAAAGGATTCTTTACTATTGGATATCCTACTGAAACAAAAGATGAAATTGAAGATACAATAAGATTTGCCTTAGATCTTGAAGCTTCTGATGCAAGGTTTATGGTAGTTAGAGCCTTCCCTGGCACCAGATTATATACAGATATGTTAACCAAGGGATTTACTCCAGAAACCTTAGATACATATCATCAATTTAAGACAGGTGGGGATCATGTTAAATATCACGTTATGAACATTCATTCTCTGAACGGAATGCCTATGGAAGAACTGGATGAACACGTCCGAAAAGCATATGAACAGTTCAATCTTCAAAGAAGAGGAGCAATCCAATGAAAATATACATAGCCTATAAGTTGAGCGGAGTAGATTTCACAATCTTAAAGAAACGTTTGGAAGAAGTTGCTAAAATCATTGAAGAACTTGGACATAAAAGCTTCATTTTTGTAAGAGATATGCAACAGTGGAAGCCCGGAGGAATGGAGCCTAAAGAAATAATGAAAAAAGCATTTGAGCAAATGAAAAAGTGTGATGCAATTATCTCAATAATAGAAACTCAGGAAAAAGGAGAGGGTCTATTGATAGAAAGCGGAATGATGAAAGGATTAGGTAAGAAAGTCATTGTAGCATCAGGTCCAGAGGGAAGAGGATTTATGCTTAAAGGTATGGCTGATGAGGTTTTTGATTTTAGCAATATGGAAGAGTTTAAGCAAAAATTAGCTAAAATTCTTAAGAAATAGTCTTTGATGAATTTGTGAAGCCAGCATTAATATAAATCAAAGAGTTAGTTTATTTATGAAAAGGATATTATCAGACTCAAAAGAATTGTTGCCTGAAAACTTATCTTATTTAGAACCAAAAGAGACAATAAAAATAAGTGGTAAACTTTCTTATAAGGAAGGCCTAGGATCTTGGAATGTTATTCAATTACAAAAAGAAATTATAGATATATTCCCTCAATTAAGAGAAAAAAGAGGTAGCTTTGGTTATACAATGTTTTACAACCGTTCTTCAAAGGAATCGAAAAAAATAATGGAAGAGCTAGAAAAGAGAGGTGTTGTGCCTATTTTTCTGTTGTTGGGGAAGGTCAAGGAAAACTAGATTATCTTTTAAGTCTTAATCTTAAGCGCGTTAGATAAGATTCCTACATCTATCTTACTTTTTACTAATACTTCTTTTCCTTGTTTCCGCTTCTCAATCAAACCAATTCTTTGTAATTTAGTACAATAATCAGAACATTTATTGTAAGCAAGTCTTATTTCCCTTGCAATAAGAGTTATGGCCATTTCATCTTTTTGAGTTAGTTCTATTATCCTAAACTTGTTTCTGTTAGACAATTGTCTCATTTTTTCAAAAACTAACTTATTTTCTATATGTAAATTGTTGTTCATACACCATTTTTGGGTAAATTTATATAAGAAGATAGTTTACCATTTTTGGTGTAATAATAAATGTCAAAATTGGATGAAAAAGAGCATTTTAAATCAAAAGATGGAGAAGCTACCATTTATAGAAAAGACTGCATTGAATTTTTGAAAGAGTTGCCAGAAGAGAAAATTGATATAATTGTAACAGATCCTGCTTATTCTGGTATGAACCAAAAGATGCAATTCGGTAAAGGAAGGATAGTAGGAGACTACAAAAACGGAACTGGAGAAAAATGGTTTAAAGAATTTCATGATACTGAAGAAAACTATCGAGTTTTCTTATCTGAGTGTAAGAGAGTTATGAAAAAAGATAGTCATATTTACATAATGTTTGATTCTTTCTCATTACTATCTTTAGCTCATCTGGTCAGAGAGTATTTTGATGTCAAGAATATTATTGTCTGGGACAAAGTAAACCTCGGAATGGGTCATAATTTCCGGAGAAGGCATGAGTTTGTTTTATTTGCTACAAAGGGCTATAAAAAACTAAATTCAAAAGCCTTGCCAGACGTATGGAGATTTAAAAGAGTATTAAGAGGAGCATATCCTACCCAAAAGCCAGTAGAAGTTTTTGAAGCCATGTTAATTGGAAGCATGAATACTGATAAAGAAACAGTGGTGTGTGATCCTTTTTTGGGCAGTGGCAGTTCTGCAATAGCAGCACTTAAGAAAAAGTGCATTTTTATTGGAGCAGATATAGATGAAAAAGCTTGCAAAATTAGTAAAGAAAGAATTGAGCATTATTTGAGAGAGAAAGAAGACAAATATCAGAAATTACCCTCGCATATCACCGCCGAAAAAATATTTTGGAGGTAAGATGGCTAACCTTTCAAAATCAAAGACATTATTCTTCCCAACATCACCACGATCACCTCATAAAATAATTAATGAAATTAGATTATTAGTGGATAACTTCTCAGGTAAACCTTGGAGTAAGGAGAATCAAAAAAGATTTGCTTCTTTACTTTCCAAAGCTGACTTCTTTGAAGGAAATATGAAAGAAAATGATGATTTTGGGGCTAGAGATAGAATAAATAGAGCTCCTAAAGCATTGGGTTTTATAGATTTAGATAAAATATCTTTAACACCTGCTGGCAAGAAATTATTATCAGATAAAAGAGTAAATGAGATATTCACAAGGCAGTTTATGAAGTTTCAACTTCCTTCTCCATATCACATAGACAAAGAAGGAAGATACAATGTAAAGCCATATTTAGAGGTATTAAGGCTAATTTATGAGCTTGATGGGCTCAGTAAAAATGAGATTGCTATGTTTGGAATGCAATTAATAAATCTGAAACTTTACGAAAATATAAAAAATCAAATAAAAGACTTCAGAAAAGAGAAAGATTCAAAGAAGTATACCAAAAAGAGAGAATTTATCTTTGAGAGTTATAAAAAAGTAATTCACAAAATCTATGCCGAAGAAATTAGTGAAGAAGACTTTGACTTAAGGCAGTCATCGGATAATGATTTAGATAAATTTATTTCTACAAAGAAAGCTAATTTAGTGGATTATGCGGATGCAGCTATAAGGTACTTAAGAGCTACTGGTTTAGTGTCTTTTAATATTCAAAGTTTAAAGGTTGAAGTCAAAGAAGATAAAATCGAAGACATTGTCTTTTTGCTCAATAGTGTAGAAAGAAAACCTGTAATTCTAAGTAAAGAGAAATATAAAGAATATCTCTTTGACGATTCTAATATCTCTCTTTTTGTGGATAACCGCATAAAGATAATACAACGAATTTCTGAATTAGGAGCATTCTTAATTATGAAGGAAGCTATAAGAAAATTACCTGACTTATCAAAGATGAATCTTGAGCAATTAAAAGATATTTTAGAAGAATTTGAGTTTAAGAAAACCAATTTAATAATTTCACATCAAAAGGCAGAGCTTCAGACCTATAGTGAGTATGATGACATAATTAGAGTTTACGATACTATTTCTGGAGGCGAGATAGCCGACCCTTCTTTGATTTTAGAATGGAACACATGGAGAGCTATGGCTATGCTTAATGATGGAAATATTCAAGGCAATTTTAAGATAGACACTGATGGATCTCCCCTTTTTACTGCCCCAGCAAAAGTACCAGATATAGAATGTGATTATCGAGATTTTAGTATTACTGTGGAAGTAACCTTGTCTAGGGGCAATAAGCAGTATGACATGGAAGGAGAACCAGTAGCAAGACATTTAGCAGATATTAAAAGAAAACTTAAAAAAGATTCTTATTGCTTGTTCGTAGCACCAACTATTTCTGAGGCTACATTAGCACATTTTTATGTGTTACACAGTAAAAAAATAGCATATTATGGAGGGAATGCTAAGATAATCCCTATGGACTTAGATATATTTATTAAAATTCTCGCTCATGCAAAAAGTAAGAAACAAATATCTTCGGTTAATCTTAAAACATATTTAGAGTTTCTATCAAAAAAGGCATTGGAAACTCAAGATGAACAAGAATGGAATAAACTAATAAAGGATACTGCTGATAAGTGGACAGTTATACCTAATCAATAAAATGCGCTTCAAACTGTCTCCATCTTCCCTTTCTTTATATCAAGAATGCACTAGATGTTTCTGGTTATCACAGCACAAAGTTTGGTCAAGGCCCTCAGGCCCATTTCCTCAACTTCCTAATGGTATGGATAGAGTGTTAAAACAACATTTTGATAAGTTTATGGGAAAAGGTTTACTTCCTCCTGAATTGATTAATAATGGAGATACTAAAGGAATGTTCTTATTTGATAAAGAAGATTTGTTGAAAGAATGGAGAAATTCTAGAAAAGGGCTTTGGTTTGAAGATAAGCAAGGAAATGTTCTTCATGGAGGGGTTGATAATATTTTAACTAAAGAAAAGAAGCTTGTTGTTCTTGATTATAAAACAAAAGGCTCTCCTGCGAAAGAAGATGCCCATAAAGTTAATCAACATCAGCTAGATATTTACAATTTTCTTTTAAGAAAAATGGGATATGAAACAGAAGACTATAGCTTTTTACTATTTTATTCTCCTTCTGAAGTCTTAGAGACTGGAGAAGTGGTCTTTCATACTGAATTGAGAAAGGTTAAGACAAGCGTTAAAGATGGAGAAAACCTGTTTAATAATGGAATAAAACTATTAAATGAGGATTGTCCTAAGAAGTCTTGTGAATGGTGTGAGGGAAGATAAATGGGTATTGCTTACAAAAACTTTTGGTCTTTAAACATTGATGAAGCAATTGTTGCAGGAATATTGAGGAATAAACTTAGTAAGAATTTGGAGGTTTTTATGCCAGTTAACGCACAGATGAAGGGAATAGATTTGTGTATCTTAAACATTCAAAATAAAAAGATTAAGACAATACAAGTTAAAGGAAGCAGAGCTTATGAACCATCACCTGGCGAAGTAAAAAAATGGACTCATGGGTCTGCAGGATGGTTCTTTTTTCCTACAGAAGTAATCACTAAAGCAACAGCAGATTATTTTGTTTTCTTGATATATGTAATTACTGAAAAACCAAAAACTGGAAGAAGAGTTCTAGAGAGCCATACTCTAACAATTCCCACTAAAAAATTGAGGGAACTTTGCGATAGTTATAAGAAAGCACATGGGAGTAAGAGATATTCCTTCAAATTTTGGGTCAATCCACTAAAAAAAGAATCATTTGATTTTAGAGATAAAAATCATTATAATGTAAGTGAATATTTAGATGAAAAAGGATTTGAAAATATAATTAAAGACCTTGGAAGTTAATTTTAGAAATGAGAGCCCCACCAGAAATGCTTTATGAAGTAATAACAAATACTATTTATTTAGATAATGCGATTAATGAAGTGATAAGTATGTATTTTGGAGCTTACAACATTAAAGAAGATGAAAAAGACTCGAACACTAGCACTCTGGAACCATTAGAAAAATTTCATAGATTTTTTCTACAAGAATTAGGAGCCAACAGTAAGTTAAAGTTAATCAAAGAAATTGGAGAGACTTGTTATAGGAAAATAGAGCTCCCAAAAGGATTTGAAGAGAAATTTAGAAGATTTTATATTATTAGGAACATTTTTGCTCATAACCTTTATCCTAAGCATGTAGATGGTAAGGAGTTACCCAATAATATGCCTAATGATGCAAATTGGGAAGAATTACATAAAGAACACAAAGGAGTTTTTGATGAACTTAATAATTTTATAATAAAAAAATTATATACTCAGGTTTTTGAAGATTGTTTTATGTAATTTAGTAGTGCAAAGAATAGACTAGTTTAAGGATTATCAATCAATATCAGTTTTTAACAAAGTATTTATCCAACTTTTCAGAACTGGATTGATCATGAGAGTATTTTTTTTGATCAATTAGATCATATATTTTATTTAAAAAATAAGTGAGTTCATCTTTTTCAGGTAATATTTTTAAAGTTATTTCATATAAGATGTCTCCATTGTTCTTGTTAATGACATTCGCCAAGCCAATGTGGCAAAATATTTCCATAGCATTTCTAACAGAATTAATTTTAAACTGTTGACGATGGTTATTATTAACTCCATCTATAGAAATAGTAGGTAATGTATACATTCTCTTTAAATGATCCATTAACTTTGAAAGATTTACTTGAAACTTATTTTCTTTTTTTCGATATCTCTCTGCTATTTGTTCCTTATCTGAGGAGTTAATTATTTCATTAAAAATAGAGTCCCATAGAATAACCATGATATATTCTAGAGGAGTAGCGTCTTCATTTTCTTCATAAACTTTATATTTGCTTAGCTCCTTTGTTATTTGACCTTCATAATAACTTATGCCTCTTCTTAACTTATCAAATAAGTTTTCGTTGCTTAATTTACCATAATCATGTCTGATTAAAATTCTCTTAGTATTCGCCTGTAGTTCTATGGAATAAACTAAAATCGCAAAATTTCTACTAAATTGATTATTATTATTTTCCAGAAAATCAAATTTTATAATTCCCAATGCTTCACTATCTACTTGAGGAGCTAATAGAACTAGATCATGTTCTTTTACTTTGAAATTATCAAAAGCAGAGTCGTATTTTCTAAGCTGTTTGATTAAATCACCCTCAACATAATTTTTTAAATAAGTTGCCTTTGATTCTCCTTGAATTAGTCCTCTTAATGATTTCTTAGCTTCTCCAATAATTCCTTGAGTATCATTTAGTTCAATAATAATATCTGGAGTTTGATCGCTTCCTCCAGTTTTTTTCAATTTTCCTCCAAAATAATATCTTGCATTAAGATTTTCCTCTAAATATTTTTTTAGAACTATAAGAGCTTTTAATAGACTTTCATAATTATTAAATTCTGCTTTTCTCTTTCTTACAAACTCTTCCTTTTCAACTTGCATTTTGTATTTCTCCTTCAAAATTATCTAGTATAAAAGCAAGCAGGTTATTAAAAGATATCTCAGTTACTTGAGTTTGAGGAACAATATACATTTCTCTAGAAGATGTAACATAAAGATCAAAGCTACTACCAGTCTCATAATCATGTAGCATTATTTGACCAAGAATTCCGCTTCCAGCTAATACAGAATATCCCCAATTTTTTAATTTATCTTTAATTTTCTCAATTAGTTTGTCAAAAGATTCTTTTTGAACAAATACATCATCAGATAAGACGATTTTTATCGGCTTAGGTTCTAGCTTAATTAAACTTCTAGATTTATCCTCTAAAATGTCTAAATAACTCTTTAAAAAGAAATCTATTACTTTAACTAAAAATTTTTCATAAAATTGATAAAATGAAATGCCACTATAAGAAAAGATTCCTCTTCTGTTTAGTCTAACAGCTCCTAGTTGTTTTTCTTTATTTTCTAGCCCTACCCATATCGAGTCAATCCATAAATTGTTTGTCAGCGCTTGATCGAATGCAGTTTTATAGCTAATTTTTTCGTAACAAACTTCAGAACGTGGGCTACCAAAATATCTTTTAGCTACATAACTTTTAGCTATTAAGTCTAATCCGCTTTCGGCTTCAACATATCCTAAAATCTTTAGTATTTGAAAAGATCTCAAAAATATTCTCACAAGAAAAGGGTAAAATGCTTTAAAGAAGTCTAGTGAATTTTTCCAGTCCTCTTTTGATTGATTGCTAAGAAGTATGGAGATTCTTTTATCTTTATAGACTATAAAATATAATTCAGACTCGTCTTGTTTTTTTTCTGTATTGCATATGTAAAGCTTTTTTTCATTGTCTTCTTCTAACAAAGTAAATTTATTAATAAAATTAGAATTGTTCTGAAATTCTGTGAATATACTTATAATTTCATATCTCTTATCATACATAAAAACAGCTACTCTAAATGGGACATTAGGTAATTTTTTCATAGAGTCTAAACTCTTAAAGAACTTTCCTTCTTCTGAAAAGTGAGCTAATTTAAAGTTATTTTCGTCAGCCATTTTTAGAGTAATTGTAAACTCATTATAAAATTACCTATTTTAAGAGGATATTTAAACCAGCATGCCATCTAGTTTAATGGATAAAAAAGAGATTGCTAAAATAAGAATGAGCATTAGGAAACTTGAAAAAGCTAAAAAGGCCATTACAAAAGCAGAAAAACATCTAGATAAAGCAATAAAAAAGGCAAAACAGAAATTAAAGTAAAAACTATTAATTCTTTCCATCTAATTAGAAACAATTATGTCTGAGGAATAGAGTTCACAGTTAATTGTTTTACTAATTCCATTATCTTCACCATCTGTACTTCCATTGTCTGCATCTTTTCCTGGAGGATTTCCTTTTCCTTCTTGGATCTCTCCAGTTCTTTCTCAATCTCGGTTTTTGTAACATCTATAAGCATGTCATCTTCCGCTATTGTGTCGCTCATACCTAACAATTCAGAATAATAGTGGATCTTATCGGATTCTTTCCAGCCAAAGCGATACTTTAATGCACTTTCAGATTTGTAACGTGGAAGCCAATAACAGCATGAGATATGCCTAAAGTCATACATGGTAAGGTTTGAATATTTCTCACCAGCAGGACTTTCTCTTTCTCCAAAGACTCTTGTTGCTAAGCGTTTAAGGTAACGATTAACAGTAGCATGATGTATATCAAATAACTGATCCTCTGGAGTAAGTTTCTTAGATTTTATGTATTCCTTTATAAGATCTGAACAGATCATAAGCTTTATTCTTCTACCAAATGTTTTACTTGCTTCCTCTCTAATGTTCATTTCTTTATAGTTATTGAATAAATCTGAAACTTTTACATTAACTAACTCTGTAGGAGATCTGATTCCAGAATCAAACAAGAAATAGATTAGCACCTTATAATCGAAACGAGCGTTTTCTGTTAATTTCTTGACTTCTTCTTCAGTCATGTATACCCATTTTGGCTTTTTTTGTCTCGTATCTAAGTCTGTAGTTATATCCTTAATATCGACTCCTTTTTTACGATTTACTTTTTGCCACCAATGCCAAAATGCTCTAAAGATTTTGGAATAGGTATCTACTGATGTGTAAGTTTTTCCATCCATACGTTTGATATCACCTGAAGTCATTTTTGCAAAGAAACCAACTAACTGGTCTTCAGAAATGGTTGTTATATTATCCATATCAAAATGCGACTTAAATTGTTTTGAGAAGAAACATAGTTTATCCCTTAAGGAATTTAATCTGTTATAGCCTCTAGCACCTTTAGTGCTACCATTTCCAATATTTATTCCTAGTTCCATATCTTTCAGATAAGTCAGTATTAAATCAGAATTTTGTTTGGAAATATCGGGAATACCATTGGTAACTCTTTCTCTCCAAACTTTGTATTTTTCTTCGTGGTTGTATGGGTCTATTTTCATGCTCTTCCGTATCAAATCGCTTAAAAAAGCGACTGCTACCTAATGAGCTATCTTGTGAGTTTCTTGAAAATACCAGAATGGGATTCAGCCCGGGCAGGGCGTACCACCATCTTGGTACTTTGCGGAGACTCGCGCAAAATAGTTTTTACAGTCTCTAGAAAATGCCATAATAGGCTTACGCCCGTCCCGGGAATCGAACCCGGCTCTTAGCCGCGACAGGGCTATGTACTAACCGATATACTAGACGAGCTTGATATTTGATTATAAAATTTGTTTTTAAACCTTATGTTGTTATAAAATTTAAACAAAGTTGTCTGACGACAACATGCATAAACTTTATCGAGTAAAGTTTATATATCATTCTAACATATATGTTGTATGAAAAGGAAGATGATGAATCATTCTAAAGACGACCATATGCACCATGATGGATATCATGAACATTTCAAACCTGGGGACTTGAAGCCTTATGCTTTAGGACATGCTCTTGGAATGATGGCTATGATTGTTCTTGTTTTTTATGGGTTGTTTGTATGGTTTAGTAACTTTGAGACTGCATTTATAATTGCAAAATATCCAATAGGGTTTTCATTCTATGATTGGACAGTGCTGGTTGGATTGTTACAGAGTTATGTAATGTTCTATGTAATGGGTTGGGTTTTTGCTAGATTCTATAATGGTGTTTGATTTTAAGGAAGTGAATTTCTATTTTTAGAATGAATGTCTTGTAAATGATACTGTCAAAGGTTTAATTATTATTTTATCAAATATAAAATTAAAAAAATATCGACAGGTTTTTAAGCAAGTTTTGTGCATATTTTCTATGGTAGGAAAACTTGTGGTTCAGGAAGAAGGAATGGGGTGTGGCATAGCTTGTGTAGCATCTGCACTTGGAATAACATACCAAGAAGCTAGAAAACTCTCAGATAGACCTGAAGGATCTTACATTAATGGTTATAATTGCAAAGATTTAGTTAAGATGTTGAATAAGAAAGGAAAGAGTTATTCTTGTAAGAAATTCAAGTCTGAAGATACAGAATTACTTAAAAAACAAGGAACTATAGTTTTTGTTAAAGAAGGAGAAGATGATATATGGGGGCATTACTTAGTAAAGACTTCAAAGGGCTGGATGGACTCTTGGGTAAACTGGCCGTCAATTACACCAGCAAAAGCAAGTTACCATAGTGAACTTATCGGCGAGCCTCAATGGGTTATTTATGAGAAGTAGACTTCTACTAATTATTTAACTAGATTGTAAAAGATAAGCTCCTATAAACATAAGAAGAATAAAGACTACTTTTTGTAAAAGGATCTTCTTACTTAAATCCTCTTTTATTAGATGTGGAGCAAAAATCGTTAAGAATAAGCCAATCAAGAATACAAAAAAGGGTTGGAACCCATTGATTACTGAAACAAGTGCGATAGGAGCTAAAAGAAGAGCATAACTAAAGATCATAACTGCAATAACATTTACGGTTTCATTTATGGTATTTAAACCAAGTATATTTTTACCATTTCGTTTTAATGATGAAATAAAATCAGATCTATAACTTTTTACTCCAATAAATAGAATTATCCCAAAAATTAAACTTCCTAAATATTCCCAAAAACTAACTGTCCAATAATCTAACTCTATTGCAAAAAACTTAAACAGTACAGCATTAAGGCTGACTATTAATGAAGCTAAGATCATTAAGAAAACAATATTTCCCCTCAATTTTGTTTTTCTTCCATCAAATTTTAGCGAAATTCCTACAGCTCCAATAAGGATCATTAGTGATGCTAAAATTTGAGATTTAGATAGAATTTCGCCTAGGATAATAAAAGATAAGAAATAATTAAAGACTGGTATTATCTGAAAAATTGGAATAACTGTCGAAGTATCTGCTTGATTTAATGCTTTAAGGTAAGGAAATAAATAAGAAATTGATATAAAACCTATCAATGTCATTAGAAGTGCTGTACTAATATTTACATCTAACACTGAAGGTTTAAAGATTAAAATTAGTATTGCAACAGGTAACGCTATAAAACATGAAAACATTACTAATGTGCCAGACCCTCCTTTGAAATATTTTGAAATTAAAAATTTGTCAATAAAATTAGATATTGCCCATAAAAGAGGAGCTATAAATGCAAGAAGTAACCAATTCATGAAATAATTAGAGATTTATAAGTTAAAAATACATCTGATTTGATCTTTTTTAGGAAAGGTTCTAAATGTATAACATAATATTTTCATTTTTAATTAAAATAGGTTTTGTAAGCTGGCTCTTGCATAACTGCATGAGTAGCACCCATAATTGCTATAACTTTATCATATTTCTTAAAAGCACCTAGAATTGTCTTTACTCCATGTTTATCTCTTTCTATTGAAGCATCTCTTGATATTTTATTTAGGATAGAATCATTTTTGAAAGGATATGGAGCAATTAAGTAAAATTCATGATTACTAAAATCAATTTCTTTTTTGAACAACTTATTATGTATTTTATTTAAATTATCTTTACTATAATCAAAACGTTTCCAATTTGATGCATTCCTAAACTGGTTAATTCTACTTTGCAATTGAGTCTCCAATCTATCTTTATCGAGATAAGGAATATTTCTCAAGATGTACTTTGCAAAAATTAATTCTTTTGGATATTTTCCTCAAAGAAACTTTATTTCTTTATCATAAGGTAAATCCCATGAAAATGCAGGGATTTTATTTTTTTGTGCACAATAGACAAGCCACGTGCTCTCCCCGCCTACTTTTATTATATCATTTTCTGATTTAAAGTCGCTCCAATTCTTTTCATTAGACCAAGATTCAACAAAGACAGCATCTGGTTTTAATTTCTTAAACAAATCTCTGAATTTTTTATATTGAATATGGCGAGGATCAGCAATATGTCCAGCACCAAATATGATAAGTTTTTTCTTTCCATTGGTAAACTTGTAAATGTAAGGTAAATCATAACATATCTTTACTGCCTCTTCATGGGATAATATTGGATATTTCATCTATTAGTTTAGTATAATTGAATTATAAATCCTTTACCTCAATAATTTCTTCATACAATCTTGTGAACAGCAAGAATGAAAGTCTTTTCTGCATTCATTGCATATGAATATTAATTTGTTGCATGACTTAATCTTACAATTTCTATAAAGATCTGATTGAGTGCTACAGTGTATGCAATTATTGATTTGTTCTTTATCTTGGCCTATTGGTGAAGAGAGGCGATTGTCAAAAACGAAACATTGTCCTTCCCATACATCTGTATTTGGAATGGTTTGGCAGAATTTGATTATTCCTCCTTGAAGTTGTTTTACGTTTGTGAAACCTTCTTTTACCATATATGCACTTGCTTTTTCACATCTAATCCCTCCAGTACAATAAGTTAGAATCTTTGCGTCTTTGGGAAGATTAAGGTTCTTTACAAATTGAGGAAATTGTCTAAATGTTTCAATTTTTGGAATAATTGCATTTTTGAATTTTCCAACTTTAGATTCATATTCATTTCTTGCATCTATTATTACAGTATTTGGATCATTGTATGAATCTAGAAATTCTTGAGGTGAAGCATATTTACCTACTTTAGTAAGATCAATTTCTTCTCCTAATCTAATTATCTCTTTTCTTACTCTTACTATCATTTTATCAAATGGATGTTCTATACCTTTCTCTTCTTTGAATTCAATATCTGAGAATCTAGAGTCTCTTTTTAATTCTAATATATATTGTTCTATTTGTTCTTCTGTTCCTGAGACAGAACCGTTTATTCCTTCATTAGCTAAAATGACTTTTCCTTTTAGATCTAGAGTTTTACAAAAGTCAAGGTGGGTTTTTCTTAACTTTTCTGGATTTTTTATTTCTACAAATTTGTAGAAAAGGATTATTTTTATCATAGTATAATTGAATTTTGACCCTTTTTATCTCTTACTTTTTACTATAATGAGTTATCTTTGAGTCTTTCTTGAATTTGTTTTATATGGTGTTTTCCTTCTTCTTTTAAGCTCTTCTTGCTGAAGTTATCTCTTACTAACATACTTGCTATATAATCCCCTCCAAGATAATGAGGCATTATTACATAGTCTGCTCCATTTTTATATAATTCTATAGCGTTATGTATTTGATTTGAAGTTGCTATGAATGTTACTTCTTTGTCTATTGATTTCATTATATTTATGTTTGCAGAATAATCTGGTATTGTTGATACAATCATTTTTGCAGATTTAAGATTTATACTCTTCAAGAATTCAGAATCATTTACATCACCATAAACACAACTTATTCCTTTCTTTGATAAGTTCATTATTGTAATTGGATTGTAGTCTACAACAAGATATTTTTTCTTTGCAAGATCAAATGCTTTTACTAGATTGAATCCAAGTCTGCTGTATCCTAATAATATTAGATCGTATTTCTCTGTTTTTTCATACATTCCTAAGTTTCTTCTTTTTCCGTCAAATAACCCAAGGAATCTAGATATTGATGAATATATAGGAGTTGAGAAATATATTGCATAGCTACTTAATGATACAGTTATTAGAGTAACTAAGATTGTTAGAGAAAATATTGATTGTTCAATATGACCTAGAGAATGCCCCATCAATATTACAATTAAAGAGAATTCGCTAACTTGAGTTAAACTGGTACCAATCATGAAGTTAGTTCTTTTCTTGAATCCAAATGATCTTGTAAGAGCCATTACTATTATTGGCTTTACCACTAGAATAAATGCTGAGAATATTACTGCTTGTTTGATTAGGGTTGATGTTATTGGTGCAGATAATTGAGCTCCAAAATATACAAAGAAAAGAATTACGAAGAAGTCTCTTATTCCTTTTATTTTTGACTTTATTTCTAAGCTGTACTTAGAAGATGCAATTACCATTCCAGCTACAAGAGCTCCTATTTCGGCTGATACTCCAAGAATCTCGAATATTGCACCCACTGAAAGAGCCCATGCTAAACTCACCAAGAATAAGACTTCTTGATTCTTTGCTGCGAAGCTTAGAAGTTTTGAGAATATGAAATGTCCTATTATGACTACTAGAGAAATCATTAAAACAAACTTGAATACTTGTGAGAATATCGCTGAAGCTCCCCCTGAAGAGATTACTGGAATTATCATCAAAGCTAGAGCTGCAATGAAACTTTCTATTATTAGAATTCCTAATGCTATTTGTCCATGAAGAGTTTCCATTTCTTTCTTATCTGAAAGTATTTTCACAACTACTACTGCGCTTGAGAATGAAAATGCTAATGCAATGTATAATGATGAGACTAAATCAAATCCAAGGAATTTCGCTATCAAGAAAGAGGCTGAACAAACTATCGCTACAGTAGCAATTCCTCCAACAACTGATGCTCCACCTACGCTTTTGAATATTCTAAAATCTAAACTTGTTCCTATAATAAAAAGCAGAAGTGCTATTCCCACTCCTGCTAAGGATTGTAAGTGAGTTGCTGGGTCTATTAAATTAAAGAATAATGGACTTACTAAAACTCCTGTTATAAGATATGCTACTATTGATGGTTGTTTTATAATTCTACCAAGAAGAGCGACTATTGCTGCTATTCCAACAATAATTCCTATTTGTGAAAGTAAAGTATCCATCGCCTCATTGGTTAAAGAATGGAAACAATTTTAAATGTATTGCTCTTAATTGAAATATGCAGTTCACATCTGACAAAGATAACAGTTTCTTTTTGGCTATTTGTCTCTCTATTTTCACATTCTGTTTTATGTTTTTAGGGTTGAGAATGCATCTAGTCTATTTTGTAGCAGGATTTGTATGCTTAATATTTGCTGTACGCTATTGGGTAAAGGTTAAAAAGTCATCTTCTCCGAGAAAAGTACGTTTAAACCAGATTTAATCTGATTTTAGACTTAATTTATATTCATCTCCTTAAACTGAGATGAAAGGGTTCGGCTTTCGCGGCGAAGGCCGGGCTCACTCTCTTCTTCTGAATAAACTTTATATATTAGATATGATTTTGTTTTGCATGGATAAAAAAGAGAAAAGTAAGAAGGGAAAGAAAGGGAAAGATGTGAAGAAAGAGGATAGCAAAAAGAAAGACGTTTGTGAATTCTGCTGATGTCAAAGTGTATCTTGATAGAACACTTCGAGCACAAGAAGTTTGTTTACAATGACAAACTTCTGTACAGAAACTTCTTCCAAAGAGAAGTTTCTTGCATCCAAAAGTTTTAAGTTAAAACTTTCTGATAGACTTTTATACTCAAATTGATTTGTTTTGTTAATGGGTGATGCGTATCTTTTTGATCCTCAAAAGGTAATTTCATCTTTTGGAAGCGATATTAAAAAAGGATTGAATGAAAGTGTTGCTTCTCAGAGATTGAAAGATTTTGGATTGAATGAAATAAAGCGAGAGAGCAATATTTCTGCTATAGTAATATTCTTTAGACAATTCAAGAGTTTCATAATATACTTGCTTATATTTGCTTTAATTGTGTCTGCTTTGCTTAAGGAATACATTGATTCAATAGTAATATTTGCTATTTTGATCCTTAATGCTACTTTTGGATTTATTCAAGAATATAGGGCTGAAAAATCTATTGAGGCTTTGAAGAAATTGTCTTCATTGAAAACTAGAGTTATCAGAAACGGAGAATTAAGAGATATTGATTCTACATTGCTTGTTCCTGGAGACATTATTATGGTTGAGGAAGGGGACAAAGTTCCTGCTGATGCCAGAGTTATAGAAAGTTTCTCACTTTCTTGTTTAGAATCTTCTTTAACTGGGGAGTCAAATTCGACTGGTAAAAAAACTGAAGCGTTGAAAGGAAACCTAGTAATTAATGATCAGAAAAACATGATTTTCTCTGGAACTTTAATAACTAATGGAAGAGGAAAGTGCGTTGTTACTGAAACTGGAATGAAGACAGAACTTGGAAAGATTGCTCATCTTCTTAGTGATGTTGAAAAAGAACCTACACCCTTACAAATTAAACTCGACAAGTTTGGTAAATTTGTTGGAATAGGGGTTGTTATTATTTCAACACTTATTTTTATTATTGGATTCTTTAGAGAGGGTTTGCTTTATGAATTACTGGCTGGAGATTATTCTAATTTTAGTTTGCATGTTAAAACATGGCTTCTTACAGCTATTGCTTTAGCAGTTGCCGCCGTTCCTGAAGGTTTGCCTGCTGTTGTTACTATTTCTTTGGCTATTGGAGTTAAAAGACTCTTGAAGAAAAATTCCCTTATTAGAAGATTACCTTCTGTTGAGACATTAGGAGAAACTAATGTAATATGCTGTGATAAGACTGGAACATTAACTAAAAATGAAATGACTGTAAGGCATATTTTTGTAAATAAAAGAGATTATGTTGTTTCAGGAGAGGGTTATTCTGATAGAGGATTAATATCTTTGAATGGTAAATCATTCAATGATAGAGATTCTATTATATTGAATATAGGAGCTTTGTGTAATAATGCTGTATTACATAAAGGACCTGAAACAACTATAACTGGGGATCCTACTGAGGCTGCGTTGCTTGTTTCCGCATTAAAGGCTGGAGTAGATTATAATGTTTTGAGAGAAAAGTTTGTAAGAGTTGATGAAATGCCATTTGATGCTTCAAGGAAGATGATGAGTACTCTCCATAAAAGTGGAAAGGAATTTTTATTTTATACGAAGGGAGCTCCTGAGAGAGTGATAGAAAAATGTTCACATATTCTTATTGAAGGAAGAGTTGTAAAATTAACTGAGAGAATGAAGAAAGAAATATTGGATAAAAACAAGTTTTACGCTTCTCAAGCTCTTCGTGTTTTAGGATTTGCATATAAGATAATGAGAAAGAAAGATAAAATGAAAGAAAATGATCTGACTTTCGTTGGTCTTCAGGGAATGATTGATCCTCCTAAGACTGAAATTAGAGACTATATGTCTAGGACTACAACTGCTGGAATTAGAGTTATAATGATTACTGGAGACAATATCAACACTGCAGTTGCAATTGGTAGAGATATTGGATTAACTGGGGATGCAATTGAAGGAATTCACTTTTCAATGCTTGGAGATATTGAAAAAAGAAATGTAATAAAGACAAATAATATTTTTGCGAGAGTTGAGCCTGCTCACAAATTAGAGATTGTTAAATTGCTTCAGGAATCTGGAGCGATAGTTGCAATGACCGGAGATGGAGTAAATGATGCTCCTGCTTTGAAGTCTGCTAATCTTGGGATAGCGATGGGAATCAAAGGAACTGATGTGTCAAAAGAAGCTAGTGATATGGTTCTAACAGATGACAATTTCTCAACAATTGTTTCTGCTGTTGAAGAAGGCAGAGGAATATATTCCAACATACTTTCATTTGTTAAATATCTTTTATCTTCAAACTTAGCTGAAGTAATGATTGTTGTCTTTGCAATATTATTTGGATTACCTTTGCCATTTACAGCTTTGATGCTTTTGTGGATAAATTTAGTTACTGATGGACTTCCTGCTTTAGCACTTAGTGTTGACCCTTATCCTAAAGGAATGATGGATAAAGCTCCTAGGCAAAAAAATGAACCAATATTAACTAGAGCAAGATTGTTCAGCATGATTTACACCTCTGTATTAATTGCTGCGGGGGTTCTTGGTTTGTTTGTTTGGAGCTTGAGAAGTTTTAATGATTTGGCTCATGCTCAAACAATTGTTTTCACATCTGTTGTTATACTTGAACTTGTACGTGCATATATGGTAAGGAGTGAAAGTAATATTCCTATGTTTAGCAACTTCTGGCTTGTTATTGCAGTACTTGCGTCATTTGGATTGCAAATGCTTGTAATATATACTCCTTTGAGCAGTTTATTTGACACTGTTGCTTTAAACTTGAGAGACTGGAGTTATATTGCAATAACAACTTTTGCAGTATTAATATTGAGTCTTATTGGACTTGGTATTCAGAAGAAGCTTGATAATTAATTTCAGAATAGAAGGCTTTTTAAAGTGATTTTTATTGAACGATTGTATGGGAGTAGTAAGAATAAAACTATCAAGCATCGACATCGGTCAGTTGAACTCAGTTATCGAGATGATTAAGGATCTTTCTAATAAATCAGGAATAAACATGAGAGGACCTATCCCACTGCCTACAAGACACATGAAAGTTACTACAAGAAAATCTCCATGTGGAAACGGAACAGCTACTTTTGACAGATTTGAAATGAGAGTTCATAAGAGAATAATTGATATGCCTGCTCAAGATAGAGTTCTTAGACCTTTAATGATGCTTAAGATTCCTAGAAGTGTTCAAATTAAGATAGATATTAAAGAATAAGGTTTATAATTCAGTTTTCTATATTTGTTTATGAAAAGAGTTGTTGTTATTGGTGGTGGATTTGCTGGAGCTAAAGTTGCTAAAAAACTGAATGGTAAATGCAACTTAACTTTAATTGATACTGAAGATTATTTTGAGTATACTCCTGGAATTCTTAGAGTTTTAGTTGAACCTGAACATTATGAAAGACTTCATGTAAAACATAAAGATTATTTGGCTGATGCTAAGATTGTTGTCGGACATGTTAAAAGAATAGACAAGAAGAGTGTTGTTCTTGTTGGAGGGAAGAAAGTAAATTATGATTATCTTGTAATAGCCTCTGGAAGCCATTATAATAATCCAATAAAAGAGCAAGATACTTTTTTTGCAACTAGAGTAAAGCATTTGCTTGAAGCTAATAAAAGAATTCAAAACTCAAATAAAATTGCTATTGTCGGAGGAGGTTTAGTTGGAATTGAACTTGCTGCTGAAATTGCTACGCATTATGATGACAAGAAAATCTCTGTAATAAGCTCTGGGCCAAATATACTTGAGAGAAATAGTGTTAAAACACAAAACTACGCTACTAAGTTTCTTACAGATAGAGGAGTTGAAATTATATTCAATGAAAGGATTATTGACAAAGATAAGAATAAACTTAAGGGTGAAAGTGGGAAAGAATATCCTTATGATATGGTTTTCTTCACAGTCGGAATAAAACCTAATATCTCATTTATGCAAGGAGACTTTTCTAAGTATGCTCCTAAAGGAATAGAAGTAAATGAATATTTACAGATTCCTCAAATGGAGAATATTTTTGTTGCAGGTGATGTTTCAAATATAGTTGAAGAAAAAACAGCTCAAACTGCTGAGAAACACGGAGATGTTGTTGCAAATAATATTATTGCTTTAATATCTGGAAAAGAGATGAGAAAATATATTTCCAAGAAGAGATTGATGGTTATTTCTTTAGGAAGGAATAGAGGGGTAATAGAGAATAAAGGATTTGTAATGACTGGCTGGATCCCTGCTCTTCTTAAAGCTTGTATCGAGAAAATGGTTATGTCTGGATTTAGATAATTATTTTATTTGTTCGCCTTTTTTTAATGCTCTAACATCTCCAGACATTATTCCACCACTAGGGAATAATCTATAAAGATTTTTATGGCCAGGACTTGCAACTACATGAACTTTCAAATCTACATCTGTTTCATTTCTATCGGGAACTACATGAACTACAGAATAGTGTTGCGGAACTGCATAATAAGGGTAACCTGGAGTAATTCCTGCAATTCTTAATACTGTTACTCCCTCTCTTTCAAAACCAGCGTGGACTCTATGGGATCCGTCGTTAATAAGATCAAAATTTCCTGTATGGCTCATAAATGGGAAATGCATTATTCTATCGTTAAGTCCAAGATTTTGTGATTTTAGAGCTTCTGCTAATTCCATTCCAACCAGACTTGAATAATCAAAACCGCCATTTTTGTGTCGTGGAATTGACCAATTCTCTACTATCGGAGGGGCCATTGTCCAATTTGTTTCTACCCCATTAGAATCTACTGCGACGTAATCGTAACCTCTGCTTAAATGAAATATATCAACCCCTTGCACTGCAAAAAGAGTAGCTAGTTTGTTTACCCTATTTAGATGAGTTCTATAAACTGTAGGTTGTGGAGTATGAAGAGTTTGGTGAATTTCAGCAGGGGTTAAATCCTTTGTTTGAAATTGTGCATTTTGATAAATTCTTACATTTGGAAAACCCCTCAAGGTAACTTTTCTTAATCTATTCTCTAAAGTATCTCCAACTTCTCCAAATAAAGGAAAATGCTTTTCTATTCTCACCTCTCTTATATCTACTTCGCTCATAATATGCTCCTTAAATCATTAATTGTTCTTAATTGTTGGTATGTGTTTGTTTGTGTTTGTGGATCAATTATAACTGTTCTCATTCCAACTGCACTTGCTGGTTCTATATCTGCACCAGGACTATCGCCAACATATAAGTGATGATGTGGTGCTGTACCCTTACTTGAATATTGTAATGCTCTTCTAAATGCTTCTCCTGTTCTTTTATCTCCTTGTTCACTACAAACTAAAAATTCAAAACAAGCCGCTCCGTTAAAACCCAATCGATCTAATTTTTTTACTGCGATTTGTCTTGGGTTGCTTGTAACCACAAAAAGAGAATATTTTGAAGCTAAACCATGCACCATTTGTACAAGAGGTTCGTCTCTTTGAATAAGGTCTAATACATCTGCAGTTGCAATACAATCATCCATTACTTTGCTAGAATCAGCATAACCAACTTCCTTTAAAACAGTTCCACCGCCTTTCCTCCCAGTGGCGTATTCTGTTTGAAAAAATGCCAATGCTGATCTAACGCTTCCTAGCTCAGGTCTTTTTTGTAAAATTCTTTTTGCAATTTCAGTTTGAACCCTATTATCAATCTCTGCAGTTCTTTGATATAATGTACCATCAATGTCAAAACCAACTTTCAGAACTCCTTGAAGCATAATCTTTTTTCGAATTATGATTATTTAAACATTATTTGCTTTGAATATATTTGTTAGAAATCAGGGCTGTTGCCATGAACTTCTGAGTGAGCTCTTGCTAAATTATAGCCTATCCACATCGCATGATCCGGATCTGAGATGACTCTTGCATGTCTTAACTGATCTTTTACTTCCATTGCTGTTCTACCTGTGTATCTAGTTAGAAGATCTCCTGTTGGAGAATAATGTTCTGCTACAATTTTTCCATCACTAGATCTCACAGTGAAATATCCACGAGGATCGTTAACAACCAATGGAGCTTTTCTATGTTGACTTACCATTTTCAATGCTGAAACTGTTCCAGCACTTTCAGGATCAATTCCAATCCATCTACTTCTAACATTTAGTTGTCCAGGTTCTAAGCCTGCGTATTCTGCAACTCTTTCTTGTACTGCACGTAAACCATAAATATTTTGTAACCATGCTGAAACAGCATTATGTGTTCTAAATCCTGCAGTCATCATTAATTTTCCACCCCTATTAACAAAATAAGCGTCAGTAAAGCACGGCGCAGATTCTCCTTCTAATAAATCCTTTCCAGTATCCCATAAAGAAACAAACCCATGTCTTTGAGTAAGATCTTCTCTAAATTGTTCTCCTATTTTGGCTAAAGCATCTGCTCCCCAATAAGCAGTAAGTCTATTTCCGTAAGTGTATCTGGTATTTTCAGGTACTTTTGATTTTAACATTTCTTGTTGGTATACTCTTAATTTAGAAGGATCAAAACCAAATCTTCTAAGAGCTTCTTCACTTTCAAATGATGGATCAGTTACATTTACATCTAAATTCAATAGACCTCTTCGTGTTCCCTTAGCTAATGGAAAATTTACTCCAAATCTATCTAAATGATACATTACTTCCATCCACGCTTCTAAAGGAGTATTTGCAGTAATATTATGACTTGTAATGTCTGAATGATAATCACTAAATTTAGGCTCTATCAAAGGTACTCTTAATCTTTGACTTTCATCTACATGGGAAGGTTGTTGTCCTATAAAATTAACCATTGCTTCTAAATCGCTTGGTTGAAATCTTTGTACTTTAAGATGTCTAAACATATCAGGTTTTAGTTGTGCATCTATAGCAAATTCACTATCGCCTAATTTCAACATTTTCATTCCACCTCTATCAATTTCAGTAACTCTTCCTGCTAGAAAATCTGCTAGGTATTGAGAAGATGGAACAACTGGTAAATCATTTCCAGTTACAGCTAGATATTGAACTTGAGGGTTATGTGCTAGATTAGCTAGCATTTGAGGCAAACCATTTCCATATAGACTCGTTAATGCTACTAATGGGGAATTTTCTCCAAATAAAGAAGGATTATGTTCTCTCAACTTATTCCATATAACTAATGGATTAGCCCATAATGTAACAATACCTGCTGAACCACCTTTATTAATTAAATTTAATTTATCTTTTCTATATTCTGGACTTTCGTGATCAGTTTGATGTACTCTATCTGCAAGGTAAAGAGGTTGAAAATCCATAAAATAAATTCATTTATTGTTTATTTAAAGATCATTGTTTTAATTTATCTGAGTCTTTATTTTCTTCTTCGTTTCTTTTTCTTACTATTTCTGACTTGATATTGTAATAGTCTTTAGCTCTGTCTATACACTTTAACATTTGTCCTTGGAATTCTTCAATCTTAAAAGTATTATCTCTGCCACGCATCATCATTTCCATTGCTTCTTCGTCAATAGTTGAAATTGCTCTTGATTTGAAAGGTCCATGAACTACTCTTGAAACTCCTGCTTGCAAGACTGAACGCAAACAATTTACACAAGGCATACTCGTAACATACAGAGTTGAGCCTTCAATAGCAAATTGTCTGTTGTGTAATGCATTTAGTTCTGCATGTTCCATCAGAAGATATTTGTAAGGTCTTTCGGTTAAAGGAATTTCTTTGTCTAAAGAACCCTTAGGAGGACCGTTATAACCTAGAGAAAGAACTTTTTTATCTTTTCCAACTATAACACAACCCTGTTTATTAGAACCATCCATTGAACGAGTTGAAACAAGTAAAGCCATGGACATAAAATATTCGTCCCAAGAAGGTTTATCCCAATGTGCAAATGGTTCTACACCCTCATCCATGGTTTTTCTAAACGAACTAAGTTTATAATTATTATTGAGGTGAAACAGATAATCTTGAATAACTATTATATAGTATTGCATATGATTAGAAAAATATAAATAATTCTAGATGATATAATTTTGTGGATTATTTTGCTAGAAATAAAAAAGTTGCACTCGCTAGATGGGACAGAATACAAAACACTTAAAAGACATCTTTTATTCTACGAAATAAGCCCAAATCGCATAATGGCATTGCGTACGATTGGAAATCGTATTTCCGCAAGGATACCCAGGTTCGATTCCTGGTTTGGGCGTAAGTTTTACCTAAGATAAAAATGATATTTACAGGTGTAGCCTATCAGGAGAGCCCATTATTTTAAAGATAAATTAGATATGGCAAGAAGTAAATTATTCATCTTCAAGAAGTCTAATAGTTTACCTAACACAAAGGGCTATTGGGAAATATTGTACATTACTTGTATACAAAATCGCCCATCAATATATTAAAGTGGTTTCTTGCTTGGTCCTGGCGTTTGTGCTTAAGAACATAATTAAAGAGAAAATTACTTAACACATTTATGAAAAAGAATATTAGGCCACCTTTGAGAAGAAAGGATCCACTACTTGAAAAATTTCATTTCTTTTTTATCTGGTTTGTTAGAATTACTTTGTTAATTGCATTCTACAGATCTGCTTTTACCCTTAATTGGTATGTTTTAGGAATGACATTATTTGCACTATTACTTACTTTTCTTGCTTATTTTATTGAAAGACGTTACAATATTGATATACCTATAGAATTCGAGATAGGTTTAGTTGTTTTGATTTACGGCTCAATTTTTCTAGGCGAGTTGAATGGATATTATACTGCATTTTGGTGGTGGGATCTTATATTGCATACTCTGACTGGTGTAGTTGTAGGTTTAGTTGGTTTTCTTGTTCTTTTAGTTCTTTATAGAAACCAAAATATTGTAGCTGCTCCTGGCAGCATTGCAATATTCTCATTTTCATTGGCTGCTGCTATAGGGGGACTTTGGGAGATTTTTGAATTTGGAATGGACCAACTATTTGGACTTCATATGCAGAAATCTGGACTTATGGATACAATGGGAGATATTATTGTTAATAATGGTGGGGCATTCATTTCATCTCTAATTGGGTATATTTATCTCAAAAGTGGTCAGAAATTATTCCTTGAGAAGATCATAAAAAGATTCAAAAAAGAAAACCCTCATATTGCCAAAAGTTTACCTAGGAAAAATTAGTATTACTTGTTTTTTCTGCGTTTTTTAGCGTTTCTTTTTCTTGCTATTCTTGCTGATTTTCTCATAATATATAATGAACTAATGTTTATATAGAGTTATTGTTTTCTTTATTTATGGCAGCAACACCACCTGGAGCAAAGAAAAGAAAACTTGACTACATGGTTGATCAGAATACTTTTGATGAATTTATGAAAGCTTGTAGTAAAAAGGGTTTTGCTCCCCAAGTTGTTCTAGAACAAGCGATGAGAAAGTTTACACAAAACGGTCAAATATAATAAGGTCTAAACATTATTTATTTCATGAAGGATTATAATTTTATTCAAGAAAACCCTCATTATACTAAAATCTGGACACTCATAACATCTCTAATGATTTTGCTTGTTATTTTGAGCATTAGTATATTTTTTTCAACCTTCTTCTGGCAACTTTTGAATAACATTCCTTATTTTACTAGCCTCGTCGCTTTCCTGACTGAAAATATAAAGAATCTCACATTGTGGGGGCTGTTTTTAGCACATTTGGTTGGAGGAATATTCTTTGTTCCTTCGCCAGATGAAATAGTATTCTATTATGGTCTAATTAAGGGAAATAACCTCATTCTTGCATTATTCTTCTCTACATTAGGTTATATGCTTGCTCAATTTGCTAATTATTATATCGGACTTAAAATAAGCCCTTTGATAATGCACATAGTTTCTAAGAAAAAAGTTTACGAAACACGAAGATATATCAACAAATATGGAACTCTTGGAATATTCCTGTTTAACTTCCTTCCCTTCCCTGGACCTCTCTTAACATTTGCTTTGGGAATTGCCAGATACAACTTCACAAGATTATTTGTAATTACACTCCTTGGAAAAATAGCTAAATATGTTACACTGATTCTTATTTTCATGCTTATATCTGTCTAATTAGATAAATTTAAAAATGATCTTGAAATTTGTTTTTTATGAATACTAAAAGTTTTATTGGTGCAATAGGGATTGTAGCAATTGCTGTTGCTGGATTTTTTGGCATTAGATATCTAATTCATAATGTAATAAATACTCCTCCATTGAGCAGAGAAGAGTTAGAAGAAAGAATAAATGCAGATAATCCTTGGCAGCATATAACTATAGAGAGTTATCCTCAAAATGTTTCACTTGATTCTTTAGTTGGATTTTTAGAGGGCAAAGGTGTATCAGAACCCCTCATGGAAGATGGGAAAGAGTTTGATTTTCATAAGGCCCCTCAACTTTTATACTCAATTATCATTAAAAATAATGATTACAGAGTTGATTCTTTAGGTTCTTGTAATGTAATTACTGAAGACGGTTTTACTATAACTAGCAGACATATTGTTGATCCTGTAATAGATGGAGAGGCAAGGATAATATTTTTCGATCCTGCCAGAAGGATATTTTCTGATTCAAAAGTTTTAGCCCATTCAGCTAAATATGATCTTGCGCTTTTGCAAACAAATGTGCCTCCTAAAACTTACAAAGGTTTACTTCTGGCTAATGGAGAACTTACTGATGATTCTGCTTCTTGTACATTACTTCTTGATAGGCAAGAAATTAGTCAAGAGATGACTTCTTTAGATTTAACAAAAACGTTTCCTTATACATCTACAGAACTGATTGATCAGAGAGTAATCTATTATAACGGATTATCCCATACACAACAGGAAGGAGGAAATATTTGGGAAAGAACTTTAAGAGTTTCAAAGCTTCAAAATATTATTCAAGGTTTTGATTCAAGAGCTACCTCTGGAGCAGGATATTTTACTGAGAAAGGCATTTACCAAGGACCTCTTTTAAGAATTGAACCATCTGGAGATTATGGAGAGTCTTTGATATTTGCTTCTCCTATGACTGTGCGTGCTCTGGTTAGTAAGTATGTTGCTAATAAGAAATGATATCTCGTTTTAATTAGATATTTGTTAGGTAAAAGCAATTATTATTATTATTTTCTACGTAATTTCCGCATAGTATTTATACTAAGGAACTATCTAAAAGAGTGGTAGATTATCAATATGTAACGAAAAAAGAAGTGAACCTAGATCAGACTGTAAATATAAGAAAGTTAATAGGTAAAAGAGTTTTATCTAGTGGTGGAGTTATTGTTGGTAGGATTTCTGAAGTAAGAGTTAACTCTGAAAACTTAGAATTAGAGGGGATAGTTGTTAAAAGAGAATTTGACAAACCAATTTACATTGGAAAAGCTTATTTTGCTAGACTTTCAATGGACTCTGTAATACTTAATACAGAACTTAGTATATTGCTTAAAGGAAAGAAAGTAATAACGACGGATGGAAAAGTGCTAGGAAGAGTAATACAAGTAAATAGAAGAGGAACTACAAACGAAATAGATAGCATTGTTATAAGAAGTTGGTGGAGAAAATACCTTGTCCCTGAGAATGACCTTAAACAAATAGCCTCTTCAATTACCGTGAAAGCCAAATATGATGCCACAAAAGTCTATCTCTGGAAGGGATTTAAGCAAAACGCTAACGTCTGAAGACTTACTGGGAAAAGAAGTCATTGATTTTGATGGAACTTTCATAGGTGTAGTTGAAAAAGTACTTATTGATCCATCAGAATTAGATTTTGTAGGTATTTCAATAGATAAAGGATTCTTAAGAAAGGGATTAACTATTGGAAGAAATTATATCAATAATATAACTGATCACGCCGTTTTTCTTAAGATTAGAGTATCATATGAAGTAAAAGGAAAAATTGTATTTGACAAAGAAGGAAAAGTGATTGGAAGAGTTTCTTCAATTGAATTATATGAAAACAAAAACCAAATTGTAAACTTGATTGTAAGACCTAGTTTCTTCTCATTCTTTAGCAAGAACGAAATTGCAATCCCTGCAACTTACATCAAGGAAATAGGAGAAAATGTAATGCTTAGTGTACGAATAAAAGACCTCAAGAAGAAAAATTGAGCTAATTACGTACATTTAAATAGCATCTTTTTAAAGAAAGTGTATGGGATTTGATAGAGGAAATAATCGAGGAGGCTTTAATGCTGGTAGAGGTAGAGATAATTTTAGATCAAATGATAGAGGATTCTCACGTGATAGACCTCAAAGAAGAGAAATGTTTGATGTTCAATGCACTAAATGTGGTAAAGATGCTAGGGTTCCTTTCAAACCAACTGGAAACAAACCAGTTCTTTGCAGTGATTGCTTCAGCAAAGATGGGGGAGACAGAAGAGGAAATGGTTCTGGATCAGTAGATTTAACAGAAATTAACGCTAAACTTGATAAAATAATTAAAATATTGGGTGAGTTAGAGCTTGATGTTGAAGCTGATGAATCTGATGAGAATTCAGATGATTCTGACGAAGAAGAAATTAATTAAAATTAATCTTATTTTTTCACTTTTCTAACTTTTGCTTTCTTTACAGGTCTTTTTTCAACAACTTTTACTACTTTTACTATTTGTTGAGGTTGTTGAATTTGCTGTGCTGGTACTTGGATAACTTGGGGTGCTTGTGTCTGTTGAATAACTGTTTCTTTCTTGGATGGAGTAAACCACATAACTATTATGCTTATAGCCATGCTGATTAAAGCAAATATTATGAAATAAGCTATTGTGTTTCCAACTATAGTTGCTAAGATTGTAGTGAATCTATCTTGTAATGTGCATTGTATTTCTGTTGTATTAATACATACTTTTCCAAATGAGCTTGCAAGATACAATCCAATTGAAGATAGTCTCTCAAGAATTGCTGAGGCTACAAATATGTCTGCTATGCTTATAACTATGCCTAAAAATCCTCCGGTGAATCCTGCTTTTATGAACCCCATTTTAACTTAATATTTTAGTTGAATCTCCTTTAGGTTTCATCGTCCAAGCGTTTTTAAGTATTTTGTCTAATGGTGACTTTCCACCCATTAGTTTATGAGCTATATGGTGTGAGGCAAGAACACATACTACTTGTGAGCCTGCTCCTGCAACAGATATCCTACTATTATTCTCATGTATTACTGGAAGTAAGTTTTTGCTTGTCGAGAAAACTCCAGACCAAGCATATTCTGGCCTTACATTGAGTTGAGGAAATAATTTCTTAATAAATGAGATTATTTCATTTAAATGATGTGTATGTGGAGAGATTTTCTTATTCTTTCTTTTAATAAATAAATCTCCAAATCCTACCATAAGACGATTTTCCTTAGTTATTTTCAAATAAGCATATTCATCTCTTGAGTCCCAAACAAACTTCTTTGTTTTCATACCTATATCTTCAATTTCTTTTTCTGAGAGTGGTGCTGTAACAACAAGAGTTGATCTTCTGCTTTTTACATGAGGATGTTTGAAGTCTTTATCTATTGCAAGAATTATTTTATTGAACTTAACTTTATGATTATTTACTATCGCCGTATCTTTATTGTAACTAGTTAGTTTTGTATTCTCGTAAAAATGGACTCCTTTCTTAGATGTTACTCTGGCTAGTTCTTGAACATGCTTTACAGGGTTTACAGAAATTCCGTGATCGTATGAAAGGATTGCTTGATCAAATAAAGAAGTGTTAAGTTCTTTTTTTATGTCATCTCCTATCATAAACTTTGCTTTCTCGTCAAGGGCTTTCTCTAATAAATATTCTTTAGTCATATATGAATGATTTTGATCTCCTTGAATATTTCCAAATAATGTATTATTTGGTTCATAATCGCAATGTATCCCTTCTCTTGCGATAATATGTCTTACAATTTCAAGACCTTTTTTGTTTGCTTCCCAATATTCTAAACCTTTTTTTCTTCCAAGAATATCAAATATGTTTGTTATGTCTAGCTCCGCCTTTACAGTCAACATTCCTGCTGAATTAGATGTAGCTCCAGATCCTATCTTGTCTTTTTCTATTAAGACTACCTTTTTGTTTCCTAATGTCGCAAGAAAGTAAGCTAGAGAAACACCTGAAATTCCCCCGCCAACTATAAGATAGTCGCATTCTATATTTTCTTTTAGTTTAGGATACCCTTTGTATCCTGGATTCTTCCAAAATACTTCGTGTTTTATTTTCATTTTAATTTATTCTCTTGCCGTTTTCATAAACAACCATCTGGCGTTTCTTTAATTCCTTGAAAAATTGAATTGGAGGAACTATTGCTTCTGGAGCAAAAGAACCTCTGTCTTTTATCACCCCTTCTTTAATCATTTGGGCCATTATACTAGCAGGCATTCCTGTATCAATATTGCAACCTGCATCTTCCCAACCTTTATTTGTACCTACAATGCATTCTATAAGAACATTCTTTGTTTCGCCTTTATGTTTTCCATATAATCTTAACCATAGATTCTCTTTTTCTTTGTAACCTTCTGGAAACTTGAGATCTTTCAGAGTCTCAGTCACTACATCTATAGGTCTTACTTCTACTCCATCAACAAGTATTTTTTCTTTTTTATCAAATCCTAAATCAATTAATTGTTTTATAACCTCAAATGAATGGGGTGGGAATTCTGCATAGAACCTTACATTCTTCAGCCCTTTATTTTTGAAATAATGGTAAAAAGTATATGTTTCAGGATGTCTAACAAACATTGAGTCTTGTTTACCAATAAATGGTTCTTTTGTTTTATTTAGTGTGTCTAGAGGTCTTAATTTTATAAACCTACCATCTTTAATATTTGTTGCAGGCTCTGTGAATTCTTCTATAATACTTTCCATTGAGAAAGGAACAACAAACTTTTTTATGTTAGAGTTCCATGCAAAACCGACTTCTATAGTGTGAAGACTGTCGAATCTCTGAGATGCGTGATTTAGGAGAACATTTCCTATTCCAGGAACTGAACCACATCCAGTTATATGGGTAAGTCCTTTTTGTTTTAAAATATCGTGTAGGGCAAACTGGTCCTTGGTCATAGGTATTTCAGATCCTAAATCTACTGAGTGCATATTTGCTTTTATGCATGCTTTTAGAACATTGAGATTCCAGTCGCCTTCAACACAATTTACTATAACGCCTGCTTTTGATCTTTTGAATATTGTAGTCATTTTTTCTATGTTTCTTGCATCTACATATTCAAATGCCGTTTTCTTGTACCTCTGCATTATATGATCTAGTCTTTTCTTATCTCTGCCACAGAGAAGAACAGAATACCCATTTTCAAGCAAGTCACGAGATACTATACGGCCCTGCATACCCGTAGCACCCATTACAACAAAATCAAACACCATCTTTAGAATGTAGGTACAATATACTATAAAAAGGTTATTGACGGAAATGTTTATATTGGAACTAAGAGTTAGTCTTTTATGGTTGATGAAAGGCACGTTGTAACTCCTTGGAATGTTTCTGAAAATGTAGATTATGATAAATTGATTAGAGAATTTGGAGTCGAAGAGATTAATCCTGAATTATTGAAAAGGTTTGAGAAAATAACTGGTAAACATTTTATGCTTGATAGGAAGATATTCTTTGCTCATAGAGATTTGAAGTGGTTACTTGATGAATATGATAAAGGAAATAAGTTCTTCCTTTATACTGGTAGATCTCCTTCCGGTCCAATACATTTAGGTCACTTGATTTCATGGATATTTGCTAAATGGATACAGGACGCTTTTGACTGCGACTTATGGTTTCAATTTCCAGATGAAGAAAAATTCCTATTTAAGAAAGATTTAACTTATGAGGATACTCAGAAGTATTTAGAAGAAAATATGCTTGATGTAATTGCACTTGGTTTCAATCCTAAGAAAACTCATTTTATTGTTAATACAAAGCATGCTGATCTGATTTACCCTGAAGCTTGCAAAGTTGCAAAGAAAATAACCTATTCTATGGTTAAGTCTTCTTTTGGGTTAGATGATAGTTCAAACATTGGACAAATATTCTACACTTCAATGCAGGCTGTTCCTGCTTACTTGCCTTCTGTTTTGAAAGGTAAGAAGATTCCTTGTTTAATTCCCCATGCTGTTGATCAGGATCCCCACTTTAGATTAACTAGAGATATTTTGCCTAAATTAGGACATTATAAGCCGGCTTCTATTCAGTGTTCTTTTCTTCCTGCTTTAACTGGGCCTAATGGTAAGATGAGTTCTTCAACTGGAGAGTCAATTTTTTTAACAGACTCGCCAAAAGAAGTTGAAAGAAAAATAAAGAAATACGCTTTCTCTGGAGGAAGAGATACTTTAGAAGAACATAGAAGACATGGTGGAAATCCTGATATTGATGTTTCATTCCAATATCTGAGATACATGTTCGAACCGGACGATAAAAAACTCAGAGATATTTACAATTCTTATAAATCAGGTGCAATGACTTCTGGAGAGTTAAAGGAAATTACAATCAAAAAGATAAATGAATTCTTGAAAGAACACCAGAAGAAAAGAAATGTTGCTAAAAGCAAGATTGATGCTTTTATGTATAAAAGATGAAAACTGAAAAGAATAAAATTGAAATTGCGATGTTTGGAGGAGGTTGTTTCTGGGGTGTTGAAGAAGCTTTTCGCATCTTGCCCGGGGTAATAAATACTGAAGTTGGGTATGCTGGTGGAGATAAGAATAAAGGCACTTATGGAGAAGTTTGCGAAGGAGATACAGGACACGCTGAAGTTGTTAGAATTGAATTTAATCCTGAAAAAATAAAATATTCTAAGCTTGTTGAAGTTTTCTTTTCTGTTCACGACCCCACTCAGATGAATAGACAGGGTCCTGACGTTGGTTATCAATATAGAAGCGTTATATTTTATTTTGATGATAAACAAAAGAAGACTGCTCAAGAAGTCTTAAAAAAAGAGCAAAAGAAACAAATCAAAGCTATTACAACAGTTACCGAGAAAGTCTCAACTTATATAAAGGCTGAGGACTATCATCAAAAGTATCTCTTGAAGAGGGGTCAGACATCATGTCATATATGAGAAAGAAGATTTTAATGATCGTGATTGTTATTTTATTATTAGTAGCTTATTATTTAATTTCTCCTTTATTTATTGTTAAGGAAGTCAATGATGAGCTTCCGATGATTAATTATGCTATGGACTCTCTAGGAAATATGAACATTCAACCTGTTAATAAATTACTATCCTCTAATCTTGTTGCCTCTGCTCATGATGTTTCTGGAAGAGTTGCTGTTTATGATAATATTGGGCAAAGAACTTTAAGATTTGAGAATTTAAATACAGTAAATGGTCCTGACTTATTTATTTATCTGGCTACAGATACTACTGCGAAAGATTTTGTAAACCTTGGAGAAGTAAAGGCAACAAAGGGAAATGTGAATTATGATATTCCTATAGGTCTAGATTTAGAAAAATATGATACTGTACTTATATGGTGCAGGGCTTTCAGAACACTTTTTAGTTATGCTGAATTAAATAAAAAATAAGAATAAGAACTATTTGATTTAACCTATTAGTATTCTGCGTTCTTCATCTCTTTTACGAGATAAGTTTCTGCTCACAGACATTAGTTCTGGATAAAGGCTTCTTGCAGCGTTTTCTGTGAAACCTAGAGACTGCATTACACCCATATAATCTCCTTCTGATAATCTGCAATCTTCTTTCATCCCAAAATAAAGATGTGTTTCCTTTTCTGTACGTTTCTCTTCTATCAAACCATTTAGAATTGTTCCGTATTTAGGAAATCTTTTTGCAAACTCATCTACTCCCTCTCTTATTCCGCGAGCAACTTCAAGATCTTCTGATTCTATTCTGGCGTAGCACCTTTCTCCTTGATATTTTGCCTTACCTTGTAAATCTATTTCTCCAGCTAATTTGGGTTTTTGTCTTTTCAATTTACCGGACATACTTGAAATAGGAATTTCTATTCTGTCCATTGCTATTAACTCAAGCAATTTTGTTTCTGTTTCCATTTTGTTTTTTGTTTTTTCCTCCTTACATTTCTTGAAAATAGTTCGAAAAGACTGCAGATTAATTTATGAGGTGAGATTATCCCCCACACTAGAAATAATTAAAAATGGTGAATTGCTAAATAATTGATGGATTTAAAGAACGCGGGACTTACTGAAAATGAACAAAGAGTATATACTGCGCTTATCGATTTGGGGCCAAGCCTTGCTGGAAAAATATCAAGAAAGACTGGGTTGCATAGAAGAACAGTTTATGACGTTACTGAAACTCTAATTCAAAAGGGTCTTCTAAGCTATATACTCAATAACAATAGGAGAGTTTTTTCTGCTGTAAATCCTCAAAGAATAATTGACTCTATTGAAGAGAAAAAATTAACTTTAATGCCAATGATTTCTGATTTAACTAAAAGATTTGAATCAAGCAAACATAAAGAGACAACTAATTTTTACAGAGGTAAAAATGGGCTTAAAATGGTCTTTGAGTCTCAACTTGAATATCCTGAAATATTGATCCTAGGTGCAAATAGACAAGCCTATGAAAAAATGCCTTATTATTTCAAATGGTTTAATGAAAGAAGAAAACAGAAGAAAGTTAAGATAAAAGTAATAACTTCTGATAGGAGCATTAATCCTAAAATACTTGCTGAAACAAGGTATCTTGCAGATAAATATGCTGATCATATGGTCCTTAACATATATGGTAATAGTGTTGCGATGATTTTGTGGGCAAAGAACCCATTTGCAATAGTTATAGAACAACAAGAATTTGCTTCAGGATATAGAAAATATTTTGATTTGTTATGGAAACTTGCAAGAAAGTAAGTTTATTAATAATGAGTTTTTATTTAATTTATGAAAATGATGAAGAAAAAAGTTTTAATATGGTGTGTTGTAGCTGTAATTGTAATAGTTGCGATAATTATATCAAATACAATGGCATCAAAACATACAAAAGTTAGAATTGAAACAAACAAAGGAGTTATGGTTCTCGAGATTTATACGGGGGAGATGCCTATAACTGGAGGAAATTTTGTTAAACTTGTAAAAGAGGGATTCTATGATGGGGTTATATTCCATAGAGTTATTGATGGTTTCATGATTCAAGGAGGAGATCCTACTGGAACAGGAATGGGTGGACCCGGATATAAAATAAAAGATGAGTTTACTGGAACTAACATTGACAGAAATGATAGAGGAACTATATCAATGGCTAATGCTGGTCCTAATACTGGAGGAAGCCAGTTTTTCATTAATCTTGTAGATAATAACTTCCTTGATGGGAGACATCCTGTTTTTGGGAAGATAATAGAGGGAATTGAAGTTATAGATGCTATAGCTGATGTTGAAACAGATTCCCAAGATAGACCTCTTGAAGAGGTAGTTATAATAAAGGCTACAGTTCTATAATTTATATGAAAATAACTTTTACAAGTTATTAGTATATCAATCTTAAGACATTTTAAAAAGTATAAAACCAAATAATCTTGATATGAAAATAAAAGATTTGATGAAAAAGCCTGTTGTTACTGAAAAAGATGTTACTTTATCCGAGGTTGCTAAAGTCATGAATAAATATTCTATAAACAGTTTGATTGTGGTTAAGGATGAAAGAATAGTAGGTATAGTAACTCATCACGACTTGATAAAATATTTCGGACAGACAAAGAAAGTTTTTGAAATAATGACTAAGAATGTTTTAACAGTAAGAGACGATGATAAAATACAGAAAGCTATAGAAATAGTAAGGGAAAAGGGAATAGGTATATTCCCTGTTGTAGATAATAAGGGGAAGCTTGTTGGTATCCTAGACTCGAAGGATTTGCTAAAGGTCTGGGATGAAGATGACTTTTTAATTGAATAATGATATTTTACTTACTTATACTGATTCTTGCGGTTCCGACAGGTATTGTTATTGCTAAACTTGCCCATGATGAGCTTATTGATGGATTTATTTATATAAAATTACTTTGTGAGATTTCTTTCCTGCTTGTAATGATTTTCTCTTTCTATGATGAAGTTATTACTGTTTCTTTGGGCTTTATATGTATTGTGAGTTACGTTAGCTTGTTAAAGAGATATGATAAACGCTGGGCTGTTGAAAGAAATAGATAAAAGTAAACTATAAAAGGTAGATTTAGAGAATATTAATATGAGTACTGTTAATGAAATAGAACTAGAAATACTCAAATTCTGGGCTAAAGACAAGACTTTTGAAAAATCTCTAAAAGGAAAGAAAAAGCAGTATATTTTCTATGATGGCCCTCCATTTGCTACTGGTTTGCCTCACTATGGGCACTTACTTGCTAGTACAATCAAAGATACTATTCCTCGATATTGGACGATGAAAGGTCATAAAGTTGAGAGAGTTTGGGGATGGGATTGTCATGGTCTACCTATAGAAAATATTGTCGAAAAACAACTTGGATTCAAGAGTAAAAAAGACATAGAGACTATGGGTGTTGAAAAGTTCTGTAATGAATGTGAGAGCTCAGTGCTAAAATTTGTTCATGATTGGAAAGGATTTGTAGAAAGACTTGGAAGATGGGTTGATTTTGATAATTCTTACAAGACAATGGATATTAATTATATGGAATCTGTTTGGTGGGCTTTCAAAGAAATTTATGATAAAGGTCTGATTTACGAAGGACGAAAAGTTTTAATGTATTGTCCTAGATGCGAAACACCCTTAGCCAATGCGGAAATAGCAATGGATAATAGTTACAAGGATGTAACGGAGCAATCAGTTATAGTAAAATTTAAATTAAAAAATAAGAATGAATATTTTCTAGCCTGGAGCACTACGCCATGGACGCTAATTGGAAATGTTGCTCTGGCTGTAAAGACTGATGCACAATATGTTAAAGTTAGAAACAATAATGAATTTTACATTCTTGTTGTGGAAAGATTAAGTGAATTGAATGGAGGGTATAAAGTGCTTGAGACTTTCAAAGGAAAAGACTTGAAGGGAATTGAATATGAACCACTATATATTATTGAAAGTAAAAAGAAAGGTCATTATGTAATTGATGATGATGAGAATGTTACTGTAACTGATGGTACTGGAATAGTTCATATGGCTGCTTACGGAGAATTTGACTATTCTATGATAAAGAAACATGATTTACCTTTGATTGAGCATATAGGACTCGATGGAAAACTTAAGGAAGGTCCTAAAGAATGGAAAGGTGCTTGGTTTAAATCACTTGATAAAGAAGTAATAAAAGACTTAGAAAAGAGAAATTTATTGTACAAGGCTCAAAGCCATAAACATAGTTACCCTTTCTGTTATAGATGTGAGACTCCTTTGTTTTATGCCCCATTACCTTCTCTTTTTATTGATATACAAAAAGTTAAGAAAGATATTTTGAAAAATAATGAAAAAATAAATTGGTACCCTGAACACTTGAAGGAAGGTAGATTCAGGAATAACATTCTGAGTGCTCCTGACTGGAATATTTCAAGAAATAGATATTGGGCTTCCGTAATTCCTATTTGGAAATGTATTTGTGGAGAACAAAGAGTAATCGGTAGTATTGATGAATTAAAGAAACATGCAATAAACTTCCCTAAAAAAGTAGACTTACACAAACCCACTATGGACAAAGTAAAACTAAAGTGTAAATGTGGGAAAGATATGACAAGAGTTCCTGAAGTGCTTGATTGCTGGTTTGAATCAGGAGCTATGCCTTTCGCACAAGTACATTATCCATTTGAGAAGAAAGAGTGGTTTAGCAAAAATTTCCCTGGAGATTTTATTGCTGAATATATTGCTCAAACAAGAACTTGGTTTTATTACATGCTTTCAGTTTCTACTCTTTTATTTAATAAAAACTCTTTCAAAAACGTTGTGACTACTGGAAATATATTGGCTGCTGATGGACAAAAAATGTCAAAGTCAAAAAAGAATTATCCTGACCCTAACTTATTAATTGCAAAGTATGGAGCAGACGCTTTGCGTTTCTATTTACTTGGATCTCCTATAATGACTGCTGAAGATATCAATTTCTCTGAAAGAGGAGTTGAAGAAGTTCATAAGAAAATAATATTGATTTTATTAAATACTCTTAACTTCTATAATATGAATTCTAAAGGAAAGTCTGTTTTTCCAAAGAAAAATACAGTTCTAGACGAATGGATACTTTCTAGGGTTGCTGAACTTTCAATAAAAGTAACTGAAGCTCTTGACAGCTATAACACAATGGATGCTGCAAAAGAGATTACTAAGTTTGTAGATGAGTTATCAACTTGGTATGTTAGAAGAAGTAGAGAAAGATTCAATGATGGGAACGATGAAATAGCAAGAGGTGTATTAAAACACGTATTAACTGAAACTGCAAAAATAATAGCTCCAATGCTTCCTTTTATATCTGAGAAGATTTATTTTGATTTAGGCGAAAAAGAATCTGTTCACTTGCAAAATTGGCCGGAGTATTCTAAGAAACAAGTAAATAAGGAAATAATAGATGAAATGTCTAAAGCGCGTGAAGTAGTAAGTACTGCTTTGAAGCTTAGAGATATGAATAAAATAGCAATAAGGCAGCCTTTACAGACATTAATTGTTGCTGGTGATAAATTAAATGATGAATTTGCTCAGATAATTGCTGAAGAGGTAAATGTTAAGGCTGTTATATTTGATAAAAAAGCAAAAGAAATTACTCTCGACTTAAATATCACTCCTGAACTTGAAGCAGAGGGTTTTGCTCGTGAAATTGCTAGAAAAATACAATCTGTCCGCAAAGAAAGGAATATGAAGAAGGAAGAAAGAATTACTCTAGAGTTGCACATGAGTGATAAACTGAGGAGAAATTTAGCTCCTTTTGTTGATTTTATCTCCAAAAGGGTTGGAGCTAATAATTTGCGCGCATCCGACGGCAAGGGTAAAAATATGATTCCATTTAAAATAAAGGAAGAAGAAGTTTTATTTAACTTTTGAAGTGTAAGATTTTCGAAAACATTTAAATACTGGATTGGCTTATTTTCTTTGATGATTGTTAATGCGGAATTTTTGAGTAGGCTTCGTAAAATCTTTGATCTTAACTTATATGAGGTAAAAGTTTGGACTTCTTTACTTTCAAGGGGAGTTTCTACTGCTGGAGAGTTGAGTACTATCTCTGATGTTCCTAGAAGCAGAACATATGATATCCTAGAGTCTTTAGAAAAGAAAGGCTTTGTTGTAATGAAACTTGGGAAACCTATAAAATTCTTAGCTTTGAAACCTGAAGAGGTTGTTGATAGAGTTAAAAAACATATGATTAATGTTGCTCAGGAGAAAACAAAATATCTTGAAGAAATAAAGGGCGGGGATGTATTGAATGAACTTGCTTCATTGTATGAGAATGGTGTAAAATATGTTGAGCCATCTGATTTGTCTGGAAGTCTTAAAGGAAGACAGAATATTTATTCCCATATAGATATGATGTTGCGCAATGCTAAAAAAAGCGCAGTCATTATGACAACTTCTGAAGGGCTTGGAAGAAAATTTGAATCTTTAATGCCTAGTCTTGAAAAAGCAAAAAAAAGAGGAGTTTCTCTTAAAATAGCTGCTCCCATAAACTCGGATAATGTTAAGTTTGCTCGTGAGCTTTCAAAATTTGCTGACGTAAGGCATCTTGATAAACCTCATGGAAGATTTGCTATTGTTGATAATGAACAAATGGTATTAATGCTTCTTGATGATAAGACTGTGCACCCAAATTACGATTTTGCTGCTTGGATATCCAGCGATTATTTTGCTAAGTCAATGAACCAAATGGTAGAAACCACTTGGAAAGAATTAACGCCTGTTTCTAAGTTGAAGATTTGAAAGATTAATATACTATAAAATAGTTATTGAGTAACTATTCTAACATCTACAGCTTTTCCTTCCTTGCTGTTTAGGATATAAGGGTTAATGTCTAATTCTAGAATATCTTTATTCTTTTGAGGTATTCTTGAAACTGCTACTAAATCCTCTTTTAATTTATTTATGTTTAATTTTATGTTTCTGAATCCTTCGAATAATCTTCTTGATTTTAATTCTTCTATCATTCCATGTGCTTCTTCTTTTGTTATGGGGCACTTTCTTATAGATACATCATTCAATAGTTCTGTAAATATCCCTCCTAGACCAAATAAAATAACATGATTAAAAGTGGCGTCTTTTTTCAGGCCTATAATTAATTGCTGGCCTTCTATGAATTTTTGAACAAGGATTCCTTTTAGTTTTAGTTTATGGTTCTTTGCTTTTGATAGTAGTTCATTAAATGCCGATTCTATCTCTTCGTTTCTATGGACTATTGAAACCCCACCAAATTCTGTTTTATGGACTGCGTCTGGAGATAATATTTTCATAACTAATGGTGCTTTAATCTTTAGGTCTTTAAGAGAAGAAATAACTTGAGTTTCAGGGACTTCTATATACTTACTTATAATTGTCTGGGATTCTCTAGCATCTAGAACCTCTGTTTTCATAGTATTTTTAGGCTTTTTGATGTTAAATAGGTTTTGTATATGTTAAGTTTAAATATATATTAACTATTTTATCCGTATGAGTTTGATTATGTTCTATGGTACTGAGTGTGTGCATTGTCATGAAATGATGCCTATGGTTGAAAAACTTGAGAAAGAACTTAAAGTAAAGGTTGAAAGAGTTGAGACATGGCATAATGCTGCGAATGCACAAAAACTCGCTAAATGTGATAAAGATAGATGTGGTGGCGTTCCATTGTTTTATAATGATAAAACAGACAAATACATTTGCGGATCATGTGAATACGAAGACTTAAAGAAGTGGGCTAAAGGATAGAAGAAAAGTTTAAATACACTTAGTTACTTGGTCACTTAGTAACCATGGCATCAAAGACAATTAAAATCAGCGAAGAAAATTATAAAAAACTTTTAGAGATAGCTACTGAAATACAGAAAATAAATGGAGTGAGAGCTTCTTTTGATGATGCGATTAAGGAGTTAGCAAAAGAAAAAAGAAAAAAGAAAAAAATTAGCGATTTGACTGGAGCTTGGAAAATGTCAGATTCTGAGTGGGAAAAAATAAAAGATGAACTTAACAGAGGTTGGAAAACGTGGAAGATGCAATCTGTTTAGATACAGATATTTTAGCTGATTTGATAAGAGGCAAAAAAGACGCCAATCAATGGTTTAGAGATCATGAAGATAAATTCCAATTAGCTACAACAATTATTAATTTATTTGAGTTATATTATGGAGCATACAGGTCTGCTGATCCAGAAAGAAGCTTAGGGACTGTAAAAGAGATAATTGAAAGTTTAGATATTCTAACCATTGATTCAGAATGTGCTAAAGAGGCAGCAAAACAACTCGCTAGACTCTCAAGTGAAGGAAATATCATAGATTTTAAAGATCTTTTTATTGGATGTATCTCTTTATCTTCGAGTCATGCTTTAAAAACAAACAATAAAAAACACTTTGAAAGGATTGATGGGTTAAAACTTGTTTAAAGGCTAATTTTATATACTTCTTTCAAATTATTTATATGAGTTATGATGGAAAAAGTAATTGGTGAATTTGAGGTAAAATATTTGCAAATCCTCGATGAGAATGCTATTTGTGATGAGAAAAATAAGCCTAAAATATCTGATGATGTTCTCAAGGAGATGTATAAATCGCTTATTTTGACCAAAGCTTTTGATGATAAAGCTCTTAAATTACAAAGACAGGGAAGAATGGGAACTTATGCTCCTATGCGAGGACAAGAGGCTTGTCAGATTGGAAGCGCATTTGCAATGCAAAAGAATGATTGGGTATTTCCTGCTTTCAGAGAGAATGGAGTTTACATGATTAAAGGAGTACAACCAGAAATGCTTTATAGATATTGGATGGGAGATGAAAGAGGAATGCAAATACCAAAAGGAATTAACATACTTCCAGTTTCAATTACTGTTGGGGCTCACTTACCTCATGCTGTCGGTGCTGCAATGGCTTTTAATTATTTAGGAGAAAAAAATGTTTCTATTGTCTATTTTGGAGATGGAGCTACTAGTGAAGGAGATTTTCATACTGCTTTGAATTTTGCAGGAGTTTTCAAAGCACCTTGTGTGTTCATTTGTCAAAATAATCAGTGGGCTATTTCTGTTCCGGTTAAAGAACAAACTGCTTCACAAACCATAGCCCAAAAAGCAATTGCATATGGTTTCCCTGGAGTGCAAGTTGATGGCAATGATATATTTGCAGTCTACAAAGCTACTAGTGAGGCAATTGAAAGAGCCAGAAAAGGGGAAGGTCCTACACTTATTGAGTGCTTTACTTACAGATTAGCTGACCATACAACAAGCGATGATGCTAAAAGATACAGAAGTGAAGAAGAAATACGCAAGTGGGAGAAAAAAGATCCTATAACAAGATTTGAGAAATATCTTGTTCAAAAAAAGATTTTGAATCCTGTTCTTATTGGCCAAACAAAAGCTGAAGCTGAACAGCAAATTGAAAGAGCTGTTAAAAATGCTGAAGCTGCTAAATCACAGCCTCCCACTGAAATGTTTGATTATCTTTTTGAATCTATGACTGAAGAAATGAAAGAACAAAGAGAACAGTCCTCTAAAGAGAATAAGATTATTACAAAGACTACTAGTGGAGAGAATAGTGCTAAGAACGCAGGCGTTGTTGGTGAATTGGAAGAGGCTTAAGTAGATACTTTCTTTATTCCTCTAACACTTCCCAGTCTATTAAGTTTAATGTCATTACCACATAGATTTGATCTACTTGGACCATGGCGTTTACCAAACCACATTTGTGTTAATAATGTTCTTTCTGAATTTATTTCATCAGTTTTAACTGGGTAGAAGGTTAAACTATCCATTTCTAAAAATTCGAGATATTCTCTTCCATGCTCTCCAAAAATTCCTTCAAATATTTCAGGATTATCTGTGCCGGATAATTTAAATGGTTCTTTTGATGGTAGGACTAAAACTCTTCTTTTAAATGGTTCTATTCCTTTTTCATCATTAGCAATTGCAAGGCTTCTTTTATATAAATCGTTATCTGTAATAAAATACATTCCTTGATTATTTGCATTTACTGCTAGTTCTGCTAAGTTTGGATCTGCAACAAGAGGAGACTCTCTTAGAAATAAAGGATAAGCATCCTTTGCGTAAGCAAATCCATGTGATAGATAGTTTCCTTTTTTAGTAACTGGCGTTTTTATTCCTGCAACTATTCTTAAATGAGTGTTAATTGGCAAAGAAACAATACCATAACCGTTACTTTTCAGAAAAGATACTGCTTTGTCAAATTGACCACTAACTGTTGCTGATTCAATTCCATCTTTACTAAAGTCTACTTTTAATTCAAGCATATTTTTTGATTATTTAACAGTATTTAAAATTTCTCACTATTGATAATCTACACTTCGAATCTTAGCTGATCATATTTTTCTACAGTTAGATTTATTTGATTAAGAATTGCTTTTAGCAAACCTTTTCCAATATCCTCATTTGCGTGTACTGGAACAACTGTTCTTCTCCCATCTTGATGTTTGAATCTTATATGACTTCCTTTTCCTTGTATTGAAACAAAACCTAATCTTTCTAATAGCTTGCATAATTTCTTGCCTGAAATAAGCACTAGTTTAGGCATACTAATTAGAAATTGCCTGACGCCTCTTAAATTGTAATTTCTGCAAACCAATAAATTTCATAGACTTTACCTCTTCATTATCTGATTCTAAACATAATTCTATTGCTTCCTTTATTCTTTCTAATAGTTCTGGAATAGTTTTGGCTTGTGTATGACACCCTTGTATCTCTGGAACACTTGCTACATATATTCCATCTTCGTCTTGCTCTATTATTACTGTAAAATCCATTAGTTGTTTTTCCATCTTATTTAAGATTACAAATAGTATTTAAAATTATGCGACTTCTCTCTTTATCCAGTCTTGAAAATCTTGGATTTGACTTGATGCATGAGGTAATTGTTGTTTTACTGATTCTAAACTCTTTGAAATATGCTCTGGGTGATAATCAACATTGTGGATTGCTCTTTCTATTTCTTCTATTAATTTGGTGTCTAGACAATCTGAAAATAGTCTTGCTTTTTTTATTTTTCCACCTTCTGTGTCTAAATGCAAGTCTACTGTTGCCCAGTCAAAGCGCTCTGTTAACTGATGTTGAAATTGAGGTGTTTCTCCAAGACGCCAATCATTGCTTTTTAGAAATTGATAATAATTATTTAATTCTGGAATAATTATTAGATTTTTATTATTTAAGATTTCTATTTTCTTTTCAGATTCATATGTCTTAAAGAATTCATCAATTATTGCATTAGTCAAAACCTCATGATTTATTGCATGATTAAACTCTGTTAAATTTGCTACTCTTGATCTTACTGAAGTTGTGCCTTTTGCTAAAAGTTTCTTTGGAGATGGAGTAAGATAACCTGCTAATTCAGTTAAATTTACATTTATTAATAAAGTCCCGTGATGAAATGCTCTGTCTGGGTTTTCTTTGAAGGCACTGCCGGATATTTTCTTACCATCTACTAAAATATCATTTCTGCCTGATTGTTCTGCTTTTATTCCAAACTTTGCTAATGCTTTAATTATTATATCAAAATTTCTTTTTCTATCATATTCGCTTCTTGATGAAAGAAATGTAAAATTAGTGTTGCCTAAATCTTGAAAAACTGCCCCTCCTCCGCTTTGTCTTCTGACTAAACTGACTTTATTCTCCTCCAACTTGCTAAGATTGCATTCAGCCCATGGATTTTGGTTCCTTCCTATTACTACAGTTTTATCATTTCTCCAAAGAAACAATATGTGCTCTTCTGTTAACATATCTTTGAAAATCCAGTCTTCTGTTGCTAGATTAAAAAATGGGTCATGAGTTTCTGATATTAAACAGCGTGCTTTTAGCATGTAAACTAGATTATTTAATTATTATTAAATTCTATCTAAAATTATACTTATTATCTTTTTCTTAATTTCTTCATCAATTGAGCTTCTAATCCTGTAAGTTTCATTTCTTCAAGCGCTTCTGTAATTTGAGCAGGAGTATAAAGTTCGCTTCCTGCTTGTCTAGAAATTTGCGAAGCGTTCGCACCTTCGGTGCTTACTAACTGACGCACCCCACGAACCATGCCATCCTTGTTGTTGAGGCCGTAGCCGTCGCCAACAAGGTCAGACCCGTAGACGCCAAGCCTGCCAAACCACACCTGGATTGGAACTGTACCCGAATAAGATTTAAGAGTTTCTTGAGATATTGGAAAGAGATCTAAAGAGTTTTGCCCTACAAAATTAAGATAATCCTGACCAAATTCTCCCAATAAAAATTCAAAAACTTCTGGGTTTTGTGTTTGTGAAATTGTAAATCTTCCTTCTGAAGGCATGAAAACAGCCCTGCGTTCTCTTGGGTGTTTTGAAGCATCTTCTTGAACTTGTTTGAAAAATTTATCATATAATTTTCTATTTGGAGTGCTGAAGTATCTTCCTTCACTATTTTCTTTAATGGCTTCTCGAAGCATTGTAGCATTAGTTAAATAAGGAGATTCTGCAACAATAATCCCTGTCTCTCCTTGATAGTGGACGCTGCCTTGCCTAACATAATTACCAATTTTAGAAACATCTGATTCTTTTCCTTGCTGAATTCTTAATTGGGCATTTTGTTCTAAATTTATTACTTTATGACATATTTTCTTTAATTCAGCTAAAGATTGTCTAAAATTTACACCACTAGTTACTGCTGATTCAACGCTTGGTTTAACATCTATATTGGCTGCCATGTGCTTTTCATTAAAAAAGATTATTTAAGCTTTTCTGTTGTTGCTACTTAATAAACGTAATAAAATATAATCTTGCTCATGAAAATTTATTAACTACTAATGGAACTATATTTTGAGATGGTGATATAAATGGTTGTCCGCAATATGGTTGAAGCTCTTAATGACGCTCTGCGCCTTGAAATGAAAAGAGACAAGAATATTGTAATTATTGGTGAAGATGTTGGTGAGGATGGTGGAGTCTTTAGAGTAACTGATGGACTTGCTAAAGGATATGGAAACAAGCGAGTAATTGACTCTCCACTTGCTGAGAGCGGAATTGTTGGAACAGGAATTGGAATGTCTCTTGTTGGATTAAAACCAGTTTGTGAAATACAATTTGAGGGATTTATTTTTCCTGCTATTGACCAGATTGTAAATCATGCTTCTAGAATGAGGAACAGAAGCAGAGGAAGATTTACTACCCCCATACTTGTTAGATGTCCTATAGGTGGGGGAATAAAGGCACTTGAACATCACTCTGATTCTCCTGAAACATATTTTGTTCATACTCCAGGAATAAAAGTTGTAATGCCTTCTGGGCCTTATGATGCTAAAGGTTTGCTAATTTCTGCACTTCGTGAAAAAGACCCTGTAATATTCTTTGAACCAAAGAAAATTTATCGTGCGATTAAGGAAGAAGTTCCTGATGAAGCTTATGCAATTCCTTTAGGTAAAGCAAATGTCATTAAGGAAGGAAAAGATGTTACTTTGATTGCTTATGGTGCTTGGGTAAAGACTGCAAAAGAAGCGATTAATAGTTTAAAGAATGTTGATGTTGAGTTAATAGACTTGAGAACTATTTCTCCTTTGGATACTGAAACAATAATTAATTCTGTTAAAAAGACTGGTAAGTGTGTTATAGTTCAAGAAGCCCCTAAAACTTTAGGACTTGCCTCTGAAATTATTGCTAGAATTAATGAGAAAGCTCTTTACTCTCTTGAGGCTCCTGTTGAAAGAGTCTGTGGATTTGATACTATTGTGCCATTAAGGATTCATGAAGATTACTACTTGCCTTCTGCTGAAAAGATAATTTCTGCAATTGAAAGAGTTATGAAAAATGCTCGAGGATCTTGACATCCATAACCTAAAAGATTATAAATTACTTTTAGTCTTTTTATTTATGACAACAATTGAAGATTCATTAAATTGCATAGAAGTTCAAAAAGAAAATGGAACTCATAATAAAGATACTATGATTGGTCGAGTAATAAGAGATTACCAATTTTTTGATGCTAAGTATTTAAAAGGAATGCATGTATTATATAGACAAGACCAAGATGGTAGCTTGGTTCTTGAAATGCCTTTGAGTCCACAAAGTATTATGATTCAGCGAAACAGGGGTTCTAAACAAACTACTTGTTATGTGGTTTGGAATGTTCCTAGTGATTTTGTAGAGAAAGTTGAATTTGCTCAATAGACATAATTTATATATTAAAGGACATTTTTATTTTTGAGTGTATGAATGGCGTTTGAATTTAGATTACCTGATATTGGAGAAGGAATTGCTGAAGCTTTAATTGTTGAATGGCTTGTTAAAGAAGGAGATAATGTTCGTGCTGACCAAGTAATTGTGAAAATTGAAACGGACAAGGCTGTTGCTGATATTCCTACACCTATTTCTGGGACAATACTAAAAATCAATTTT
>ERZ1292623.405-Hain-H51-01um-R1-405-length-47018-cov-15_pt1 | contig 47018 bp, 40 predicted proteins | sample MGYA00564398_ERZ1292623 | MGnify/ENA primary metagenome ERZ1292623 (study PRJEB36523, sample SAMEA6512633) | groundwater metagenome | collected 2019-01-07 | study: AquaDiva: Metagenomics assemblies of 32 groundwater samples
ACAATGGCCGGTACAAAGGGTTGCCAAGCCGCAAGGCGGAGCTAATCCCAAAAAAACGGCCTCAGTTCGGATTGAGGGCTGCAACTCGCCCTCATGAAGTTGGAATCGCTAGTAATCGCGCATCAGCTATGGCGCGGTGAATACGTTCTCGGGTCCTGTACTCACCGCCCGTCAAGCCAAGGGAGTCGGGAGTAGATGAAGTCTCGTTTCGGCGGGGTCAGTCTAAACTCGATGACATGGGCTAAGTCGTAACAAGGCACGCGTAGCGGAAGCTGCGCGTGGACTAATTAAATTTTAAAAAGTTGTCGATAAAAGTAATCGCGAATAACGCAAATTAATTTTAAAATAATGCGAATATAAATTTATTAGCATTATTTGTTTAAAATTCGCATTATTAGCGAACACTTTAAAGGTGTTGGCCGCGGAGCCTAAAGTCGCGGCAATGGGACAACTAAAAGAGTTCTGAAAATTTCCCCCGCAAGGGGGATTTGTTTTTTACCCGCATATTTGTTAATATAAAATTATATTGATGTATTCGTATATTTTGCAGAAAATTAATATATTAGTGATTACTTCCATATGAAAAAAATACTTCTTGTTGAGGATGATTCTTTTTTATCGTCTTTATTGAAAAACCGCCTTCAAAAAGAAGGGTTTGATATTGTTTTGGCGAAAGACGGCGATGAAGCGGTTAATTATCTTAAAAATACCAATCCCGACTTATTGCTATTAGATTTAATTCTTCCGAAAAAAACAGGATTTGAAGTAATGGAAGAGATTCGTTCTAATCCGCAGCTTCAGAAAAATTCTAGTTTGCCGATAATCGTTATTTCCAATTTGGGCCAGCAGGAAGACATTGCTAAAAGCAGGCAATTGGGAGCGATTGAATATTATATTAAGGCAAAAGTGTCAATTGACGAACTTGTCGGGAAAATAAAGGAATTTTTCGTTTAATAGTTATTTTAAGTTATCCACAGAAAAACTTTTAATAATCAAATTTTTATGCTAGAATTTAAAAAGAATAAAAGGTCGATGATTTTAAATAATTAAGACTTAAATAAAAATGAAACGAGGTTTTACGTTATTGGAATTACTCATTGTTATCGGCATTTTGGCGATTTTGGCGACCACGGTTACTATTATTTTAAATCCTGCCGAACTATTAAGGCAGGCGAGAGATTCCCAACGTCTTAGCGATTTGCGGAGTTTAAATACGGCGATTAATTTGTATACTTCAACATACAGCACATCGACTTTGTTTATGGGAACTTCTACCGCAATAGGAGGCACTTGTACGGCTGGATCAGCGACAGTTTTTACTGGTGGCAGTGGTTGCACCAGCAGCGCTTCCACTAAAGTTGATGGCACCGGCTGGGTAACTATTAATTTTAATTTAGTGCCGACCGGATCACCATTATCCAAATTGCCGGCAGATCCCGTTAATAACGCTACTTATTTCTACGCTTTTAAGGCCACGAGCACGCCAAACGTGTTTTGGGAAATCGATGGAGTACTTGAGAGCGATAAATACGCGGTTCAGCAAGATTTAGATGTAAATGACGGCGGCAATAACAATACTTATTATGAGCTTGGTTCTGACCCGGGCTTAGATTTGTAAATGTATTTGAGCGTTTTTAGCTTAATTATTTTCATTTCCATTTTAGGAGCGCAAATAGTGCGCTCCTTTTGTGATGGAGCAATCGCGAATAACGCGAATTTCAAACAAAATAATGCGAATAAAATATTAGCGTTATTTGCTGGTTATTTGCATTATTTGCGAACACTCTATAAATATATATTTTTATTTTCAATTTTCGTTGTTTTTACCCTTCTTTTTTACCAATCTTATCTGCAATACGAATCTTGGCTTTCAGATGAATTTTCAAAATACCTTCTTGAACAAAGCGTCAAAATTGATAGTTTTAATATTGGCGTCAATTATTTTATTTTTTATGTTAGCGCTCGATTTTTCGCGCCGTATTTTATTTCTTTAGCCGTAACTTTGGTATTTTTGGTTTCCGCCAAAAAATTAAACAAAAAATACGATGAGAGATTTTTTGAGCCGGAAGAGCCTTGGTTCGGCGCTTTGGCGTTTTTTCTGCTCGGCCATCCTGGCTGGCTGTTTTATTTTATCATTTTGGTTTTAATTTATTTTGTTATTCATCTATTGTCATTAGTCATCAGTCATAAGTCATTAGTTATTTCGTTATATTATCTATGGATGCCGATGGCGATTTTTGTTATACTAATACAGGGATGGTTGGAAAAATTAACTCTATGGAAATTATTGATATTTTAGTGAATCTTAATTAAAATCCATATCTTCAAATTATTCTAATTTCTAATTATTCTAAAAAATATCCAATTTCCAAATCCTAAAATCTAATTTTTTTGAAAATTTGGACATTAGTTATTGGGATTTTTTTAGAGCAATTAGAATAATTAGATTAATTAGAATAATTTTAAAGATGCCTATTTTCATCTATCGCGCTTTAAATAAGGAAGGACATCAGCAGGAAGGGGAGGTGCAGGCGGAAAGCCGCGGCATGGCTATTGAGTATCTGCAAAGAGAAAAATTAACTCCGATTTTCATTGAAAAAATCGGTTATGTTGAAAGAAAGCAATTTTCTTTCTTAAGCTTATTTTTTTTAGGCGGCGGCATTGATATTTCGGATAAGATGTTTTTAACCCGCCATCTTTCGGCTATTTTGAAGTCGGGAATCTCTTTATCCGAAGCTTTGGAAATACTCAGCGAAGACACGACAAAAAAGTCTTTTAAAAAGATTTTGTTTGACGCGAAGATGAATTTAGAGCGCGGACAGCCATTGTCCGCAACATTAGAAAGTTATGCTCAATATTTTTCTCCGATTTTTATTGGTTTGATTAAGGCCGGAGAGGAATCTGGGACGCTTGAAGAAACGCTGGAAGGCCTTGGCGAGCAGTTGCGCCGCGATTATGAAATGAAAAAAAGAGTGCAATCGGCGATGATTTACCCGGCGATTCTTTTATCAGCCAGCTTGTTGATAGTTGTTTTGCTTTTAACTTTTATTATGCCGAGGCTGACTAAAGCCTTGCTTCAGGCGAAAGTTTCCCTGCCCTGGATTACCAGATTTTTAATAGGATTAAGCCAGGTTTTTTCTTCCAATCCCATTGCGACATTATCGGTATTTATATTATTAATAATATCAATTTTCTTTTTTGTAAAAAGTAAATTTGGCAGAAAGGTTATTGTCGGCATTCTTGAGAAATTGCCGGTTAGCGGAAATTTGATTAAAAAACTGGCGTTAGTCCGTTTCAGCAGGACATTCCGCAATCTTTTGGCTAGCGGGCTTTCAGCTTTTGAATCATTGGACATTACGGCTAAAACAATCGGCATCCAATCTTATGAAAAAACTTTATTGAATATAAGGGAAGAAATAAAAAAAGGATCGACCATTTCTAATTCTTTCAAAGAAAAAAAAGAATTTTTTCCGCAATTGGTAATCAGCATTATAGCTGTTGGCGAGAAAACCGGAACTTTAGAAAAGTCTCTTGCCACTATTACCGATTATTATGATGAAGAGGCGGACAGAATTTTAAAAAATATTGTTTCGCTTATTGAGCCAGCGCTTTTAATTGTTATGGGCGTCGTGATTGCCGGAATCGCGCTTTCAATTTTATTGCCGATTTATCAACTTGTGAGCAGTTTTAAATGATTTACGAAATATGAATTTATTACCTGCCCGCCGAAGCTTCAGCGCAGGCGGGCGAATATGCGAATTTATATTTATACAGAAATGGCAAAAGCATTCACCTTAATCGAACTTATTTTAACAATCGCTATATTGGGAATTTTAAGCGGGATTATTTTTAATATTTATTCAAATTTTCAATGGGATGTTAAAATCGATGAAGAAGCTAATAGGATTAAATATGTTTTGCGGCAGGCGCAAAGCAAGGCGATTACCGGCGAAAACAACGCTTCTTGGGGGGTGAGGTTTGTTAATCCACTTAGCGGCGCTCAATATTATAATTTATTTTGGGGCGACAGTTTTGCAGTTGGCACCACTACCGACCAAAATTTCCTTTCTTCCGACATAATGTTTATTAATCCTTCTTCCGGCTTAAACCTTGACGTTATTTTTAATAAAAGATCGGGAAATTCAGCCAGCAGTTCCGCGATAACCGTCAGTATTAAAACAACTGTTTCCGACATAACGAAAAATATTTCTGTTTCGCCAAAAGGGTTAATAGAATAAAAATGAAGGGGCAAACCCCGTAGGACAACGGCGATAGCGATTTTTCAATTTCATTTATGAAAAATATGAAGAACAAAATTCTACAAAAAATTCTAGGTTTTATTTTCTGCATTAAAAAATCGGGTGAAATAAATCGCCGTTGCTCTACGGGGCAAATTTTAACTGAATTAATAATCGCCATTGCCATTACGGTTATTTTAGCGGCTATCGGAGCGCAATTAATAGGCGTAAGCTTGTATTCAGCCGGTTCTTCGGAGGAAAGGCAAACGGCAACGCGCTTAGCCGAGGAAGTTTTTGAAGCATTAAGAGCAATAAGCCAAGGCAACGACGCTTCCAGTCAGGGATGGAATCGGTTTTATTTGCCGCCTGACGGTTCTGGTAATGAATCAACTTCAAAAGGCATAGCTAATCAATATAAAATTATTGTTTCTGCTAGCAGTACTTGGGAAATTGCCAACGGCTCTTCCACGATAACTTTGGAAGGCAAAGATTATAACCGTTATTTTATAATTGAAAATGTTTCCCGCGATTCAAGCGGCGCGATTGAATCTGTTTATAACAGCAGTAATGACGACCCGCATACCCAAAAAGCGACTGTTTATGTTTTTTCGCCCAATGGCGAACAATTTGCTTTTTCCGAATATTTTTCAAGATATCTGAATGAATCAACGGCGCAAACTAATTGGTCTGATGGTTCCGGCCAGTGCGGACCGTACGGCGCCACTTCTTCGGTGAGCGGTTATTGCAGCCAATCAAATATTGACACCAGCGGAGGCGGCAATTTTAAGCTTCAGGCGCAATAATTTAGCCGATATATCCCTGTGAATATTGCAATATTGCTTTTTAACGCAGAAGATTTATTCTTTTAAGGAAGACTTTTATGTCAAAAGAAGGATTAAAACAATTTAATACAGAATCCGAAGAGAATATTGAGAAAAATGGAAAATCGTGGGCTGGTTTTGAAACCGCGGAAGAACGGCTAAAAAGACAGTTTCAAGAAAAAGAACAGCAAGAAATTGCTAAAATTCCAGAACAACCAAAAAAAGATTTAGAAAATAATTCCATACCCTCAGACTCATTATTATTGGAAGAGAAAACCAAGGAAATCGCCCGGCGCATATACGAGCAAAGAATGAGCGGCAAGGGCAGGAAACCGAAAGAAACAATTGATAAGATACTAGAAGCGCATGGTATAAAGCCATGGACTTCGGAAGCCGAAGAGTTTATGAAGAAATGGGACTGGGAGCAGGCGGAAAAGCTGGCGAAAAGCCATTCTCAAGAGAAAATTCAGGAAGAAGAAGAAATAGATAGCAGCGAAATAATATCAGAAACACCGAGCGAAAAAGAAGAAATTAAGAAATCAGAAAAAATCGATAAATCTCAAAAAGAGATTTTGCAAGATGATTTATGGTTGAAACGATTTTCTTATGTTGAGAAAGATATTGCTTCTCGGAGTGTCGATAAAATCAGGGGCGAAAGAAAGAGCAGGATATTCGGCATATTTTCTAAAAAAAGAGAATCTTTAAAATTACAGGAATCAAAATCAATTTACGAGGAAGCGCTGGTAAAATACGGCCACTATCTTTATGAACACAGGGAAAAATTAGGTTTATCAGAAGCGGATATTTTTCAGGAAATAATCATCAAGGAACAAGATGGTTTGGCGAAAGAACATATCGCTAACCGCGAACCGCTTAAACAAACATGGTTTAGGAAATTAATGGCTGATTATGTCAGTATGCCATTATGGAAGAGGGTAGCGATATCTTCGGCAATTGCCACCGGCTTGTTTGCGGCCGGCGGAGCGCTGGGGCTCGGCGGCGTTGCGGCAGCGGCGTTTATCGCTCCCGCAAAATTCGCCACCACGCGCATTGTTAGGGGAATTTTAGGCGCCAAGATGGCGGCTTTAACCGGCGGTTTTGTGAAAATATATAAGACGCGCAAGGCTGAAGAATATCGCAAAAAAGAAATGGCCGTTATTAAAGATTTATTCGGCATTCAGATAGGAAAAATTGACAGCGAAGCTGAATTCCGGCAATTGCTTGCTGGCATTAGCGACGGATATCAGAAAACTATTAAAAATGTCAATAAAAAACATAAAAATGCCAGCCGTTGGGCCGCGGCAGCGGCAATCGGCGCCGGAGGTTTAACTGCCGGAATTTTAACAATGACGGAATTAGACGGGCCATTATGCGATTTGATAAATGATAAGTTGGGGTTTGGCGGGCATAAAATTTTGTCGCCGCGCGTTAGCGCGGAATCATTTTCTACGGGGCGAGTTCCGCCGCCAGAATCGTTTTCTTGGAAAGAAGCAATGAGTCCGGGCGGTCCGAAAGTGCCGCCGGCAGAAAAATTATTTGAAGAGATGCCGAGACTTGAAGATGCCCCGGCGGATTTAGCGGATGTTAGTCCGGAAAAAATAGAAAAAGTTGTTGAAGCTGCGGTTCCGGTTGAAAACGCAGACCACCTTTTGGACCTAGCTACCGTTCAGCAGGGTAAAGGCATATGGCATGCTATTTATAAACAATTAGATTACAAACTTCGCCATAATCCGTCTAAATTTGGTTTAACGCCGGAAGATTTGCAAGATGCGGATAGGGTAAAAAATGTTTTAAACAATCAAACTGGCAAATTATTGGTTGAACAAGGTTATGTAAAAGCAGATGGAACAGAAATCCGGATTGCTAAACCCGGCGTAAAAGTTTTTCTTGACACTGATAATAATATCAGGATTGAAGACGGCGGAAACCCTACTTATGAATGGAGCCGCGAAGTTGGAAAAACAGCAGAAGCGGTGGAAGCTGCGGAAAAATTGGAAACGCCAGAAATATCTCCGGTAGAAATTCCAAAAACAGCGGAAAATGTCCAAGTTGAAGATTTTCAAACAGAGCAGGCGGTTCAAGCTGTTCAGCCGGAAACTTTACCGTTAGAGACGGAAATTCCAGCTGCGTCAGAGCCGGAAATATCTCCGTTTCCAGAAAAAGTTATTGAAAATACAGATTACGGTGTAAAAGGAATTTTCAAATATATGGCGAATGGAGACATAGGCGATGTTTCCGTGAGTTCTCCAATTGAATCTCAATGGAAACAAGTTAGTAAATTGTTTAATAAAGATTGGGAAGATATTGTAAAAAATAAATTTACGCCTCTTTATCCTGAACAGATAGAATCTTTAAAGAATAAAGCCAAAATGCTTTTTCAGTATAATCAACTTTTAAAGACGCTGGAATCAATCGGTAAAAACGACAGTCTTGAAGCTGATTTTCTAAGGGTAAAAATTTATAAACTTGTGGAAAAAACTGAAGAAATGTATGGTGATGTTTTTAAATAAGGTCGAAAAAATAGATTAACCTACAACCTACAACGTAATTAAAAAGTAATTTAAAAAATTCTGTGTTAGTTGTTGGTTAAGATTTATGAATCAAACACAAAATAATTTAATCAAAGAATTAGGGCTTGATAATTTGCCATCGGAAAAACAAATGGAAATATTGCTGGATGTCGGCAGAATAATCCAACAGAATGTTGTTTTAAGGGTATTTGATGAATTAAATGAAAGGGACAAAGATGAATTTGACAAGCTTCTGGGAGAAAAAAGCGGAGATGAAGAGGCAGTTTTGGCGTTTCTTCGCTCCAAAATTAAAAATTTAGATGGAATTGTGGAAGAAGAAACGGCAAAATTTAAACAAGGAAGCGTTGATTTGATGAAGAATGTCAAAGCTTGACAATCTTTACCTTATAAACTAAACTAACAGAATTATCCGCAGACAGTAGGTTTTATTTAAATCCTACCGAGGAAATTTTAGTGATTAGTCATTAGTAAATAGTGATTAGTTATTATTTTATCTTTATCTGCGGCCCAAAGCCGTTTTTTTATATGCTGACAAAAAAACAAAAAGCTGAATATATAAAAGAGGGCAAGGATATTTTGAAAAATAGCCATTTTTTGGTTTTTATCGATTTTACCAAGACAAGTGTTGAAGATTTGAAAAAACTCAGAAGAGTTTTAAGGGATGCTGGCGCGAAATTGAAAGTTATTAAAAAACGTTTGTTAAATATCGCTTTTAAAGAAAGCGGCTTTGATTTTGACCATTCAAAATTTGAATCTCAGATTGGCACTATATTTTCCGAAAAAGACATTCCGGAAATCGCCGCGTCTGTTTATAAATTTTCTAAAGAAATAAATAATAAAGAATTTAAGATTTTGGGCGGCTATGATTTATCGGCGAAAAATTTTCTTGAAGCGGAGTTTGTGAAAATGCTCGGCCAGCTGCCTCCAAGGGAAATTCTTTTGTCGCAATTGGTCGGGATGCTGCAATCGCCGATCAGCAAGTTATTATATGTGCTAAACGAAAAGTCAAAAATGGTCGAAAATAAATAATAAAACTGAGATATGGAAAAATTTAGCGACTTAATTTCAAAAATTGAATCAATGACTGTTGTGGAGCTTGCCGAGCTCGTTAAAGCTCTTGAGGAAAAATTCGGCATTACCGCCGCGATGCCAATGGCGACAGGAGTTAGTGCGGGCGCCGGAATGGCTGTTGCTGAAAAAACTTCTTTTGATTTAATCCTTAAGGCAGGAGGGGACCAAAAAATCAACGTTATCAAAATTGTTAAAGAAATTTCCGGCTTGGGATTGAAGGAGGCAAAAGATTTGGTTGACGGCGCGCCAAAGCCGATTAAAACAGGCCTTAAAAAAGAAGAAGCCGAAGAATTAAAAAAGAAATTTGAGGAAGTCGGCGCGACAGTGGAATTGCAGTAAAATAAGTCCTATAAGTCCAATGCATTTCTAATAGGTTTTATAGGATGGGCGCTTAGTTCAGTGGTAGAACGTTCGCTTCACATGCGAAAGGTCGGAAGTTCAATCCTTCCAGCGCCCACAAAAATCCCATTATAATGGGATTTTTTGTAATAATATTTCTTTATTTCCTTAAAAATGCTTCTTTTGGAGAAAGATATGTTGCTTTTCTGGCCGGCCAGAGGCCAGCGAAAAGCCCTATAAGACTTGATGAAGTGATAATTAAAACAATAAACCAAGAAGGCGTGATAAATAAATCGAATGGTTTGCCGCCAAGCCTTATCGCCAGCGTGCTTAGGCCGAAATTAGCTATCCCTCCAACTCCCATTCCTAAAATCACTCCGCCAATGCCGCCTAAAAGACCCATCATCCACGATTCCATTAAAAGTAAGTTTCTTACGTCGGCATCAGTAGCGCCAAGAGATTTGATTATCCCAATTTCAAAAATTCTTTCCAAAAAACTGACAATCATCGTGTTAAACATTCCAACCGCCGCCACGATTAAAGCGGTAACGCCGAAAACTCCCAAAACGCCGGTGATGATTCTCATTACTTTTGTCGCCTGGTTTACCAAGTCAATTCTGGCGGAAATCAAAAATCCCTTTTCAATTAGTTCGTCGCGAAGACTTTCAACATTATTGATATCTTTCGCTTTTACGAGGATTTTTTTGTAAAACGGCGGTTCTTTTTCCACAAATTCATAAGGAAGAAGGGCGAATGGCTGGAGTTCGTCGGCCATAATTCCGCGCAGCGCCAAATTGGATTTTGTTTTTGTTTCTTCAACCTCAATGCTTCCTTCTCTCTGGTAAAAAATCTTAAAGGAGAAATTTTCACCGAGAGCGTTATTTATCGGCGTTGAAGTTGATTGGTAAAGGCCGGTAAGCCGGAGGGCGGCGTTTGATATTACGGTTGACGGCTCCAATTCCAGAATCGGGCTTCCGACATCCGGTAATTGTCCAGCGAGCCGGAAATAATTCGGCTTTATTATTCTGATTATTACCAGTCCGGTTATTTTATCGTTGCTTATTTCTCCGGTAAATTCCGCTATCGGGCTGACTTCAGCGACTTGTGGCATCGCTGAAATATTTTTTAAATCGTCATAAGTGATGTTAAGTTCGCTTTCCGAAGGGTATAAAACTTCCAAAGTAATAAGAGAGTCTTCGGTTGCCACCAGTTTTCCTATTAATATGTATTGGAGGCCGTAGCCCAAGGAAACTAAAACTAGCACCGTGCCGATGCCGAACGACATTCCGAAAATCGTCAAAAAAGTCCTGAGCGGTTTAGTGCGGAAAACTCTTAAAGACAATCTTAGCAAGTCTATTAAGCTTAAGCGATTAGAAATGTTTTGCATTTTTTAAATTGATTTTTATTGTTAAATTGTTTGCGTGGTTATTGTCGTATTATTTTGGCTTCCTAAAATAGATTCAAGCTTTTCGGAAATTTTTCTGGACGTTCTCAGTGTTACGCCGACGCCGAATTTATTTCTCGGAAGATTTAAGACCGCCTGAAATTGCTTTATGTCAATAATTGAACGCAACCTTTCGTATATTATTTCGTTTAATCGCAAAATTTGGATTTCCGACAATTTGCCGTTGTATTCCTCCATCAGCCAATTTCTCAGCCGTTCAATTTCGGCGCGCAGAGGATTCTCCGGATTTTTTTCCAATTCTTTATAAATTTCTTCAACAGTTTTTCTTTCTTCAATTATTTCTTCAACGTATTGGCTGATTTTTTTGGCTTTTTGCTTCCACAAGCCGATGCCGCCGTCTTTAAACGGCCGGTCCAGAACATTGCGGAAAATATCGGCGTCTATCTTATTATTAAAGCGCTGAAGCATAAAAAATTCAAATCTTTTTATTTCATCAACCGAATAACCTCTTAAAAGCATACTAGAAAGCGTTTTAGCCGCCAACTCTTTGAAATTCAATTGAGGTGAAAGTTCTTCGTATAAATTCTTAGAGACCGTTTCGGCGACTGTTTTTGGCGCCGATTTTTCAATTTTGATAATCTCGCCGTCTTTCATATAAAAAATTTTTCTCGCATCTCTCAAGCTCCAGGCTTCGTGGGTAACCATAATAATAGTACGGCCGTCTTTTTCGTTTAATTCTTTTAAAAATTGCAAAACTTTTTCCGCGTTGACGCTGTCAAGATTTCCCAATGGTTCGTCGGCAACGATTATCGGCGGGTTATTCGCGAGCGCTCTCGCGATGCCGACTCTTTGCTGTTGGCCGCCGGACAATTCATAAGGATAACGTTCGGCAAACTCTTTTATTGATAATCTTTCAAGTAATTGCATTGCTTCCGCGGTTCTTTTTTCCTGGGAAACTCCAAGAAAAGCCATTGGCAGGGCGACGTTATTGACCACCGTTAAAGAGGGAATAAGGTTGAATTGCTGGAAAACAATGCCGATGCCGATTTGGCGGTAAATCGCCAGTTCTTTTTTTGAAAAATTAGAAATATCGCGGCCGTTAATTAAGATTTTTCCGTCCTGAGATTGTTCAATTCCGGAAATCGTGTAAAGAAGGGTTGTTTTGCCGCAGCCGGACGGGCCAAAGAAAGCGACATACTCGCCGCGATTTATTTCCATATTGATATTTTTCAAGGCCTGCACTTCCGACGGCTTGCCTTTGTCATACCAGATATTAACGTTTTCAAGTTTTATAATTGGTTGGTTATCCATGTAAATTTATAAGACCAATTGGACTAATGGGAGCAATAGGACTTATTTTTCAGTGGAGATTTTTTCGATGAAGTTAACTAAATCTTTCGGAAGATTATCTCCTTTGATAAGATAATTTTCCGCGCCTAATTTTTTAACTTCACTCATTAGCGCTTTTTCATTGTGTCCTGAAAGAACAATTATTTTGGTGTTTTTTAATTTCGGGTCGGATTTTATTTTTTTGAGCAGTCCCAAGCCGGCTTCAGGCGTTGTTTTTATCCGGCCGTCAATTTCAATCGGCATCACTAAATCCAGAAAGATAATGTCAGGCCGGGTTTCGGAATTATTGATAATTTCTTCAGCTTTTTTAATATTATCTACAACGGTTAATTCGTATTTATATTCCAAATTGTGAATCCAAAAAATATCCTTGAAATAAATCCGGAGCATTTCATCGTCGTCAACTAATAAAATTTTTATCCTCTCCATTTAATCTTATTATAACTTATTCGTTTTTTCGGTAAACCCCTACGACATATTCTTTTGTCTTTTTTCTTTCTTCCATGCTTTCAATAATATAGTAGGCGATTGTAATTTTTTCTAAGTCGTTTTTAATTGTTTTTAGCGTATCCTTGTCAAGGGGCGTCTCGGCGTCAATGATTTTCAAAATGCTTTTTTTAATGTCATCAGCTTCTTCTATGCGTAATGGCGTTTTGTCATTTAATATAATATAGACTCCGGGCTTGGAAGCAAGGTTTAAAATATTTCTTAAATTTAAAGGCATAACGCCGCTTGCATTGAGAGTTTCTTTTAAATAGCCGTTCTTTTTCAATTGGTTTATGTGGTAGGCGACTGTGTTTAATGAAGCGACTCCGAGTTCTTTGGCAAGCGCTCTGAAAGAGGGCAGGGAATTATTATTTTCTTTATAAATTTCAATTATTTTTTGTTGTATTTGGTGCATAGTATATATTGACTTATGACATAGGACTAATAACTAATGACGTTTAACTAATAGATATTGTAGAACAAGCGTAGAACGATAATGTTTGAGTTTTGACTAATGACTTACAACTTATGATTATTTTATAAATAGAACAAATATAGAACAGTATTGTTTAGCTTATTATTTATCGCCTTGATTTAATTTTCTTTTAAAACCGCCCAATTGATTAACAATGCTATTAATTTTATCAAAAATTTCATTAAATTCATTAATTGTAATGAAGTTATTATCTTTTAAGACATCAATTGCCGCTAATAATTCAGTTGCGGAGCCAAGAGAAATATTTATATATCTATTTAATTCTTTGTCTGATGCTTTCCCACTGCCCTCGGCAATATTTAAAATAATTGAAAAACAACATCTAATTATCTGGCTTCCGAGTTCAAACCGATATTCTTTTGGCAGTTTTTTGACTAACTTTAGAATTAGAGAAAATAACACTTTTGAATCAGTATAAACTTCCCAATCTAAGAATCTGAAGTTTTTCATATATTTTAGTATATCATAAATTGTTATAGGTCTTAAGTCCTAAGTCAATTAGTCATAAAAATAAGTTATCCACAATTTATCATCAGCTTAATAGTGTATAATATAAATAAGTATGAAAAAAAGAGTTTTAGAAAAATCTAAAAAAGAAAAAATTGAATTAACGCGGACCGAGCGCCATTTTGGCGTTCTTTTAGAAAGCATGGATTCCAAAATAGATTTGGTAGTCGAAGGGCAAGATTTATTGAATCAAAAAGCTGACCGGCATTATCAGGAATTTCAGGATTTCCGCAAGGAGGTTGATTTTAAATTTGGAGTTGTTTTTGATGAATTGCATTTAATTCGAAATGATTTGAAAGAAAAAGTTGGGCGTGATGAATTTTTAATTCTTGAAAAAAGAGTAATGGCTTTAGAAAAATCAAAGAAATAATTTATGACAACAGCAATCCAGGAAAAAATTAAAAAAGTGAATTATAAAAATACATCAAAAAAGGCCGGGGAGAAAATATATGGCCACCCGACAGCGATAGTTAAACTAATATGAATATTTATAGATTTAAAAAACTGAAAAAACCTTTCGCGATTGCAATAATTTTCGCTTTGGTAATGAGCAGTGTTTTAACGAATCCGCAAACCGCCGAGGCGGCGACATATACTTTTACGCAGGGTGATTGGTCTGGGGGGGCGACGAGCACGGTGAGGACGCACAGCCAGGAGCAGGTGAGTCCGGGAACATGGACTTACGCAAGTACCACGGACAGCGATGTTGATGTAAGCACTGCCGGAGAAATAAAATTGCAGATAATTACGGCCAACACCACAGAAACAACAGACAGCGATTTTAACGACGGGACGTATTTCACTACAACGGCGCTAAATAACAGTATAGTTTTAAAAAAATCTTTTGACGACGGTAACGGCACTGACGGAGCTTTTGACTGCCCTACCATTTCCTGTAGTCTTATAGCGGGAACATATAATTTTTCCAGTTTTAACATTGACAACGGCTCCACAGTTACTGTGACAGCGAGCGGTACGGACCCGCTTATCATTAAATCAACCGGCCCGGTTACCATTGCCGGGACTTTGGATATGAGCGGTCAAGATGGCGCCAGCGGCGGCGCCGGCGGTCCGGGAAACGCCGGCGACGGCACAAACGGAAATGGAGGAGTTGCAGGCCCAGGTGGGAGTAATGGAAGTCCAGGACAGGGAAGCGGTGGCGGGGGTTATGGTCATACTAATCAGATCGGAGGCGCCGCGGGTTCTGTTTACGGAACTTCCACTTTAAGCGCTTTATATGGCGGAAGCGGAGGAGGAGGCGGAGGAGGAGGAAATGCTTCAGAAGATCGTACCGGCGGCGGAGGCGGCGGTGGCTCATACGCGAGCGCCGGCGCAGGTGGAACAAATGGCGGCTTCGAAAATGTTGCTACGCAAAGATCCGGCGGCAATGGCGGCGGCGGAGGGGGTGCCGTCCAAATTACAACAAATAACAACATTACGATTAGCGGCAGTATTAATGCTGACGGCGGCGATGGAAAACAAGGGACAAATGGCGTTGCGGCTGGAGGAGGAGGAGGAGGAGGCAGCGGCGGAGCCGTTTTCTTGCAAGGAAACGCGATTGATATTTCCGGCGGTATGTCTGTTCTAGGCGGAAGCGGCGGTCCGGGAGGCGACGGCGGCTTTTACGCTAACGGCGGCAATGGCGGCAATGGCGGCAATGGCAGGGCGCGGCTGGATTACAACACTATTTCTGGTTTGGCTAATATTAACGCGGGAAGCGGCACAATTTACAAAGTGTGTAATTCTGGGTGCGATGCCACGCTCGCGACATACCAAAGCTACGCCTCTTCCGGAATCTATACTTCCAGTATTATCAACACCGGCCAGAAGAGCGATTTTACGACTTTGGCGGCGAGTTCCACTATTCCTTCAAGCGCGACTCAGATTACATTTGATGTGCGGGGATGCAATGACAGCGCCTGCGACGGGACAGGAGACTCGGCATGGCAAAACGGCATTGCCACCAGCACTTCCGCCAGCCCCAATATCTCTGTATCTCTCCCGTCTGCCATTGATGGTTACCAATGGGCGCAATATCGCGCCAACCTCACTACTTCAAATAGCGCGCAAACTCCTTCTTTAGACAACATCACCATAAATTATCAATATTATTCGACGTTTGGGATTCAGGCTGGGACGGCGGCGGCGGATTATAATTCCGATACCGGATACACATATAATAGCGCGAGCTCCACATTTTCCGGCGGTGTGGCGAAACTGCAATTGGAGGCGCTTTCGGAAACCACTCCCGACGCCAATACCAAAGGCCTCTGGCATTTGAATGAAAACACGGGCAGTACAGCCAATGATTCAAGCGGAAACTACGCGACGGGAACTCTGGCAACAAGCCCGGCCAATCCAGCTTGGGACGAGGCGAATAAAAAGCTCGGCGCGTCCGCGCTTTCTTTTGACGGCACGGACGATTATGTGAGTATGGGCGACCCGGGTCCGACAAACGACGGTTTGGATTTTGGAACTGGCAGTTTCAGTGTTGAAGCGTGGGTAAAACCGGCTTTGACCGGAGTTAACAGGTATATTATCAATAAAGACGGAACCGGCAGTCCGGTCGCGAACGCCGGGTATAATTTACAACAAACCACTTCTAATTATTTTCGGTTTCGCATCGGCGATAGCGCCAGTTCCGCGAAGCAGATTAATTCAACAACGGCTTTTGCCACTACGACCTGGTATCATGTGGCGGGTGTGGTTGATCGGACGGCGAATCAAATGAAGATTTACGTAAACGGAGTTGAAGACGCTACTCCCGTTGACATCACTTCTTTCGGCAGTGTCAGCACTTCAAGCAGTTTTACCGTTGGAAGCACATATATCCCGAACAGTTATTATTCCGGCCTTATTGACGAAGTGGCGGTTTGGAATACGGCCTTGAGCGCGGCAACGATTGCTTCGCACGCGGGAGTCAGCTATCTTTCTTTTTCGGGCGCCACGGTGACGAGCCCGGCGCAGAGTATAGACAACAGGGTTACGGCGTACACTTCGTTTAGTGTCGCCTCAACCACGCCTTCCGGAACCGACATTCAGTTTCAGGTTTCTACTAACGGCGGTTCAACTTGGTGCAATTATTCGGGCGGCTGGTCATGTTCGTCCGGCAATGCCAATTATTCTTCCGCTTCTACTATCAATACCAACATCGGCACTCTCGCCACTTCCACGGGCGATTCGTTTAAAGTAAAAGCCCGGCTGACCACTACTGCCGCCGCCAGCACGCCGGAGCTGGATAACGCGAACGTCGGATATAATTATGATACCGCGGCAACCCCGCCGACTTTATCCGGTTCTTTTTACGATTCTTCTTCAGGAGCCAACTCCATGGGCAGTTTGAGCTGGTGGGAGTTAAAGCCGGTAAGCACTACGGTAACCGTGTCTTTGCGCACCGCTTCCACCACGGCTTTACTTGGCTTCGCCGCTTGGTATGACTTTACCAGCTCAACTTCGGGCTGTATTTCCACTGCTTCAAGCACGGGATATACAATTTCATGCAATTCTTCGGTTTTAAACACTGTTTCTTCCGGTGATTTAACAGACGGCGTTAATAACCAATATTGGCAGTATCGGACGCGGCTTTCAACTACCGATAGCAGCGTGACGCCTACGGCAAAGGATGTTCAAGTTCGGTATGTCGTCAACGCTCCGCCGGAGTTTGATTCTTCGTACGGCGGGAATGGCGTTAATGTTTTTCAAGTGGCGACTTCCACAGATTCTAATTGGAGCCGGGTGAATTTGGGGTATAGCGTCAGGGATTCGGATACTGACGGCGCGGGAGCGGCCCGACCGTATTATGTGGCGATGACTTTTGAATACAGCACTTCTTCCGGGGCGACTTGGGCGACGATTCCAAGCGGGAATTTAACTACTGCTATTGCCACTTCAACTGTCGCCACTTCCACATACTCCACATATACAACTTATTGGAACGCGTCTTCCACTTTGCCGAATTTTTACTCCACCACCACGCAAGTAAGGATAACCGCCAATGACGGCGAAGCGGCAAACGCCACGGTTTCGGCTTTTGATGAATTTACTTTGGATACAAATAAACCATCTGTATCCTCTAACTCCCTCAAAATCAACGGCTCATCAGGCGCGGTGAGCGCCACTAGCTCCACCGCCACCTTGACTCTGCAGAATATCGCTGGCGATGTTTCTTCGGAAACCGTCTATGTCCAGTTTGCTACCGGCACTTCGCCTTCAATATGGTACGGCGCTGATTCAAGCGGAGGAGCGGTTTCTACTTCTACTACAAACTCTCTTGGCTCGGGAATGACCATTACTCAAGCCACTTCCACTTCCTGGACTTGGACTTTGGGAAGCCGAACCGAGAAAATCAATGTCCGCGTCAGAGACGCTTACAACAACATTGCCGATACTACCGCTTCTTCCACCGCTTCCTGGAACAATGCGCCCGAATTTCAAAACACTATCACTTCAAGCCAGATTACAAGCAGTGCAGACGCCAACTGGGGAAAAGTGAAAGTTGATTATATTGTCCGCGATACCGATACTAATGTTTCGGGCGCCGCATTGCCAGGTTCTTTGAACATTTCTTTCCAATATTCCACTGGCACGCCATGGACAACATGGACAGATGTTTTAAGGACATATTTGACAGGCGACAAAGGCAGTGATGTTTCAGGCACGGTCGGGCAGATTTCCGCGAACAGCGCTTATCCGGGCGCTTCTTCAACAGTTTATTGGAACGCGGCCGGGCAACTGGGTAATTACACCGGCAACGCTCGCTTGCGCGTTACTATTGACGATACCGAGACGATTTTTAACTCCGCCTCTTCAACGAGCGCGACAATTTCTAATTTAGACGCGGAAAGGCCTTCGTTTGGTTCTTTCACTTCCGGCGCCGCTTCAACGAATAATGTCCAGTTTACGGACGCGGACGCTGACGGCGTTGCCGATAACCGCAACACTACTTTGCGATTGGTTAATTTAGTGGAATCGTCTTCTTCAACGCAGGGAGTATATATTTTATTTTCTAATGATAATGTTAGTTACGGCACTTCAACGGACAGTAACGGCACTGTTTCGGCTGTCGCTACTTCTTCAATTTCCAATTGGGAATATATTTCCGGCGGAGCGCTGGCAAGCTATTCAAAAGCAAATTGGTATTTGTCTTCAAGCGGCTCGCGAAGCAAGACGGTTTACGCTTTGGTTAAAGACGGTTATGGCAATGAAATTGCCACGCCAGCTTCCGCTTCTGTCACATGGAACAAACGGCCGCAGTTTTCCGCTTCAACTATTAGCGATTCTGACAATTCAAGTATTTTGACGGCTTCCAGCACGAGCGGAGTAATGGCAAGGCAGTGCAATATTTACGATACTGACGCTAATTGCACAGCAGGCAAGATAAAATTGATTTACGCGCCACGCGACCCGGACGCCAATGAATCGGGGTTGACGACCAAAGGGCAATTGACGACCACATTTGAGTATTCTACTAGCAGTACGTGGACAAGTTTTACAATTTCCGGTGCCGCGACAACCACAGTAGCAACTTCCAGCGCCGATATTGCCGGCGGGTATAATCCGATTTACTCCACAACCACTGCATATTGGGATGCTTCCAGTGTTGGCTCGCAAAGTGATTTGCGCGTCCGCGTGACGGTTAACGACAACGAAGCCGGCGCAAACACTGCAAGCTCCACTTCCAATACAATTGTTTATGACAAAACCAATCCTTCAGGTAATAATATTTATTTTGACGCGGGCGTGGCCGGAACTAGCACCGTAAATGCTATCACTATTCCGTGGTGGAATGATACTAATAATGCCACTAACACTATTCAATATGTCATAGCCGATACTTCCTCAAATTCCACTCCTGTTAATACTGGCTGGACATTAGTCGCCAAAAACGCCACTACAACAAGAAACTGGATATTTGATTCAGAAATTGAAGCTAAGTCGCTTGATTTTAATTTTAGAGATATTTATGGAAATGTTGTGGGGACAACAACTGTAACAACAGCCGTTCCGCCGGCCGGCGATTCATTCTTAGTGCAGGACGTATCCAAAACCTCAACCAATGACTGGAAGTTGTATATTTCCTGGCAGATGTCAACTTCAACTTCTTTTGCTTCGTATAAATTGGAATACGCGACTTCAACAGATAACACGATATTCGGGCTGTATGTTGACGTGACGGTGATTACCGCCAGTTCAACGAATTATTACGTGCACGGAGATTTAAATACTGCTTTGTATTACCGCTATCGCGTCGGCGTGAAAGACACGAATAATAATGTGAGCGTGCGTTCCAACGCTTATATCAACGCCAAGCCGGACGGAGTGCAGAATCTGGGCGAAGGCGGCGGTGGCTCGGTGGCAACAGCCGCGAAAGTGGAAAATGTGGTGCCGACTCAGGCTTCTGATAAAACCGTGAGCGTGAGCTATGTTTTAACCGATTCATCTTTAAGCACGAAAACCAGTCCGTCTTACGAAGGTTATATTTTCTATAACACTGGCGTTATTTTGACAACTTCTACTGCTTCAACTATTACGGTTTCCGACAGTTCTAAAATGCCGCCTTCCGGATTTATTCAGATTAATAATGAAGTGATTAAATACGACGCTAATGCGACCAGCACTGGAATTTTAAGCAGTTTAACTCGCGGCACATGGCCTACTAGTGGCACTTCGCGGGCAACTCGGCAAAACAGCGTTTTGTTTGACGGCACGCCGGTTTGGGTGAAAGCCACTTCCACAACTCCGGTAAGCATTACCAACAGCACGATTTCTGCGGGTCAGAGCGGAACAATTAGCTGGAACACTTATTATGAGCCGACTTTGGCTGGAAGCTCTTATTCTAATGTCGGAATCAGAGTATTGGTTCACGATAATCAAGGATCTGGTTCAGGGCCGTTAAGCTCCCAAAGCGATTTTTCGGAAATCGGCACTTTGGGGACTTTGGATTTGAGCGCGCCGACGATACAGTTTAGCGCGGCGACTTCTTCGGCTTCTGAAGCGAGTTCCACAACGAGTTTTGCGCTTAATTTGTCCCGGCCTTATCCGCTTGACGCAAGCGTGAGTTATGCCTTAACTGGCATAGCCGCAGGCGGGGGAACGGATTACAGCACATCTTCGGCGCAAACCGCCACGATTTCCGCTGGCGCGACTTCCACGACAATTACTAATATTACCATTAACAATGACAATAATAATGAAACAAACGAAACAATCATTCTTACCTTAACCAGTCCGACAAACGCCACCATCGGCAGCCAGTCAACTCATACTTATACTATTAATGATAATGACAGTTCAACGATTTCATTTAGTTCTTCTACCGGAAGCGGCGCGGAATCAAGCGCCACCGCCACGATTACTTTGATTTTACCTTCGGCATCTGGCCAAGATGTAAGCGTTAATTATTCTTTCAGCGGCACAGCTTCAAGCGCCAGCGATTACACAACAAGCACGGCGCAAACCGCAACTATTTCAGCAGGCAATACTTCTACTACTATTTCGCTTTCTATTGTTAATGACAGCGATAATGAAAACGATGAAACGATTATTATCACTTTAAGCAGTCCGACTAACGCCGCGCTTGGCGCGACCACCACTTTCACTTACACGATTATTGATGAAGATAATTCCGCTCCGCAGTTTTCCACTACCACTTTAGTTTCGGTTGACAGAGTGGCCACTTCTTCTGATTCCAATTTCGGCAAGGCCGTGATCACTTATCTTGTCCGCGATACTGATACTAATGTGGCTCTTAATTCAGCCAATCGTTATAAAATAACGCCTTCGTTTGAATTCAGCACCGGCGGCAGTTGGCAGAGTATTAGCAGTAGTTCATTAGTTTTAGCCAGTTCTACTGACAATGTTAAGCAGGACTTGAGCCAAGTAGCCGCTTTAACGGATTATCAGACATTTACCGCTGTCTGGACGCCAACTTCAACATCCGCGGCTATTGGAATTTATTCGTCAACAACGCAAATCAGAATTACGCTTAATGACGGCGAAACTAAAAACAGCACTTCCACCGCCACCAGCACTTTGTTTGCTTTGGATACTAAAACTCCGACAGCGACTTTCACTATTGATTCTTCCAATGACACTATTAATTTGACGGTTGTTGAAGACAACAGTTTTCAATACCGGTTTTCCAATAATAGCGATTTGTCTTCTGATGGCGTAAACACTACTACCACGATTGTAAGCGGCGCTTGGAATTCCGCTTCCTCAACATCATCTTATACTGCCACCAGTTCTTGGACTTTTGCATCAACCACTTATGAAAAAGTTTATTTTGAAGCCAAAGACGCGTTTAATAACATTACGACATCAACCGCAGTAGCGCCTTACGCTCCGGCTAATTTCACTATTAAAGACATTACTAATCTGTCGCTTTCCAAATATCAGGAATTTTTGTCTTGGGACGCTTACACCGCCACCACTTCAGCAACGTTTGCCAGTTATCAGATTTACCGGGCAACTTCAACAGAAGGAACTTATTCTCTGGCAACTTCAATAACAAACGTTAATACTACTAATTACAGCGATATCAGTCTTAATTCCGCAAGCATTTATTACTACAAGATAAGAGTTGTTGACAGTGATGGCGATGTTTCCGGATATTCTTCGGTGGTAAGCGACCAGCCGGATGCCGCTGACGACACCACCGCGCCGACGTTTTCAAACATTACCGCTTCGGCAGACACCACCTGGGCGACAATTTCCTGGTACACTAATGAGCTTTCTGATTCTATGGTTGAATACGGCTTGTCTTCCGGCTCTTACACTGCTTCTTCAACATCGGCGACATTAATCGCATCAAGCACGGCCCATGAAAGAGTTTTAAGCAATCTTGCTTCTTCAACAACGTATTATTTCCGCGTTAAATCAACTGATGTTGCCGGTAATCTCGGAGTAAGTTCGGAAAGCAGTTTCACTACTTTAAGCGGGCCGATTATTTCCAGCGTGGCTTGCGTTGACGCCGCTGATAATTATATAAAAATAATATGGAATACCAATATTAATTCTGATTCAGTCGTTAATTACGCCACTTCCGCTTCCGCTGTCCTCTCCGCATCCGATGTCGGCTCGGGAGCTGTCGGCGAAAGCGCTTCCAGCACTGCCGGTTATCAGCATACAGTCACTTTATCCGGCTTATCTCAGGGAACGAATTATTATTTCCGGGTTAAATCAACCGCCAATAACATTACCAGTATTCTTAATAACAACGGCAATTATTATCAATGCAAAACTTCTTATGACACCAAGCCGCCGGTAATCAGCAATATCGCCACTCCTTTAATTACTGATACTTCAGCGGTAATTACTTGGACAACTGATGAACCGTCAACTTCAAAAGTAGAATATGGAGTTTCTTCAGCGACAACCGGCAATTACGCTTCTTCAACATCTCGAGATAACGCTTTGACAATCAGCCATGTTATTACAATAACCGGATTAACCAAGGAAATTAAATATTATTACCGTGTCCAGTCGTATGATATGAATCCGGACAGTGCCACCGCTGTTTCCGACGAACAAAATCTTACCACTGCCGCCGAGAAACAGACGATTATTGTTTATATTTCTTCAGGAGGCGGAGGCGCGTCTGAAACAAAAGATACCACCGCGCCGGTGATAAGCAATATCCAGGTCGCGGACGTTACTTCTTTTGAGGCGACGATTAGATTTGACACCGATGAAGACGCTTTAAGTTTTGTGGAATACGGCGCAGACGCGAATTACGGATTAAATACTTCTGTTTCCAGCTACACAAAACAACATACAATCAAATTAAGCGGCCTTCGCATGGGAACGGAATACCATTTTCATGTCAAAGCTGTTGATAAAGTAGGCAATTTCAATTATTCAAACGACCAGACGTTTTCAACTAAATTCTTTGCGGAATCCTTGAAGGAATTGATAACAGTTGAACGCACTTATCAATTCCAGGAAGAGCTGGAGAAATCCATTGAATCGGTTTTGCCGTCATTACTCCCGCCGTTTATAGAAGAGCCGAGGGTTTCCGACATTACGGAAAATTCCGCGACGGTCAAATGGAAAACCAATGTGGCGGCTTATTCGGTGGTGGCGTACGCTTCGGAAAATGATTATGAATTGAACAAAGCGAAAAACAATCCTTATTCAACTGAAATTTCCAATACCGACGTAAAAACCACTAGCCATGAACTTAATCTCAGCGGACTCGTTTCAAATACCAAATATCATTTCATGGTTAAATCATTCAGCTTGCCGAAAGCGGTTGGCGTGAGCGAAGATATGGTTTTTGTCACCAAGGCCGCGAAAGTCGTGCCGAGAATCGCCGATATTGACAAAGACGCCATCAGAATCGTCTGGACAACAGATGAGAAAGCCAGTTCAATCGTTGAATACAGAAATAGCAGGACAGGCGACATTAATCGCTTGATTAAAGACGATAAAGTCATTGACCACGACGTGCGGTTGGAAAATCTTTCGCCGGATACAGTTTATGAAATTAAAGTAATGGGCTACAATGAAAAAAATAATTTGGTTGAAGGAGGGGAAGCTATCACCGTAAGGACCAGTAGAGATATTATAGCGCCGACAATTTCCAATCTTAAAATTGACAGCGCTCTTGTGCCGGGCAGAACCGATAGGATTCAAACCATAGTTTCGTGGAAAACTGACGAGCCGGCCAATTCAAGCGTGGAATACGAAGAAGGTTCCGGCAAATCGGGAGACGCGTTGGCAAACAGCGATGGAGATAAAAAGTTTTATTCTCAAAATCATGACGTAATTATTACCAAACTCAAACCCGGAGCGCTTTATAGGGTAAGAGTGATTTCCATTGATGAGGCCGGCAATAAAACAGCATCGCCGATAAGAACGATTATTACGCCACGTCAATCGGAATCAATTGTTGATGTGATTGTGAAAAATTTTGAAGACACATTCCAATTCTTAAAAAAGATAAGATAAGACGGATAAGACCAATAAGTCTAATAGGACAAATTTGACCAATTAAGACTAATTCGTTTGATGAGTGAATAAGTTGTGGATAAAATTATAAAGCTTATATAAAAAATCCTGATTTTATCAGGATTTTTTATTTGCCTTAAATTATTTTGGATTATTTTGAAATTATTGACTTTACAAAGCTTATGGAGCAAAATTAAATAAAAGTGGGGAATTGTGGATAACTATGGGGAAAACCACTAAAATTTGGGGATAAGTTTTAATATGTTCATCGGCGAATTTAAGCACAATTTAGATTCCAAAGGAAGGATTGCCATGCCGGTTAAATTCAGAAATAAATTGACCGGCGGCGCGATTATTACCCGCGGTTTAGATAGGTGTTTATTTGTTTTTGGAAACAAAGATTGGGAAGTGTTGGCGCAAAAATTAATTACCCTGCCTTTGTCGCAAGCGAATTCCCGCGCTTTTTCGCGTTTGATGCTTGCCGGCGCGATGGATGTTGAAATAGATAAACAGGGAAGAATTTTAATCCCGGATTATTTGCGGGAATACGCGGGCTTGAAAAAGGAAACGATTTTTGCCGGGCTGTATAACCGAATTGAAATTTGGGAGAGCGATAATTGGAAGCAGTATAAAACAAAAACAGAAAGTCAGTCTGATGAAATAGCGGAAAAGTTGAGCGAATTAGGCATATAAGTCCTATGGGACCAATATGTCTCATTAAGACCTATATGCATATTCCCGTTCTTTTAAAAGAATCAATAGAAATTTTAAATCCGCAAAAAAGTGAATTTTTTATTGACGCTACAATCGGCGGCGGCGGACATAGTGAAGAAATTTTGAAGAAAATCGGAGCGAGCGGAAAATTACTGGGAATTGATTGGGATAAAGACGCGATTGAAAGATTGAAGAAAAAATTTAAAGATTGTAAAAACGCAATCTTGGTTAATGCCAATTATGCGGACTTGCCGGAAATTTTAAAAGAAAACAAATTGCCGAAGGCCAAGGGATTGATTATTGATTTAGGATTTTCTTCAGAGCAGTTGGAAAAATCAGGAAAAGGATTCAGTTTTTTGAGAGATGAGCCGCTGATTATGACTTATAGAACTGATAAGTCTAATTGGCCTAATAAATTCGATAATTCATATTTAACGGCGGCGGAAGTTGTCAATCAGTTTAGTGAAAAAGAATTAGCTGCTCTTTTTTGGAAATACGGAGAAGAGCGATATTCGCGGCAAATCGCCAAGCGTATTGTTGAAGAAAGAAAAAAGAAGCGTATTTTAACAACATTTGATTTAGTGGAAGCGATAAATAAGTCCTATAGGACTAATAGGACTTATAAATTGCATCCCCCACATAAATTTATGCGGGGGATGCATCCGGCAACCAAAGTTTTTCAAGCCCTGCGGATTTACGTTAATGCTGAATTGGATAATCTGGAAAAATTATTAAAAAATTTAACGGCGGTTTTAAAATCCGATGGTCGAGCCGTTATTATTTCTTTTCATTCTCTTGAAGACCGCTTGGTAAAAAATTATTTCAGGCAGATGGTTAAAGAGGGGGAAGCGGAGTTTTTAGTAAAAAAGCCGATTAGGCCGGCAAGAGAAGAGATTAGTAAAAATCCAAGAGCAAGGTCGGCGAAGTTAAGAGCAATTAAAATAAAATGACAATTATACAACCGAACAAAAATAGCTTTAAAATTGAGTTTTTTATCTCTATTGTGATGCTGATTTTTATCGCTTCCGCAGTTTGGGGAGTTTTTTTATATAATCAAACAGTTAATTTTAAACACGAAACAGAGAATATCAGCAAAATTTTAAAGCAGAGCGAGATTGAAAATGCTGAATTGAAAAATATTTTATATTCAATGATTGATTTAAAAAGTTCTGAATCATTGGTCATAAGCGAATCATTAGTTTTAGAGAAAGATCCGGAATATATAAAAACAGCCAGCGAACAGCAATTAACCATCAATAACTGATTATTTTTTATGACTTGGCGCTATTTTACAATAATATCTTTTTTTTGCGTTTTTTATTCGCTTTTAATATTCAATCTTTTTAATATTCAATTTAAAAAAAACTTCTATTATATTGAACGGGCTAAGTCCCAGTATTTGGTAAATGGCCTTTTAAAGCCGGAAAGAGGTGAAATATTTTTTACTGATAAAAATGATACCTTGGTTTCGGTTGCCGGAAATAAAGATTTTAACGTTATTTTTGCCGTTCCGTCAGATGTTCAAAAAAGCGCTGAAAAAGCTGATTTAAATTTGCGAGATGTGGCTGAAAAAATCAGTAGGATAGTCGGAAAACCGGCCGATATTCTGGAAAGACAACTAGGTAAAAAAGACGATCAATACGAAGTTTTAGTTAAAAAGGCGTCTTATGAACAGATTGAAAAAATTCAGCAATTGAGTGAGGAAATGGCTTTAGGGGGATTTTATTCGGAAAAACAAAAAGAGCGTTATTATCCTGCTGGAAATCTGGCTTCTCATATTTTGGGATTTGTTTCTCCGACTAATGAGAATGAAATTAAAGCAATGGAACAGGATATTGAACGGGGGCGTTACGGACTGGAACAATATTTTAATGCATCGTTGACCGGCTTGTTTGGCGAAGTTAAAAAGGATAAAATAATCAGTCGCGAAGATGGCAAAGATTTATTTTTGACAATCGACCGCAATATCCAATCGCAGGCTGAAGAGGTATTGAAAAAATTAGTTGATAAATGGCAAGCGGCAAGCGGCAGTGTTATAGTTCAGGAGCCGACGACTGGAAAAATCTTGGCAATGGCTAATGTTCCCGATTTCGACCCAAATAATTATTTTGATTTTCAAATTAAAAATTTTTTAAATCCCTCAATTTCTTCTTTATACGAGCCCGGGTCGGTTTTCAAATTGATTACTATGGCGGCTGGAATTGACAGCGGAAAAATAACGCTTAATTCCACTTATGTTGATAACGGATACGTTATTTTAAACGGCAAGAAAATAACCAATTGGAATAAGAAAGCTTATGGAAAAGTAAATATGGCGGCCATTATTGAGAATTCAATAAATACCGGATCTGTTTATGTGGAAAATAAGACCGGCCATGAAATATTCAGAGATTATGTAAAACTTTTCGGATTTAATGAATTAATCGGCATAAGTTTGCCGGGAGAAGTCAGGGGAAATATCAATAATTTAAATAATGGCGAGAAAGTCGATTATGCTACGGCTTCTTTCGGGCAAGGCGTGGCAATAACTCCGCTTCAGATGCTCAATGCCGTTTCCGCGATCGCTAACGGCGGATCATTGATGAAGCCTTTAATTACCAAAGATGAAAAACCGGAAATTATAAGGAGGGTAATATCCGAAAATACGGCAAAAGAAATAATTAAAATGATGGTTTCCGCTGTTAAGAAAAATATTATTTCTGATATTTCTAATTACGAAATTGCGGGGAAAACCGGCACGGCTTACATTCCTGATTTTAAAAAGGGCGGTTATAGCGATGATGTTATAAATACTTATGTCGGATTCGCGCCGGCAACCAATCCGCGATTTGTCATTTTAATTAAAATTGAAAAGCCAAAAGGAGCGCCATTGGCCGGGCAAACAGTCGTTCCGGCTTTTAGGGAATTGGCGCAATTTATTTTAAATTATTATAATATACCGCCGGATAATTTATGAATTAGAAGATAAAATTTTAAAATAATGGAAAATATATTGAAAAATCTTTTAAAATTATTGTCAAAATTGATTATCTGGCGTTTTCAGCCGGATATTATAGCTATTACCGGCAGTGTTGGAAAAAGTTCGGCAAAAGAAGCGATTTTCGCCGTGTTAAAAGATAAGCGGCGGGTAAGAAAATCAATAAGCGGATTAAACACTGAAATAGGCTTGCCGCTTAGCATTATTGGCGATGAGAGAGATTTTCCGGGAAAAAGATTGAAATTAGTGGCGCCGAATTCTTTTTTTTCCGATAAATCCGACAAAAAAATAGCAAAGTTATTCTTTTGGACGAAAGCGCTGTTTTTGGGTTTATGGCGGTTTATTTTTTCAACAAAAAGGTTATATCCGGAAATCTTAATTTTGGAATACGGTGTTAGGCATCCGGGAGATATGAGTTGTCTTTTGGAAATTGCCAGGCCGCGCGTAGGAGTGATTACGGCAATCGGCGATATTCCTTCCCATATTGAATTTTTCAGCGGTCCTGAAGCAGTTGCCAAAGAAAAAGCGAAATTAATAGAATCTTTATGGGTTGGCGGATTCGCTATTTTGAATTATGATGATGAAAGAGTAGTTAATTTAAGAGAAAAAACCAGGGCGACGGTTATTGGTTTTGGATTTAACGGAGATTCAAACGTGAAAATTTTAGGACTTGAAAAAAAATTTGAAAATAGCGAACAATTTGAAATTTCTTTCAAGTTTGAATATGACGGCAGTTTCGTGCCGGTAAATTTAAAAAATGTTATAGGTGTTTCTCATATTTATGCCGCAGCAGCAGGAGTGGCGAGCGGGTTGATTTATGGATTGAATTTGGTTGAAGCGGCAGAATCGTTCTCGTTGAATTATAAACCTCTTAAAGGAAGGATGAACTTGATTTCCGGGAAGAAAAGCATTTATATTATAGATGACAGCTATAACGCCTCGCCGCTTTCAATAAAGATAGCGCTTCAGACATTGGGGGAAATAAAAAATTTAAGAAAAGTCGCTGTCTTGGGAGATATGTTGGAATTGGGAGATTTTTCCGAAGAAGCCCATCGATTGATTGGAAAAATGGCGGCTGGCATTGCGGATGTTTTGATAACCGTCGGTCCTTTGGCGAAAATTATCGCTGAAGAAGCGAAAAAGAATGGCTTAAATGAACAGCAAATTTTTATTTTTAATTCTGTTGGCGAGGCAATAAAAAATATTGATGGAATAATTCAAAAGAACGACATTGTTTTAATAAAAGCGTCGCGAGCTGTAGGATTAAATAAAATAGTCGATACCTTGCGATAATTTATTACTGGCCCTATCGTCTAGTCGGCCTAGGACATGGCGTTCTCAACGCTAAAACACGGGTTCGAATCCCGTTGGGGCTATATGTTTCCAGTATTAAAAGACCGGTATGTAATCAGTATTTTTGGATTGTCTTTTTTGACTTTATTTATTTCTTTTTTAACGGCGTTTTTTAAAATAGGCGGAATAATAAATCCATTAATCATTCATTTTGACGTTTATAGCGGCGTTAATATTTTTGGCGACAGAATTGATATCTTTGGCGTTTTTGCTTCGGCGTTTACGGCGGTGCTGATTAATTTTTTTCTGTCAAATTTTCTTTATAACCGAGAGCGTTTTATTTCTTATATTTTCAGTTTTGGCAGTTTTGGAATGGCAATCTTGATTTTAATAGCGGCATCGGTTATTATTTCGGTGAATTAGAATAATTAAAAAATAAAAAATCAAAATGCAAAATGACAATGTAAAATTATAAAATTTTAACATTTTGAACTGTCATTTTTAATTTTGATATTTACATTTTAAATTTTTGTTATGTTCGCGATAATTCAAACCGGCGGCAAGCAATATAAGGTGTCAGCCGGAGAAAAAATCAAAATAGAAAAATTAGACGCTCAAATAAGTGACAGCGTTGTTTTTGACAAAGTTTTATTTACAGCGGATGGCGAAAATATAAGAATCGGAATGCCTTATGTTGAAGGCGCGAAAGTTGAGGGGAAAATTTTAAAACAAGGAAGGGAAAAAAAGAAGATTGTTTTTAGGTATCACTCTAAAACCAGATATAGGAAAAAGAAGGGCCATAGGCAGGATTTCACGGAAGTGGAAATCATGTAATATCCAAATGTAAAACTATTTTATATTTTGATATTTTTTTATATTCTTCTTTCCAAAGCTGAAGCAAGCGTTTCTTCGTCGCTAAACTCAATTTCTCCGCCCGTCGGAATGCCGCGTCCCAGACGGGTTATTTTCTTAGCGAAATCTTTTAATTCTTTGGTTATAATCATTGCGTTTAAATCGCCGTAAGTCGTTGGATTAGTGGCGATAATAATTTCTTCGGCCTGGCCGTTTAATTCTTTTTGTATAAAAGTTTTTAAATTATTAAGCCGTAATTTTTCCATGCTCTCTAAGACGCCGTTTTTGGAAAGTTCGCCGATAATTAGATAACGGCCATTATATTTTTTAGGCCTTTCCAAAGAAATTAAATCAGTTTCTTTTTCAACAATCATAATAATGTCTTTTCGGCGGTTTTTATTCTGGCAGATATCGCAGAGGTTATTTTGGCTTGAATAGGGGAAAAAACAAAAAGAACAAATTTTTAAAAATTTCAAATTATCGATTGCCTTGGCGGTCTCCTCAAGCCGGTTTTTTCCTTCCACGATTAATTTAAAAGCCAACCGCGTTGCTTGGCGCGGACCGATGCCCGGCAATTTGGAAAAAATATCTATGAAATTTCTGATTGGTTGAGGAAGCATAGAATTTACGAAATACGAATTTTTACGAATGTATGAATTCGTACATTCGTAGTGATTAGTATTTCGTAAAGTTAATGTATTTTATCAATACTCATAAAACTCACTTTTTCTGAGTCGAATTTCAATTTAATCGTTCCTAATGGGCCATTGCGGTGTTTGGCGATAATTATTTCAGCCGTATTTTCTTCCTCAAGGGTGGGGTTTAATTTGTCTCTGTCTTTCCGATAAATAAACATTACAATATCAGCGTCTTGTTCAAGCGCTCCTGTTTCGCGAAGGTCGGAAAGCCGCGGCACTTTCACTTCGCGCTGGTCAACGGCTCGCGATAGCTGGGAAACCGCCAAAACCGGCAGATTTAATTCGCGCGCCAAAGCTTTTAAGCCGTGGCTTATTTCAGTAAATTGCTGGACAATGTTTTCCGAATGGTATCTTGGCATTACTAATTGAACGTAATCAACAATAATCAAGTCTAAACTTTTGCGTTCCGCCTGCAGTCGTCTTGCCATTGCCCGTATTTGCAGAATATTTGGGGAAGCCGTGTCGTCAATATAAATTTGATATTTTGAAAGCCTGTCTAGCGACTCTTGAATCATCGCAAATTCCATTTCATCGTTTAATCGGCCGGTTCTTAATCGCCATAGCGGCACGCGGGCTTCAGCAGAAATGAATCTGTCGATAATTTGTTCTTTGGACATTTCCAAAGAAAAGATAGCCACTGAATGGCCGCTGGCGGCGGCATTTCTGGCAATATCCAAAACAAAAGTGGTTTTTCCCAAAGAAGGCCTTGCTCCGAGAATAACCAAATCTGATTTTTGAAGGCCGGAAAGATAATGGTCTATTTCCGCAAAGCCGGTGGGGACGCCCCTGATGGCGTTTTTATCGCCTTGATGGATTTTTTCAATTCTTTCATAAGCGCCTTTAAGCTCGTCTTTTATAAGGACAAAATTTGGAGCTTTTGATTTTTGGGCGATGGAAAAAATTTTTTGCTCGATTTCATCAAGCAGATCGTCGGAGCTTTCCTGGCTTTCAAAAACTTTTTCATTTATTTCCGAAGAGGCCGTTATCAGGTCACGCAGGATTTTTTTGTCGTGGATAATCTTGGCGTAATGGGCGATGTGCGCCGCCGAAGGCACGGAATTTATTAATTCCGAAAGATAAGTTGAACCGCCGATTCCAATCAGTCCGTTTTTTCCCTTAAGCTTATTACTGACGCTTAAAATATCTATTGGCTCGTTTTTTTCAAAAAGCTCGGTTATTGTTTCGTATATTTTGGCGTGTTTCGGGTCGTAAAAATCATCCGGCAATATTAAATCAACCACTTTTATTATGGAATTTTTATCTATCATTAACGCTCCCAAAACAGAACGTTCGGCTTCAATATCTTGTGGCGGAAGCTTTAGCATAAAAATATTGGACCAATAGGACTTATACGTCCAATAAGTCTTATGGATTTATTTCTTCCGGATTTTTGGTCCGGACAACGTATCTTCTACAATGTATCCTAATCTTTCTATTTTTTTTCTCAAGAGGTCGGACTGAACAAACTGTTGATTATTTCTTAATTTTACGCGCTCGGCAGCCATTGCTTTTATATTTAAAGGAATTTTTGTTTTCTTGATATTTTTCAACCCAAGCCCGAAAATTGAGTCAAATTCAAGCAATAGCCGTTTTTTAAGCGATGCAGGAAGATTTTTATCTTTAATTGCCCGCCATAATATGGCAAGCGCTTTTGGCGTGTTTAAATCATTGTTGATGGCGGCGCGAAAGCGTTTAGTATAAGGCCAATAAGATTTATTGGTCCCATTAATCTTATTATCTTTATCAAGCGTTAAATATGCTTGATAAAGATAATTTAAGGTGTTTTGTGCTGCTTCAAGCGCAGCCCAGGTAAAATTTAATTTTGAACAGTAGTGAGATGTTAAAATAAGATATCTTAAAGCAAGCGGATTAAAACTCTTTTTTTCTAAATCTCTGAGCGTATAGATATTGCCTAGTGATTTTGACATTTTCTCGCCTTCCACTAAAAGATGTTCTCCGTGAAGCCAGAAATTGACGAATTTTTTTTCTGTTGCCGCTTCTGCTTGGGCAATTTCGTTTTCATGATGAGGGAAGATGTTATCAACGCCGCCCGCGTGGATGTCAAAGTGTTCGCCGAGATATTTTATGCTCATTGCCGAACATTCAATATGCCAGCCAGGACGGCCGTTGCCCCATGGCGAAGGCCATGACGGCTCATCATCTTTTTTCGCTTTCCAAAGAACAAAATCTTTTGCGTTTTCTTTTTGGTATTCATCGGCGGAAATTCTGGCGCCGGTTTTCAATTTTCTTTTTTCAAGTTCGGATAAACGGCCATAGTTTCTGAATTTGGAAATTTCAAAATATACCGAACCATCGTCTGATTTATAAGCAATCTTTTTTTTAATTATTTTTTTAATCAAAGAAATCATTTCTTTAATATGCTTAGTCGCCCTTGGATAAACTTCCGCTTTCTTAATATTAAGTTTTTTAATATCATCAAAGAAAATTTTTTCATATGGTTTTATAATTTCGCCGATGGTTTTATTTTCTCTTACGGCTTTATTGATTATTTTATCTTCAACATCGGTAATATTCATTACTTGTTTTACTTTATAATTGTTGTATTCTAAAACGCGCCTTAAAACATCTTCAAAAATATAAGTGCGCAAATTGCCGATATGGGCGATATCATAGACGGTCGGTCCGCAGGTATAGATCTTAACTATTTTTTTATCCAGTGATTTGAATGTTTGTTTTTTTCTGTTTAGAGTGTTATAAAGTCTTATTGGCATAAAGATAATTTTAAGGTTCTCTTAGCTATCTTGCAAGTTGATTTTTTTATGGTACAATATCGTGTATATCAGGGTATGGAATTTATTTTTTATCCCATTTTTTCAATTGCCACATTCATTTTTGCTGTTTTAGCGATTTTTTTGGCGAAAAAAGCTATGAGCCGCGGTCTTACTTATTCAGCAATGGCTTCCACTGTTTGGACATTGATTATTATAGCGGTTGCTCGTTTATGGCGTACGATTTACGAATTATTGGAAATCAAGAAATTATTGGGAATTGATGTCGGATTAATTGAATACGCGCTTTATGCCATTGCTTATGGCTTATTTATTTGGCTTGCGATTAAGATTATAAAAGTTAAAATACCGGCGGTAAATAATCATTAGTTGGACATATCCTATTATATTTAGTATGGAAAATAATTTGAATAATAACAACAATAATAAAGAAGAAGCGGCAAATATTGATAATCACGGCGAAGCAGGCGATAATCTTTCAAAATGTTTGAAAGAAAGAGGTGAATATCTCGACGGCTGGAAAAGGGCCAAAGCGGAACTTATTAATTATAAGAAAGACGAAGCAAAAAGATTTGAAATGATAATGAAATTCAGCCAGGAATCTTTGATAAGAGAAGTTATTAAAGTGTTGGATAGCTTTGATTTAGCTTTAAATTCGTTAGAAAAGGAAGGCAAGGCGGAAAAAGGAATTTATTTAATCCGCGCTCAGCTTGAGGATATTTTAAGGCAAAGCGGATTGGAAAAAGTTGTTATTAATGTCGGTCAGCAATTTAATCCGGCATTTCATGAGGTGGTGGTAAGCGTTGAATCTAATAAAGAGAGTGGTATTATAATAGAAGAGGTGGAAAAGGGATATTTTTTAAACGGAAAACTTATTCGTCCAGCTCGCGTAAAAGTTAGCAAATAATTAAATATAAAAATAATAAATTAAAATGAAAATACTTGGCATAGATTTAGGCACAACTAATTCGGCAATGGCCGTTATTGAGGGCGGCGAGCCGAAAATTTTAGAAAATCACGAAGGCAATAGAACTACACCTTCAATAACGGCGGTAAGCAAGGCCAATGAGCGCTTAGTTGGCCTTCTTGCCAAGCGTCAGGCGGTTGTTAATCCCAAAAACACGATTTTTTCGATAAAAAGGCTGATTGGTCGCAAGTTTAGCGACGCGGAGGTCCAACGTGACAAGAGTTGGTTTCCTTTTGACATTCAGGAGTCTTCAACCGGCGGAGTTGAGATAAAAATGGGTGATAGGTGGTATAAGCCGGAAGAAATTTCCGCCATGGTTTTGGGTAAATTAAAAGCCGATGCTGAGGCAAAACTGGGCGAAAAAATAGAAGAAGCGGTAATTACCGTTCCAGCTTATTTTGACGATTCTCAAAGGCAGGCAACGAAAAACGCCGGAGAAATAGCCGGATTAAAAGTTCGCCGGATTATCAATGAGCCGACGGCGGCAGCCTTGGCGTATGGTTTGAACCGCCAGAAAAACGAGAAAATCGTTGTTTATGATTTTGGCGGCGGCACTTTTGATATTTCCATTCTTGAGGTTGGCGATGATGTTGTTGAAGTAAAAGCCACCGGCGGCGACACTCATTTGGGCGGCGACGACTTTGACAAAAAGATTATTGAATATCTGGTAAATGAATATAAAAAACGGGAAGGAGTTGATATTTCAAAAGACCCATTGGCGCTTCAGCGATTAAAAGAATCGGCTGAAAGGGCAAAACATGAATTGTCGACGGCGTACGAAACGGAAATCAATCTTCCTTATATCAGTTCCGACGCGAGCGGTCCGAAGCATTTCGTAATGAAATTAACAAGAGCGAAATTGGAAGAATTAGTCGGCGAGTACATTGAAAAATCAATTATATTGATTAAAAAAACTCTTGAAGAAGCGAAGTTGAAGCCATCTGATATTGATGAGGTGGTTTTAGTCGGCGGCCAGACAAGGATGCCGGCTATTCAAGAGGCGGTGAAAAAAACCTTTGGCAAAGAACCCCATAAGGGAATAAATCCTGATGAAGTGGTGGCCGCCGGTGCCGCGGTGCAAGCCGGAATTTTCGGAGGCGAAGTTAAAGATATTTTATTGCTTGACGTAACGCCGCTTTCTTTGGGCATTGAAACATTGGGCGGCATATTTACGCCGATTATTGAGAAAAATGCGACTATTCCCATGGCGAAGTCGCAAGTTTTTTCAACCGCCTCTGACAACCAGACATCGGTTGAAATCCATATATTACAAGGCGAGCGGCCGATGGCTAATGACAATAAAACTCTCGGCAGATTTATTTTAGACGGCATTCCGCCTTCAGCTCGAGGCACTCCTCAAGTGGAAGTCCAATTTGACATTGACGCTAACGGAATTTTAAATGTTACGGCCAAAGATAAAGCGACTAACAAGACTCAATCCGTCCGCATTGAGGCCTCAACCCAGCTTTCAAAAGAAGAAGTTGAAAAATTAAAAACTGAAGCAACGGCGCACGCTGAAGAAGATAAAAAGAAAAAAGAATTATCAGAAGCGAAAAATATTGCTGAGCAGACGATTTATCTGGCGGAAAAGTCATTAAGAGAAGCCGGCGATAAAGTAGCGGCTGACATTAAAGACGCCGTTAATAAGAAAATAGAAATTCTTCGGCAGGCTCAGGGTGGAAATGATATTGAGGCGATTAAATCAAAAACATCAGAACTTTCCCTTGAACTTCAGAAAATCGGCGGTGCGATGTATGGAAAAGGAGAAGAAAAGAAAGACGGCGGTGAAAGTAATTAAGTTGTAATTAGGTAGTAATTAAGTGGTAATGATGAATTCTTCAATGTTGATAAAACCTTTATTAGGCGAGGACGTTGACATTGATAGGTCAATCGTCAAAATATATTCGCTCGCTGCTTTGGGAATAATTTCTTTTTTGTTTTCCGGCTATTTTTTCAAATTGTTTCTAAGTGGCGATAATCTGAATGATTTTTTAATCAGCGCCGTTGCCGCGGCGATTTCGCTGATAATTATTTTATTCCAGATTTTATTCATAAAAGACATCTGGAGAATACATTTGATTTGTTTAGTCGAAGTGTTCGGGTTGTTTGCTATTTTTTACGATAAGTTAGCCGGCGTTCTAATGTTGCCATTGGGCGCGCTGTTATTCTTGTTATTTTTGTTATCCGCCAATTATTACGGCATTAGAGAATTAAAAAATGTATTGAAAATAAATTTCTGGCGCGTTTCAAAGATTGTCTTACCAAAGGCTATCGCCGGCTCTCTTATATTTTTTTGTTTTACTTTTGTTGGGATTAATGTTTCAGCAAATAAATTTTTTATTTCTCGCAGTAATTTTGAAAAAATATTTTCATCAACAAGTGGAATTATCCAGAAATTTTTTCCCGGTTTTGATCAGTCTTTAAATATCCATGAGTTGGCTTTGAATATGGCTAATGAGAAAGTTAATGAAAGCCCTCAATTTCAAAATTTGCCCAAAGCGGTTAAAAATCAAATAATCAGCCAGACGGTGAGCGATTTTGAAAATAATATTTCAGAAATAGCCGGTAGTCATGTTAATCCTCAGCTAAAAGTCGGCGAAGCCGTTTTTGAAATTATAAAAACGAAATTTGACGAAGCTCAGGCAAAAAATCAAATATATATTTTAATAGGAATCGGCGTCGCGTTATTTTTTATGGCGGAAAGCTTGGCAATGCCGCTCAGATTGATTATTTCTTTTTTTGCTTATTTGATTTATGAAATTTCATTTGCTCTTGGATTCGCTTTCATTTCTTTGGAAAACAGGAGTAGGGAAATTATAGTATTAAAATAATTTATATTTGGAAATTTTATGAATGATTACTATCATATTTTAGGAATTAATAAGGGCGCGTCGGAAGAAGAGATTAAAAAAGCGTTCAGAAAATTAGCGCATAAATACCATCCGGACAAAAAGGGCGGCGATGAAAAAAAATTTAAAGAAATTAACGAAGCTTATTCCGTCTTATCTGATAAAAAAAAGCGTGAGCAATACGATAAGTACGGCAGAGTTTTTGAAGGCGCCGGACAGCAGTGGAGCGGCCAAAGTCCGTTTGAAGGATTTTCCGGCGGATTTTCCTCTGACGGCGGATTTGGCTTTGGATTCGATCCGTCGTCATTTGGCGAAGGAGCTGATTTAAGCGATGTTTTCGAGGCTTTTTTTGAAGGCATGGGAGTAAGACAAAAACGCCGGACTTACGAACGGGGTGGAGACGTGGAAATTATTCAGGAAATTTCTTTGGAAGAAGCTTTTAGAGGCGCTGAAAAAGAAATCAGATATAAAATTTTGGTAAATTGCGAAAAATGTGAAGGCAAGGGATATGACCAGAAAGCCGGATTTGAGAAATGTTCTGTTTGCGCCGGCAGAGGAGAGATTAAAGAAACAAGAAAAAGTTTTTTCGGCAGTTTTACCCAGGTAAAGCAATGCAAGGAATGCATGGGTACGGGCCAGATTTCTAAATCGCCTTGCGCTCAATGCCGCGGTACCGGAAGGATAAGCGGCGAAAGGCAGGTTAAGGTAAAAATAGTGACGGGTATTCATGACGGGCAATTAATAACTATGAAAGGGACTGGCGAGGCCGGGCAGCGCGGCACGGAAGCAGGCGATTTGTATGTAAGAATTAAAATAAAACCGCATCATATTTTCCATCGCGAAGGCAATGATTTGATTGTTAAAAAGGAAGTTAAATTAGTGGATATTTTATTGGGCAAGAAAATTGAGATTTCCACTATTTCCGGCCGTAAATTATATGTTGAAATTCCCGCTGATTTTGATATCCGCCAGAATATGATTATTGGTAGTGAGGGCATGCCGGTTTTTGGCTCCTACGGCAGAGGTAATTTAATCGTTGAATTGAAAATTAAGACTCCCAAGAAAATAAGCGCCAGAGCGAAAAAAGTGCTTGAGGATTTGGAAAAGGAAATTGAGTAATCTTGAAATAATATCCAAGATTGGATATTATTTTTTAATATTTGCCCCCATAGCTTAGTGGTAAAGCAGTTGCCTTTTAAGCAATTGATCAAGGTTCGATTCCTTGTGGGGGCATAACATGATAAAATTATGACTCTTCAACAAATTTACAATTTAGTAATTGAGATGGGAATTAAGGCGGATTTACGCGGCGTTAAAAGCGTGGAAAAACATCTGAAACTGGTTAAAGAAAAATACGCTAAATTCAGCAAGGAAGAAAAAGCCGAGTTTGACGAAGAGAAACTGAAAAATCCTTATTTGGATACTTGTGTTCTTTGCGGTGATTTAAATAAGCAAATTAAAAGAGTAATGGTTGGTATTGATGTTGATGCCGGCGAATTGATGGTGGCGAAGTATTTATCGGATAATCCTTCAACAAGCTCAGGACGAGGGCCGATTGATTTGTATATTTCCCATCATCCGACTGGCAAGGCTTTAGCGAGTTTGGATGAAGTAATGCATTTGCAGGCCGAGGTATTAGCAAATTACGGCGTGCCGATTAATATCGCGGAAAGTTTGCTAAAAATGAGAATCAGCGAAGTGGCAAGAGGAATTTCGCCGATTAACCATAATAAAGCGGCAATGGCGGCTAAAAATTTAGGCCTTGCCCTGATGTGCGTGCATACGCCGGCTGATAATTTAGTCGCTTCTTATCTTAAAAGAATAATTGAAAGAGAAAAACCGGAGTATGTCGGCGATTTAATAAGGATTTTAAAAGAAATTCCGGAATATAAAATAGCCGGAAAAGAAGCCGCGGGGGTGAAAATTTTTGCGGGAGACAAAGAAAATCATTGCGGCAAAATCGCTTTAACGGAAATTACCGGCGGCACCGAAGGCAGCGCTAAAATTTACGAAAAACTGGCCAACGCTGGAGTCGGCACGGTTATAGGAATGCATATGTCGGAAGAGCATAAAAAAGAAGCTGAAGCCAGCCATGTCAACGTTGTAATTGCCGGCCATATTTCTTCTGATTCTTTGGGAATGAATTTATTTTTGGATGAACTGGAGAAAAAAGGAATTGAAATAATTCCGGCATCGGGATTAATAAGGGTAAAAAGGTCGAAGAGTAATCGCTAATAATGCGAATTTTGATTAAATAACGCTAATAAAAAATTATGAATTATTTTAATATTATAATTATTGTAGTTATAGTCATAGTCTTATGGCTTATTTTTACTTATAACGGCTTAGTGCGAAGAAGATATAGAGTAAAAGAAGCTTGGTCTGACATTGATGTGCAATTAAAGCGAAGATACGATTTGATTCCTAATTTAGTTGAAACCGTAAAAGGATACGCAAGCCATGAAAAAGAAGCGTTTGAAAATGTGACAAAAGCGCGGGCGCAGGCGTTGGGAGCGCAAACAGTCCATGAAAAAGAAGCGGCGGAAAATATGCTTAGTTCGGCCTTAAAAAGCATTTTTGCTATTGCCGAGGCTTATCCGCAATTGCGGGCGATTGAAAGTTTCGTGAAATTGCAGGATGAATTGTCAGACACGGAGAATAAAATCCAGGCCGCCAGAAGGTTTTATAACGGCAATGTGATGGATTACAACACTAAAATAGAAACATTTCCGATCAATTTAATCGCCGGAACATTCGGATTCGGGAAAGAAGAATTTTTTCAACTTGAACAGGAAGAAGCCAAAGAGCCGATAAAAGTGAAGTTCTAATCATTTATTTATAAAAACAAAAAATATTCCGTCAAATGACGGATTGTTTTTTTGACATCGGTAATTACTTTGAATATCATATAAGTAATGCGCCAATCAGAACTTTTTATTAAAACAAAAAGAGAAGCGCCAAAAGACGAAGAAGCGATAAGCGCTCAGCTCTTAATAAGAGCCGGTTTTGTCGATAAAACAATGGCTGGCGTTTATACTTTTTTGCCGCTTGGTCTCCGTGTTTTTAAAAAAATTGAAAATATTATCAGAAGTGAAATGGAAACGCTTGATGGGCAAGAGATTTTAATGCCATCTCTTCAGCCAAGACAAGACTGGGAGAAAACCGGCCGCTGGGAAACATATGATTCTTTATTCAAATTCACCAGTTTTTATTCAAAAATTGATTACGCTTTAGGGCCGACGCACGAAGAAATTATTTCTCCGCTTTTGGCGAAGTTTATTTTTTCTTACAAAGATTTGCCGAAATACGTTTTTCAGATTCAGAATAAATTTCGCGATGAGAAAAGAGCGAAATCGGGTCTTTTAAGAGGCCGGGAATTTTTTATGAAAGACTTATATTCTTTCCATAAAGATGAAGTTGACCTCGACAAATATTATGAGAAAGTAAAAAAATCTTATCATAAAATATTTAAGATTGTCGGGCTTGGCGATTTGACTTATTTGACATACGCTTCAGGCGGCACTTTTTCCAAATATTCTCATGAATTTCAGACAATTACTTCGGCTGGCGAAGATATTATTTATATTTGCGATAAATGCAAGGTGGCTATTAACAAAGAGATTATTAACGAGCAGGGCGCTTGTCCAGTTTGCGACAATAAAAATTTAAAAGAAGAAAAAGCCATTGAGGTCGGCAATATTTTCAAGTTGAAAACAAAATATTCAACGCCGTTTAACTTGAAATACAAAGATGAAAAAGGCGTTGAAAAAGACGTGATAATGGGTTGTTATGGAATGGGATTAAATCGGCTTATTGGAGCTATTATTGAAATTCATCATGATGAAAAAGGAATCATTTGGCCGGAAGCGACTACTCCTTTTAAAGCGCATCTGCTTCAACTAACAACTAACAACAAACAACTAACAACTTTTGCAAATAAAGTTTACGATGGTTTGCAAAAAGCCGGAATTGAGGTATTATACGATGACAGAAAAAAAGCGACTATCGGCGAAAAATTTAATGATGCCGATTTAATAGGAATTCCTTATAGGTTGGTAATTAGTGAAAAAACCGGCAGTAAAATTGAGATAAAAAAGAGAAACGAGAAAAAAGCTAAATTGGCAGGCGAAAAAGAACTGTTAAAATTGTTAAAATGTTAAATTATTTTTCAAAAGATATCGGGATTGATCTCGGCACCGCCAATTCTTTAGTTTATGTTAAGAGCAGAGGTATTATAATCAACGAGCCGACGATTGCCGCGATGAATAATAAAACAAATCAAGTTTTGGCAATTGGCGAGGAAGCGAAAAAAATGCTTGGCCGTTCTCCGTCTCATATAAATGTTATTAGGCCGCTTATCAATGGCGTTATTTCTGATTTTGATATGACGCAGGAGATATTGCGTTATTATTTCAGAAAAATAAGCGGCAACAAATTATTTAGTTATCATCGGGCCGTTATCGGCATTCCGCCGAATTTAACCGAAGTGGAAAGAAAATCAGTTGAAGACGTAGTGTTATTGGCCGGCGCTAGCAAGGTTTATTTAATAGAAGAGCCTGTAGCGGCGGCCTTGGGGGCGAGATTACCGATAAATGAACCGGTCGCTAATATGATAATTGACATCGGCGGAGGAACGACGGATATAGCTCTTATTTCAATGAGCGGCATAGTGACTTCAAGAAGCCTGAAGGTGGCGGGAGATAAATTTAACGATGATATTATCAAATATATCAAAGATGATTTTAAACTTTTAATAGGCGAACCAACGGCTGAATTGCTGAAAACAACGATTGGCGCCGCGATTCCGCTTGAAGAAAGATTGGAAATGTTGATTCGCGGCCGGGATATTTCAACCGGCCTTCCTAAGGAAGTATTGGTTAAAAGCCATCATATCAGAACAGCTATAGGAAAATCACTTAATTTTATCGTGGAATCGGTGAAAGAAACTATTGAATCCGCTCCGCCGGAGCTTGTTGGAGATATTTTAGGGCAGGGAATTTATATTTGCGGCGGCGGCAGTTTATTAAAAGGGATAGATTACTTGATAGAAAAGGAAACAAATGTCAAAACAATAATTATAGATGATCCGTTAACCTGCGTTGTTCGGGGCGCCGGCATTGCCGCCGAAAATATTTCAAAATTTTCCCATATATTCAATACCCCAATAAAGCCGATGGATATATCGTTATAGAAATAACAAGCGCAAAGCTGTTTTTTCAACCCGCTCACGCCTCGCTTTGCGGGGTTGCGCTTCCGTTAAGGTTTCAAAAACAGTTTTGCGCTTGTTGTAAAAACTTACTATGCCTAAGGATTTTCTTCTTGAAGAATCTATTCTTGATGATTTGGCTAAAGATTTGGATTTGCTTGAAATGCCGCTTTCCGAAAAAGCTTTTAAGTTTGTCGGATCGGCAGTTTTTTTTGTGATACTTGGCGTTATTATCAGATTATTTTTTATCGGCGTCTGGAGCAATAATTTTTATCATAATAAGGCGTTGGTTAATGCCGGTCAGATAGTTAAAATTTCAACTGAAAGAGGGATGATATATGATCGTTTTGGAGAATCGCTTGTTAATAATTTATCGGTGATTCGCGTGAGATTGAAGATTCCGGAATTGCTTAAATTAAATGAACAAGAACGCCATCTGACGATAAAAAATATTTCGGAAGCGATAGAAACGTCGGAAGAAGAAATAAGGGATTTGATCAGCGTTGTTGACAGCGAGACAAAGAGTTCAGTTGTGTTAAAAGATAAAATAACCGAAGTTCAGGCGGAAAAATTAAAAGCGTTTGATTTAAATTTAATTCAGGTTGAGAAAAATTATAAAAGAGAATACATTGACACAGAAATTTTTTCTCATTTGATCGGTTATATCGGATTTGTCACCAAGGCCGACCTTGCGGAAAATTCTTTACTTTCTTTAAATGATGCAATCGGCAAAAGCGGTCTTGAAAGTTATTATGATGATAAATTAAGAGGAGTTGAGGGGGAAATTGTTTATTATCGCAATGCCAAAGGAGAGATAATTGACAATAAATCTCTTCAGGATTTTAAATCCGGTTACAATATTAAAACGACGATTGACGCTGATTTTCAACGTTATTTTTACAACAGATTGAGAAATGGATTGGCGGCCGTTGGCAGTGAAAGTGGTGTCGGTATTGCGATTAATCCCAAAACAGGGAAAATATTGTCTCTTATAAGTTTGCCGAGTTTTGACAATAACAATATAACAACAAACGTTCTTAATGATCGGCGAAAACCTCTTTTTAACAGGATAATTTCCGGACTTTATTCTCCCGGTTCGACGATAAAGCCATTGGTCGCCTTAGCGGCATTAAATGAAGAAATCGTAAATGAACAGACGAAAATTTTTTCCCGCGGCTATATCGAAGTGCCTAATCCGTATTTTCCGGACAAGCCAAGCACATTTGTCGATTGGAAGCCGCATGGCTGGGTTGATTTGTATTCGGCGCTTGCCCGTTCAAGCAATATTTATTTTTACGCTTTAGGAGCCGGATTGCCGGTAAATGAAAGCGAATTAATTCAAGGACAGTTGAAAAATAGCGGATTAGGGATAGAGAAATTAAAAGAATATTGGCTGAAGTTCGGCCTTAATGAAAAAACGGGAATTGATTTGCCGGCGGAAGTTTCAGGATTTTTGCCAGACCCTTCAATTAAAGAAAAAAATAGGCAGCAATGGCGGCTTGGAGATACTTATAACATAAGTATCGGACAGGGAGATTTACTGATCACGCCGATGGAATTAGTTAATTATATTGCCGCGTTCGCTAATGGCGGAAAAATTCAAAAACCGTTCGTCGCTGAAAAGATTTTTTCAAACAACGACAATATTTTTTATGAAACAGAGCCGGAAATTATAGCTGACTATTCAAAATTATCTTCTTATATTAAAGAAATTCAAAAAGGCATGATTGATGCGGTGGCAAAACCTTACGGCACAGCTTATTTGTTGAATGATTTGCCGGTTAAAGTGGCGGCGAAAACCGGCACGGCACAGATAGAGGGTAATAAAAAAATAAACGCTTTTTTCGTCGGCTATTTACCGGATGAATACTTGGTAGAAACGGGTGTGTCGTTAGATAAACAAATTGTTGTTTTAATAATGATTGAAAACGCTAAAGAAGGCAGTTTGAACGCCTTGCCTGTGGCAAAAGACGTATTTAATTGGTATTATAAGAATAGAATTAGCCAATAGGGTTTAGGATATAGCCAATAGGGTAATAAAATTTATTTACTCTATACCCTAGTCGCTAGTGGCTAATTTATTTTATGAGCAGTGAACTTCGCCAAGACATTGTTTCCGGAGATTGGATTGTTATTGCTCCGAAACGCAAAAAAGGGCACGTAAAGCTGAAAAATGAAAAAAATGCGCGCGTAAAGCAATCTATAGAAGATTGCCCTTTTGAGAATCCGCAAAAAAGCGGCAATAGAGAACCGATTCTGATGTATTCAGATAAAAAAGATTGGATAATTCAAATTATTCAGAATAAATATCCGGCTTTTACCCATGAGAAAAAATGTTCTCAAATTTATAGATATGGCCCTTATCCGGTAATGAAAGCTATTGGCCGCCATAATTTGGTTATCACGCGCAGCCATAACAGGAATTTTCCCCATTTAAAAAAGCATGAAGCAGAAGCTCTTTTTTTTGCCTTTATTGATTACTATAAATCTTTGGTTGGTGATACATGCTTGTCTTATGTGTCTATTTATCATAATTGGGGAGTAAAGGCCGGCGCCAGCGTTTATCATCCGCACTATCAGATAATCGCTTTGCCGATTATTCCGCCGGATATTGGCCATTCCCTTGATGGCTCTCTGAATTATTTTCATAAACATAAAGAATGCGTGCATTGCCGGATGATTAAGTGGGAAAAAAAAGATAAAAAAAGAATTATTTATGAAAATGAAGACGCGATTGTTTTTACGCCGTTTGTTTCGCGCGAGCCGTTTGAATTAAGAGTTTTCCCTAAGAAACATTTCCCTTATTTTGAAGATACGCCAGCCAAGGATTTAAAAAGAGTAGTTGAAGCTTTGCAAATCGCTTTGATGAGAATTGAAAAAAAACTTAATAATCCTGATTATAATTTTTTTATTCATACCGCTCCGTTGAAAAATAAAGCGGCACATAAGCATTATCATTGGCATATTGAAATTGTGCCGAAAATCAGCATTTCCGCCGGTTTTGAATTAAGTACGGGGATTGAAATAACCGTAGTTGACCCGGACGAAGCGGCGAAAATATTAAGATAATGATTTCTTCAATTTTAGAGATAATTTCTAATTATGCACTATTAGTGATTGAAACCGGAGGTTATTTCGGAGTTTTTATTTTAATGGCTTTGGAATCGGCAAATATTCCGATTCCTTCGGAAGTAATTATGCCGTTTTCGGGATTTTTGGCCGCTAGCGGAGTTTTCAACTTTTGGCTGGTAATTTTTATTGGGGCTTTTGGAAATTTGGTTGGTTCGCTATTTTCTTATTGGCTGGGATATTTAATCAGGCATAATATTTTACATTGGGATAATCACAGAGTCGGCGCGGAGGTGGAACGGGCGCAAAAGTGGCTTAATAAATGGGGTGATTGGGCAATATTTATTTCCCGTATTTTACCAGTTGTAAGAACTTTTATTTCCTTTCCTTTGGGAATTTTGAAGACAAAGTCGCTTTGGCGATTTTCTGTTTTAACTTTCAGCGGTTCATTTTTATGGTCATTATTTTTAACTTATCTTGGCTTTATTACCGGCAAAAATTGGCAAATTTTGCATGTTTATTTCAGAAAATTCGATTATTTGATTTTGGCGGCGATTATCGGCGGATTGCTTTGGCTGTTTTGGCGGTATTTTTATAATCAGCGCGTTAATAATTCTAATTTTTATGATTGATAATCCGGTAAAAAAAGTAAAATAAAACCAATGAATAATTCAAAAACCTCCTTTATTATTATAATCCTATTATTTGGAATTTTTGGATTGGCAAACAGTTCTGAAGCGGCAAATTGGTATGTCAGGAAAGGATCAAATGGTAATGGTTCAAGTTGGACAAACGCTTGGGATGATATAAACAATATTAACGGCTTATTGGCAGGAGACACTGTTTATATTGCTGCGGGAACTTATACTGGAACTTATACCTTTACGGCATCGGGGTTAAGTGGAATGCCTATAACAATAAAAAGAGCTATGATTGCAGAGCATGGATCGGCTACAGGGTGGAGTGATGGTTATGATGGAATCGTAACTATAGATGGGGCAGGCGGAGAAACTATATTTAATGTTAATAACAAGAATAATCTTGTATTTGATGGTACTGATAAAACAAAATTTATTCTTGATGGTAATTCTGCTGCACTTTACGGCATATTTGGCAATGGGTTAAGTACACACAGCATAAAGATATCAAATATTACTGCTCATCATTTTAAAAATACCGGCATAAATTTTGGTGTCGGAAGCGGATTTGGTAACAATGTCGAAATAGCTTACTCCGAATTCTATAAGAACGGAGATGGTGTAAGTCATGAATGGCATGGAGGTATTATTCTTGCGTATACTTCAACATTACAACAGGGAAGAAATAAAATTCATCATAACTATCTCCATGATGCCTGCATTACTGCTAACCTTGCAGCGTGCGATTTAATGACATGCTCCTACCCCCATATATTAGACACAAAGGTCGACGTGTCATAATATAAGGATT
>ERZ1292623.406-Hain-H51-01um-R1-406-length-46890-cov-5_pt1 | contig 46890 bp, 49 predicted proteins | sample MGYA00564398_ERZ1292623 | MGnify/ENA primary metagenome ERZ1292623 (study PRJEB36523, sample SAMEA6512633) | groundwater metagenome | collected 2019-01-07 | study: AquaDiva: Metagenomics assemblies of 32 groundwater samples
TCTGAAAATGCTCGAGTACGTCTGTCCTCCTGATCTAGGCTCGGGATGCGCAGAAGAAGAGCGTATCGGCCCTTACGGTATTGGGGCTTCTCTTCTTTCTCTGGTGGTGGTATTAGGATTAGGCGGTTCTTTCGGATTATTTTTTTCGTTGCGTTCTAAAAATGTGATCAAGATCAGAGAGAAAACCAAAGAACTGGAAGAAGAATTCTCTTCCGCGATGTTCCAGTTGGGTAATCGTTTAGGCGATGGTCTGCCTGCCGAGATTGCCTTTGCACGAGTAGCAGAAACGATGCGTGGTACTGTTTCTGGCGACTTTTTTGCTCTGGCAGAAAAAAATATCACTAGTTTAGGCATGGGCTTAGAACAATCGTTATTTGATCCGAGAGTAGGAGCGGTAGTAAAATTTCCATCTAACGTTATCGAAGCATCCATGAAAGTGTTAATTGAAAGTATCCGGAAAGGCCCCAGGATTGCCGCACAGGCCTTATTATCCATGTCTCGTTACATTAAAGAGATACATAGGGTAGAAGAACGATTGCAAGACTTGATGGCTGATGTCATCTCCTCCATGAAAGCGCAGACCAAATTTCTTACCCCCGCTATTGCAGGAATAGTCATCGGAATAACTTCTATGATCTCCACTATTTTGACAAAATTAAGCGCGCAATTAGGAGCATTTACTACTGCACAAGGCGCGGCCGGTGGAACTGCTGGCGGCTTTGGAGATTTGTTAACTATTTTTGGTATCGGCATTCCTACCTTTCATTTCCAGATTATTGTAGGCATTTATGTGGTACAGATAGGGTACATCCTCACTGTTCTAAGCAACGGCATTGAAAATGGCGCAGATAAATTAGGAGAACGCTATTCTTTGGGCAAGAATTTGATCAACAGCACGAGTTTGTATTGTTTCATTGCCGCTTTAGTGATGTTGTTGTTTAACTTCTTTGCTGGCACTATATTACAGAGGACGTTTACGTAGCGATTAAGAATGGGAGCGGTGGGATTTGAACCCACGATGCCTAGGTCTTCAGCCTAGTGCTTTCCCAGGTTAAGCTACGCTCCCATAAAATGCTTTATTTAAGGCTCATTTATAATATTTTTGGTAAAGAACTTCTTCTCCATTACTCTTCCACTATAAAGTTAAATTTATATATTCCAAAATTTTCCTAGTTACAGATGGTTCAAAGAAAAAGAGGCAGAAATCAGGCACGGCATTCATCCCGTTCTTTACAGCAGCCTAATGTCTGGGTTCTTTTAAGCGTGGCCTTGCTAGTGATAAGCCTTACGGTTATAACTTCAATAGGCCCTTCTTCTGTTACTGGAAATACCATCCAGAATATTGGCCGGATGAACAAAGGAGATCCTCTCCATCTAAGCGTTCGGGATGTTTTCGGTTTGGAAACCATCTTCACTAATGCTGGTGAAACTATTTTAAATGGAAAAATCACTGTCGAAGAAGATGATACTATCCCTTTCGATCGTCTTTATGTCACCAAATTCAAGGTAAGTTCTGAAAATAAGTTTGGTCCTCTCCAGTTTACGTTTAGAGTCAAAGAACAAGATTTGCTGGATAAGGGTATTTCCCGTTACGACTTGCGATTATATCATGGAGTTAAAGAATATTCCTTACAGCTTCTGAGAGTAAATAGTGGAATTCTCTATTATATTGTTACCGTTCCATCTATGGGTAACTTTGTATTAGGAAGAGTTGCAGTAGTAGTCGAAAAACCAGCAGCTGTTAAGGAAGAAACGGTTAAAGAACCAACTGTTGAAGAGCAACCAACCGCAGCACCGGTAGAAGAGATGCCTGAAGAAGTGTCAGAAGAGCCTTTAGTTGGAAAAGCGGCAGAAGTTCCAGCGCCAGAAAAAACAGGCTTATGGGCAAGAATTGTTTCATTCTTTAGAAATTTATTTTCATAAATGGTTTATTTAGTATAATCTCCTTCAACCGCATTGATGTGCTGAAATAGTATTTTCATTTGTTTCTGATACCCCGCCGCTTGCGGTGGCTGGGCTGCTTTCTATCAACTCGCCGTTATCGAAGGGGTATCAGATACATTAAAAATATCCCGCCCCTTTGGGCGGTTGGGATTTTTATTTCTGCCGTAGGGATTTTAACTGAATGCGTCAGTAGTCCGATGTTAAAGGCGCTTTTCTGGTTATCAAAAATAAGAAAAAATGAGGATCAGTATCCTCGACAATTAGTGCAATAGTACCTGTTAGCGTTTTCGACCACAATCCGTTCGTTGCAACCTTTACAGCAGCGCTGGATTTTAAACTTTTTAACCTCTTGAAAAATGTGTTGTTTCAGTTTAATCACCTTCTTTTTTTTGCGGAGGCGACAAAGAATATCCTTATCACCTTCTTACTAGAAACATCTATTATTTAAAAGAGAATGAAATGAAGTATATAAATGTTTGGATTTGTGTCGACGAGAAAAAGAGGAAAATGATTTTTTATATTAATTTTGGCAGGAAAAAATAAGCAAATAATCCAATCATCAACATTACTGCCCATACTCCTTTGTTCCAATCAAAAATTTTTCTTCCGTCCAGCGGTCCGAAGGGAATTAAGTTAAACATTCCCAGCCAAATGTTGATGGAAAATCCGGTTGCAAATACATTACTCCACTGTGGAAATAAAACTAATAATCCTAAAAATATCATCGCCAAAACATAATTCATTGCCGGCCCAGCAGCGCTGATATGCCCATTTTCTTTTCTCGTCACCATTCCTGAAATCATTACCGCGCCAGGAGCAGCAAAAATAAATCCAATAAATACTGCTAATCCTACTGCTAAATATAACAGCTGATCCCAAGCTCTGAATTCCGCTGCGCATCCATAATGCTGGGCCACAAATTTATGCGCCAACTCATGCAGCAAAAAACCTAATCCTGCGGTAAACATGGAAATGAAGAAGGTGATCGCAAAATTCAGGGAAAATGCTTTTTCAAGGCTTCCATTAAGTATGCTTGCTCCAGAGTAAATAAATGCAAACGCCAGCGACAGGGCTAGCCAAGCTTTGGTTATGTCAATGATTTCGGTGCGGGAGGTTTTAATTTTCCCTATTTTCATGGTCTGGTACATTATTCTCCGGTTCTTGGTCTTTCAGAAATTCTTTCGAATGTTGCGCTTCTTCTTCAACTTTGACTAATAAAGAAAGATCGGCGAAGTTTTCCTGCGCGCACTCCTGACAGTAGTAATCTGAAGTATCTTTAATCTTATACCTTGCCTCAGCGTCGCAAACGGTACATTTTTTACCCATATAAGCTTAAATCAGTGATGGTTTAAAAAGGTTTTTCATATCGTAGGTAAAATAAACACTTTCAAGCCTTTTCTATATAAAATATATTGGCCACTTCAATCTCTTTAATGTTTGGGTCTCTCTTTGAAGGTACTCGGAAAGAACTCCACCTCTCTTCTGGACAGAAATAAATTTTCTTTCTCCAGATTCCGCCAGTAGCTACAACATAACCATATTTTGGACTTCTACCTACTTGGATTAGATAAACTTTCATGAATTTGTCTAAGTTTCTAATTATTTCGTCTCTTCTTTCTTCAGTAAAATTTCTTAATTTATTTTCTAGAATTTCATCTTCTTTAAGGTCTGTATTTAGGATTTGATTTATTACTGCAATGGACATGTCAACTTTCTTTTTCATATCATTGGCTCTGCTCCTTGCAATATCTTGTTCAGTAGTGTAATAAAAAAGCATTGGCTCTTTTTTCTGAGAAGATTTTTCTAATAATTCTTTAACAAGCTTACTATGATCAGATAATTCCCTTATCATTCCTTTCAAAATTATCTTTGCTTTATCGGACAATTCGTATTCACGATTAATATATTTCTCAGGAATAGCGTGAAAATGAGCTATATCTTTAGAGATTACTTTATCTACTTTCTCCTTCACCACAAACATAGACAACAATTTTTTCGCACTTTCCTTTATGGAAGAGGTAAATTGTTTATTTTTTTCAGGTATAACCGGATCTTCTTCAATCCAAAAAGAATAAAGCAGACGCAATCTCTTTACTATTCTCCCATCAACATCCCCTAAAAGATTAATTTCTTTAAATGGGTCTAGTTTTGTCATAACCTCATCTCTTCAACAAATACTCTTTAATCTCTTCCACTTCATGTTCAGTCACTGCTGCACCGTTGTATTTTGCTGCCCAAAGAACTGCTTCCACTAAAGTTTCACGGCCATTTTTTTGTGGAGGAAGATACGAATCCAGAAGACCCATCTTGTATGCAACCCCTACCAGTTCGATGGAACGGACGATTTTTATGTTTCCCAATTCCTTGCTGAATTGTTTCATTTTTTCCGCATCAACTGAGACTGTCTTATTGAAGCGGCGCTCCAGCAAAGCCTTCATCTCTTTATTATTTTCAATGAATAATCTCATGGTTCTTTCGTCCATGACCATAGCTTCCGCCCCTGCCTTTAAGGCGCAGACTACTGATTCAATTTCCCCAGATTGCACCACTTCCATATTTTGATTTCCGATCTTAAATGAACTGTTGGCGATAGCGTGCAGACGCATCACTTCTTTTTGCGGAACATCTTCATACACTTCCAATACCCCGTCTTTAATCAGCTTTAATGCCTGCAATGCTTCAAATTCAAACCGCTTGATGTCCATCGGCCTGGTGATCAATTCCCGCTTTACTGAAGGGGTGATATAGAACTTTCCTCCGTATTTTTTCTTTAGTTCAGGAAGAATCCAGATCAGCCTGGACATGACTAAAGTGATGATTGGTCCGGTATCAAAAAAGAGAGATTTCATTTAATCTTACCTCTTTTTTGGACTTTCCTTCGGCAAGTATCAAAGAATAATGCTTTAGCCATTTAAGAAACCCCAAATATCTTTAACGCAGTGGAAACTCTTTTTGCTGCTGGGATACTTTCTTCATGCTGATCGAGCGCAGTGGTTTTACCAGCATACGCTTGCAGATCCCAGTTCGATAAGCCCATCAATCCAGCTGCCTGCCCGATAGAAAGTCCTTTCTCAAACAAGGCTGCGCTTTTCTTGATCTTTGCTGCATCCATCACATCCTGAAGATGCACTTTGACTTTAGCGTTGCATTTTTTAACCAATTGGAACAGATTCTTGATGCTGCCATTGTATTTTCCTAACTGATTTTTCTCTAAGCTGCCTTTGGCATTCTGAAGCTCTTTGATGATGATTTGGTAATCTTTTTCAGGAATGGAATTCACAATCTTGTATAAAGAATAAATCAACACGGTAACGGAAATCAAGTCAAGATTCTTATGTACTGCTACATCCTCGATGCCGTGGTCGCTTAACACGCGCAGCTGATCAACATCATTTTTATCCTTGCGTTGGAGGATGCTGATAGCTTGGCTTAAATCATAGAAGATCTCTTTCTTAATCGCCTCTTCCATGACCGAAAAGAAAGAATAATCTTTTATTAATGTTTTGTATTTGATGTTTTGAGTATAGAAATCTTTATTAAAGAAAAACCACTTCATATCTCCTAAAAGATGGTTGATATTGATAGGAAGCTATTAAAAAATAAACCTTGGACCGGAAAACTTCTTTGGACGCACTATCGTTTTTTTCTTCTTTTGGTAGTTGTAGTTCTCCTTGGATTTGTGGCTCTATTGTCTTTAGACAAAGGCGCGCCTCTTGCCGGCGCGGTGGTTGCAGGGAGCTGTGTTTCGCCTCCTGTCGGGATTATTAGCTGGTGGCCGGGAGACGGGAATGCTAACGATATACAGGATGGCAATCGGGGGGTTTTAATAAATGGCGCAACCTTTGCAACCGGCAAAGTTGGCCAAGCTTTTAGTTTGGATGGGATCGATGATTTCGTTGAGGTAGCTGATAGCCAGAGTTTAAGCGGGCTGCAGGTTTTCACCATAGATCTGTGGGTGAAGCTTCAAAATGCAGCAAATTCGCAGTTACTTATAGGAAAGGGCGATGCAAGAATACCTGATAGGGAATGGGAATTGTACACCCATCCCGATCTTCCGGGCAAGCTTCGTTTCGACATATTTGCAAAAGATCCTACGACGAGACAACTGGTATTTGCAGGAACATATTCTTCTGAGAAATCGCTTCAAAGCAATCAATTTCATCATGTAGTTGTCATTTACGATAGGGGAAATATGAAAATGTATATTGATGGGATGGAAGATCTTCCTCTTGATAATAGACTCTTTTCTCCTTTTTCACTTTCTTCTCCACCAGTAATCCCTGATTCAGTTGCGCCATTGCAGATGGGTTTTAGACACCTTTTCCCAGGCAGCCATTTGCAAGGACTGGTCGATGAAGTTACGCTCTACAACCGTGCTCTTTCAGCAGCCGAGGTGCAAGCAATATTCAATGCAGGAAGCGCCGGGAAATGCACAGCAGATAGAGACCTTGACGGGGACACCATTATAAACACTCAAGATAATTGTCCAACTGTACGAAACGCAGATCAACAAGATCTCGATAATGATCGCATCGGAGATGCATGCGATTCTTCCACTACAATTAATAATACAGGTAATACGGTTCTGAGAGTATTATACCAGCCTTTTGGTGATAGTGGCGTAAAGTTTGGTGTTTTTCTGGCTTCCTCTTCAACGGTAGTGTCCGATCCCAATTATGCAACATTTACCGAGTCAACCTTTTCGGTTCCGAAGGGATTGGCAAGCGTCCATTCTTCCCCTTCTGAAGATGGCGGATTCGATTTAAAATCGGTGGTGGTAGCACTTACTCCTTCGGCTGTGCTTGCTGGTGCTGTCACTCCTATGGTAGTGGGATATCTCGAAGATAATGAAACCATGAGGAGAAAGATCATGATTAAAAACCTAGGTACTGATGTCGTACCTGCGTTTACCTTCCCAACGCTGGATACGATCACCGGTATGCCCAGAGCGCAACAAAATTCTATAGCAGCATTTCTTCCGCCTAGGGGAACTACTACAGTTACTCCGCCTGCATCTCCAGGCGCTTCTTCCACATTTGCTGTTCCGCCCATATCTGCGCCCGTGTCAGTCATCACCTCTCCGGCTACAACCTCGCAAGGCGTGCCTGCACCCGGTCCTTCTTCTGTCGTAGGCTTTATTCCACCGAATGGAGCTGCAACCGTCACACCACCTTCGGCACCAGGCGCTTCTTCCACATTTGCTGTTCCACCCATATCTGCGCCCGTGCCAGTTGCCACATCTCCTACTTCAAGTCCCGGGGGTCCAGGTCAACCACCGCAGGGAACGCCAACAACTACGCCCACGTCTGTAGCCGCAGTCCTTCCTCCAAGCAGTACTGTTAATGTTTTACCACCTTCGACACCAGGCGCTTCTACCACCTTTTCAGTTCCGCCAATATCCTCACCAGTGCCTCTTTTTACTTCGCCAGGACCGAGTACAACTCAACCAGGGCAGCCAGCTCCAACCACTCAGTCCGTGGCAGCAGTTCTTCCTCCTGATGGCACTGTTACTGTTACCGCTCCCCCAACTCCAGTTTCTCCAGCTACCTTTACAGTTCCTCCACCAGTATCTGGTCAGACTTCTCCTCCTCCCGTGCCTGCTTTCACTTTCCCAACTCCAGATTTACGTGCTACAACCGCATCTACTGTAGTTAGAATTACTTCCAGCAGTGTGTCAGTTACTGCAGATCCTCCCACAATATCAACAACAGTAACCAATTCCGGTCCGACGGAAGTTAGAACCGTTACCTACGTTAGAGAAGTTATACCGCTTGAGACTACATCCAGCTCTGTAGTTACTGTTTTACCGCCGCCAAATTCAACAGCAATGGCAAAAATAACACCTATTGTAAACCAACTCGTAACACAAGTTGTAAATCTCGGTACCTTAGTTTTAACCATGTTCACTTCGCCCGATAACAACTTACAACTAACTCCTGTTTCTGCTACCTTAACTCTTGCTCCCAATGAAAGTCAGGCGGTTACGAGAGATTTAGATAATGATGGTGTGCTAAACGATCAGGATGCCTGTCCGCTAACCGCTGGCAGATTAGAATATCAAGGATGTCCAGTCGCGGATAAGAATGTGGTGCAATTGCATATTATTGACCAAGCCAAAAGAGGAGATTGTAGCGGTGCAGGAAGTTGCAAGCGGCCATTGTCTGGAGCTACCGTGAAAGTCTTTGATAGGAATAAACTGAATGGCTTAGCTATTACCTTGCTTAATGGCAGCGTGGTAACACTTACTAAAAATCCAGACGGCCAATCATATGATGATATTTATGAAAGCAATGCAGCATTTGCTGCGCAAGCCGGCAAATGTATGACTAATGCGAGTGGAACGTGTCTGGCTGGTGAACAAGCAGTTGGCGATTATCTGGTTGTGGTAAAAAGTATCGATGCAGAAACAAGAACAATTGTCTATACTGGCTTACCCAAGTCGCCCAGTGATTTTGTAGATACAAATAGCGATGCTCTTGGCGACTTGGCAACAAAGGGATTCCAAGTCATTAAAGTTATCAGGAAAGACGGCGTGGTTGAATTTAAGGGGGGTAAAAAAACCGTAGTAACTGGAAGCATTTTGGAAATAGTCTATCCTGACAGCACCGTCTGGGAAGGAACAAAACAGATTTATCCCTTTATCTTCACCAGCGACAGCAGTTGGACAACTAATGTTTGTCTCTCTGTGCCTTCTGGCTATAAGATTGTCTGGGTATATGACCAAAATGGAAATCTGCTTTCAACCAGTGAATGCCAGCAAACTTTTGTGGCGCAAGAAACAAAAGTTGTTGCCTTTGAAGTTCTGGAAGTTTCCAGTCCTCCGCCATTTATGAAAGCGAAATTGAAAGTTACGTCGCCAAAAGGTAAAATACATCATCTTGATGTGGATATTCCTGGCTTGCGAAAAGAAGATCTGAAAGCGATGGGAATGCCGTTGCCTAAAGTTGAGAAAAATTGATGTTCTTTGTTTTTATGTTGCTTAGAATGGTTTTGCTGGTGTTCGGTTAAGTTTTTAAAATAGTGATGGTTTTTGCTGATTTACGGGCCTGTAGCGTAATCCGGTACTTTGTAAAAGCGGAAAAGCGCATACCCATGGCATGGGTGGAGTCCGGGTTCAAAATGCCTGCTACACTAGGCGAACGTATTCAAGTGGGGCATTCACTTCGTTCAGCCCCACGACATAGCTGTATAATGTAGCAGCGTGAAAGTCCCGGCAGGTCCATATTTTACTACTCTTGCAGAATTTTCACTAAACCGGTCCTATCTTTAGGTATGACATACTCAAATCTAATATTTTGGTTTCCAACTTTTGGATTAACCATGCTATAAAAAGAAAGAACGTCTTTCTCATAGAATTGCAATACTTCAATCATGGTTCCATCTTCTTCAGAGTCTCCTTCAACACCATATCTTTGTATTAAGGGATGTTTTTTGAGGTAATCTTCTACTACTTTTTCTTTATGGTCTGATTCTGGAAAGAATCCATTAAACTTAAGAGCAGAGGCATAAGCGCTGACTACTTCTGCAATATTCCTGGTTACATAAAATCGTTGGGCCTTCGAAACTAACCCGCAGAATTCTTCAACGCCGGGATAAAGGGATTGTCTGGAGTATTCTGGCGTGAATAATTTTTGCACTTCTGCAAGGGTTTTTTCATTTCGTAGGAAGACATTAACATAATCTTTCCATGCTGCTGATTCAGCAGCTTTTCCTCTCCATGCTAGTTGTAATGCCGTACTCGCACACCATTGCAGATATTTTGGAGAGAAATGGCTGGTTCCTATAGCTTTTTTGACAATCTGCTTTGCCGGGGAAGGAGCATGATTATCGTCTAAATCAAAAAACCAGGTTTGGACGCTTCTAACCAGTTGTCGTAGTTTTAGAATGTCATCTTCATCAACTTTGGTTATAATTTCTCTTTTTACTATCGCAAACAGCTGTTCTTCTTCAGTTGCTTTTCTCATTTTCGTACACCTAATCTTTTCGCAAGTTTGGGAAACAGTCTAGGTAAAGTCATATAAGAACTAAAACCCCAAATGCTTGAGTAGCCGGACTCAATCTTTAGTTTGCCTTTATGAGCCTTAGAAAACGCTGTTTTAAGCGATTGTAAAAATGTTTCCTCCGAGCTTGCATCAAGTAGTTCTTTTGGAATTCCTGTTCGCGACAACCCTATTTCTTTGACTCTGAAATGAGTGTCCGAATTAGCAATTCCTGCCAGATTATGCTTGCGAGCCATTCTTCTGGCTAGAACGTTGGAAGGATACATCCACAAGGTATTTTGGTGATTGCCTGTCTCAATAACTGGATTATATATATCAAACCATTCCTCTTTAGTTTTCATTTCTTCATCTGTTGGATAGCGGAAGGCAATAACTGGAGCAGCAATGCTGAAAGGATGATCTAAAAACCAGAATGCTCCCATATCTTCACACGCTTTGACGGCATCATCTAAAGTCAATTTTCCTCTATAAAATTCCCTATCATTGCCAACCATTACCACCCCCTGATTTTCTTTGACGTAAACTTCAGTAGCTCGAATAATATACAAGGAATCATTCTCAGAATTGACTTTTACAATTCTGCTTCCCAATTTTCGGTGTTCCACTTTTTCTTCCTCTAGTTTTTCCAGTGCTTTTTCATAGCTTAAATGGTCTTTATTTGATTCAATGGTCCTGGTAACTAAAGTTATAACATCTACTCTCTTCGAAGCCTCGTCAACCGCGTTTCTTATTCTTTCATTATCCCGAATATGGACATGCAAATCGGTGTAAATGTAGGCGGGATCTTTAGGTTCTCTGACGGCTCCAACAACTAAATCATGAGCAAATGATGGAAATTCCCTGGCAGTCTCCCAGTTTGCTGAATACTGAAATCCTTTAGTTACTAGGGTGTAAAGATCACTTGTTAATGGCATAAGCTTTCAAAAAGGAAGCCTCTTTAAAAATATTTACTATGCGATGACAACAATTCTTTATTAACAAAAGTATCAACCTTCATTCATGGCCCTTGCCGTCACCCACATCATTCTGACAATTGCCTTCCTAGACATTTTCCGTCATTACGTGTTCGGCTTGAAAAAATTTCCCCGGTATTTATTGGTGGTAGGAGGAATTGCCGGGCTAGCTCCAGACTTAGATATCCCTATCGGTTGGATACTTACTTTACTAAATGGAAGTCCGGTAAATTTTCATGGTCTTTTTACGCACAGTATCTTCTTTGCATTGTTATTTGCAATTATCGGTGCAGTATTACACTACCGCAAAAATCTGAAATGGGCAAAAATATTTTATGTGATAACAGTCGGGTGGACGCTCCACATCTCCCTCGATTGCTTCTACGGAATGGATTCAACTAAATTATTCTTATGGCCGTATCAAATCCTGCCCAGTTTTTGCCCTAATTGGGATCTGCATCAGTACGGCCACAGCATCGATGCGATCATCTTAGTTCTTTGGCTGCTGCATGAAGAAATCAGCAATAAAATAAAGTGTTATTTTTAGTTTAGCGTTGCCTAAAGGTTAGAATATATACTATAACACACATATAGCAAAGAATAATATAATTGCTTTCACTTTTTCGATTACAAACAAAGAGGTGTCTATCATGAAACGTACATTAGAGGTTTTAGTAGCTACTCTCGCTCTGTCTACCGTTGGTTGTGTAACCAATTCTTCAAATCTTTCCTCCTTTGCGCCTTTGGTAAATAATCAAATCGCAGATGGAAAATTAGATTCTGTTGATGATAATGTCAATCCCGAAGAGGTTCAAAAGCTTCCACAATTCAGCTACATGGTCATCAGCGAATCAAAATATAAAACTTCTAGCGGTGAAGAGCTTACCCTGCACAGTTTAGGTACAGCCAATATTTACAAAGACCTTGGCAACAAAACTTATCTCTCAACTGCCAATCACGTAGTGCAAAATGAAGAAGTTTTATTTAGTTTATTTAAAGGCAGGCTGGAGAAAGTTTCCGAACAGTTTTACCTTTTGGAAGATGATGAGGTAGATAGGTTGCATAACCTACTACGAAGATTCTCCGCCGCAAATATGCATCAACGGTTATATGTTGAAGATTCTTCAGGAAATAGAAAAGAACCCTCTAATTATATAATCCATACTTCTGATGAACTGAAAAGTCTTCTTAAGACCATTAAGCCAAAGAAAATTAAAACTGTTGCTCAAAATGAAGAAAAGGATTTAGCGGTTATTAGTGTACCTAAGTTACAGCATCCTCCTCTACCCTATTCTATTGGCAATGCCGATGATTTGCAAAGACAAAATCTTCTCTTTGTAATAGGGTTTCCAGGCGGATTATTTGAAAATGTTACGAGGGGATACGTTACTGTAGTGAACGATTCAAGACTGGTAAGAGCAGATCCGGAAACCAATTTTATCTTTGATGCATCCATCAGTCCTGGTAATTCTGGAGGCGGAATATTTGCCGTAAGAGATGGAAAATTAGAATTAGTTGGCATTACTTCAGCGATGTATTTGGGAGGAAATGATCTCTATATCGGCGTGAAAATCAATGGCATTTCCGACGTGTTTAAAGGAAACAGCATCCGCTGCACTAACGGATGGAAATGCAATCTCTCTCAGGCGTATGAGTTGAAGTTGTGAGAATTTAGAGATATTGAAAAATCTCCTCTAGAGATTGCAAGGATGGTTTCTGCTTACTACTTCTATCAATGAGCATTGCCTGCATTTCCAGAGCCTTAGGTGGATCGACATCACAATGCTTTTTATCTCCTATCATCAAGGTATGAGGAGCTTCACATTCTAAGTTTGATAACATTCTTTGGTAGACTCGTAAGTCAGGCTTGTATAATCCAACCTCGCAGGAAAACAACACTAAATCAAAATATTCTTCAAGTTCCAAATTAAAAAATGATTTTTTGTAAGGTGTTGCTAGATTTGAAATCAAACCTATTTTTAATTCTCTTTTTTGTAATTCTTCAAGAACTTTTCTTGTTTCCGGGAATAATACGGCAGAAGCCACGTCAGCAGTTACTTCTTCTTCATAAGCTTGAAGATTTAAGGCAGTTGCATCTGGTTTAATTCTTTTGACTAATCCTGAAAGATCATTGAAATCCTCAGACATAGCAATTCTTCTAGCTCGTTTCATTTCTTCTGGTGAAAGGCCAAGTTCAAAAAATAATCTTAAGTAGGGATTAGTATCTTGGTTGTAGATCAATGTTCCATACAAGTCAAATATTACTGCTTTTATTTTATTACTCATAGTATAATCATTATCTTTCTCATTAAAAACTTTCCGCAACAAAGCAACTTTTATATACCATTTTTCTTTTTCCCCCTTTGATGTTCGGCTTTACAGAGAAAGAGGTAAAAGTATTCAAGCAACTTAATACTCCTAAAAAGATTCAGGATTTCCTCAATAAGATTCCTGCAAATTATGAACATGATCGAGAAACAGTTCTTTCTCCACGGATGGTTCTCAGGGAAAACAGAGCGCACTGCATGGAAGGAGCCATGTTTGCTGCTGCGGCACTACGCTTTCATGGGCATAAGCCGTTAGTACTTGATTTAACTTCTGTGAAAGATGACGACGATCATGTCATTACTGTATTCAGGCACCAAGGCCATTGGGGTGCAATTTCTAAAACCAATCATGCCGTTCTCAGGTATCGAGAGCCAATTTATAAAACTATTAGGGAGTTAGTGATGTCATATTTTCATGAATATTTCACTAATCATGATGGCAAGAAAACATTACGTTCATACTCTATGCCGGTTGATTTATCTCGGTTTGATGAGAAGGGTTGGATGACTGCAGAAGAGGATGTGGAATATATTCCTGATTACTTATTTGAAGTTCCGCACAAGCCGATTTTATCACGAGCCCAGATTGCTTTTTTGCGCAAAGCGGATAAGATTGAGATTGAAGCTGGGAAGATTGTGGAGTGGAAGAAATGAATAAACTCAAGGTCTCCAAACTTCTCCGTTAAAGAGATGTTCGATTCCGCCAATTTCTCCTTCATACATCAAACATTCTACACCGCACCTTTTCAGTAAAGAAAGTGCATAATTAGTACTCTCTTGCCATCGTTCCGGTGTTTTCATAATTAATTCTTTATGACCAATCATTTTTTTTATTCCGGCATCAACAATTGCCGTAGCGCAAGGGGTGCAGGGAACCCAGGGCATGTACATGACTGCTCCGGCTGTAGCTGAACCTCTTCTTGCAGCGTTAATTATAGCTGCTGGTTCGGCATGAATAATATGCTTGTATTTCCAATCCCGATCTGTTTTTTGTTCTGGGGTTGGGGCTAATCCTAAAGGAAAATGGTTCGCTCCATAACTAAGGATAGTAGCCAAATCCGGCATTACGATAACTGCTGCAGTTTTGGTTACCGTATCTTCGCTATGTTCTTGCGCAAAATTGTAAGCTTCTCGTAATAAAAATTGATGTTCTTCTCCTGCGATTAATTCAATATTCGGATTCCAAGTCATGTTATCACCAAGAGAGATGGTGGTAATTGTGTTTATATTGTTTGTTATTCTCAAGAATGGGAGAAATAAAGTATGGGGCCGCGAAGATTTGAACTCCGGTCGCACCCATGTTGGCAAAAAGTCCCCAAGGGTGAATCCTTTCTTGCAAGCGTTATCTGCTTGTACCAAGCTAGACTACGACCCCAGTGGAATCATAAAGTTGATGGTTTATTATAAAACTTACTTAGAAAGCTTTTTATATGAACTGTATTTTTCAATATCCATGTTCCAACGCTTTTCACACAGTTTTCAATTGGTTAAAGAAAGTTTCGCCGTATTGAAGAAAGACAAAGAGATCATGCTCTTCCCCATTCTTTCAGGAATATTAAGCGTTCTGGCATTAATTTCCTTATTTATTCCCTTCACCATAATTTCTTTAGCAAATGATTTCTCGCCGTCACTTTTTTATACCTTGCTCTTCGTCTATTACGTCATTACTTCCTTCATCGTCATCTTCTTCAACACTGGCCTAATTACTTGCGCGCATATGCGCTTAAATGGTAAAGATCCGACGTTTAATGACGGACTAAAACACGCCTGGAAGCATGTTGGCAATATTTTTATCTGGTCGTTGATTTCCGCTACGGTGGGATTAATCTTGCGCATGATTGTAGATAGGATAGAAAATAGTGAACGTCTTGGCCCGATCGGAAAAATAGTGGGAATGATTTTCATCGGCCTCTTAGGCATGGCCTGGAGTTTTTTGACTTTCTTTGTCATTCCAGTTATGGTTTTTGAAAATAGGAACGCCTTTGAATCCATTAAACATTCCGGCTCGCTCTTCAAAAAAACCTGGGGAGAAAATGTTATTGGACAATTTTCTATGGGTTTAATTTTTGGATTATTATTCCTAGTCGGTGCGGGAGCAATCTTAGTAGCCTTCCTTACTGGCTCATTTCCAGTAATTCTGATTGTGGGGGGATTAACCCTGCTTTACTTCACTCTTCTGGTAATTGTAAGCACTAGTCTGAATGGAATCTTCGTTGCCGCCATGTATAATTATGCTAAAACAGGAAAAGTACCTGCTGCGTACAGTCCAGAACTAGTAAAAGGAGCTTTTAGAGCCAAGAGAGGCGGAATTTAATTTCCTAGATGTTTTCTTAAGTCAAAACCTTGCTTTTGTAAATTTTCTATAGGGAGGAATACTGGTTTAGGCATCTTGTTCCATTCAAACCAGCCCCATTGTTCAATTTTATCTGGTTCCATAATTGTAACGGTTCCAGCATCATGCTCGGCAAGCATAAAGACAGTGATATAATGCTTCTTTTCCTTTTGGAACTTGTCATTAGTAATAGATACAAAACGTACGTTCTTAATGGCAATGCCTAACTCTTCCGTAGCTTCTCGTTTGGCGCATTCTTCTAGGTCTTCATGGAATTCCAAATGCCCTCCGGGAAAACCCCACGTGCCTTCGCCATGCGCATTCTTGCGTTTATGCATCAGAATCTTATTATCCTTTACCACCATAACTCCTACTTTTGGACGTTCCATGATGAGAAAAATTTCTTAAGAATATAAATTAATTGTGGTTTTACTGAATATAATTGATAACTAAAATATTACACCAACTCAACTGCAATCTTATTCTTTCCTTCAGGATGGATAATGACTTCATCTTCTTTCTTGATTTTCATAAATTTAGCTACGGACTCAGGTATCCTGACGATTAAAGAGTTGCCAGAGTAAGAGACTTTACTTTTCTTGCTTAATCCAAATAAGCCTTTCTTTTTCTCAAGTTCTTGAATTTTTGTGCTGGTTTCTTCATCAAACCATTGTTCGCCACAGGCATCACAAACTTGCGCCGGAAACACGCCTAACTCAATTCCATAAACGCTATAAGGTACTTTTTTATGATGTAAATTTCCTTCTTCGCAGATTGGGCATTTCATCGTATCATCACCGTTATGACAAAAACTTTATCTTTTGTTTTTTTGTATACTACTCTTATATGCATGAAGTCTGAAACAAGCTTGTTCTTTTCTTGTAAGTGTTTTGCTCCTTGCTGAATTGCTTTTCTAATCTCATTTATGCTTATCCCTCTTTCACGGGCTTGCTCCAACGCATGCTTGCCCATCACTATTTCCATTCAAATCACTCCTGTCACTTACATATAAGTGAGGATATATAAATCTTTCCTAATTATTTACAATTTCCCCTACAATACTTCTCAACATATAATCAACCACTTTAACTTTAATTCTCTTATTCAACGGCAGTCTTCCTTTTACTCCTATTACTAACGGATATGTTCCCATCTGCCGGCAGAAGGTCGTTTTCCCATCGTACATTTCCGTAAAAACATCAGTAATGATTGTTCCTTTGGGTAAAATTCTTTCTAACATGGGATAATCAATCTTCTGCCGGATTTCATTCCGCCATTTCCAGTAATACTGCTTGTTCTTTTTTAAATATTTAGTCCCACCGTGCTTTTCCAGATAGGTATTAGGCAATACCGCCACTTGACGAATGTTAATTCTGCGCAGCATCAATCCTTCGGCCATAACTTGCTGCAATGCTTCCATATTTTTCTTAGGTGTTTCCTTTGTTTCGCCTAAAAGGCCAAAAATAATATTTATCCCCGGCAGAAATTTAGGTAATCCATTTTCTCCACGTTCTGCGCCGTACTTGTTAATAATACGAATTGCTTTCAGGGCCATTGCTGGAGTAGTATTCAGCAAATTCTCTTTTACTACAACTGGATCAAAACTTTCCACGCCGAAGGCAGCAATATTCCCGGCTGTGCAATACTCCACAATTGCTTTGGTAATCTCTTCTCCTCCCGGCGCGACTACGGAATTTGGGTTGACATTGTCTATCTGCAATACTTCAATCTCCGGGCATTCTTTTCGTATCCTTTGCAGCAACTCGATTGGCCTGTCAGATGCATAGAAATCGGCCTGCTTTCCCAGACGGAAATATCGCGCTCCATGCTGGTAATATTCTTTTACTTCTGCAACAACCGATTCCATCTTTCTATTAACAAATCTGCTCTTAATCGGTTCGGTGCAGAAGCTGCATTTGCCAACTTTGCATCCCCTGCCGGTTTCAATTTCAACCATTACTCGGTAAGGGATGTGTTGAAGAATTTCCGCACCCGCCAAAGCAAATTTGTCAAGCTCATCGAATGATACACCATAATCCTTAACCTCAAAACCATGCTGCACTTTTTCATAGAATTTTCCGCCTTCTAATTGCGTTCCAAAGACTGCCGGACCAGTAAGGATTTTTTTGCAGGGAAGATCTTGAAGCAACGGAACAACTTCCCGTAATGTTCCTGGCAATGCGGTGAGATATTTTCCGGGAACGTGAACCCCAAGAACAATGACCAGAACATCAGTTTTTGGCAGAGCTTCAAAGGCCTTGTTTTTAGTTAAGTTATATGTCTGAATATTGGTTTTTTCTTTTTCAGAAGGTTCTTTTTTGACATTGTTGTATCTCTTCCATAAACGCAAATCGTCAATAGTTAGGTAGGCAACATCATGCCCTTCGGTCTTCAACTGCCCGTAAATATATCTTGGATACGTTCCTAAATATGGCGGTACACCTAATCCGGAAGCCTCGTCAGTGTAGCAGTCTAGGATGGTGTAGTTCATGAGATAATATTTTAGTCGATTTTTTATAAATATATGCTAGAATAGGGATAATTATTTATAGTGAAATAACAGCACTTGAAAACATGGTTAATTCACGATTATACGCTGGTCTTGTGGCAGTGATGCTCAGCTCCTGCTTCTCAAAACCAGATGCTTTGGAAGAAGGGCTTCATCCCGGAATTGCTGATGCTGTCAAATTGGCGCTTTGCGGCTCCTTAGATATTCAGCAAAAATTAGGATTTAAAACTAGTTTTGTCTCCGATGAAGTGGAGTTGTGTTACGGAATTGATTCAAATAATTCCAGCGCTTTTGAGAATCTTGGTCCCTGTAAGCCCATCGAAGGCAGCATTGGTTTTTCCCGTTACCTCAACGGCCCAGAGAAAGATGTAATGCAGATGGTCATAGTCATTAGTTCGAATGGCGATTATCTGCCGTTTTGGCGGGATTCTTCAGGAAATATTTCTAGTATGATGTTTACTCCCATTCCAGAAGATGCCAAAGAGCGGTTTGATTTTGGAGTTTCAGAATTGAACAAAGTAAAAAGAAAGGCCGATGTTTGTGAAGCTTTACTAAAATATACGCCGGAATAAGAATCCTGCGTTATTATGATAGATATTTTATAAAAGTTGCTTAAAATATAATAAATATTAACTCCAACCGAAAGTGTGTTCATATAAAGTGGAGTTACACTTTGTGCAACTGTATTTAACTCCTTGTCTTCCAGAAAGGACTCTTATGGTGTTATAAGATTCTATCTCAGGTGGTCCAATAACAATCCCTTTGCAACCATCCTTACACTCATAAGCTACATGCTCTTGTTTATTTAGTATTTTCTTATTTGCCGAATATACTTTGACGTCTTCCATAAAACTATCAGTATTTTCATAACAATCTCCGTTATATCTATCTTTTGGCAATTTTTCTTGTAAGTTGTCAAGAGAAGCAACAACTGTTCCGGTTAATTCATCTGCTCTGCGCCAATCAAATCTCAGCATATCGGCCATCGCTTTTTCAAGGGACATTCTAAATTTAGAACGCATTTTATTTTTAAGTATTTAGATAGTCTAGAATAGAAAATTATAATTATTCCTAGAATTATTTTTTCCGTCGTGCTTTCGGCAGCAGAGAATTTACTTTTTTGACTACTTCATCAATAGAATACGGTTGGGCAAGGCAATGGAAAGCCCGCTTTTCTATCCAATTTTCAATTTCATCTTTAATCTCTGCATCAGCAAGTATGATTATGGGTGTTTCTTTTTTTTCAAAATAAGGAGTGATGGTATGTTTAAAATGCTCTGCTCTAACCTCAGGCAGCCAGTTTTCTCCATAAGATTTTGTATCATAGACGACGAGGTCGTATTTTTGCGGCAATAACCGGGAATCTTTACATCGCGATATTTCAAACACAAATCCCAGGAAATCATTGAGGTATTCGACCTTATGCTTTTTTCTTAACCTAGCGACCAAATTATTTTCTTCTTCCCGTTCCGTTTCCGGCGCGCCGTAGAGGATTCGTGCCATTATGGTGAAGGCTTAACACCTAAGAGTTCATTAACTTTGTGAACTACCTGTTCAATTTGATAAGGCTGATCTATCTGTACCAATCCAGCTTTTTCTACCAGTGGATGTAGATTTTTGGCAATTTCAGGTTCAGCGAGTATAATGACTGGCACTCCCAGCTTGGAAAGATATGCAGGTTCACCTATCTCAAAACACTCTAGTTTCTTTTCTACTGTGGCTGAGGGATAAATAAGATCTGTATCGTACAACAACAGGTTATATCTCTCAGGTAATGCAACTAATGGTGTCTTAGCAATTTCCCAGAACATAGCTTGATGATCGTTCTTGACATATTTTACTTCATGTTCTTGGCGAAGCCGTGCTACTAAATCATCGTGAATGTCTTTTCGTTGCCCATGCGGTCCGCCTACCAGAATCTTGGCCATTTTTTTTCTTAAAATATACGGTAGATATAAACATTGTGCGTAACTCATTCAAAGGCAAGCCTTTGGGGTTTCTGAAATGCTTAAATTTTCAGAAACTTTAAAAAGAACTTTAAGTTTGAGCTCATAACGGCCCCGTAGCTTAGTTCGGTGGAGCGCACGACTGATAATCGTGAGGTCCGGTGTTCAAATGCAAGTGTCACGCCACTTGAGAGGCGGAGCGACTGCGCTCACTGCGTTCGCTTAGTCACTTAAAATAATCGTGACAATTGAGGAAAGTCACCGCGGGGCCACTTTTTCCTTTGAAAAATAGTAATCTGCCCAAGAACCTGGCTATATATCACTTCTCTCTAGAGAAAATATACCTCTTTCATAAGCTTTAAAAGGGTAATACTAGTTCATAATGAAATGGTTAAAATAGAAGAAAAATCGGCAGAAGAAAAAGCTAAAGAGGAAAAATGTAAAACTTTAGCGGATATCACCAGAGAAATGTTTAGAGAAAATCCATTATATAGTGTTAGAGATAGCACACCTTATTTCATTAATGTTATTACTCGCGGAGAAAGGTTAAGTGATATCAATGTAGTTATACACGTTAATGTTATGCGGAACAGGATAAGTGTAGATGAGCATGAATATTTTCAAGACGCTTTACGCTTAGCAGAAATGTACGAATCTAAAACGGGCCAAGAATTTACCTTGAAGAAAAAGTATTAGTTTTCTAGTAAGTTTAAATATTATTCTCAATACTATATTTCTCTGTCTCTAAATCTTTAAATATCGCTTTCATCAGCATTACTCAAGAGGGGTAGTATATATCAGGGGTGTATAATAATGAAAAAAGTAGTGAGTGTAATGGTTAGCATAGTACTTTTACTGTTTCTCATCGGTTGTGTCAACTATAAAACTCAACCAAGTTCTCAACAAAATTCAGAAGATTCACGATTAATAGACGAGATTGCCAAAATTGAACAAGAATTGCAGTTAGAAAATAAGCCTGCAGCAACAGAAAAGGACTTCCCAGACGTAGAGAAGACAGAAGTCGAAGAAGAAGTAGTTCTTCCCGAACTAACAGAGGGATCTACCCTGGAAGAATCTACAAATACTGAACCTACAAATACTGAAGATCTACAGGTCATTGAAGTTGATGAAAATGAGATGGTTAAACTCAATGTAAAAGTATCTGATCCAGACCAAGATTCGATTGAATATACTTTTACACCTCCCTTAAACAAGGTAGGGCAGTGGAAAACCAATTATGGGGATGCAGGAGAATATCTGGTGTCTCTTACCGCAACTGACGGCAAACTAACTACGGAAAAGCAACTTAAGATAGTGGTCAACAGAGTAAATGTGCCTCCAGTAGTTAGTGGTGTAGCTGATCTTCACGTTAAAGAAGGAGAAGTTGTAAGCTTCAATCCAGTGGTATCCGATCCTAATGGAGATGAAGTGACTGTTACTATCTCTGAACCTTTGCAGAGTGGTACTTTCAAGACAGATCACACCAGCGCAGGAGAATATCAGGTAAAAGTAGTCGCCAGCGATGGCGAATTACAGACCGAAAAGAGTGTAGTCTTGCTGGTTGATGATGTCAATGAGCTTCCAGTGCTGACTAATCTTCAGGATCTCGTAGTTAAAGAAGGAGAACTAGTCACAGTAAGACCTACAGTTTCCGATCTTGACCAAGATGAAGTGACCGTAACCATCAGCGAACCTGTTGGTGATAAAGGAGTATGGAAAACCAGTTATACCGACCATGGTGAATACTTTGTCACGGTTACGGCGAATGACGGCAAGGGCGTGGTCACTAAGAAAGTGAAGGTAGTTGTTGAAGATGTCAACATGCCCCCAGAAATAATTGAGGTAAAATTAGCCGTGAATTGATTTTTTGTTTTTTCAGCGATCTTTGAGGAAAAGATCAAAACAAAATGGATCTTAAAAAATTAATGTCTTTGCTTGTACTTTTTTCTTTTCTATTAATCATTCCTAGCGCTATCGGTGCGCTTAAAACATTTCATGTGCAAGAAAATGATCTGGTAACCATTTCTCCGGAAGTTTTAGACCCAGATAATGATCAAGTATCCTACTCTTACTCCCCTCCTTTGGATGAGCATGGCCGATGGCAGACTGGATATAACGACGCGGGGAGATATACTTTGAAAATCACTGCTTTTGATGGCGTACATGAAACAACCAAGGAAATCATGTTGGTTGTTGAAAATAAAAATCAACCGCCTTATCTAACCGAAAAGAAAATAACAGTAAAAGAATTGCAACACCTTGACTTAAAGCAATTTGCTGCTGATCCAGATCATGATCCTTTAGAATATGTTTTTACTGATCCTTTTGATAAAGCAGGGTTATGGGCACCTAACTATGATGACCAAGGAACTTTTGTCGCAAAGTTTAGTGTAAGGGATGGGGATTTTACTGTTCCCGTGCGTATGGAAGTAGAAGTTCTTAACACTAATCAGCCGCCAACTATAAAAAGCTCTTTTTCAGATAAAGAAGAAGTATCTGTAAAAGAGAATGAAGAACTTTCTTTTTATGTGGAAGCGGAAGATGGAGATGAAGATCAACTTTCCTATTCCTGGACTTTAAACGGACAGCCTTTATCGAAAGAAAAACAAGGAGAGCATTTCTTTGATTTTGATAATGCTGGAAGATATAAATTAGCTTTAACCGTAAATGATGGGAATCATCAAGTTGAACAAAAATGGGTTATTCAAGTAGAAAACGTAAATCGTAAACCAAAAGTAGAAGTATCCCCGCTTTCCGTAAAAGAAGGAGAAGTAGTTACCCTCCTGCTTCCAGAAAAGGATGCTGACGAAGAGGCATTAACCTACACCTTTGATGAAAAGTTTGATGCAGCAGGAAACTGGCAGACCACCTACGATGACGCTGGAACACACTTTATCTCTTATCAAGTTTCTGATGGAAAAGAAGAAGTAAAAGGAAAAGTTGAAGTTACGGTGGTTAATGTTGATCGCGCTCCAGAATTGCGTATTCCTGAAAAAGTAGAAGTAAAAGAAGGAAAAAAATTGTCTTTTGTGGTTGAAGCAGTTGATCCAGATGGGGATGACGTAGAGATCTCTTTTGTCAATGCGCCGGAAGGAGCGTTGTTTGATTCAGAAACAAACTCATTTAGCTGGTCTCCATGGTATGATTATATCAAAAGAAGAGGGGGCATGTTCAGCAATATCCTTAACGCGCTTCGGCTTGAACAAAAATTATTGCGAGAGAAAAAAGAAGTGTTAGAAGTAAAGGCGTGCAGTCAGGGACTTTGCTCCTCTGGAGTTATTCCCTTGGTAGTCTACAATTGCAACCAAGCTCCAGTTTTAGAGATACCATCTAATCTAACCGTAACTGAAGCAGAAGTATTGCAGCTACAGCCCAGCGCATACGATGCAGATGGTGATATAGTGCGATACTACTTTACTGAACCGGTACACAAAAGAAAAGGCGTATGGGAAACTGCCTATGAAGATGCCGGAGAATATACTATTTATGTGACTGCGACTGACGGTGTTACCCCGCAGACTGTACCGGTTACAGTGAGAGTGTTGCAGAAGAACCGCCAACCAACTCTTGAGGTATCAAAGGACGAATATGTTTTACGAGAAGGAGAAGAGTTTGTTCTTCCTGTTGATGCATTTGATGTAGATAATGATTCATTATCTCTCTCCGTCGAAAACTTACCTGAAGGAGCTTCTTTCAAGAACAATACCTTGGTTTGGGCGCCAAATTACGATTTTACTTCCGCTAAAAAGCAGGATGATTCTGTTTTAAGCGAGGTTAGTTCTTTAGCGAAAGGCGGTGGTGATCATAAAAGAGAATATTGGATCAGTTTTATCGCTTCCGATAAAGAATTTGACGTAAATCATCCAGTTAAATTAGTGGTAAAGAACGTCAATCAAAAACCAGAGATAAAAAGCTTTACGCCAGCAGAGCATCTCACTTTATATCAAGGCCAGCCGCTTAATTTTTCAGTAGATGCATCTGATTCTGACGGAGATGATCTTGCCTATGCTTGGACTTTTGAGCCAGGAGCAGAGGAAGTTATTGGCTCTAACACTGTTGAAAGAACGTTTGTAAAACCAGGTGAAAAGAAAGTGTCTGTCCTTGTCAGCGATGGAGAGTACGAAGTATCTCATCAATGGGCAGTAACAGTGGAGGAGCATCCCATGGCTGAAGCGATGGCCTTAGAAGAGCCTAAGTTTAGGGTGTATGTGATTGAAGATTAGCATCTTCACACTTCTTCTCACAAATATTTACTTTAATATAATATTCTGGTTCTAAAGGGATAGAACTCCCCCGCAAAGGAATAAATTTGATGGTATCTCTTCCTTCAAATTCTTCAAGAACGACTTTATGCGGCGTATACCTTGCTAAAAAATAGAATAATCTGCTCATGTTGGGATGAATTCTAATGCAGCCATGGGATGCTCCTCCATATTCAACACTACTTGGCCAAGCAGTAAGATGGATCCCATACCCTTCATATCCATCTTGTATGCTGCTGAAGGGTTTTTTTTGCGGCTTATTATTATTGTATAATGGCGCTAGTATCATCCCAAAAGCGTTGTATGGCCCTGGAAGTTTTTCTTCCTCTTTGACTTCTTCTTGTTCTTCAACTTCTTTTTTGGGATTCCAGAAAGGCATTAAAAGGATATTCTTCATGTAGAACACTCCTTCTGGTGTCTTATATTCTCTTTTTCTGCCGGTTTTTTTGTTTTTAACATCACCACCGGCTACAGCTTTAGTTTGATAAATCTCTCTTCTCTTTTCATTTTCGACAACAAAAAGGCGCAGTTTTGATTTGGTGCGGTCTTTTGGCCACTTTTCTACCTCTACTTCCAACTTCATGGAATCTTGCTGATATAGTTCAGGGATTTCCAAGTAAACTGTAGCGGTATCCAGTGGTTTTGAGAGAAAATTTTGTACGCCTTGAAGGGTGTTTAATCCTAATTGTTCCAAGGTACTATCCACCAATTTCTCTAATTCCTTCTGTTCAATCACATACGGATATCGTCCATTACATTTAGCATGAAAAACTCGTTCCTCTAAAACTCTTCGCACCCCGCCGAAAGCATATTCTTCAAAATCTTTATTCAATAACTGTCGGGTGAAGAAATTGATTTTTCCTTCGATTTTCTGGTTATAACGCAAGTATTGCTGATGAAAGCGCTGGTACTCCATGACTGCAGCAGCCGTTTGGTCATTGTAAATTCCATCGATTTCTACGTAGTAAAATCCTTCCCACCGCAATATCTTTTGGACATTTTGTATGATTTGCACGTATGCCGACAAGGTTTCCAGTTCTTTTTTGGCTTTTTTTATTTCCTTTTCTGGTAGTTTGTTGTCTTTAATTTGTTGTTTTAAGGAAGAAATTTTCTTCACTGTTTTTCCCGTCGTATAGGATATAAATTTATTTTCAATTTTTGGTTGTTTTTCATTCCCTCTTGATTTCATTGCTTTCATATAATGTTCAAATGGTTTTTGATGATGAGTAAAACTGGAGAAAATACCGAAGCGTTCTCGTTGGAGGGGATTTTGCAAAATGCCTTCAGTGTTAAAGTATTGTGGAGCATCTCTGGACAAAGACAATAATTCTGGAATAAAACGATTAGAGAGGTCAATTGTGCAAGCTATTCCTCTTGGCTGTACTTTTTCTTCAATTTTCTCGGATGGTTTTTGCTCTTCAGTTTTAGGAATTTTAATCTCAATGCGAGGGATTGGCAGCTGTTCTAGCGTCTGAAGTTTTTCATCCTGGCAGCCAGTGATGAGAGCACTAAGAAAAAGCAGCTCTTTTTTATTCATATTAGTATTAATTTTTCAAAGTTTATTAAGATTATCTTGTAAGATAATACACAAGGTTTATATATCACATGATATTTTTATCATATAATGAAACATTCCCTAGAAACATATCAATTTTTTTTCGGCGCTTTGGCAAATCCTAATAGATTGCAGATAATCAACGTATTACGGCAGGGGAAAAAGAATGTGGGAGAAATCTGCGAGGCTACAGGATTCGAGCAGACTATGGTTTCGCATAATCTTAAAGTATTAGGATATCATGGAATGGTTTTTATGGAGAAAGACGGCAAATTCAGATATTACGCTGTAAACAAAAAGACCATAAAACCTTTGTTGGAATTCATCGATGCGCACATGGAAGAATATTGCTGTAAATTGTTAGAGGAAAAAAATGAAGGAAAAAAATAGAACGTTATCGGAGAATAAAGTAGAGGAGAATATAGCATTCTTTGACCGCTGGGCTAGAACATATGATAAGCCATTATTCCAATTCTGGATGCAAAAATTCTATCGCCCTGCCTTAAAAATAATTGACGGAGGCAAAGTTCTTGACGTCAGTTGCGGAACCGGAGAATTTTTACGCAAATTGGCTACAAAAAAGAAAACTGAACTGTATGGTACTGATATCTCTTCTCAGATGATTGCGAAAGCACAGAAGAAACTAGGTAACCATGTCCAGCTAAAAAAAGCTGACGTTCATAATTTGCCATTTCAGGATAACTATTTTGATTATGTAGTAAGCACCGAAGCTTTTCATCATTATTATGACCAACAGAGAGCTCTTCAAGAGATGAAAAGAGTTCTACGGAAAGGCGGTAAGGCCATTATTATTGATGTTAATTTCTTTTTGCGGCCAATCCATTGGCTGTTTGAAAAACTTGAACCAGGGTGTGTTAAAATTAATAGTCGGAAAGAAATGAAATCTCTTTTTCAGGGATCAGGATTACATAATATTATTCAACATAGAAGTTTTATTTTTTCCGTTCTGACAATGGGGGTTAAATCATGATCCAAAAAACACCAAAATTGCAAACGTCGACTCTCAAGATTTCCGGCATGCACTGCGCCAGCTGTAGCACTATTTTAACTAGAGCCTTGCAGAAAGTGGATGGTGTAAAAGCTGCGGTAGTAAATTATTCCACGGAGAAAGGCACCATTACTTATAACCCTAAACAAACCAATGAGCAAATGCTAGTTCAAGCAGTGCAGAAGAAAGGCTACGGTGCAGAAGTTCTGGGTGAGGAAAGTTATGCGCGTGAGGAAAAATTACGACAACAAGAAATTCAAAAATTGAAAAGGAAAGTAATCATTAGTTCTGCGCTGTCTTTACCGGCTTTAATTATCAGTATGTTTATTATGGGTCTTTCTTACAAAGATTATTTTCTGTGGATTTTAACTACCCCTGTTCAATTTTACATTGGATGGCCGTTCTATCAGGGCACTTGGGCGGCATTGAAAAATAAATCTGCCAACATGGATTCTTTGATAGCGATTGGAACTAGCGCAGCATACTTTTATTCCATGTATGTTATCCTATTTACTTCTGGAAACCACCTCTATTTTGAAATATCTGCTATTTTAATTACGTTAGTTTTATTGGGAAAATATCTGGAAGCAGTAGCCAAAGGAAAAACCAGTCAGGCTATCGCTAAATTAGTAAAGATGGGCGCCAAAACAGCTACAGTTATTCGTAAGGGAAAAGAAATGAAAATTCCCATTGAGCAAGTAGTGGCAGGGGATATAGTTATTGTTAAACCGGGAGAAAAGGTTCCTGTTGATGGGGTTGTTCTGGAAGGACACTCCTCTGTGGACGAAAGTTTGGTAACTGGAGAAAGTATTCCAGTAGAGAAGAAAAAAGGAGATGCAGTTATAGGGTCAACCATAAACAAGCAGGGAATGTTTCAGTTTAAAGCCACCAAGGTTGGCAGCGAAACTACCTTAGCGCGGATTGTTAAATTAATTGAAGATGCTCAGGGAAAAAAAGCGCCAATTCAACGGTTTGCTGATACGGTTTCTGCGTACTTTGTGCCTATTGTAATTGGCATCGCTTTAACTACTTTTTTAGTTTGGTTTTTCCTTGCAGGAGCAGAGCTGGAATTTGCCCTGATTGCCGCGGTTGCGGTGTTAGTGATAGCCTGCCCCTGCGCTTTAGGATTAGCGACCCCAACGTCGATCATGGTAGGAACGGGAAAAGGAGCCACGCAGGGAATTCTAATTAAGGGCGGCGATGTGTTAGAAGCTGCGCACAAGCTGAAATTTGTGGTCTTTGATAAAACAGGCACTATAACAAAAGGAAAGCCGGAAGTAACTGAAGTAGTTCCAGGCAAAGGCGTGGCTGAAAGAAAAGTATTGGAAATTGCTGTTAGTTTAGAGAAAGGTTCCGAGCATCCCTTAGCCGAAGCAATTGTCCAGGAAGCTAAAAATAAAAAAATTACTCCGAAAAAAGCTGCTCATTTTCAAGCCTTAGTCGGAAGAGGGGTGAAAGGAAAACTTGGTTCGCAAGAATATTATTTGGGGAACGTAAAACTGATGAAAGAAAAAAAAATACCGCTCGCTTCAGTCTTGACCATGCTTGAAAAGTTGGAAAATGAAGGAAAAACGGTCATGATTCTTGCAGAAAGGAAAAGAGTTTTAGGATTAATAGCTGTTGCCGACGAAATTAAAGAGGATTCCCCGAATGCGGTTGCGGTACTAAAAACGATGGGCATCATTCCATACATGATCACTGGCGATAATAAGAGAACGGCGCAAGCAATTGCCAAAAAAGTGGGAATTGAGAAATTCTTCGCTGAAGTTCTCCCGGATGAAAAGGTTGCCTATGTGAAGGAGCTGCAAAAGAAAGGAAAAACAGCCATGGTCGGTGACGGCATCAACGATGCACCTGCCTTAGCGCAAGCTGACATAGGCATCGCTATGGGATCAGGAACTGATGTGGCCATGGAAACGGGCAATATTGTCCTGATGAAAAATAGCCTGCTGGACGTTCCACGCGCCATTAAGTTAAGCAAGATGACCATGAATAAAATAAAGCAAAATTTCTTCTGGGCATTAATCTATAACATTTTAGGGATTCCTATTGCTGCCGGTGTATTGTATCCGTTTACGGGATGGTTATTAAGCCCCATCATTGCTGGTGGAGCAATGGCCATGAGTTCAGTAAGCGTGGTCACCAATTCGTTATTGTTACGGAGAAAATCTTTAAAACTGAAGAAGATTTGAGTGGATATCGGTGCGGTAAAACATGAAAAAACTTAACCTTAAAGTTCAGGGAATGACCTGTTCCAGCTGCGAAGTATTGATAGAACGAAACCTGAAGAAAGTTTCCGGCGTGGAGAATGTTAAAGTCAGCCGGGCGAAAGAGCAGGCAGAAGTGGAATGTTCCGATACTGTTAAATTGGAAGAATTGCAGGCAGCAGTACAGGAAAAAGGATATACGCTGTTTGCTTCAAATGATCCTATAGAAAATCCTCCTAAGAATTCTTTTATCAATTCTTTCATCCTTAAAGATAAGGAAAGATATTCAGAAATAGGCGCAGCATTAGTAGTATTATTTGCAGCGTATTTCCTTTTAACTCAATTCGATCTCCTGCCAAAGAATTTCGGCGTCGCTGACAACATGAGTTATGGCTTTATTTTTGTGATCGGATTAGTAGCTGCCACTTCCACCTGCCTGGCAGTCGCTGGAGGATTGTTGTTAGCAGTTTCCAGTAAATTTCACGAAAAAAATCCAGATCTAAACGGCTGGCAGAAATTCAAGCCGCACATCTATTTTAATGCGGGAAGAATTGCTTCTTACACTTTGCTGGGTGGAGCTATCGGCACGTTAGGTTCAGTATTGACTCTCTCTTCAAGCCTAATGGGAATAATTACTATTATCGCCAGCCTATTGATGATGGTGATGGGATTACAATTGTTAGGCATATTCCCTTGGCTGAATAAAATCCAGATCAAGATGCCCAAGTTCATCGCGCATAAAGTGTATGATGCCAGCAATAACACCAGTAATCAAAAAGCAAGTAAAACTTCCTCCTTTCTCTTCGGCGCAGCAACTTTCTTCCTGCCCTGCGGCTTTACTCAAGCATTGCAGCTGTACGTGTTAGGAAAGGGAAGCTTTGTAGTCGGCGCATTAACTATGCTGGCCTTCTCTCTGGGTACATTGCCTTCGTTAGTTTCTGTCGGTGCATTTTCCAGCTTTGCCAAAGGAAATGTCAAGAAATATTTTATGACTTTTTCTGCGGTGTTGGTGATTGTTTTGGGAATTTTTAATCTATCTTCTGGCTTTAACCTTACCGGAGCAGCTATTGTTTTGCCAGAGAGCGGAGATGATAAAGATAATCTTTTGAACCTAGTAGGAGATAAACAAGTCATTGACCTAATAGTTGATGGTCTGGATTATTATCCGGATAAATTTACCCTCAAGAAAGGAGTTCCAGTAGAATGGAATATTGACGGAAAAAATGCCCAAGGATGTGCCGGTATCATCAGTGTTCCAAAATTAGGGATTATTGAAAAACTTCCGCGTGACAGTATTAAAACCATTACTTTCACTCCAGAACAAACTGGTAAAATCACTTTTACTTGCGGAATGGGCATGGCTGGCCCTGGAACATTTGAGGTAGTGGCATGAAGACCATCATAACCGTACAAGGAACGCACTGCAATTCCTGCAAAATGCTGATTGAAGAAGCTTGTTCTGAAATGCCGGGGATAAAATCCTGTACTGTCAATTTTAAGACTGGAAAAACAGTGATCGAACATGAAGGTAAATTGGATTTGAAGAAGCTGAAAAAAGAGATTGAAGGATTGGGGGAATATAAAGTAGTTACTGCTGGAGCTTGAAGTACTCTTCTAAGGTTGGCCCAACTATCTCTTCAGAAGCAACGTATAATCTATCATCAGTTCCACACCTATATTTTCTATGCACCCCTTCTATCTTATGTTCGGGGGCTACAAAAGGCCCGCTACTCTGAGGAGCGTATCTGAAAAATAATTCTTCAACTAACCCGGAAGGGCTAAAATGAGCAACTTTTCCGAATCCTAAACTGTTGCAGGCAGTAGCCTTGATTTGATAAGCATGAACAGAAGAATCTTTTCTAGTGTGGGAAACAGGCAGGACCATAGCTAAATCGGTTTTGGTTCCAACATCCAGGTCATAGTCTTCAGGAGTCATCACTGTAGCTTCTTCGTGAATGAAATTAGCAGGCATATAGCGTGCAAAATTTTCTCGTACCTCTTGCATCTGTTCAGAAGTATGATTCGCATATCGAGAAACTCTGGTCATGGTTCCATTCTTACCATCAAATACGAATGCTCCGTCCCTCTTCCTGTTTCTGGATAAGTAACTGGCAAAGAGATCATAATTGCTGGCTGGAGTAAACATGGGAGTAGAAAGATCGAGGATTATTTTTTCTTCTTTAAGGCGCCGCACTAAACTATCACCATCAGCAAGAATCAAGGCCCCGTAGGTCTGCTGATTCTCTTCTCCTTTTTCTATTGGCTTTCCTCTCGGACCTGCATACTGCCCATCTGTTATAAAAGGAAGATTTGGCCTTAAATTAGCATCTAAGTGATATCGGGATAGCCAACTAAATAAGTCGTAAGCCATACCACCAGTATACCTTTTCCTATATTTATATGCTTTTAGCCTTAATTTTTTATTTTTAGTTAAAAAATACGTAATGTTTATTAATAAATAAAAGGAAATAGCTATATGAACAAGCTAGACCACTCTTTGCTCTTTCTCCGTTCCGAGAATGCCCGCATGAGCCTGAAAGAGCTAGGCCGCCTGATGAGAAAAAGTCCCCAGTTGTTAAAATACAATGTTTCCGTCTTAGAAAAGGAAGGAATTTTACATGATCCATTTTACATTTTTGATTATTCCTACTTTGGCCTTATTTTGTTTCGAGTGTATTTTAAAGGCGTGTACGTTAAGGAACAAGACAAACTCAAAGTTATAACTGAACTACGCCAAAATCCATATGTCCTAGCAGTATACGAATTAGTTGGTGAATTTGATCTCAGCGTAGAATTTGCTGCTCCCAACCCTTCTAAGTTCAATAAAGAATTCAAGAAAATAATCACTGCTAACCCCTTGCTTAAGGAGTATAAAATCGTCTTAAATATCGTGACTCATATCTATCCAAGACATTACTTAGTAAACAGCGCAGAATTGCTTACTTTGTACGGCCAGAAAATTGTGGGCGGAGACCGTGAGAAGGAAGAATTTAAACCAGAAGAATTAGCTGTTCTGGGTGTCCTTCTTCATAAGCCGACCATCCGCTATACCAAGTTAGCTAAGGAAGCAGGTCTGAACATCAAAACTGTAAAATCAATTTTACAGCATCTTACCAAAAGAAACATCATCCGTGGCTGCAGGTATCTTATCGATAAAAATAAATTAGATGTCACCAAAAATCGTTTGTTTTTGAAACTTCACAACGTAGATCTGGAATACGAGTCAAAGTTGTTGGATTTTTTGCACGACAATCCTGAAGTTATCCAGCTCAATAAAACAGTCGGCGACTGGGACATGGAAATAGATTTGGAATCGTTAGACAAAAGCAGGATTCGGTATATCATCAGTAGGTTGCGGGAGGAATTTAGCGACTTGATTGCCGGCTTTAATCTGATTGAAGTGTATGATTATTACAAGAGGACGTATCTGCCGGAGTATTTGTTTAAGGAAGAGTGAATGTTGTGGGAGAGGCCTAAACAATTTTATATAAGCAAATGTATTTTCAGATAATATGAGAAATAATATTCTAATTACAGGTATGCCGAGAAGCGGCAAATCCACTATTCTAAAAAAAATAATCAAGAAATTAGATACAAAAGTCGGTTTCGTTACTAACGAGGTTTGCAAAAATAATAACAGAGTTGGCTTTGAGATAGAAACCAATAAAGGAAAAAAATCCATGCTTGCAAATGTGGACTTCAAAACCAACTTTAAAGTTTCAAGATACTTTGTTAATATAGAAAATCTCAACTCAATAATCCCTAAAGTGGAAGACTTTGAAGATAATGATTTTCTTTTTCTTGATGAAATTGGACAAATGGAATTATTTTCTGAAAGATTTAAGAATCTTGTTATAAAATATCTTGATTCTTCAAATACTTGCATGGCGACTTTGTCAAAAGTCTACAAAGATGAATTTACTGAAAGTATCAAAAATAGAACGGATGTTATCCTTATTGAAATTACTGAAGAAAATCGTGATGAGAAAGAGCAATATATTGAAACCTTATTACAAAAAATAGCAAAAGCTAAAAGGTATTGTTCTGAATCAAACAGATTTAAAATAAAACCAAACAAAGTAGATATTGTTACTGATCACGGAACAAGAAATCTAACAAAACAAAAAGAAAGATGGATTTGCAATTGTGAATTCTTTCAAAAAAATAATATTTGTAGTCATATAATCGCACTTGAAGAATATCTGAAAATACATGATTAATGTACCGCGTCTCAAAATTACATTCGCCCTTCGATCGAACCACGCTGCATCTCCTTTCAGTCGTCGGGGCATATAACAAGCGGTTATATGAAATGCGAGGATACTAACTCTGAAACAACAAAAAAAGAGGACCTTACTCCTCCCACTCTCTTAACGGAAACATTTAAATAATAATATTATTATTTATAACAAAAATAACATGGGGACCTTATCCGTATCCGTGCCGGACGAGTTGAGAGAGAAGATGATCAAGCTAGATGAAATCAACTGGTCTGCAGTAGCCCGGAGAGCATTTGAGGAAAAGGTCAAGGAAATTGAGCTTCTTAAGAAAATAGCTAGCAAGAGTAAGCTTACCGAAAAAGATGCCCTGGAGATAGGACGAAAGATTAATGAAGGGATGGCCAAGAAGTTTAGGAGTATGCACTTGAGTAAATATCTTTGAGTGATTTACAAACGGGGTCTGAATTAAATGCAAGTTATTGTTGATACTAATATCATTATAGCTATGCTGATTAGTCCCGGGAAGCCGATTGATCTTTTCTTTGACAACAAGTTACATCTTTTCGCTCCGCAACTGCTTTTTGAGGAGTTGGAAAACAATAAGACCGGAAATTATCAAAAAATCAAGGCTCTCAGAGGAAGAATTTGAGTGGTTATTCACTATCCTTAAACATAATATTGCCATCATTCCTGAAGAAAATTTCTTACAATTTAGAGAACAAGCCGATAAGATTTGTCCAGACCCAAAAGATATTGTCTATTTTGCATTAGCGCTTTATCTGAGATGTCCAATTTGGTCCAATGAAAAGAGATTGAAGAAACAAGATGAATTAAGAGTTTATGCAACGCATGAGTTGATAAGAACATTTTCTATTTAATCTTTAAACTTAAACGACAACTCATTATACTCAACCGCATCATACACACAGATGCCTTCCTCCCTATACAGCACAAATTCGCTTATTCCTGCATCGAGTGTAAATTTACTGCAAATAGTGCAATAAGGATCGCCTGATCTCTTCTTCTGTCCTTGCTCATCCAGCCGGATAAAATATAATCTGGAGCCAGCAATTTTCTCAGGATGTTTTTGCAGTGCATCTACGATAGCGCGCTGTTCTGCGTGCAGGCAGCAGGTCTTGTCGGATTTAAAATCTGCCGGTAGAGAATCTTTCAGGCAATATTCTAATTTTGCGTCCAAGGGTGGGGAATTATATCCTCTTCCAATGATTTGATTATCTTTCACGATAACCGAACCGCACTTGGAACGAAAACAACAAGCGTAGGCGGCAGCAGTCGCTGCATCTTCGATATACTCCATCGCTTTTATTGCTTCTTCACCGAAAAGAATTCTCATTATCGAAAAAAATCAAGAATGATTTAAATAATTTGTTGGCCTAAAGAAGCGCTTATTTCCTAACCAATCCCTTCTTAATATTGGCCATCAATCTGTCGATCTCCTGAGGATCAACATTGTCATATCTTGTCTGAGGCTTGACTTCCTTGGTATCCTGCGCGCTTTCCAGCATGGAAGCGACAAAGATCGAAGCGCCATCTTTTTTTACTGGTTTTTGGCTCATTATGAAAAGAAAGAATTACTGCTATTTAAGATTTGTTGTGCTGGTTAATTAAATGAAAAAAGCAGAAATCCCCACTATTCATAGTGTGGGATGAATGCTGCGATTGATTTCGCTACTTTTCATTCAAGAAATGAAGAAACTACTTCATTTCTGAACAGAAAAGAAATCGTTGCAAGAAATAAGAAAACTATCTTATTTCTGCACAGAAATCAAATCGTCGTTTGATTTCTTGTGTTTCTTTTCTTGTTTTAGAAAATCCGTCTCGGAAAAGCGGCGTAAATCCCTGCCCTTTAGGGTGGGGATAGCTGCTTTTCAGGATTTTCTTTAATTATTATCATCTAGTAGATGATGACTTAAAAGAGGATATTATTTTGTTATATCCAGAAGCAAGTACACAAGACACTAATAAAGTTAAAATTATCCAATCTAAAATTGAAGAAAAAATAATTAAACACGATCAAGAAAATAAGGAGAGTTTGGGAATAAAATGAAAAAAGGCTCAAAAATGACTGTGGAACAGAGAAAAAGAGTTTCTGAAGGTCATAATGGGCAAATCCCTTGGAATATAGGAAAGAAAACAGGAAAAGGGAGTTGGAATAAAGGAATTTCTATGTCTGAAGAATCAAAAAGAAAAATGATTCTGTCCAAGGAGATTACTCCACCTAAGAAATACACTTGTTCTATGTGTAGTAAAAAGTTTTTTTCTAAGGTGTGGAATAGTTGTTATTGTGGTGGTTCCTGTTACAAAGAAGGAACTAAAGAACATAGAAAAAAACTAGAGGTGAGGAGTGCAATAAATAGTTATAAACGAAAATTCAGACAAAATCCTGAGGTAAAGAAGAAAGACATTAAAGACCATATTCGGTATAACAACAGAAGAAGAAAGAAAGATGTTTATTTTAGAAATAAACTGAATCTTAGGAGGAGAGTTGTAAGAGCTTTTAGAGACTTTACTAAAACCGGAAAAATAATGACATCAAGAGAATATGGCATTGATTACGGAAAGATAATTGAACATTTAATGAAGAATAGACCGGAAGGAGTTGCCAATGAAGACCTCGGTAATTATCGAGAATGGCATATTGATCATATAATGCCACTAAGTAAATTTGATTTGAATAACCCTGATGAAGTAAAGAAGGCATTTGCCCCCGAAAATCATCAGTGGCTAACCGCTGAAGAAAATATGAGAAAAGGGAATAAAATTCTTCAAAAATAGCGACCCCTGTTTTACTTTTTAGAAATTGCCCTCTTAGTTTTTACATCATTGTACCCCAAACTTATTCAACATAACTCCTGTTAGTTACCCGAGCCTCGAACGAACAGAATGAGTTCAGAGGTGCGAGGCAAAACTCGAAGAGTTTTGAGTTTGCTAGCGACAACAAAATTAAAAAATAAGGGGTAAAATCTTAAGAATCTTTTTATAGTCTATTGTATTCTTTTATCATATGAGACAAGATTTAATTGAAAAAGGATACATCCCATTGGATAAATCATGGATGATAAGAATGGGTGTGCTTGATTTAGTTAATGGTTATAGGGATGGTGTAAAATATCTTGAACGACATCAAGAAGAATTAAATGAAGATTTAAAATCACTTTATCGAGCAGCACTCCAATGGGATTTAGGAGACTCTATAAATGTAGGTGAATCAGGAACCTTATACAGATTTCTCAAGTTTGCTTCATGGGAATTAGGTTTAGACAAAAAATTTGTTCTTCAAGGAACACTTAAAGATAGAGAAATCTGTGATGATCCAAAAATTGTGGATTGGCCATTGGAACAGTTATTAACTCTTGATAATAGAACTTCTCAGTGGGCTAGTGCTTCTGTGCTAATGGGAAATCAAGAAAGAGTACAAAATCCCCCATACAAATTGCAGGTAACTTATGATGCAGTTGAGCATTGGAAAACTGTAAGAGAGAGTGGAGAAGTTTGGAAACCGAGATTTGATGAAACAATATGGGCTCAAGCTTCAGCATACCTGCAATGGTTAAAAGATGGAAAAATGGATTTTGTACCTCAACAAGCAGAAGATTATTGTTTTTCTAGGGCTTTTGATATTATGACAGCAGAAAAAGGGAAAGCAAGATGGCCAAGTTTGAGAGGTCATGAAAGTAATAGGATAATGGAAATGGAAAAAGCACTTCAAGAAAGAGAAGTTACATCAAGAGATCACAGGGTTGTACAATCTATTGCAATGTTAAAGAAAAGCAAAGAGGGTATAGTAAATCCTGATTGTGTTAATAAGAGTTGGCCACAATTTTGGAGATTTTTGGAAGATTCACCAAATCTATTTTCATAAGTAAAGATTTTGTCCCTTTAATATAAATTGTCGCGAGCAAATTGTAACTAATCGCTGTTAGTTGCCCTCGAATACTTGGAGAGGTTGATTTTTAGTGCAACGTTCCGCAGGAAAAAATCAAAGTTTGAGGTTCGGGCGTTTTAGAGGTTGGAGTTGTATCTTGAAAGTAGTGAATAATCGAAAGGTTTAAATACTTGCTGTTATAACTATACTCAAAGGTAATAAAATGGATAAATCACAAGTCACAGAATATAGAGAAAGAAACGGAACTGCTGAATTGAAATTTGCAGATGGGTCACATCTATTGTTAGTCCCATATAGACACTGGGGAAATATTGAAGGTTTTGATTCTGCATTGTTATATCAAAGTGGAACACTCGAATCTTTAGCAACAGATAGACCATCAAGATGTTCAAAACCTGAAGAAAGGGGATTTTGGTCAAGAGGAAGTATTTCCCAACAGCAATTAGCTGAATATCTAACTATTGCAGCACAAGTCGGAAGACAAGTTTATGACGATTATGATGCAAAAAAAATTGATGAGAATACATGGCTAAATCAATTTTGGGAATTCTGGAAAATAACTTCCGAAAGCGGAACATTAAGAAAGTCGCTTAAAGAAGGTAAAGAAAAAGTCTTTGATAAAAATCCGGGAAGATATAGAGATAGAATGTAGACGCCAACCTCTTTTTATTATTTCTTCAAAATCTCCGATTTTGACTATTGTTCAGCCCGAACCTCAAATTGAAACTAATCGCTGTTAAGCTTGTTTTTGTGGATTTATGTCGAAGACAATAAAGGGAACAAAAACCGAAAATCTATAAGACGGAGTTCTAGCTTGCAAGAACGGGAGTCATTAAGATTTTCGAGTTATGACGCAGTTTTTGAGGAGTCTTTCTACGACGAGAAAACGAGTAATAATTAAGCTTAACTCATTATAAACCAAGACTCCAATATTTTGGGATTATATGGGTTATAACTGTAAAATTTTCTGCTCACAACTCTAAAAAGAGCTACTCCTGACCAGAAGTCAATTGTTCGTGTATCAAGGCATTATTTATGCCCATGAAGTACTTGGCCCAGTATTCTGCTGAATACAGCCTCTTTTTCAATGCGGGAGATAAGTTACCATAAGCAGCTATTATTCTCATCTCTTTGCAGAGATTTTCAATGATCTCCTGGTTTGTCCTTATTATCTGTTCAATTGGTTTTTGGTTGTGCATATTTTTCACCTTTTGGTTTTTCTCCTAATAAATGGCGAAGAAGGGCTTAGGTGGTTTTATGTCAGAAACAAAAACAAGCATATGTCCCTCAAGTCCCACCTTTAAACCAAAAGGCTCTCAAAAACCTGCATCAAAAACCGGAAGAACTGCTCCACTGGACAACCCACTGGACAAATGCAGTGAAAAGCTATAGCCCGCAAATTTTGATGATATGAAGCGTAACAAAACTATTTCATGCATCCACTCCCGCACTGGACAAGTGTGGGTAGAACATATAAACAAGTTGAAAAATAAAAAGAATAAGCCCACGTCGCCTAATCAGGTAAGGCGGAGGTCTTAAGACCTAGGGGCGGGGTTTAAGAAAACCTTTATCTCCTAGCCGAGATTTACGGGTTCAAATCCCGTCGTGGGCGTTATTATCACTAAGAACTTAATAAAACTTTCGTGGAAAAATGTATTCGGAAATGATCAGAAAAGAAGGTCTTAGGAGAGGCTTCAGTCCAAAGACCATCAAGACCTATTGCTTTGGTGTCAAAAAGTTTTTCTCTTCTTATCGCAATAAAGAATTGAAATGCATCACTAAAAAAGATGTCCAGGATTATTTTGATTGCTTCTTAGAAAAAGGAAAACCTGGAAATACCATCAATGTCCATCTGAATGCGGTCAAATTCTTCTATGAAGAAGTTTTGAGAAAGAGATTAACAGTTAATATCACCTACTCTAAGACTCCAAAAAGATTGCCAGAATTTCTAACAAAGGAAGAAGTGGCACGGCTTTTGGATAATATCTCAAATCAAAAACATAAATTTATGATCACTCTCCTCTATGCTACCGGCATGAGGGTAGGCGAGTTAGTTTCATTAAAAGTGAAAGATTTCGAGTTTAATCAGAATTATGGTTGGGTAAGACAGGGAAAAGGAAGAAAGGACCGGCTCTTTATCATCCCAGAAAAATTGAAAGCTGAGATACTTAATTGGGTTGAGAAGCAAAAATTAAGCCCAGAAGACTGGTTGTTTACTGGTTATGGAAAAGACCACATTTCTCCAGCAACAATTCAAGCGATAATTAAAGATGCTACCAAAAAAGCAAAGATAGGAAAAAATGTTCATCCCCACACCATGCGCCATTCCTTTGCCACGCATCTTATTCAAAACGGATATGCCGTTACTGAAGTTCAGCCCTTATTGGGACATTCTTCGCTGCAAACTACTATGGTCTATCTGCACATGGCTGCTCCAGAATTGTTAAAAGTAAAAAGTCCTTATGATAGTCTTTAAACATTTCAGATAGAATAACTAAGATAGCAGATTAGAACTTACTTCCCCACAACCTTAATAAAACACCTTCATTCTGCAACTGTATGGATCCTACCCTCAAACTAGCTCTGCAGACTCTGGAGCAAAACAAGCAAGCCATCATCTTCGCGCCCAGCAGAAGCAGCGCTGAGAAAACAGCGGAAGAAATCGCCAAATTAACCACATTTCAGCTTCCGGAGTTGGAACAAGAAATTCTCAAAGCTGCATCCACGCCGACCAAACAATGCCGTAAGTTATCTCATATTATTAAAAAAGGAATTGCTTTTCATCATGCTGGATTAGTGCAGAAGCAGAAAGAATTGATTGAAGATGAATTTAGGAATGGAAAAGTAAAAATAATTTGTTGCACACCAACTTTGGCTGCAGGCTTAAGCCTACCTGTCTTCCGAGTCATCATCAAATCCCTCAAGCGCTTCTCCGGAAGCTGGGGCATGGATTGGATTCCCGTCTTAGAATACCTGCAGATGGCCGGCAGAGCAGGAAGGCCGGAATATGAACAGTTTGGAGAAGCCGTCTGCATTGCCAAAGATGAAACTGAAAAAGAGGAGATACATAAGCGTTATATCCTAGGAAAGCCGGAAGCAATTTACTCTAAGTTAGCAGTCGAGCCGGTACTTAGAACGTATCTCCTTTCCTTAATCTCTTCAGGAGTAATCCGAGATAGGAATTCCATGACAGAATTCTTCTCTAAAACCTTCTGGGCGCACCAATTTAAAGATCTGCAAAAGTTGGAAGGAATCATGGAAAAAATGTTGCATCTCCTCGAAGAATGGGGATTTATCACCATAGTTGGATCTGCAAATGCCGGTTTTGTTTCCGCCGATGAACTTAATCAAGAAAAATTACGCCCCACTCCCCTGGGAAAAAGAGTATCTGAATTATATCTCGATCCTTTAACTGCCCGGCATCTTTTAGATTGTTTGTCAGCCTTTGACCGACAGAAAAATACTTTCTCTCTGTTACAGATGATCTCTCATACTCTTGAAATGCGTCCGCTGCTTCGGGTGAAAAGCAAAGAACAGGATAGTATTCAGGAGGAACTGACCAAACGATATGATTTTCTACTCAAAGAAGAACCAAGTGCGTATGATCTTGAGTACGACGATTTTGTCAGCTCCATCAAGACTGCTTTATTCTTTGATGCCTGGATCGATGAAAAAGACGAAGATTTTCTACTGGAAAAGTATGACATCCGTCCTGGCGAAATCAGAGTCAAACAAGAAACTGCTGACTGGCTCTTATATGCCGCGGAAGAGGTATCAGTGTTACAAGACCATAAGCTGGCAGTGAAAGAGATCAGGAAATTACGCTTACGGGTAGAATATGGGATAAAAGAAGAGCTGCTGGTCCTGCTAAAATTGGAAGGGATAGGCCGGGTTAGAGCTAGAAAACTATATTCTCACGGCATAAAGGGGGTAGGAGACATAAAAAAGACCGATCCAACTACCTTAGCTCAGCTTCTTGGCAAGGCGGTAGCGGAAAGCCTTAAAAAACAGGTAGGCGAGGAAGTCAAAGAAGTTCCTGAAGGGAAGCGCAAAGGACAAACCAGTATTTTGAAGTATTGACCACTTTTAAGTGACTAAATTAACAAAAGCTTTATAAACAGCCTCCACTTTGAGGATAACATAAAGGGGTAATAAGAAAAAATGACCAGTATAAGTGATTCAGAAATTCCAGTAGAGGTTGAAGACTTTGAGGTAGTTCCACCTGAAAGAGAATTATCCCCTGTTTTTGAGCCTTTAGAATACCTGGTTGGAGTTAGAAATGGTCTCAGAACTAAAAAATTTGCCAACTATGCCCCTGCTCAAATAGAACAGCTGGACAGAGACCTCAAAGAAGCTCGCCACTGGGCGTCTATCAAGTATAAAAATCATGCTGACATCTCTGCTTTCCTTTTCAATCAGCATATACTCATCGCTTTAAAATTATTACCTCTAAAGATAGAGAAGAAATATGGCGAATATCTCCATCAAAAATGGAAAGTACAGTATGACGACGCACCGGTAACCAAAAGAGACAGAAAATGATACCAGCCTGCAGATCACAAGAACTAGATTATTTTGAACTTTCACCTAAAGATAATGTTGCTGATTACGATGCATTAGAATATATTGGTGTGGTTAAAGCAGCTTTGGAAGCAGGGAAGCTTAATGATTATAATTTACATGAACTTCAAAAAGTAGAGGAAATAGTTAGTAAAGCATACTCTGCATTATCTAATGATGAAATTGATAAACATGAAAACGCTGTTCACCAGGTCTTTTACGATTTAGTTAACTTACAAAACATCAAAGAAGATGAAGAAAAGAAATCTCTTGATGAAGCAGTTTCTACTTTGAATGAAATAGTTGATACCTATGATCATACACCTGAAAGTAAAGCAAGAAAACGTATCGCAACCGTGCAGAAAGATCTTGCTGCTGGAAAGTTTGACAGCTACAGCTTAGCGCAACTACAAGAAGTGGAAGATAATTTCAAGGAAGACTATGCGGTAATCACTAACGGTGAAGTATATCAGGATGCTGAGTTTGTAACTCCATATGCTGAAACAATTCTGGCTTTGACTGATCTTCAGAATGCAACTGTAGAAAAAGGAATCGAAGATTTAGTAAAAGATAATAAGAACGATCCTCAATCTCGGATCGGCTATGCTCTGGAAAAATACAAAAGAACTCCTGAAGTAGAAGTTAAGGAACTTAGCGAAGAAGAAAAAGATACTGTAGAATATTCAATCCTTAATCTACCAGTAGTACCTCAAGAAGAAGTGAGAAATAGATCTACCGGAAATGAGAGCTACAAAGCAGCATGTGTTACCGGCCTGCCAAAGAAATCAGCTACTCCTACAATGCTTGAAGATAAAGTTATAATTAATCACACTGTTACTCTACAAAACGAGCCAGTGAACTCCTTACCATTAGGACCAGATGGCGGTATAGTTGCAATGTACAAAGCTGCTCAAAAAAATCTAGAAGCAGTAGTTCTTCCTTTCCCAACCAAGAAGAAGAAAAGCAATTTAGGAAGATACCTTGCTAAAGCTGCTTTTGTCGCTGCTGCCGGTATTGCTTCTTTCGTAGTTGGATACAATTATCTTGCAACACCGGTTAATACCGAAGCTGATCAACTTAAGCACTATCACGGTTCACCTTCGGTAGAAGTTGCTCCGGTAAATAAAGTGAAACATGTTGAACAAAAAGTAGAAGCAAAAAGTGCAGAAGCGCGGCCAGTCCCATCTCCAATAATTGTCGCATCTCAACCATCCCCGCCTTACGGAGCTCCAAAATCTGTAAAAAGATACCCTTCTTCATGGCATCCTTATGATAGTAATCTTTATTCTGTTGAGAAAGGGGATACCTTAGGAGGATTGTATGAGGATTATGCTGCTCGTGGTGGTTCCTTGTCTAGAGCAGAGTACATTAAAATTATCCTAAACACTAATTCTCACCTTGAAAATGAGAATACTATTTATGTTGGACAGGAAATAATTTTACCCTAAATAAAGGGAGTTAAAATGCCTGTACTTCTGCTGCTGCTTGGAGATTATTTACATAACATTTTTATATAAATGAAAAAAAGTCAAGGCTGATGTACAATGCATAAAAATAGATTACCAAAGATAATACCGGTCTTTGCAGCAGCTGCGCTAGTATACAATGTGCTCTCTGCCAATGCCTATGCTGATGGCACTACAGGAGTACCGGTTTCGGCAACTATCGAAGAACCTGTTGAAACATACATCAAAAGAATCGATCCTGCATCAAATACAACTCCGCAGTGGGAGCGAGTAACTCCTGAATCTGCTTATTTTAATGGATTATTAGATAATGACCCTCTGCTGGCTAAAGATAGATACGAATGGATGGATTACCTGCCGCTTACCACGGAGCAGGTAAAAGCCGCAAGTAGGGAGAGTGAAGCCTTTTATGATCACCTTGATCACCTGACTAATTTCAAAATATATACGGTAAAAAAGGGAAACACTCTCTTTCGAATCTGGGAAAACGAATACTACGAACACAATGGTTTTTTTTTTCCCTTTACCGAATTTCTTAAAGAAGTAAAAACAGAAAATCCTCAGAAAAGGCTGGACAATCTTATGCCAGGGGACGATTTATACATACCTTATCGATAAGTAGATTACTGCCTATCCTACTTTAGCGCAGACGACATATCCGAATATGTTCCAGGTATGCGTGTCTAGGTTGTCCGGGTTTGTTTCTAGGAAAATAACATACCAACCTTTGGGCTTGCCTCCGACCATATTTGTTGGATAAGCGCCCGCTAGAGCTGGTCGTATAGCATCAGAAACTGCGCTATTAGCGCCAACTGTAGCCCCCCAGCTTAAAGCAGTCTTGCCTGCAGGACAGTCTATTGGTAAACCTTGTAAATTTTCTTTACTGGTAGGACCAGCCTTTGACACTATTTCCAGCTCTGAAATCCCAGGCGTCCCTTGCGGACCAGCTAGTCCGGTATCTCCTTTCTCTCCCTTAGCTCCAGCCGGACCTTTTTCCCCTGGCGCCCCCTGCAGTCCTGAATCGCCTGTTTCTCCTTTCTCGCCCTGCAGTCCCTGATAGTCCTTGCGGACCTTCTGGTCCAGCAGGACCTTGCGGTCCAGGAGCAGCGCATCCATTCAAGAGAATGAGCATGATCACCATAGCCGCAAATACCGGTGCAAATTTAGAGAGAATATCTTTTTTTGTCATTTACGTTTTGGAACGCCATTATATTAATAAATCTTTTTACTATAATGTTTCTATTATGTTTCTATTTTGGAGAATAGTTCTACTAAACTGTTCCATCCGCAAAATCTTTATAAAGAACCTATAATTTTGCACCTTTATGGCCCGCCTTAGAAAATTCTCAGCATACCAGAACCTGGAACGCCCTTACACTCGGATTAGTAAGTATACTAAAAAGAACTTTGTCCGAGGCGGATTTCCTCACAAAAAGATTGTCCGTTACAATATGGGCACTGAGAAAAAGTACGATACCTTGATCCAATTAAATGCCGGTCGAAGCATGAACATCCGCCAGGAAGCCTTAGAATCTGCCAGAGTTGTGTCTAACCGCTATCTGGAAAAGACCTTGGGTAAAAACTTCTACCTGCGCTTGAAAGTATATCCATTTCACGTTCTGCGGGAAAACCCCTTAGCTTCAGGAGCAGGTGCAGATCGTATGAGCACCGGTATGAAGATGTCCTATGGTAAGACCATCGGCTGTGCTGCCAGGATCAGGGAAGGCCAGACCGTCTTTGAATTACTTGTCGATAAAGCCGACACCAAAATCGGACGGGAAGCATTAGGGCGTTCTGCGACAAAGTTGCCTTGCACCTGTAAGGTTGTTGTAAGTCAGTAATTTCAATTTTTCTAAGAAACAATTATAAAGAATTCTCAAAAATAACTATTAAAATGGTTACATTGGAAGATAAGTTAAAGGCAATAGTAGAATTACGTATGTCTGGATTAGATGAAACCGCCATAGCAGAAAGATTAGAAATCTCTTCTGATACTGTAAATCAATATGAACAGATTGCAGAATCTTATTTAAGGGAAGCCCTGAAAAAAGGAGGAGCTTATAATGCACAAAAAATAGGCCACGTTTTAAACTTGTCACCAATTGTTGTTGACTTGTTAGTTTCCTATTTTCAAATTCCGTATCAAAAGGAAAAATCAGGTTCAAAAAAATTACGAAAAGTTGAGGCCATACGTAATGCAGTTGCTGAGGGCGCTTTTTCTGTAGAAGAAATTGCTGAAAAAGTAGGGCTCGCTCCAAACACAATACGTTGTTATTCTAGTAGTTACAAAATTCAACTTCCTAAACAGAATATACAAAAAAGGGAACGTGTTGCTGCAATTCGGCAAGCAATAGAAAATGGCGCAACTTCTGTAGATGAAATCGCTGAACAGGTTGGTCTTGCTCCAAGTACGATAGTTAACTATTCCGCAAAGTATGGAATACATTTGCTAGGAGGAAGAAAATATCAGTCTTTACAACATACTAAGCGACCAGACTGGGATGAACTTATCGCACATGGTCTTCCACTAAAAATAATTGGAGCATCCAGAGAAGTTAGTCGGGAAGCAGCTCGACAATACATAAACAGGAGCAGCCAATATGAAATTTGGAAACAGAAAAGGCAGGAAGTAAAAGATACAAAACGCTCATTTGAAAATTTTTCGGAAGAAACAAAGCTAGGATTCCTTTCCTTGCTTAAAGCTTATGTATATCAAAAAGCAGAGCAAGATGGTTGGGCGATGCAGAAAACAGTGGAAGCGTTTTATAAAAAAGATCGTAGAGAAGGTTCTTATTCTATTACAAATATCTTACCCCTCTTTCAAAAATATGAACTGGCGCAAAAAGATGGAAAAAAATTATCACTAGTAGAGTTAGCCGAAGGAACTTCTTTCGACTTTGCAGAAGTAGGAAGATTGTTACGGGAGATTGGAGTCGAACCGATGTATGGAGAAAGAGAGAGAACTACAACGCCGCAATGGAAAGTTATTGCCATAAACCAAGCATACGAAAAAGTACCGATGACAGCGTTTGATGTTGCCTATTTTCTTGATCTGCCTTACCACGTAGTAAACCAGAGGTTTTTGAAAAAAGGAAAACGCGCCGGTATTCCTAAGACAATACGATGTTTCGGTTTTGGAAAAGGAGTAAGCCACTTAACCTACCGCCTAGCTTCCAAGATATACGAAGCGGCTGATCTTGGATTTACTAATGCAGAAGTTACAGAATTGCTAGACACCACGCCAAGAGCAGTAGAATATGCACTTACCGAAAGAAAAAGTCTAGAATCCAAAATCATCAACGCATTGCAAGTCTTATACCCTGAAGAAAATATCCATAAACCTTACAGAAACTAATTCTCCTTATACACTTCCGCTAATTTTCGTTCTACTTCCGCCAACTCTTCTTTGTTCTTCACTGCTCCTTTTTTCTGGATATGCTTTTTTATCTTTGCCAGCTCCCATTCTCGGGATGAAGGGATATAACGCTTGATAGAATAATTTGGGATGTTCTGCTCTTCCTCCTCCAGTGTCTGATGCAGCTTCTGTAATTCTCTGGCTAATCGTTTTTGTTCTAACGTTTCGCTGGTTTTCGTTATCAACGGAATTTTTGTAAGGATCTTTACTTTCTTAAGCGGCATCTTATCCACACTTCCCAACTGTTGATTTTCATTTTCCAAATATTCATTCCATTG
>ERZ1292623.408-Hain-H51-01um-R1-408-length-46784-cov-12_pt1 | contig 46784 bp, 60 predicted proteins | sample MGYA00564398_ERZ1292623 | MGnify/ENA primary metagenome ERZ1292623 (study PRJEB36523, sample SAMEA6512633) | groundwater metagenome | collected 2019-01-07 | study: AquaDiva: Metagenomics assemblies of 32 groundwater samples
CACCCCCACAATCACAATATATCCAAGAAATACCAAAAAATACAGGAAGGGTAGTGTTTGCAATTACAGATCTTGCAGTCAATCTTGATAATATAACTGCAGTCAATATAACTATTGACAGCATTTCAATCCATAGCACTATGAACGATTCGTGGATAAATATTTCAGCACCGCAGAAATCAGTCGATTTACTTCAGTTGCAATCCATAAATGAGCTGCTGTATGAATCTTATTTGCCGGAAGGTAATTATAATCAAGTGCGTCTGGATATATCAAATGTATGGGTTGTTGATTGGTCTGGGAATAAAAAAAAGGCAAAATTGCCATCTAATACCTTAAAGATAAATATAGATCTGGAAGTGACTGAAGGGACAACTTCCTCTATATTGTTTGATTTTATAGTTGATGATTCACTTCATGCTACTGGAGGAGGCGGCAATTCAGGGGTTGTATATATCTTTGCGCCGGTCATCAAATTAACGGCCAAGGAAAAGGCAACAGTAGAGATTGTTGATGGAAAAGTCAATATTTACGGCGGCATAGTCAAAACAGAGGCAAAAATAGGGGTGGACGAAAGAGGCAATGTTGGTCCAGGCGAGAAAATAGACCCAACCAAAAGATTCACCATTCAAAGCGGCATGATAATTCCTTATTAGAATCAAAACATTTATATAGGAGTTAGTTTTTTATGTTTTTTAGAACCAAAAATTGTTCTTCGCGGGACATTTTGGTTTCCTCCGAGCTAATAGCTCGATACAAAGGAAAGGCTCTTTCTGGGTCTTCCTTTGTGCCCTTTCACAAATGATAACAAACAAATTAAAACTCGGATTATTGAAGCTGAGTTATTAATAGCATTTGCTCACTTTTTCTAACTGCTCGTGGTGAAACGGCAATCATCTTTGGCCGTAAAAATTTTATGGAACCCAAAGGTTCCCAGTTCGAATCTGGGCGAGCAGATACTACCCATATAGTGAAATAGATTACCAATAGGGATGGTAGTGCAATAAACTACCATCCCACCCAATAAAATATAATACCTTTAATGAGCCCATAACTCAGCCTGCGAAAGAGTGCCGGTCTTTTAGGGCAAATCTCTTAATGCTGGAGTAAACCGGAAGCCGGGGGTTCGAATCCCTCTGGGCTCATTTATGGCAGGTTGCTAGAGAGGTCAAACAGAATCGGCTTAGACCCGGTTGCCGTAGGGCTTACACAGGTTCGAATCCTGTACCTGCCATTTATGCGTGGTTGGCTGAGTGGCAAAAGCGCTGGACTTAAGAAGAGCGACACTCAAGTCACTTGGGAGATATCCAGTTCGGCGAGGCCGGTGCAGAGGTTCAAATCCTCTACTACGCATTTTAACCTACCATATTATTGAATGTTATCCAATTAGATATAGTGAGATACTATCTTATCCAATTGCATTTCATGTCATAAAACAAAATATTTAAATATAAGTACCTATATTAATTATATCTATCACCTCTTTTTCCCTAGCAGAGTCTCGCAAGAGACTTTGCTGGGGTTTTTATGACAAACTATGACAAACTTTGTTTTAGGTATAACTGGTGCGTCTGGTAGCGGTAAAAGCTATCTTGCTAATCTTATCCTTAACATATTTTATCCTAATTGTGTAATAATAAGCCAGGATAACTATTATCTACCCCAAAACCACTTTTCCCTAAAGAAAAGGGATAATCTTAATTTTGATCATCCTTCTATGATTGATTGGAAATTAGCTTATAAACAACTCTCTTCATTAAAGAATAATAGCCCCATACAATTACCACAGTACTCTTTTAAGACACACACTAGGCTAAAAAGAACCAAAATTACACAACCAAAGAAATTAACCATCTTTGAAGGAATATTTGCTCTTTCCGAGAATATAAGGCCTTTACTGTCTTTTAAAGTATTTCTCAATACCAATCCAAAATTATGTTTTAAAAGAAGGCTAAACAGGGATGTAAATGAAAGAGGAAGGACAAATATGGCTGTTATGTCGCAAATTGAAAATACAGTAAAACCAGGATTCTTCAAGTTTGTGCTTCCAACTAAACAATTCGCTGATTTAGTTATTGAGAACGAGGACTATGCACCATTGTTTGAGGTTCTTGAGAGCCATTTAGCCTATGAAACCCTTTCCCTCTCACAATAACATTCTTTTCAGCCTTTTTTGCTTCTAAGGCACCCATTATAAATTCTGCCGCAGCCTCAGCATCAAACTGCTTACAAGAGAACATATCTATAAAAGCATAGTTTTGATCTGGGAATGTATGGATACTAATATGGCTCTCAGCTATCATAACAAAGCCAGAAATTCCCGGAGTACTAGCAAATTTATCTTTCCACTCCACCACATATGGCAGAGTCATTTTTGTCATAGAAAGAACGCTCGGCAATCTGTCTAGCAATCTATAAATAAACTTGGTGTTAACCAGTCTTTTTTTATTGCAATCCTGAGCGTCTATTGTCAGATGTAATCCAAAAGTCTCCATTTAAATCGTTTCTTGACTCCCCGGAAGACCCCAAAAAAACAATTTTTCCGTCTATAAATCTATATGTATAACTTATTTAAATATCTTTCTATTTTCAAAACATTTATATACTACTTCCTACTTCTATATACGTATGAAGAAAAAATTAACACTCTCTATCGACGATAAAGTATTAAGAGCTATCAAGAAAAAATCAGAAAGGCAAGGATGGATCATCTCAAAAAGAGTGGAAAACTTCTTTATTTCTCTACTTAAAGGGAGGAAGCAAAAATGATGTACACACTAATAACTCAGACAGATAACCTGACCTTTGATGATATAGGTAATATAAATTATACAAAAAAAGATGTAGATATCTCCATAATCCTTCCAACATTCAATGAAGCGGAACTGATTAAAAAGCTAATAACCAGCATCTCTTTGATTATGGAAGGACTCAATTTTGAGATTGTTGTGGTTGACGACGACTCATCAGATGGAACTTCCTTAATAGTTGAAGAATTAACCAAGACCAGTCCGAGGATTACTATTCTAAACAGAAAAAAAAGAGGAGTTTTTTCTGCTCAACAGGATGGCATTAAAATTGCAGCTGGAAAATATGTTGTTTTGATGGATGCTGATTTTAGTCACCCCCCAAAAAATCTATTAGAAATGATAAATCATATCACAGAGTATGATATAGTGTCATGTTCAAGGTTCCTAAAAAATTCAAGGATAATCGCCCCTTTTTCCAGGAAATACTCAACTATAATACTAAATATTGTATTAAGGAAAATGTTAAACTTTGGAGTTACAGATTATACTAGTATATTTCTGGCTGCCAAGAAAGATAGTTGGAATAAACTAACCTTCCATTATGATTCTGTGTGGGGGGAAGCCGGTATGGAAATCTTTAAGCAGGCCAGGCTACACAATCTATCAATTAAAGAAATACCATTTACATACAATTTTAGGGAAGAGGGAGACTCAAAATCTGATAATTTATTCAAATATGCATATATCTATCTAAAAAGAGCGATAGATGTAAGGTTTTTTTATAAAGGAAAAAAATGAAAGCACTAATCAAAGAAAAATCAAACAACAAATTGAGATACATCTATGTTAATATAGACATAGGAAATTATGAGTTCACTAAAATCAAGATAATTTTTGATAATGAACTAGGTTGGGTAGTAAAACCATACCTTTTTGGACCAGATGTACTTACCTCAATAGAATTGCGGGAAATAGCACATAAGCTCGATGAATATAACAAGACACCTAAAAAATGGAAACAACAGACGAATTCAAAAAATCTGTAGAAGCCGCTCATTTGGAATTTGAGAAGGAACCTATGGATAATAATTATTCTAACTTAATAGCAGGTTACCCATCCAGATTAAGAGTCAAAAAGATACTAAAAGAACTTGGTGACATCCAAGGAAAAAATATTTTGGATGCCGGGTGTGAAAGTGGTTATATATCTCTAGAACTTTTAAAGAAGGGAGCTAATGTATTTGCTATTGATATTGTTGAACCAGCATTAAACAAGTTTAAAGAAAAAATAAAAGATACACAATATTCACCAACAATAATTAAAGCAGCAATTCAGGAGATACCTTTTGAAAATAACAAATTTGATGCAGTTGTCTGCAGTGAGGTGCTTGAACATGCTCCAAATACCAAAAAGTGTATAAGTGAATTAATGAGAGTCACGAAGCATGGCGGCAGTTTAATAATAACATTCCCAAATGAAAAAAACAGAAAACCATTATACCCAATAGCCAAACTTTTTGGGATAAATACATCAGTTGAAAAAGATGTTACTCTTTACAGCCTAGATCAAAATCAAATAATTGAAATGTTAAGATTGGAGGGAGGATCTATCATAAAGCATTATTCTTTTCCATGGTATTACCACCTGACTTATACGATTATTACCAAAAAATAACAAAATGGCAGAAAAAAGCAAAATAGAATGGACCAATTCAAGTTGGAACCCAACTACAGGATGCACAAAAGTAAGCGCAGGCTGCACTAACTGCTATGCTGAAACTCTCGCTTTGAGATTACAAAAAATGGGTAGCAAGAGGTACAGAAACGCTTTCAAATTAACTCTGCATGAAGATGCATTAAATTTGCCATTGAAATGGAAAAGGCCAAAAAAGATTTTTGTTGATAGCATGTCTGACTTATTTCATAAAGATGTCCCTTTTGATTTTATTGATAAAGTATGGGATGTGATGTTTAAGGCAAACTGGCATATCTATCAGATTCTCACAAAAAGACCAGAAATTATGCTTCAATATTTAGAAGAACGACGGAAAGTTAGTCATGCATTAAATATTTCGCCCAAACATATCTGGCTTGGAACTTCAGTCGAGGACTCAAAAGTAATCCACAGAATTGATACCTTAAGAAAAGTTCCTGCTGCAATAAGATTTATCAGTTTTGAGCCTTTGATTGGTGATGTTGGAAAACTTGATTTGTCAAACATACACTGGGCTATTGTTGGTGGTGAATCTGGACCAAATCATAGATCTATGAAGGAAGAATGGGCATTAAATATACTAAAACAATGCAGGAATCAAAATGTACCGTTCTTTTTTAAACAATGGGGAGGGATCAAATCAAAATCTGGAGGAAGAGCATTACAAGGTAAAATTTATGATGAGTATCCAGAAACCTAAAATGAAAAAATTTTTAATTATGCGTATTGGTGCCATTGGAGATGTTATTATGACAACACCAATAATCAAAGCTATCAAAAAGAAGTATCCTTCTTCTCATGTAACTTATATAGTTGGTCGATGGTCATCAGAGGTACTCAAACACAATCCAGATATTGATCTATTGTGGATAGTAAACGAAGAGATGTTTTTTAATAAAGATACTAAAAAATTAGCCAACTTGATAAAAGAATTAAGAAAAGAGGATTTTGATTATGGTATAATCCTTGACAAATCGTGGTTTTTCAATCTTTTTCTCTTTTTATGTAGGGTCAAAAACAGATATGGATTCAGTAGAGAACACCACCTCATCAACAAAATTCTTCTCTCAAAACAAGTGCGGTTTTTAGGCAAGAAAAAAGAATATGAATATTATAGTGATATTCTTTACACATCCTTAGGATTAAAATATAGATATAGTGATATGGCTCTTTATCCAACCAAAAAGGAAAAATCTGTTATAAACAAGTATATGGAAAGTTTTAATGGTAAATTCATTGGAATTGCACCAGGAGGAGCAATCAATCCTGGGCAGAAGGCATTGCAAAAGAGATGGCCAAAAAAATATTACAGCAAACTAGTCAATCATTTATTATTAGAAAAAAATAAAGTTTTTATCCTTGGAGGAGATGGAGATAAACATTACAATAGATTTTCAGAATTCGAGGATCATAAAAATTATTATAACCTAACAGGAGCATTCAATATCAGGCAGATGTACTACCTTCTTAAAAAATATTGTTGTGCTTTTATAAGTCATGATAGTGGTCCAATACATCTTGCAGCAGCAGCCAAAGTCAGAAAGATAATTGCTTTATTTGGGCCAACCCCTCCAGAAAGGTTTGCACCGGAAAATTCCATTATACTAAAATCAAAAATACCATCTTCCTATACGATTCTGGGTGAATTCAAAAGTAATAAAGGAGGCATGGAAACTATAAAAGTTGAGGAGGTTTTGGAGCATTTAAAATGAAAAAGACAAAACAAAACTGGATCAAGGAGAATTATATATATCTGGTAATTATTTGTTCATTAGTTCTCCTTTTATTATGGGGATTCTGGTATGACAACTATTCAACAAGGGGTTTCTGTAAAAATAATCCAGATAAATGCGTTTGTGAAAAAACTTGCAGAGATTATGATTTAAAAGGAGAACCCAAACCTAGAAATTGTCCGCAAGACCAGGGGGTTATGAATAATTTAAGATGTTCTAAATTCCGCCTCAAAACACAGGCAGAGCTTGACATTGATGACTGCAATAATAATCCAAGAGAAGATGATTTGTGCAAGTGTATACAGTTTAAATGTCAAAAGTGGCTAAATATTTCTGGAGAATATAAGTGGATTTATAATTTTCATACTTCGAAGAAAGGATATTGTGCTGAAGTTAATAGTCCTTTAGGAATTATATCTAACGAACAATGTTCACAATCCCGCCCAAAGACAGAATGTGAAAAAGGAAATGAAAACTGGATTACAGAAACAAAGATAAACCAAGTAGATACTTCAATAGTCCCTCATCCAGAATGTAAATTACAAACCGGATGGTTCTGTCCAGGCATAGGTATAGTTAACTTACCATGCGATAATTCTACAGGCAGATGCATATTAGAATCAGGATTATCCTATATTGGGTGCGAATATGAATCCGACATATGCATATCCAATCAAACAATCTGCCGAGAGGAAGGTGTATCTAAATGAAGGTTATAATCACAATTCCGGCACATAATGAAGAAGAGAAAATAGGTAAAGTTGTGGCTGATATATTTTCTATATTGAAAGAAAAGTCCATCGATGGGGAAGTGATTGTTGTTGATGACGGAAGCATGGACCACACAGCACAGATTGCAACGGAAAAAGGGGCATATGTTGTCAGTCATCCAATAAAATTAGGGCTTGCTGAATCTTTTCGCACAGAGGTCAAGACATGCCTCAGCAGAGGTGCCGACATAATTGTGCATATAGATGCCGATAGCCAGTATTCTCCAGAGGAAATTCCCAAATTACTTAAAGAAATAGAAGATGGATATGATCTGGTATTAGGCTCCCGTTTTCTTGGAACAATAGAATCAATGCCACTTATCAAGAGAATAGGTAATAAACTATTTTCCAAAGTTGTTTCACATATTACTGGTTTAAAGATTACTGATGCACAAACCGGATTCAGGGCATTCAAAAAAGAGGTAGCACAAAACATTGATATCATATCAAACCATACCTATACCCAGGAACAAACAATAAAGGCATCCAGAAAATTTAAAATAAAAGAAGTTCCAGTACATTTTTCTAAAAGAGACGGTCCTAGCCGTTTAATCAAGAATCCATTTGAATATGCAATCAGAGCAGTAATCACTATAATACGCATATACAGGGATTATAAGCCATTGAGCTTTTTTGGATTGATTGGTGGAATTCCCTTCGTTATAGGATCAATAATAGGTGTATGGTTTTCTTATGAGCATTTTCTAGGCGGGGGTGTAAAAGGACACCTTCTTTTAAGTATTTTTATGATGCTTCTGGTACTTATTGGAATTCAAATAATCTTATTTGGATTTTTGGCTGACATGAGGAGATGATTTTCATGACTGAAGATGCTGTTAAATGGATAAAAAACTTCTCTAGGAAACCACTTCTTGACAGGAAAAACATCATTGAATTATTAAGCTATGGTAATTATTCTTTATGGTGGTTTTTAGAATGGCTGATGGAAGGGGGAAGGTTTCATTTCTTAAACATTAACTCTATCCTACAAAAACCCAAGCAAAAGAACTTTCAAAATAAAAAAGATTTGTATCTTAAGTTCAGTCGGATTTTCATAAGGAAGATATTGTGGTATCCATTTATACCATTCAATAATATTAAACCCAAGAAAAGAAATGTATCCTTTATCTCCACATTAAACAAAAAGGTTTATGACAATCACAAGGATGATATTGTGGAAGATGAGGTGTTCCTGCCTATAATAAACATACTACAAGACAAGTATAAGGACATTGGGGTATTTTTGATTGATATCCCTTATAAAAAAGAATTGGGATTAAGATCTTATTATAAAGGAATTAAAAGAGGCATAAATTTTGTGCCCTTGGAACAATTCATGGGGGTAAAAGAAGGATTTAGGGCATACAAAAGATATGCTTATTATAAAAATGTATGGGCTGAAATAAAGAGATCTGGCAGTTTAGATTTTTTGGATAAGGACATAAAAAGGCATATCATAAATAATTTTGATTTCTTTTTCTCTATATTCCTGTTTATTATACTGTGGGAGATTGAGGGGTACAAATCTATATTTAGAAAATGTCAAATAGATATATTATGCACTGGAGACCCATTTAATCTATCAGGATTCAAACCAAGATTAGCATTCAAAGGCAAAATGCTTGGTATACAACCTGGTTTTTGGGGTTCCCCAGAACTTGAATATATTCATTCTAAAGCTGATTTAAAAACATATCCTCTTATCGATTATGCTGCTGTATGGGATAAAAAAACAAAGATAAGTATACATAAACTTACTAATATACCAATAAATAAAATGATTATTGTTGGCAATTCAAGAGAAGATGACATATCCTTTAAATTGAAATATTATAATATAAAGTTGGACAAAAAGAAAGTGTTGTTTCTAAGTTTACCATTTTATGATAAAAAAGAGTTTGATATTTTTCTTAATGAAGCATTTTCATTCTTGAAAAAGATACCACAAGAAGAGAAAATTATTAGGCCTCACCCAAATGAGAAAGATAGTTCTATTTATCAAAAATTTATTGATGAATATAACATCAAAAATGTACACGTATCAAAAGGTGAGGACATCATCTTTCCATTGAGTCAAGCAAAATTTGTTGTAACAGGCAATTCCACAGTTGTTACAGAAGCTATCTTATTAAAAAAACCAACAGTTATGCTTGATGTATTTAACAAAGGCTACTCAAAATTTGTGAATTCTGTTAAGAGTGTTCGTACTTCATCAGATTTATTAAATTGTTTTAATAGTATCAAAAAACATGATAAGCAGGTTAATCTTAGGTCAAGAGCCTATAATAATATAGCCAAGTTAATAACAAAATTAATATATGCATAAACAAACAAAACAACAACAGGAGACATTGGAATATTTTACAAAATATGCTAAGAAATGGAGGCGTAAGGTAGATTCACCAATCGATAATACAATTAAACAAAGAGACAATTATATACTGAACATTATAAAACAAAATAAAAGTCAAATAAAAAATATACTTGACATTGGTTGTGGAAATGGTGGTTTAACATGTATAATATCTAAAAAAGGAATAAATATAACTGGAATAGATTTTTCAAAAGAAATGATAAAAATTGCAAAAAACAACTCCAAAAAATATAAATGTAAAACAGTAACTTTTGAACATTATTCAATTTTTGATTTTCCGGTTCAATCCAATACTTATGATTTGGTCTTTGCAAATGGCTTCATAGAGTACATTTCATTTAAAGAACTAATCCAATTCTTAAAAATTTGTTTCAAAAGTTTAAAAAATGGTGGTTTGTTAATCATAAGTTCACGCAATAGACTATTTAATCTATTTTCATTAAATGAATTCACAAAAAGAGAAATTAAAGCTGGAACTATCAAATCACTTTTATATGAATCCACTCTCTTAGCAAGTTGCAGAAATACAAAACAATTATTAAAAAATAAAGTTGGTATACCCACTTCAAAAGATAAAAAACAACCATATACCGGAATTGATGTTTCAATTCGATATCAATATACTCCTTTACAATTAATAAAAATACTACAAAGCAAAGGATTTATCCCAGTAGATATATCTCCTGTACATATTCATGGATCACCCCCAATTTTCAAGAAAAATCATTTAAATATTCATAATTATATCTCTTGTCTATTACAAAACTATCCTAATCACTTATCACTTATCCCATTTGCCTCATCATTTATGATATGTTCCAAAAAAGTGATTTAAAATGTCATCAAAAATATTAATAGTTATGTATCATTTCCTAGAAGAATCGGCATATACAAAATTTCTTGGAATTAATGACTTATCTATGGATGCCTTCAAAAAACAAGTGAAATATTTCAAAAAGCAGTATACTATCATAACTATGGAGGACCTAATTGACGCCTTACAACTAAATAAGGATTTACCAAAGAAAGCAATGTTATTGACTTTTGATGACGAATTAAATGAGCATTTTCGTATAGCATTCCCAATATTAAAAGACCTTAATGTTCAGGGAAGTTTCTTCCTACCAATGTCCATACTCAAGAATCGTCAATTACTCAATATCCATAAACTACAATCTATATTGGCTCATTCAGATATCCAACAATTAATCAGCCAAATTTATAAAATTTTAGATGAATTAAGACCAGCATATAAATTAAAAGAAAATAAAGAATATTACAATGAATTAGCTTTTCCTGGACGTTTTGATATTGCAGATGTCAATTTTATTAAATTATTATTGCAAAGAATATTACCAAAAGAAGTTAAAAAAATAATAATTAACAGACTTTTTGACCAATATTGTAAAGATATTAATATAAACAATTTTTATCTTAATTTTGATCAAATTAAGTACATGAAAGACCATGGTATGTATATAGGTAATCATGGATTTAACCATAATTGGCTGGATATACTAAACAAAAATGAACAAGAAATTGATATGGATCTTTCGCTAAGATACTTAAGGAGCATCAATAAAAATATGACAGATTGGGTGATAGCCTATCCTTTTGGGGCTTATAACAATTCATTAATCAACATTATCAAACAGCGTGGCTGTGTAGCAGGATTTACCACCTCTCCAAATGTTGCTGATATTAAAGATAATAAATTTGTTCTTCCAAGAATTGATATTCACTATTTTAAGAAAAATATGTACTAAATCAAATCAAAATGTTTATATATAAGTATATACTAATCAATACACCAACAAAATGAACTGTCCAATATGTATATCCAAAAATATAGAATTATACTTAGAGGATGTCCCTTCAATAAGGCATTATAAAATAAAATCAAAAAAAAAGTATAACTTTTATATGTGTAACAGGTGTTTTACATTATTTATTTATCCCATACCTGGATCAAAAGAACTTGATAGAGTTTATAACAACCAAGAATACTATACAAGTTGGGAAAAAAACATTCCAAGAAACATACAGATAAGGTATAACAACGATTATAAAAAGTATAAAGTATTTATCAAAAAGATACAAATTAAAGAGGGACTAATAACAGAGCCAAAAAGAATATTAGAGATTGGATGTGCTCTTGGTCATTTTTTATATTGGACAATGCCACATTTTACAGAACTGTATGGATTAGAATATTCTGATTATGCCATCAAACATTCAATTAACAATAAATTTAAGATTTCGAAGGAGTTTTTTGGAAAATTTCAAAGGAATTTTTTTGATGTAATTTGTGCTTGGGATGTTATTGAACATATACCAAATATAGAAGATTACATCAAAGAATCTTACAGGATTCTCAAACCAGGCGGCAAATTAATTCTTACAACGCCCAACTCTAGGAGTATCTCATTCAAAATCTTCAAAGAAAAATGGATTGACATTATACCACCAGAACACTTAGTCCTTTATAGTAAAAAATCTCTCAGTATACTTTTCAATAAATGTGGCTTTAATAAGGTTGATATACAATGTTCTTCAAGATATAGCTTAAACCCAGCACTGCCAATATATACAATAGTAGCCAAATTTTTTGGCACAAAACCAACCAAACAAATAGAAATAGATTATGAAAAATTTAGGAAAAGAGATAAACTATCAATCTTAAAGCAATTTTTATATTCCTCATATTATACTCTTGCTTCAATCATATCGTGGCCAATTAACAAACTTGGATATGGAGATAGTTTATTAGTTGTAGCTCAAAAATGAAATTAACATCAAAAAGAAAAGGTAAAGTTGTTGGTTTTGTTGCCTGGAAAAACGTAGGAAAACCAAAACACAAGCTAATTGAATTAATACGAATAGAAGTGGATAAAAAATATAGAAACCATGGCATAGCAACAGATTTATTTAAAAGGATGTTCAAAAGGATTAGATTCAGAAAATTGTTTTTAACAACACACAAATCAAATATTATAGCTCACAGATTTTATGAAAAAATGGGAATGATATATGAAACAACATTAAAAAACCATTATTACAATGGGGAAGATGAATTTGTTTATTCAATGTTCAGAAAATGAAAAAAGAAAAAAAAGTCATAACTAAACAGTTTGAATATACTTGTGATTTTTGTACAGAGCCCGGAAGATATCAATGTATATGCTGTTATAAGGATATTTGCTATAAACACGAAAGAGATGATGGGGATGGAGACCACCCAACAAGATTCTGTTTTAAATGTTGGGAGGTCGGAGAATCATTCAGGAAAAAGATTGAAGAAATCAAAGATAATGTGTATAAGGAAGAAGAGAGATTGGAAGAGGAATGGTTTAAAAAAGCAAGGAGTATAAAATGAAAACAAAAAACGATCACATCAAAGTATTAATGAAATATTGGAAGAGATATTACACAGATGGAGGGTTTCCGACCATCTTTGATCTTAAAAAAGAAATGATTGAAAGAAATATTTGTCCACGATGCGGAACCCATTCAAGAGGCCACTTTTCTGACACAGCTCTTAAGTGCTATAAAAATAATTGTGGAATTAAAATTACGGATAAGGAGTACAATATGATTTTGGATGGTAAAAAGGGAATATTAAGAAAAAAGTTAAAGCTCAAAAAATGAAAGTATTATTTATAGGTTGCGGATCAATAGGCAAGAGGCATATTGTAAATATAAGGTCATTATATAAAAATAAAGTAGAAATTATAGCTTACAGAACCTTTGCCAAATCCAGGCACCTTGATGAGGATTTTTTTAGAAATAATAAGATCACACAATATACCTCCCTCAATAAGGCATTGTCAGAAAACCCAGATGTTACTTTCATAACCAACCCAACAAGTTTGCATATCCCAGTAGCCATCAAAGCAGCAAAAGCAGGATCTCATCTTTTTATAGAAAAACCAATTTCTGATAGCATGAAAGGAGTTCGAAAGTTACAGAAAATAATCAAAAACAAAAAATTAACAGCATGTGTCGGATTTAATCTGAGATTTTATCCAATATTTGAAGCAATTGAGATGGCCATTAAACGAAAGGAAATTGGGGATATTATTTCTATAAGAGCAGAAGTTGGTCAATATCTTCCGGAGTGGCATCCATCTGAAAATTATTCCCAAAACTATAGTGCATTAAAAGAACTTGGTGGTGGAGTCATACTTGATTTAATCCACGAAATTGATTATGTAAGGCGGTTATCTAATGGAAAAATTAATCAAGTTTTTTGTTATGGTGGCAAATACAGCAAACTCAAAATAGAAACAGAAGATATTGCAGAGATACTCTTAAAAACAAATAAATCTATATTATCTGTGCATGTTGATTATCTACAACAATACCCCATGGTTAGGAGGTGCAACATAATCGGTACTAAAGGAAAAATAGAAGCAGACATAATAAAAAATTCTGGATTAATATCTGACAATTCAGGTAATTCAGTGGAATTGTCCCTCAATTTTTATTTTGAACCAAATTTTTCTTATATGGATGAACTAGCTTATTTTTTTCATTGTATCAAACACAAAATAAAATACCCAATAATCGATATTCGAGAAGGTATAGAGGCCTTAAAGATCGCTTTAGCCGCAAAAAAATCAATGAATACTGGAAAACCAATCAATCTATAAAATGGTGATCACAATCTTAAAATGCCCAAAATGTAAGAAAATAGCTAAACTTAAGCAAAGTAAGTTAACAGGAGATTATTGGTGCAAAGAATGTCAAAAAGTGGCGTTTCCAGTAGACAAATTCCTATATGTAAAATCAGAAATAGAATGGACAAAACGAAAAAACAAAGCAAAATCCTAGCTGTAATCTGTGCTAGGAGCGGGTCAAAGAGTATACCAAAAAAAAATATTACCAAACTACTTGGAAAACCACTCATTTATTATACAATAAAATTTGCTTTGGAATGTAAAGATATATTAAACAAAACAATAATATCTACCGATGACGAAGAAATAGCTTCGATAGCAGAATCGTATGGAATAGATGTTCCGTTTATAAGACCAAAAGAATTAGCTACTGATACAGCAGGTAAAGTTGAAGTTTTGCGCCATGCACTTAAATCCTGTGAAAAGATATATCAAAAGCAATATAACATAATAATTGATTTAGACGTTACATCTCCAATAAGGACAAAAGATGATTTAGTTGGTTGTATTGCAACCTTCAAGCTAGAAAATCGAGATGTTCTTTTTACAGTGGTCAATTCACGAAAGAATCCATATTTTAATATGATTGAAGTTAATAAAGGAGTAGTTCAACTTTGTAAAAAAACAAAAGAACCAATTTTAAGAAGGCAGGATGCACCGCCGGTTTATGATATGAATACTTCAATTTATGTGTATAGCCGGGACTTTTTGATGAACCCACGCAAGAATTCAGTTTTTTCCGCTAAAAATATAGGCGTTTATCTTATGAAGGATATTTCAGCCATCGATATTGATAGTCAATTAGATTTTAAATATATTGAATTTTTGGCAAAAAGCAAACAGGTGAAACTATGAGCTATATGGATAAATTTAAGCTTTATGGCAAAACAGCATTAGTTTGTGGTGGTTTAGGATTAATAGGTAAAGAAATAAGTATAGCTCTTGCGGAAGCTGGAGCCAAAGTATTAATACTCGACATAGATAAAAAAAGATTTACGAGATGTAGGGATTTTTATTATGGACTAGACATTGAATTTGTTGATTTTGATGTAAGATCCATCAATAGTTATAACAAAAAAATAGATAATATAAAAAAAGACTACGGACCAATACACATATTGGTAAATACCGCATACCCCAAAACCAAAGACTGGGGAACCGAATTCAAAAAAATCAGTGCAAAATCCTGGAGAAAAAATGTTGAAATGCAATTAAACTCAACATGCCTATTGACAAAGGAAGTTGCAGAATCTATGATAAAAAATAAAGTCGATATGATCAACAATAAGATTAAAGGAAGTATAATCAATATAGGTTCAACATATGGGGTTGTAGGACCGGATTTCAGAATATACAAAGACACAAATCTGACATGTCCAGCCGCCTATAGTGCTATCAAGGGCGGCATCGTAAATTTTACAAGATATGCAGCTTCCTATTACGGAAAGTATGGAATAAGGGTTAATTGTTTGTGTCCGGGTGGCATATCCGACAAGCAACCAAATAATTTTATTTATGAATACATAAGAAGAACCCCGTTAGGACGTATGGGAAAACCAGATGAAATTGCAGCTGCTACATTATTCCTATCATCAGATGCTTCATCTTATATGACTGGGGTAATAATGATGGTTGATGGGGGGTGGACATGCATATAAAGGATTTAATAAAGATATTAAATGATAGGATTCAAGACTTATCAATGAATAAACCAGAGCACTGGGGAGTAAGGATTAATGAAATAAATATCCTTATACTAATATTCAAAGATAGATACAAATAAAATGGAATGTTACGATTGTGATAAACCAGCGAAGATAATCTTAGGTAATGCTAATACTCAAGACATCCATATGCTAATTCCATTATGTAAAGAGCATGCAAAGGTGAGATCATATTCAAGCAAAGGTATTTATCAAGAATATTCTATTAAAGATGGGGATATATATGAAGAAATATTTGATAAAATAAACAACCTAAACAAAGATGAAAAAAGTCAGAGTAATAGCTAGACTCGATGTGAAAGGGCCCAATGTTATTAAGGGAGTTCATTTGGAATGTTTAAGAGTAGTTGGTAAACCAGCTATTTTAGCAGAAAAATATTACCTAGATGGAGCCGACGAACTTTTATATGTAGACATAGTTGCAAGTCTTTATGGCAGACAAAACTTATTAGATATTGTCAATCAGACATCAGATAAAATTTTTATTCCATTTACTGTTGGTGGTGGTGTAAGAAAAATTGAAGACATAAGAGAATTTCTCAAAGCTGGAGCAGATAAAGTATCTATCAATACAGCCGCTACCAAAAATCCGGATCTCATAAAGAAAGCAGCCAAGATTTTTGGTTCCCAATGCATAGTAGGATCAATCGAAGCAAAGAAAATTGGCCCAAATAAATGGGAAGCATATACAGATAATGGAAGGGAAAAAACGGGTTTGGATGTTATAGAATGGGCAAAAAAACTAGAAAAACTTGGAGCTGGAGAAATATTACTCACATCAATTGATACAGAAGGTACAAAAAAAGGGTACGATATTGAACTTACAAAAAGAGTAGCAGAGGTAATATCTGTGCCACTTGTAGCTAGTGGTGGTGCTGGGCCAATAAACAATGTAAATTACTATAACACTTGTTTATATGCCGATGCCATAGCAACAGCATCAGTTCTTCATTATAACCTATTAACTATACATCAAATAAAACAATTTTTATCGAATAATGGGATTTTGGTGAGAAAATGATAAGGATACCAGATATTACTATAATAGATTATGGAATTAATAATCTTAAAAGTGTAAGTAAGGCTTTTGAGAAACTAGGAAGATATCCTATAATAACCAAATACCCACATGATGTTCTCTCTGCCAAATGTTTGGTGTTACCTGGCATTGGAGCATTTGGAGATGGAATGGCAGAACTCGACAAACGTGAATTAATTGATCCAATCAAAAAGAAAGTAAAAGAAGGTACGCCGCTATTAGGCATCTGTCTTGGTATGCAAATGCTATTTACAGAAAGCGAGGAATTCGGCATCCACAAGGGTCTCGATTTTATAACCGGAATAGTTACCTCCTTTAAAAGTCCTAAACAAATTAATTTACCAGGCTACAAAGTCCCACACATGGGATGGAATAGACTCAAAAAATCAACTATATCTTGGAAAAACAGTATGTTAAAATACATACAAGAGGATGATGAGGTATATTTTGTTCATTCCTTTTATCCAGTTGTCAAAAATAATACTCATGTTTTAGCAAACACTATCCATGGAAATCAGCAATTTTGTTCAGCTGTCAAAAAAGAAAATATTATGGGAACTCAATTTCATCCTGAAAAAAGTGGGGAAGTAGGACTTAAAATACTCAAAGCATTTTGTGAGGTTAATCAAATATGAATAAACTAATTCACTGGAATGGTTTTTTTAAACATGCAATGACTGAGTACCCTAAAGAAGCTTGTGCTTTCCTATTCTCAAAAAAACCATATAGTGAAGAAGAAGAATGGTATGTTTTTGCAGTCAAAAATATTGCAGATGACCCGATAGAAGCATGGATACCCGATAAACAAGAAATGCTTAAAGTAAAAGCAAAAGCAACAAAATTAGGCTTAGTTAAAATAGGTAATGTCCATACACACCCTTACTATGATGAATGGAAGCCTTATAACGAAGATAAAATGCGAGAAATAATTCAGCCCTCTGAAAAAGATTTACATTTCGCAAGAAAGTTTAATGATGTTATAAGAATTATAGTTTGTATAGATAACAAATCAGTATATAGTGCCTTTGTTCATGACAAATTTGGAAATGAAATTGATATAACGCTTATAGAAGGTGATACAAAATGAGTGAATACTTATCAACTAAAATAATTGATAAACAGATAGAAAAGCTTCCAAAGGAGATAAAGTTCTGTAAAAAATGTGTTGTATCTAATCAAAGACCCAGGATACATTTTGATGAAGAAGGAGTTTGTGGTGCCTGTAAATTTACTCATTTAAAAGATGAAATTGACTGGGAATCTAGGGAAAAATTACTTAAAGATGTATGCAACCAATATCGAAGTAAAGATGGAAAATTTGATGTAATCGTACCTGCCAGTGGAGGAAAAGATAGTGCTCGAGTTGCCTATGAACTTAAATATGATTATGGTATGCACCCCCTTACCATCACATGGGCACCTTTTGAATACACACCAATTGGTTACCAAAATTTTAGGAATTTCTGTAAGATTGGTGGTTTTAATAATTTACAATGTTGGCAAAATGGTAAATTTCATAGGAAACTTGCCAGAGTTGCTTTTGAGGCAGTCGGAGATGCATGGCAGCCATTTACTTACGGCCAAATGTGCTATGCTTTCCATATAGCCAAAGCTTTCAACATATCTCTTGTATTTTTTGGAGAAAATGGAGAAGCAGAATACAGTGGAGATCCAAGGATATTCGATAAACGTGGTATGCCAATACATGTATGGGGAGAACAATATTTTAAAGGAGCTACTGTTCGAGATTTAATAAAATATGGATTAGAAGAAACAGATTATTTTACACAAGAAGATTTTGATGAAGGTGATTTAACTTTCTATCAACCACCATCAGAAAATGATCCAGGTGCAGAATTCCACTGGTTTTCATTTTATAAAAAATGGATTCCCCAGGAAAATTATTATTTAGCAACAGAAAAAACAGGATTTCAAGCTAATCCAGAGGGCAGATCAGAAGGCACATATTCAAAATATGCCAGTCTCGACGACAGAAATGACGGATTTCATTTCTACCAGGCATTTATGAAATTTGGGATAGGGAGATGTACTTCAGATGCAGCTCACGAGGTGAGAGATAAACACATAACAAGAGAAGAAGGTATTGCTCTCGTTAAGAGATATGATGGGGAATTCCCAAGAATGTGGTACAGAGACTTTTTGGATTATCTTGATGTTACAGAAGACTATTTTTGGAATGTTATGAACAAATTTAGGACACCCCATGTTTGGGAAACCGGAAAGGATGGTATGTGGAGACTTAAAAAAGCTATTTATGAAGAGAAAGAATCCCCAACATATATCTCAAGTTTGCCAAAGGACTCGTTAAAGTATTGGAGGGTTCAATGATTAGCGAACTTGATTACTACATAGGATGGAGATTAAAACATCTTAAGTTAGAAAGAGGAAAACTCCCTTATATGAGTCATAAAGAAGAAATAAAAAAAAATATGATAAGATTAATTAATGGCAGAATAAAAGAACTTGAACTTCTACGAGAAATTAATAGAAAAAACTCCTTAAAAGATAAAGGGGACTATGCAAAATCAAAAGTCATATATCTAGGTAAAATGAGAAAGTTTTCAGAACAATTTTATAAACAAAAGGAGATTTAAATGAAAAAAGTAATAGTTGAACAAGACATCAGATTCAGATGTCCTTACTGTAAAGAGTCCAGGAACCTTATGCTATTAACAGCAAGAGGGGATATGGTAGGTTTTAATATTGAATATTCTAAACCCGGAGATATCATTCAATGTGTAAGTTGTAAAAAGAGTTTTAAAAGGTAAAATGAATCTATTAACTGAAAGTAAGAATGCAAGGAAACTACATTTACAACGCAAATTTACTTATAATAAAATAAAGGAGTATCACAAAAGATTCTTAGATAAAAAAACAAATATTTTTTCAAAAAAGTATACATCATTAAGAAACTGTCCGGTGTGCAATCATAATGGTTATATATCAATTTTCAATAAATCAGGAGGAATCTATGTTAAATGTGGTAGGTGTAGTATGGTTTTTTTAAATCCAGTATTCAAAGAATCTTCACTTAAAGAATATTACAAAAATCTTAATACAGACCAGGCAAAGATAATATCAAAAGAAAGCAAATTTTATAGGGAAGTATATTCCTTAGGTCTTAAAAAGATTATGGAATACATTAAAAGTGGTAGAATAATGGACATTGGATGCTGTAATGGATTTTTCCTCGATATAGCTAGGGAAAAGGGATGGGATACAACTGGAGTGGAATTGTGTTTATCTGATGCAGAGATAGCAAGAAAGGGTGGTCATATAATCTTTACAGAACCATTAGAAACAATAAAATTTGATATCAAATTTGATGCTGTAACATTGTGGGATGTATTTGAACATATACCTAACCCACAAAAATATCTTTTATCGTTATCTAAAATACTTGATAATAATGGAGTTATTTTTATGCAGATCCCAAATTCGGATGCTCTCGCTGCAAGGATCATGAGAGAAAGATGTAACATGTTTGATGGGGTTGAGCATGTTAATCTTTATAACCCAAAAACCATCAAAAAGGTTTTAAGAGATAGTGGATTTAAAATATTGCATTTATCTACTATAATATCTGAAATGTATGTCATTAACAATTATTTACATTATGAAAATCCTTATTTTGGATCTATTAAGAAAACAGCTAATTTATCTTATATGCTTAATGAAAAATTAATACATAAAAATTTATTAGGATATAAAATGCAGATTGTAGCAAAAAAACATGTATAATAAATTAATTGATATTGGTGGAAAACACATAGGCAAAGAAAAGCCGGTATTCATAATAGCAGAAGCTGGAGTAAACCATAATGGTAAGCTTCGTATAGCCAAAAAATTAGTAAATGCAGCTCATTGGGCCGGAGCAGATGCAATTAAATTTCAAACATTCAAAGCAGACGATTTAGTATCAAAAAATATTGATATGGCAGATTATCAAAAAAAGAATATGGGAATATCTGGGAAACAGGTTGAAATACTTAAAAAATTGGAGTTAAATAATGATGATTTTAAAGAATTAAAAAAATATTGCGATAAGAAAGGTATTTTATTCTTATCAACACCACATACAGAAGATGCAATAGATTTCCTAGAACCATTAGTTCCTCTATACAAAATCGGTTCAGGAGATCTTACAAACATACCATTTCTTTTAAAAATAGCCAAAATAGGCAGGCCAATGATAATAAGCACAGGAATGGCAACCATTGAAGAAATTAGAGAGACTCTAGCTTTTGTAAATAAATACAACAGAAACATTATACTGCTTCATTGTACAACAAGCTACCCATGCCAAATTAATGAAGTAAACTTAAGAGCTATGCAAACATTAGAAAAGGAATTTGGATGCCTAGTTGGGTATTCAGATCATACCTTAGGAATAAATGTTATGGTTATGGCATCAAGGTTTGGAGCAACTGTTATAGAAAAACACCTAACACTGGACAAGGATATGGAGGGTCCAGATCATAAAGCATCAATAGATACTATAGAACTAAAAGAGGCCATATATAAAATTAGAGATCCTACTTATAATGTTATTTATAATGAAGAGGTACTTGGAAGCGCAGAAAAAAAACCTACAAAAAGTGAGATTAACATTTCTCCATTTATAAGGAAAAGTATAATATCCTCAAGAAATATAAAAAAGGGCGAAAAATTCAGCAATAAAAATCTAATAATTAAAAGGCCAGGAAATGGAATTCAACCAAAGTATATTTATGATATATGCAAAAAAAGAGCAAAAAATAACATAATAAAAGATACAATAATTAAATGGGAGGAAATAAGATGATAAAAAATGTAAAGTGTCCGTTTTGTAACGGAAAACTAGTAGGAAAATCTACATTAGACTTGATTTTAGTTCAAATCAAGTTTAAGAAAAGGTACATATGCAAAGATTGCAAATCTATCTGTCTTAAAAGATAAAATGAAAGTACTAATAGTAGGAGCCCACCCAGATGATGAAATCTTAGGGGTAGGCGGAACCATATGCAAACATATCCAGAACAATAATGAGGTTTATGTATGTATTGTTACTAAAGCTTTTGAACCAATCTGGAATCAAGATTACATAGAAAACAAGAAAAAAGAGCAGAGTATGGTAGATGGCTTTTTAGGAATTAAAGGTAGGTACAATCTAGATTATCCAACAACACAATTAAACATAGTACCTCACGGCAAAATTAATGAGGATATCTCTAAAGTAATAAACATTGTTAATCCTGATATGATTTACACTCATTTTGAGAATGATATGAATTATGACCATACCTTGGTTTTTAGAGCATGTATGGTTGCAACCAGACCGCCAAAACATATCAAATTAATCTGTTTTGAAACACTCTCTGAAACAGAATTTAACAATAAAAATTTTATTCCAAATTATTGGGTTGGTATAGAACAATTCATCAATAAAAAAATAGAAGCTTTCAAAATATATAAATCAGAAGTTAAAGAACACCCACATCCTAGAAGTCCAGAAGGCATTAAAATATTAGCCCAAAAGAGAGGAATGGACATTTGTACTAAATACGCGGAAGCATTTATGGTAATAAAAGATTATTGGAAGTAGACAAAATGTGTAATAAAAGAAATTTGACAGAGATACCATATGCTAACCAAGCAAATAGATTTGCAAAAGTTGATGATTGTATAGCAAAAGAGATAATTGCACTAAATCAAAAAGGGAACAGGACATTAGCATCATGCTGTGGGCATGACATATACCAAAAAACAATTGTTATTTTAAGTAAAGATAACAAAACAAAAATTGAAAAATTTAGTAAAAAGATTATTCCACGAAAAAATAGGTTTTATGTCAGGGATAAAAAAGGATATTACTATATCCCAGAGGTTCAATCAAAATGAAGGTTGTTTGGTTATCAGCTAATTTATTTGGATTGAGATTATTAGAGGAAGCAGTTAAACACGTAGATATATCATCAATCCTCACATTAAGTGAAAAAGCTAAGACTATAATGTATGATGGTGTGAAGAGGAGTAGATGGAACAAATTCAAAATTGATGTTTATGAAATAGAAGATATAAACAAGGAAACACAGTTACTAAAAAAATTAGCACCAGATTTGATAATAATGTGCGGATGGAGACAAATGATAAATAAAGAGATACTTTCCATACCAAAAAACGGATTTATTGGGTTTCATCCAACATTGCTCCCCATTGGAAGGGGGTCAGCGCCTATTATCAATTCCATACTTAATGGATTTGAGACTGGTGGGGTAACCTTATTTTATGTATCTGAAGGTCTGGACGATGGTGATGTAATAGCCCAAAGAAGCTTTAAGATAAGTCCGGATGACCACGCTAAAGAAGTATACAACAAATGTATTGCTACTGGTAAATTGTTAGTGAGTGATTTTTTACATAGAGTCTTGTACAACCAAATTATACCAATAAAACAAGATTTATCCAAAGGAACAGTATTTGACAAACCACCGCTAAAAAACAATAAAATAGATTTAGAGAATGAATCTACAGAACAGATATACAGAAAGATTAAGGCATTATCCAAACCCTATCAAGGAGCTTATATAGAAAAAGATGGTAAAAGACTAAGAATATGGAAGGTTAGTCTGGAGGATATTAATGAACGAGAAACAACTTGAAGAATTATATGAACCAGTTATTGAATATCTAACTTTAATTAAAAATCTAAAATGAGAAAAATTTGTGTTGTTACTGGAACAAGAGCAGAATATGGATTACTCAAACCGGTACTTAAAGCCATTAAAAATCATCCGAAGCTCAAACTTCAGTTATTAGTTGCCGGTATGCATCTCTCAAAGAAATTTGGTTATACAATTAATGAAATTAAAAATGATGGTTTCAAAATTGACGGGGAAGTACCAATGCATCCAGTTCAAGATACAGGACAGCATATGGCTAAAGCTGTTGGAGAAGGAATTCAAAGGATGGCTCATAAATTAGCTATATTGAATCCAGATATTTTAGTAATTTTAGGTGATAGGACTGAAGTATTAGCAGCAACTATAGCTGCAGCATATATGAATGTACCCATAGCCCATATTCATGGCGGTGACAAGACAAAAGCAGGTTTAGATGAATCTGTAAGGCACGCCATAACAAAGCTAGCTTATATCCATTTTGCCACTACCAAAAAAAGTGCCGAAAGAATAATCAAAATGGGGGAAGATAAATGGAGAGTATTTGTAGTTGGTTCTCCTGGACTTAATAATATAAAAAAACAAAAGATATACCCAACAAAAGAATTTTTCAAGAAATTTTGGTTAGCTCAACCATATATAGTCCTTCTTCAGCACCCAATCACTACACAAATTGAACTTGCTTCACATCAAATAAAAGAGACCCTAAAGGCAATTAAAAGTCTTCACATATTTACTGTAGTGGTATACCCAAATTCTGATGCTGGGGGGCAACAAATAATAAATGAACTCATTAAATTTAAAAATGATCCTCAATTCAAAATTTTTAAGAATTTAAAAGATAAGGAATTTTATTCACTAATAGCACATTCTTCAGCTCTCGTTGGTAATTCAAGCTGCGGTATAATAGAATCGCCTTATTTTGGAATCCCGGTAGTAAACATTGGGATAAGACAAAAAGGAAGAGAAAGAGCCAATAATATTATTGATGTTCCACACAATAGTTCAAGAATAAAAGAAGCTATCAAAAAAGCAGTAAGGCACGGATCATACTTTGACTTATATAATCCCTATAGCTTACCAAATACTGATAAAAAAATAGCAAGTATATTAGCACACATCCCCATCAAACAAGAATTAATACAAAAAACTATAACTTATTAAGGTGAAACTATGGAAGAACGTTTTAAAGATTGGGAAGAACCAGTAGTAGAAAATGGAAAACTAACCAAATGGAATTGGATGGTACAGCACCCAGAAAATTTGAAGCTCGGTAAAAAGGTTGATATAGGGGCATTCACTTATATAAATGCCAAATATGATATAGAAATACAAGATAATGTACAAATAGGAAGTCATTGCTCAATTTATAGCATAAGCACCATTGACGAGAAAAATGGTAAAGTAATATTAAAGAAAAATTGTAAAATAGGAAGCCATTGCGTCATAATGCCTGGGGTAATAATTGGAGAAAATTCAATAGTTGGCGCCTTAAGCTTTGTAAATGCCAATGTTCCAGATAATGTAATTGTAGCCGGCTCTCCTGTAAAATTAATAAAACGATTGTAGGTGAACAAAATGTGGAAAATACCACTATTCAAAACATATTCAGATAATGATGATATAAAAGCAGTAGTCAAAGTTATTAGAAGAGGTACCTATTGGGCTATTGGAGCTGAAGTAATCAAATTTGAAGAGAGATTGGCAAAATATGTTGGAACAAAATATGCACTTACTTTTAATTCTGGAACATCTGCTTTACATACACTTTTACTCGCTTATGATATAAAGAATAAAGAAGTTATTGTACCCTCTTTTACATTTGTTGCAACAGCAAGTGCAGTTATTTTAGCTGGAGGGACACCAATATTTGCAGAATCAGAATCAGACACATTTGGTTTAGATGCAGAAGATGTAAAAAATAGAATAAACAAACAAACAAAAGCAATAATACAATTACATTATGGAGGATTCCCAGCAAGAGACACCTTAAAATTAAGAGAGATTGCCGACGAACATAATATCCTACTAATTGAGGATGCTGCAGAATCATTAGGTGCAATACAAAATGGGAAAAAAGTGGGGTCTATTGGGCATTCAGCTATCTTTAGCTTTTGCCAGAATAAAGTTATAAGTACTGGAGAAGGCGGAGCTATAGTTACTAATTCCAAAGAAATTTACGAAAAAGCAAAATTATTAAGATCTCATGGCAGACTAGAAGGTAGCCGGGATTATTTTTCATCTATAGGAAATAATGATTACATCCAGGTTGGTTATAACTTTCGGATGCCGACGATGTTGGCCGCTTTAGGTTTATCCCAGCTTAAAAAAATAGAAAAGATCATCAATAAAAGAAGAAAAATAGCAAAATATTTTACAAATGAACTCTCACAAATTGAAAGGAGTATTGGGGGTATTATCACCCCAAAAGAATTGGACAACACTAAATCAGTATACCAAATGTATACCATTCGTACTAATAAAGATATAAGAGACAAACTACAATCATTTTTGGCAAATAAAGGTATTATGAGCAAGGTCTACTTTAATCCAATACATTTATTAACTATCTTCAAAAAATATGGTTATAAAGAAGGAGATCTACCAAAAACAGAGAAATTATCAAAAACAGTTTTAAACATTCCATTGTACCCAACAATGCAAATTAGTGAGATAAATCTTATAATAAATTCAATTAAAGAATTTTTCAAGGTGAAGACATCATGAGAAATCTGAGTAAAATTCTGGTTGATAAGGATTCAACTATTAAAGAAGCAATGAGGGTTATTTACAACGGAGCCATCAAAATGGCAGTTGTTACAGATAATAACCAAAAGCTTTATGGAGTTGTGACTGATGGAGATATTAGGAGGGGAATTCTTAATGGAATAACAATCCAGGAAAAGGTAGATCAATTAACAAATAAAAATCCAATATTCAAATTTGTGTCAGATCCAATTGAAGAAATCACACAAACATTTTTAAAATATCCAGATGTTACAGGCATACCAATCGTTGACAAGAACAAACAAATTAAAGATTTTGTTATGTTCTCAAGAGATTCAGATTTACTCTTCTTTAGCAAAACCATTCCTTCAAATAAACATTTAAATAAAATCCTCGTTATAGGAGGAGCAGGTTATATAGGATCTGTTCTTGTTAGGGAACTATTGAAAAAACAATATAAAGTTAATGTATTGGACAATTTTATTTATGGAAAAGAATCCCTAGAATCAATCAAAGATCATGAGAACCTCAAAATAATAGAAGGAGACACACGACATATTGAAGTTGTAGTAGATGCGGCTAGTGATGTTGATGCAGTAGTACACCTTGCAGAACTTGTTGGTGATCCTATATGTAATATAAACCCAAAGATGACTCAAAATGTAAATTACTTAGCTACAAAACTGATTGCCTCGTTATGCAAACATTATCAGATAAATAGGTTTGTTTATACATCTTCGTGTAGCGTTTATGGAGCTTCCGAAAGTGAAGATTTATTAACTGAAGAATCTTTCCTAAATCCACAATCATTGTATGCCAAGATGAAAATAGAATCAGAAAACGCCTTGTTGGATATGGCCGATGGAAATTTTTCTCCAACCATCTTAAGGCTCGGCACAGTTTTTGGTCATTCACCAAGACCAAGATTTGATTTGGTTGTCAATCTTTTAGTTGCAAAGGCAATAAATGATAATGAAATCACAATTTTTGGCGGTGACCAATGGAGACCAAATATAAATGTCTTAGATGTGGCAAGAGCAATAATTATGGTATTAGAGGCCCCATTAAATAAAGTGACTGGTGAAACATTCAATGTTGGTTCTAATAATCTAAATTTCACAATAAATCAAATAGGTGAAGAAATAAAAAGATTTGTACCACAAGCCCGATTAATCAAAAAAGATAAGGATGAAGACAAAAGAAATTATAAAGTTGATTTTTCAAAAATAAAAAATACCCTTAACTTTAACACAACAAAAAATTTAGATGATGGTATATCTGAAATTATGGAAGCATTTAAAAATGGTAGGATAACTGGCAGTTATAAAGATAACATTTATAGTAATGTAAACTATTTAAAAACAAAATTATTAGAACCGAAAGAATTAAATATAGGTTTTAGCTAGTTTAATAAAATGAAAGTATTAATAGTAAATCCACCAATAAGGGAGAATGATAATCCCCACTTTCCGTCAGGTTTGGGTTATCTAGCAGCCGTTCTTAGAAAAGAAGGTTACGAAGTTGCTGTAATTGATGTAGCAGCTCATCGTTTAAAAAAGGATGAACTAATAGAAGAAATAAAAAAGCATAATTTTGATGTATTTGCTGTCGGAGGATTAATAACAATCTTCAATTATTTGAAATGGTTAACGAACGAAGTAAGAAAGATTAATCCCAATGTTTTGATTATATCTGGTGGAAGTGCTGTTTCTTCCATACCTAACCTATTCTTAAAAAGAACCGGAATTGATGTGGGTCTTCTCTATGAATCAGAGTTGACCATAATAGAATTATTAAAAGCGGTTAATAACAAAACAGATATATCAACAATTCCAGGAATTTCATTCAGAGACAAAAATGGAGGTATCATAGTTAATCCATTAAGGGAAAGAATAGATAATCTCGATAGTATCCCATTTCCAGCATATGATCTTTTTCCAATGGATATCTACCTTAAACATCCTCTACAAATGGGGCTTCTTAATCTATCGAAAGGCAGAAAAGCAATAGGTATTGTGTCTACAAGGGGGTGCCCATGGAAATGCACTTTCTGTCATAGAAATTTTGGAAATACTTATAGGACAAGGTCCCCAGAAAATGTAGTGGCTGAAATGGAAATGCTTTATAAAACATACGGCATAACTTTTTTTGATTTTAAGGATGAAACACTTACTGTCAATAAAAAACATACAGAGGCCTTGTGTGATTTACTGATCCAAAAAGGCTATGATTTTAAATGGCAGGGAATGACAAGGGCAGATTTAGTTACTAAAGATCTTCTCATTAAAATGAAAAAGGCAGGTTGCATATATATAAATTTTGGACTGGAATCAGGTAGCCAACGAATGCTCGATGCAGTCGACAAAAAAATCAAAGTGGAAATAATGGAACAATCAATTAAATGGGTAAAGGAAATAGGTCTCGAGCTAACAAAAAGTTTTATGATTGGTATTCCTGGTGAGACAAAAGAGACTGTGCAGGAAACGATAGATTTCTGCAAAAAACTTGATCTCGACGGCACATTCTTTATTTGCACACCATACCCCGGCACAATTCTCTGGGAAAAATTAAAGCACGATGGAAGGATAGTAACAGAAGAAGACGAAGCAAAATATATTGAACATTTAGCTTCTGCAGGTGATGCCATCAATTTAAATATGAATGTTAGTGGTTTACCAGATGGGGAGCTTTTAGAACTAAGAGATTGGGCAACCAAGAAAATTGCAAAAAACTACTATAGGAGGCATCCAATGAAATATCTATTATCCAAGATAGCCTGGATGAAATATGTCATCAAAACCATCAAAAATATTTATCAAAGTTATGGATTCTCAGTATTACTAAGCACAATATACAACAAATTATCTGGAAAAAAAACAAGAATATTTGCTACTTCACAGGCGTAAATACCGAATTAGTAATCTTTTTCTTCAATATAGACAATATATAACCAAAATGTTTATATATAACTTATCAATATGTTATAATTTAAGTAATATGAACCAAAAAACAATCATAGCAGTCGAAAGAGAGACTGTAACTAAACTAAAGGAATTGAAGATTGCCAAAAGAGAAAGCTATGATGAAATCATTAATAGATTAATTAAATTCTTTAATAGCAAAAATGGATAACTCAATAATCAAAAAATGTGAATGTGAGTGTAGTCAACAAGTAACTATCAGAGGTTACAAAAAAAATGATGAAATATTTATTCCGCAATACATACAAGGGCATAGTAAACGTCATTTTGTTCAACAAGATAAAAGATGTATAAATTGTGGTTATCCATATCAAACAAAAAGTAATAGTGAAAATAATTATAGGAAATTTTGTTCTCTTTCTTGTGCAACTACATATAGGCAAAAAGATGGATCATGGAATAAAGGGATTCCTCATCCAAGAGAAGTAAAAATAAAGATTGGTGAAGGTGTTAAACGAACAAGACCAAAAGATTGGATAAATCCCTCTTATAGGCCAGAAGTTAGAGAAAAAATAAGAAATACTTTAAAACAAAAAGAAATATGTAAAGGTATAAACAACCCAAATTGGAAGGGAGGAATTTGTCCAATAAATATAAGATTAAGATCCCAATATAAACATGAGATAGCTTCTTGGAGAAAACAAGTTTTTGAGAGGGATAATTACACATGTAAATTTCCCGATTGTGGTAAAACCAAAGTTTATCTACAAGCCCATCATATTAAAAAGGTTGCTAGGTTTCCTCAATTTATTTTAGATATCAATAATGGGATTACATTATGTAGGACATGTCATGATAAAACTAAAGGGCGAGAAGAATTGTTTGAAAATATTTTCTTTGGGTTGATATAACATGAATAAGAGGTTATGCGTTGTGTGCGGGACGAGGCCTGACATAATAAAACTCAGTCCAATTATAAGATATTGCACAAAAAATAGTATAGATTTTACACTTATTCATAGTGGTCAACACTATGATACTGAAATGGACGAAGTATTTTTTGATGAGTTGGATATTAAAAAACCCGACATTAATCTTCGATCAAGCTTTGACCTCAATTCTAATGGTTATTTGGACCAAACTGCAGTTATTATGAATAAGTTCAAAAGAGTTTTCATAGAAGAGTTAATTGATATTGTTTTAGTGTTGGGAGATACAAATAGCGCATTGGCAGCTTCAATAATCGCAAGAAGATTATCCTTAAAACTAGCTCATGTAGAAGCAGGTTTAAGAAGCTTTGATTGGAGAATGCAAGAAGAGCATAATCGTATAATGATTGATCACATTTCAGATTTAAAATTTGCACCGACAAAAAGCGCATTTAATAATCTAATAAGGGAAACTATTCCAAAAAATACTGTATACTTAACTGGAAATACAATTGTTGATGCAGTTCATCAAAATCTTGATATAGCCATCAAAAAGAGCAGAATACTAGAAAAATTAGGATTAAAACAAAAGTTTATACTCGTCACTTCACATAGACCGGAAAATGTTGATGACCCTACGAGGCTTTCATATATTTTAGATGGTATTTCCAGAGTTGCTGATACTTTTAATTATACTGTAGTCTTTCCTGCTCACCCACGCACACTTAAAAGAATGAGGGAATTTAATATTAAACCACCCAAAAATATAATGTTTATTGAACCGCCAGGATACCTTGATTTCCTATCCTTAGAAAATTTTTCCATTCTCATTATCACTGATTCCGGGGGAGTCCAAGAGGAAGCATGTATTCTCAAAAGACCATGTGTAACAATAAGAGAAACTACTGAGAGACCTGAGACATTAAATATAGGGTGCAATGCACTCGCAGGCGTTAATCCAGATCGCATCGTCCAATGCGTTAAAGAAATGCTTCATAAAAGCATAAACTACTCAAATCCTTTTGGTGATGGTAAATCCTCCGTATATATCATGAAGATATTAGAAAAGGTCTAAAAATGAATCTTTTTTTTGCAAAACTTTATCATTTAAAATTAAAATTAATCGGTGATAAGGAAATGGAATCAGAAGGAAAGATAATTCCCTGCATAGAATGTGGAACACCATTCAAATCATATTGTTCATATGGATCAATTGGATTTGTATATCACACACATTGCAGAACATGTGAATTATTAAAACAAGGTGGTTTATTATGAAGAAAAAAGTGGCAGATATTGCCGGTATGAGCTTTCCAGAATCTATAAACTTTTTTGGAGATAACGGCATTTCTGAGGTGGATACTACCGATTTTAAACTTCCCCCCAGATACACAAAAGACAGACCATATGGCCTTTACAAAAAGGTTAAAAATATCCCCCTAATAAGAGGTTATGCCGTTCTGGTTGATTTATTTTTATCAATAATTAAAACTATATTTAAAAATGTATTATGGCTTTTTGTTTTTGTAGTCATTTTTTCTTTTGTTTTTCTTCAACCTGAAAAGGTGGTAGTCACAGAAGAAACAAAGCCAGGCTTATTGTCTGGTATAATTCCAGATACTTTTTGGGGTGAATATTTTTTTGATATAGCCTTTTTTGGTTTTTTGATAATCTTTGTGTTTTTAGCGACTAAAAACCATGCAGCAGAGCATAAAGCCATAAGCGCTTATGAAACAAGCCAAAATTTATCATTAAACAATATTAGATCTCAACCAAAAGAAAACTGTAGATGCGGGACTGTTTTGGTAGTTTGGGTGCTAATCCTTTCAATACCTCTTTTTTTTGTTGATTTTGGATCACTCATCAATACATTCTTTCAAGCTACAACATTTTCATTTGGTTATGAAATATTTTTGTTGGCAAGAAGAAAAGACCTTATTGGAGATATAGTGTACACACCGGGCTGGTTGGGACAAAAGCTGACTACAAGAGAACCAAACGATAAACTCCTGATTAGATCTCGGCAAGGCTTAATGAGATTATTAGATGAAGAAGGTTACAGGTATAAAACCTAAAAATGGATGAATGGGCAACAAAAGAAGAATTAATAAAAGGAACAAAAATTAGAGAATCTGAGGCAGAGGAAACTATAGAAAAATTGATAAAAAACGATGAGATAGAAGCAGATTACTCTAATCCCAAAAATCCTAGGTTTAAACTTACTAACAATTTTAAAGGGAAGATCCCAGAATTTCTAGATTCACTACAAAGTAAATATGGCGATTTTGAAGAGATAGAGGTACCTGTTGAGGAAAGCACTGTCAAAAAGATGCAAGATCTTGGAGAATTGGAACCAGATGGACGAACCATAAATGAAAAAGGAAACAGGAGAATAAGTAGAACAATGGATAAAATGATTAAACAGGAAGAGAAATATTACCCCACAATACGGCATGGTTACCTCCATCTCAAACATAAGTTTAAAGAGGGACATGAATATCCAGAAGAAGTCAAGAAATACAGCAAGGAAGCAGGATATGATTTAGATGAAGTTACAACTAAACACATGCTTGATAATGCTGAATTATTTGAGATTGACAATAAAACAAAATGGATTCTTTTGATGACTGACAATGAGTTATTTGAAAGAAAAACTCCCTATGAAAGATTTGTCCTTGATTGTGACCTGAATATTGATAACTTGTGGTTCAAGGGATTTTTAGTCACATCAAAAGGTTTGACATGGACTTATTTTGGCAAGACAGACGGATTTTGTGAAAAACCATTGATGTTCCATTCATTTAGCAAAAATTTGGATAATTTAGAAAAACACTTTATAGAAAATACTGAATTAAAGAATCATACAAATACAATTAAAAAGTTAAAGACTTTTATCTGCAATTTTATAGATTTTCTCAATAATCCAGAAGTCAGGATAATTAGATTTGAAAGAAAACAGAAGAATATTGAAAGGAGATTGAGGCAAAATAAAGAGATTCTTCCATCAGCAAACAAAATTATTATTAGCGGACAATTAAAGGTTTATATTGATAAAATGCACGATTCAAGTGATTGGGAAGGATATAATTATAGATTCTGGGTAAGGGGACATTTCAAGAGATTCTGGAACAAAAAAAGATACTCAAAACTTTATTCTTTATTGCAGATAAATGAATTACCATCGAAATATTATGTAGATGATAATATAAAGCCAAATGACAAAATAATAATGATTTGGAACAAACCTTTCATCAAGGGAAGTGGCATACTAATAGAACACAAATATGAATTAAAAAAACCTGAGAGGAAAATCTGATAAAATGAAAATAGCAGTAGTTAGTCATGATTCTTTTTGGCCAGTGAAGGGTGGAGGCGGAATTAGAGTTTTTTGGGTGGTCAAAGAGTTGGTTAAAAAAGGATACGATGTTATAGTCATAGCACCATTCAATGAAACTAACGGATTGGAAAAAGAGTTCCCAACAATCACAATTAAAAATTTGGGAAACTACTCAAGATTTGGAAAATTCAAGGAATTTCAATATAGCAAATTAGCTTTAAAAATCATATTATCTCTCATTTTTACCAAGGTTGATGCCATATATGCTCATAATATTGTTGCAGCATACCCATCATACATTATATCTAAATTCAAGAGGATACCACTCATATTTGATATGGATGACATACTAACAGGTCTTTCAGCAAATAAGATCATCAGAAATATTGGACAAAAACTCGAATTTAGGATAGCTAAAAAAACCGATGCTTTGATAACAATGTCAAATTCACTGAAACAAGCTTTGGAAAAAAATAGAGTGAGAACAGATATTTATACTGTATCTCATGGTGTAAACCTCCAAAAATTCTACCCAAGAGACATCACCAAAAAGAATAAAATAATCTACATTGGTGGGGTAGAACCACATGATGGCACAATACTTCTTGCTGACGCAGCATTACCAATCATCGAAAAATATCCAGATATAATATTTGAAATTATTGGTGATGGAAAATGTCTTCCAGATTTAATAAATAAAGTATCTAAATATAACATATTAAAAAATTTTACTTTTGTTTCATGGGTTCAGAATGAAGAAATCCCAGAGCATCTTGCAGAATCAAAAATAGGGATTGTTACTCATTTCAGAACACCAGCTACTGAAATCTGTCTTGTATTAAAAGGATTAGAATATATGGCTATGGGGCTTCCAGTTGTAGCACCAGATCTTCTTGGGATGAGGGAAGAATTTGGAGATAATGAAAGGGGATTGTTGTTTGAACCAAACAATCCAAGAGATTTAACAGCAAAATTGCTTAGACTATTAGATGATAATCAACTTCAAACAAAACTCGGTATGGCTGGAGTAGAATTTGTAAAACAAAATTGTAATTGGGAGGAAAATGCTAAAAAAATTGTTGAGATATCCGAAAATTGCATTAATAGACACAAAAAACACTGATTTCTTTGGTTATAAATTAGTGTTAGACCAGGAAAAAATACCCTACCAAATAGTTGAAAACATAAAATTAGAATTTGATGTAGTAATCCTACCTAAAGATCATAATTTGATGGTAAGGGATGTGTTGGAATACATCAAAAACGGAGGTGTTATAATCTCCAGTTATGATTACAATTCTACCGAAGGATTGGGTACAATCCTAAGCGCAACCATTAATACTTTTACACCTTATGGTGATGGTCTCATCTATTATTTTGGATATAATTTTGGTGAATTAATATTACAATCCAAAGATCATGCAAAATCAGTAAGAAGAAACATAATAGCTCAATGGTGGAATTATTCAAATCAAAATAGGATTAATAATAATAAAAGACAATTAAGAATTATGTTTAAAAATATCCTTTATAGAGTTCTTGGTCCATTAACTCAAATAGGGTATTGGCCACATCCCTACCAAAGTTGTTTTGTTCAGAGAATTGACGCGGATTTCCCAATAAGCAAGTTTTATAATAAAACTAAAATAATAAATCAAATGTTTGATATCATTAAAGAATTTGAAGATATCAATTTTACTATATTCCTTAATTATAGTTTTCCAGATCATATAGAAAAAATAAAATCAATATCGGAAAACTATCGGAATGTTGATTTGCAATCTCATGGTTGTGATGAAAATATTAAGCATAGAGATTACTGTTATAGTCTTGACAATCTTAGTCAGTATGAAATAAGTTCCATGCTATTTAATACCATATCCACCAAAAACCACAAAATATTTGCTCCACCATGCGAACAAGTAAACAAAATTGTATTAGAATGTTGTCAAGATCATAACATAAAATTTATATCAGCCGGAGGATTGGCAAAAGACGATATACCGAGAAAGTGTTTTTATGGTGGTAAGGAGTATAACATATTCAACATTCCAACATCCCAGAAGGAATTCACAGATGAGCCAGGCATAACAGAAGAATATTATGTAAATCAATTTAGATCATCAATAAAAGACAATTCCCTCTTTTGTATTTATTTTCATCCATATACCCTTTCCGTTTCAAATGCCAAAAAGATAATATATAAATTTCTTTATTATCATGTCATTGAAGAAAAGAAAAGTGGCAAACTTTGGACACCCTTTATGAAAGATCTAGCTGTTTGGTGGTCAATGAGGGACAACGTTAGTATAGTTAATGGAGAATTAATATTTAAGGATGAAACAACTAAAAAATTCTTTTCAGAGCCACAAAACAAATTACAAATAATAAAATGGTATCCAGATCATCAAAAGGTCATCAAATGAAATTCTTGAATATGATAAAAAATATGATTGGTATAATAATACTTATAATTCTAGTTTTCATAGTTGGCATCAATAATGTAATCGACTCGTTCAAATCCATCAACATCCTATACCTTCCAATAATTTTAGGGTTATACATCTTTTCCTTGTTTTTAAACACTTTATGTATAGGTTTTCTCATAAAAAAAAGAATATTGTTTAGTAAACTATTTAAATACTGTACATTGTCTTGGGTGCACGGACTCATATCACCGGCAAAACTTGGAGAATTTTCTCTGATATACTTCTTAAAAAAAGAGAAATTATCAATACCTACATCATTAGTTATTTTTTCTATTAACAAACTCATCACATTTTTTCTTTTTTCCATAATCACAATCATAGGCATATACCTCTTTCTAGATCTTAGGCAGGGTGCCCCCATCATTCTCTTTTTAATAATAATCATCATTTTTCTGTTGTTGGTTAATAAAACAAATATTTTTTTAAAATTTACACCAAAAAAGTACAAATCTTATATTAAACCATTTTTTAATACATATGACTATTTTTTGAAAAATGGCAAAAAAGATATTGTTAAAAATTTTTATTTTACATTAATCCGGTGGATTGTTGACGGTTTAACAATATTTACAATATTCCTTTCTCTTGGTATTCCAGTTAACATATTCTATGTTTTTGTAATAAATTCTATTACTTCCTTATCATCCATTGTACCAATAACAACAAACGGATTAGGGATACGTCAATCAGTAGGAGTATACATATTTTCAAAATTAAATATCAATCCAGCAATAACCGTTAACATGTATCTAATTAGCCTATCATTCACATATCTAATTGCCTTTTGCTTTTATTCATACTATACTTTTATGCATAAGGGTGGTGCTACATGAAAGTTGTTATTATTCATCTGGATGGATTAGGATATGATTATCTTAAAAAATCAGATCTGTCCTATATCAAATCTTTAGGTGGTTATTTGCATCGTATTCCAGTCTATCCTGGGTATTTCTCAAACGAGGTTTCTTTATTCACAGGATTAACACCAAAACAGCATAAGATGGAAGATCTTTTTATATTTGATCCGGCATCAAGTCCATTCAAAAATAATATATCGCTTTTAATTCCAAAAAAACTCTTTAGATTGGCTTCCTATTTTTATGGATATAAAACATACATAAATATTAGTCCACCAAAAAAATATTTCAAAAAATTTGTTCCAATATCAAAAATTCAACCACGAGATTTTAACAATTCATTTTCATCATTATTAATAAAAAACGGATTCAAATTTAGATATATCAATTCATTACATTTTTCTGCCTCCAATATCAAAAAAGCCATCCAAAAAAATGATTGTGTTTATGCTATAAATTCTACTTATGACAAACTGCTTCATAAATACGGAACAGAAAAAATAATTAAAACGAATATTGATAATATAATCAAGGATATCCATGAATTTTTGCTCAAAAAGTATAATAACAATTTCTATTTATTTTTGCTTTCTGACCATGGAATGGTCCCAGTTCACACAAAAATAAAATTAGAGCTTAATGATAAAAATAATCTTTTCTTTGTTGATTCAACAATCCTCAGAGTATGGAGCAATAAATATTACTCATTGAATTCTACAGGCACGGAACTTTATGATTCAAAAGAATTCCAAAATGGACCATTTAAATATTATAAAAAATTTTTGGCAGCACCAGGCTACATATTTTCTCCCAACTTCTTTCAAGGTTATAAAGATATAAAGGGTATGCATGGTTACAAAAGCACAAATTCACCTCATGATGCTTTCGTTCTTATACACACTCCCAGGTATAAAAAACAACATAATGCTAATTCATCTATCATAGATATAGCCCCAACAATTTTAAAAATATTTAATATGAAATCACCAACAGAAATGGGAGGTCGCAGTTTGCTATGAATAATAAAATTCCCGGAGAGGTTTTCTTTATAAGGAAACAAATAAAACAGTGCATGAAAGAAATATTTACTAATAAAAAGGATAAAGTATTGGATATTGGGTGTGGGGATAACCCATTCTACAAAGATGTTATTAAAGGAAAAGTTTCTGGATTTGATATTAAACCATCTGCATTCACTAGTTTTGTCGGAACGGCCGATAACCTTCCATTTAAGGAAAAATCATTTGATAAAATAATCCTCGCGAATTCACTTTATTATTTTGATAATCCCTTTAAAGTTATAGAAAGGATTCATCAAATTCTAAAACCCAAAGGGACTCTTTTTATTAGCATCCCATTCTTTTATCCAATACACGACACACCAGATGATAAATACAGGTTTACAGAATTTGGATTAAAAACAATACTCAGTAATCACTTTCAAATCAAGGAGATAAAATCTATTGGGGGTTTTTTTACAATACCATCAGTAATACTTCATTCATTAATCAAAGGATTACCATCAATAATGCCCACCAACCTCAATAAATTAACTAAGATATTTGTCTATATTACTCTTTACATCCCATACCTTTTAACACAAGTTTTAGGATTGATAGATGTTATAGACAAAACAAAAAGATGGACAACCTATTATGTGGTTATAGCAACTAAAAAATGATATATACAAAAAACAAAGAAGCAAACAATATTTTAAAAAATGTATTAGAAGTATGCAAAGAAATTATTTTATATTATTGTAAGCCTACTGCCATCCTGCTTGCCGGCTCTTATGCAAGAGGTGAAGGAATGGTTGTTCAAAAAAAAAATAAGATACACTTTATTAGTGATATTGATTTATATATAATTGGCCCAAAATATTTAAAGAAAAAAATATCCTCCATCAATACAGATATTAATAGTAATATTCCTACCCTATTCAATAATGAATTAGACATAAATCTTCAATATATGGATATAAATAACCAGCATGACGATTTGTCAGCATTGGATTTAAAATATCAAACAAAACTACTTTATGGAAAACCGATTCATAAATCTATTCATTCTAATAAAAACAGAGCGCTTAGGACAGCCATAAGATTCTTGATGTCTAAATCCAAATATCTGTTGACAATTAACAAAGACACATCAAAAGAAGATACAATTTTGGCATGCTCCAGATCATATGCAGAAATAATAACTGTCCTAAGCGCAAAGGCCGGCATCTATAAGCCAACATACCAAGACAGGTGTAATATTGTCAAAAAAGTGAGATTTAATAAAGTTAATCGTAAACTAATCAAACGAGCTATAAAATTCACTCAGTATAAGTTAGGTCATTCCGAAAAATTTGTTAAGAATAAGGATGATATCCTAAAACAAGCAATTGATGATTTGTTTTCTATATGGTCAATTATCCTTAAGATACCCATTGAGGAGGTAATCAAAGCTGACAAAACATTTAGGGATAGCCTCACAAAAGAGTTTTTCAGCCCCTTTATAGAAGAAAGTTTTGATAGGAAGTTTGGTATCCAAAAACCCCCCTTTATGAAACTATGGCTTTTTTTTGCTCAAGTCTATGATCTCATTCCATTCTTAGTTCTATTAAAAAGAAGAAAAATTGAAAATATTTATATAAAGGGAGTTATATCTCCTTATATAGCTATATATCAACAAATAATAAAAAGTTTATCTAAACCATTATATAGCAACTATAGTAACAATATTAAATTATTGAAACTATGGGATTTAAACGCACGAAGGAGGTACCATTTTTAAATGAATTTTTTAACAATTATCTTATTTTTTGTAATGATGTGGGGATTGGGACATAGCTTAACAAGATTAATTAAACCCCCATCAAACATATTTGAAAGGGAATTTCTGCGCCTTGGGTTTGGAATAGGGCTATTTTCAGTTTTGGCAATCATCCTTAACCTTCTCCACATCCCCATCCATTGGCTTTTATTCTTGATTTTAGGCATGATATCCCCATTAGGCATCTTATTCAAGGTATTCAAAAAACAAGTCAAATTTCCCAAAATAGAGATGTCCAAAGAGAACATATTCTTCATTTTAGTAATGATCATTTTCCTGGCACATTTCCTCATTTTCCTCAAGGGAGCCTTTTCCTACCCTTACCTAGAGGATGGTGATCCGTGGGACCACGCTAGATCAATACGCTACATAGCCGCTCAGCAAACAGCTTTTGAGCCATCCACTTCTGATGAATTGTTCAAATTCATGGATGCATATCCTCCAATATTTGACATTCTGATGGCCGTTCTCTATCAAGTAAATGGTAATATGATATGGACTCTTAAATTTTTTAATGCTTTGATAGTATCATTATCTTTAGTATTCTTCTACATATTTGCTAAGAAATTGTCTAATAACCCAACCAAGGCCCTAATCGCGACATTTATCTTATTTCTAATCCCCAGTTATATGAGTCATTTTATATGGGCTTTGGTTATGTCAATGGCCCTATTTTTTCCCTGCCTTTATGCTTTGGAGTCAATCAAAGACGATCCGAAGTGGAAGTATATAGCAGCAGTTATGATTGGTGCTCTGCTTGTTTCTCAGCCTTCAATGGCATTTGTATTGTCTATTATGTTGTTTTTATATTGGATTGTGAAGTCCATAATGTACCAAAACACAAATAAAAATATTTTAGTAGCTGGTCTTTTGGGAATAATATTATCTTCTTTATGGTGGCTACCCATATACTTTAGATGGGGCTCACCCATTGAAAATGAATGGGCCGGAGTTTATAGTCCAAATATGGTTGAGAATCAAAAGAGAATAGGGCAATTTTCTCCTGGCTTTAGGATTATAGGTACTGCAGACAGAGTCTATACATTTTCAGATTTTTTCTTCGTCAAAAAAACCAATATGATAAATAACCCAATTGGCATCGGTCCGGTTCTCTTACCTCTTTTATTTTTATCCATACTCTATTTACTCCTCAATATAAAATCCTTGTTTAAGAGAGAGAATGAATGGAAAATCTTATGTTTAGTGTGGTTAGTTTTCACGTTTTTAGGCATACATGGGGCTAGGCTCCCCATACAGTTTATTGCCTTTAGATTCTGGATGTTGTTTGCCATACCAGTTTCATTTTTAGTAGGTGGAGTGTTGACAGAGATGATTGGAACAAAGACATTTAGCCGCATTGTACTAGTGATTTTAGTTTTAGTTGGTGTGGGAATAACATCCGGAATCGTTAAATATCAAATCAATACAGCATTATGGGGTCCTGGTTACATGATCAATGAAATTGAATACTCTGCTTATATGAAATTTGACAAGGAATTTCCAGAACACCAAAAAGTATTCAGTATGTGCCAAGACAGCACCTATAAACTGGCTGCTTATGACCAGGATGAATGTTTATGGTGTCAAAAAGATGTTCAGCTCAGAAGAGACTTTCTCAATCAAACTAAAACTCCCGAAACCATATACAACTTCCTGAAAAACGAAAGTTATAAATACTTGCTAATAGATTTATCTTGCACTAATACATGGACCGACTGGGAGTTCCAGGTTATAATAAAGAACCTAGGTTCGTCCCAACTTTTCGAACAGGCATACACATTTGATGGAATACTTGTATTGAGGCCAAAATGAGAATTGAAGATGCAAAGAACTGGGAAGATGCAGCTAAGATAGACTGCAACATCGATTGTGGTATACCTTTTCCTCATAAACTCCTCGAGCATGATTGGTGCTGCCAGGTTTGTGGTGGTCCTCATTCAGAGAGGATATGCCAAAAATGAAAACACCAGTAGAATTTTTAGCAGATAAAACTGTGGATTTTATATTTTATATTATCAAACTATTCAAAAAATGAAAGAATATATTGTTGTTGGATTATTTTTAATCTCCATATTACTCGGTGCTCTTAGCTATTTTTTTCCCAAATCAAGATTTCTTTTGATTAGTGGAGGATTATCATACCTTTTAACTATATTAACATCAACTTTTTTTACATATCTTAGGATTGGGTGATTAATTATGAAAGTAGTTTTTATCCAAGATATTCTCTATGAACATTTGGGATTATGTTATTTATCGGCAGTTCTCAAACAAGCGGGGCATAAAGTTGATTTAGTAGTCCCTTCTGAACATAAAAAAGGAAAATATATCGACGAGATGAAGGATGCTGATTTGGCTCTTTTTCCTGTGGCTATCTCAGCAGAAAAATGGTTTTTAGACCGGGCAAAAGAAATCAAAGAACAACTCAAAATCCCAACAGTCTTTGGGGGTCCTCATACAACATTCTATCCGGATATTGTTAAAGATCCATCTGTGGATTATATTGTTCAGGGCGAAGCAGAATATGCTTTGTTAGACTTGGTAAATGCCTTGGAAAAAAGAGAAGATACATCTAATATCCTTAATGTTGGCACAAAAGAAAAACTAAACACCATGAGACCATTAATAGAGGATATTGATAAACTTCCATTTGCTGACAGGGAGTTATATTACTCAAAGTACAAATTTTTAAGAAATTTGCCGACAAAGAGATTCTTCGCCAGCAGAGGATGCCCAAGAAGCTGTACATTCTGCTATGTGCCTTCAATGAGGAAGCTTTATAGGAATGCAGATGGAACTATGAATGGTAAATATCTAAGAAAGAGATCAGTCAAAAATGTAATTGATGAAATCAAGGAGGTTAGGGATAAATATGGAATACATACAGTAAGATTCTCAGACGACACTTTTGGATGGCACAGGCCGTGGTTCAATGAATTTGTTAGAGTGTACAAAGAAGAGTTAAATTTACCATTTACCTTTTTATTTGTTGCTGGAGAGCTCGACGAGGAATCAATAAAGTTATTATCAGAAACTAAGGTATCATCAGTTTACTTTGGCATTGAATCCGCAAGTGAAAAAACAAGAAACAAGTTATATACAAAAATGGTAACAGACAAACAAGTAAGGGAAACTGCAAGTTTACTAAGAAAATATAAAATAAAATTCGGTACTTATAACATCCTTGGGAATCCAGGAGAAGATCTAGAAGATGCTATTAACACAATAAAAATAAATGCCGAAATCAAAACCAATTTTCCAAATTGCACAATAGCCCAACCATACCCAAATACGGGGTTGTATGATTATGCTAGAGATAATGGGCTTTTAGAATTCCAAGACCAGAATGGCAAAATTGATTTTGATACAATGTTTACCGGCTCTGTTCTTAAGATTCCTAATAGAGCTCAAATAGAAAATTTACAAAAGTTCTTCTACATTGGATGTAAATTTCCATTTTTATTACCCCTAATAAAAAAGGTTATCAAACTACCACCAAATCCATTATTCAGGCTTGTGTTTTTAATGTCATATGCACACAGGTCATTCAAGTCATTCAATGCAGGAATCATAGATAGCATCAAATTAGGGTTCAAACTAAGAAAGACATTATTTGCTTAATACGGTTCATAGCCGGGCCTCGGCGCTGAACCTTTGGATACAAAAGATTCTTAATCAAAATATTTATATACAAGTATTAACTTCTATATAGGAAGTGACTATATGCAGAGAAAACTAAAAAAGAAAACAACCATCTCAATTGATGGAGATATCTTAAATAAATTTAAGGTTTACTGCAGAGAAAGAGGTATGAAACTATCTCCAAAAGTTGAACTTTTTATGATGACAGAGCTCAAAGAATATGAACAAAAAAAAGAAATACCAAAACGAGAATAAAATAATCATGATGACTAAAATCGTTTTTGGAGCCATCATATTGTTAATCCTTTCACTTATGTTTAATTCTTATTACAACGATTACCAAAAAAAGATCAATCTTCAGAATATACTAAACAATCCTGAGAAATATGAAGGTGTGTACTACCAAACGAGTGGCAAAATTTCAAGGACCACAAATAATTTTGTCTATGTTTTAGATACAGAAGCCAATATGGAAGTTCCTGTTCTGTATATCGGGCATTATTTTAAATCGGGTGATGATGCAATCTTTTATGGTAAAATAACCAAAGATGGATACATGGTTGCTGTCAAATCCAGACTTCAAAACACAGAACCATTTAAATATATAATTTCTATAATTGCAGGTATCTCTTTTTTATTTTTCTTTTTTAAGGAATGGAAATTATCCTGGACCGGTTTTCAGGAACGGGAGCGTGATTTTTAGTGCCAGACTGGATTAGTCATTTATTATTTGGTTTGGTAATATGTCATTTATTGAGTATCAAGAAAAAGAGCCTAGTGCTCCTTGGTGTATTACTCCCAGATCTTATAGGCAAACTAAAAATGTTAAATTACCTTTTCCCAGGATCGCCAGAATGGATAATACCCACATCAAATTTTTGGCACACACCACTACCTTCTTTTATATCAGTTCTTTTTGTAGCCCTATTTTTTTCCTACCCTTATATCAATTCGGTATTCCTAATATGGATTGGAGATATTTCACATTTCTTAGCTGACGGGACCACAAAAAGCTTTTTATTCAATGGATACCTTCCATTGCTTTGGGCTGATCAATACTATCTAGCTATCATATTTTTTGCTGCCATATACCTAATATTAAAAATTTTTGATTTGAGAATAATCAAAGATAAACACCCAGTAACAGATTAATTGATCAAAATGAAAGTTCCATCAATATTGATTGAAAAGGTGCTAAGTGCTCTTCAGATAGCTAAATTAACAGGAGAAATAAAAACTGGCATATTTGAAGTAACAAGATCCATGGAAAACAATAAAGCAAAATATATCATCTTGGCACTAGATGCAAAACCAAAGAATAACAAAATAAGGAAAAAAATTTCTGTTATTAAATTGTTAGCCGAGGAAAACAAAATCCCCCTTTTCGAATTTTCATCAAAAAAAGAGCTTGGCAAACTCATTGGCTTAGAGGAAACCGGTGCTTCGTGTATCTCTATAATTAACCCCGACAGAGCAGGTTCGCTGTTCAAGGATGTATCCCAAAAAATGAAGGAAGAAGTCCAGATTTAGTATGGCAAAACCAAGAGTTGATATAGTAGTTTGTACTTTCAACAATTCAGACATAGTTGGAAGGTGTCTTTCTAACATTGCCAAATCAAATTATAAAATTAATAAATGCTTTGTTGTAGATGATCACTCTTCAGATAATACTCTAGATATTATCAAAAGGGATTTTCCATGGGCAGAAGTTATTGAAAAAGATATACAGTCTGGCCCTTCAGATAGCAGAAACATTGGAATTAACAGCTCAGAATCAGACTATATCTTATTTTTAGATAGTGATGTATCTATAACCAAAAACTTTCTTACATTTTTAGTTAAATCAATCCAAAAAAACGAAAACATAGCAATTTGTGGTGGTAAATTACTCCTCCCAAATGGTACTATAGATTCTGCCGGTGGAGGATTAACAAAGCTAGGCATAGGCTTTGATATAGGGCACACAAAAGATAGGAATAGTTATAATCAAGACAAAGATGTGTTTTATATTCCAAGTGCAGCTATGCTTGTAAAACGGAAACTCATCAAAGAACTGGGAGGATTTGATGAAACCTATTTTTATGGTCATGAAGATACAGATTTATGTTGGAGAGTTAATATTGCCGGTTTCAGGGTTTATTATGATCCAAGAGCCATAGCATATCACTATAAAAATCAAACAATAAAAAATATGATGAATAGGGTATATTATTATGGCATAAGGAACAGAATACGTTCTTTAATAAAAAATCATCAGCTAAGCACATTAATACTATACTTTCCTTTATATTTTGCATATTCCTTTTTTGATGTTATTATACATTCTTATAGAAAAGAAAAAATTTCTGCATGGTGGTGGAATCTCAAACACATAAAAGAAACATTAAGAGAAAGGAAATATATTCAAAGCCTAAGGGTTTTTAGTGATAGACAATTATCCTTTTCTAATTTGTATAATTTTATAAAATAGTTAATGGAGGTAAAAATGGCAAAAGAAAAGATATATTGCAATAGGTGTGGGCGTAGGATAAAATCAGGAAAACATTGCAAAGAATGTTTAGTTTTAATATCCAAAGAAAAAATAAATAATATTCCTGAGGAAGATGATTGAAATAATTTTCTCAAAACAAGAATATTTTATTGCTGCAGTAGTAATACTCTTAATTCTTTATTCTTATTTTTTTAAAAAACTGAAAGAACACACCACAATTAAATATATGAAAAAAGATATTAATTTAGGTCTAATGATAATACTAATTTTTATAATGTTTTTAGTAGTGGCAGTCAGTATTTATTCCAGTACTGTAATAAGCAATCTTTCGCTTAAATACAACAATACGCTATTTTATAACAATTTTATTAATAAAGAACTTACATATTGCATGGGAGAAGCAGACAGGCTATCCACAATTAATTCAAAAATAGAACAGAATAAAGACGATCTTGAAAATATATATACAACATCCAGGGATAGTTGCCAAAATCAAAATATTTAAATATAAGGACAACTTATAAATTTACTATTGAAAATGAAGTCTTTAACTCTACGCGATCTTGGATTCTTCTTTTTAGGGGTAATTATCACAGCTATTATTTTAAGAGCATCTTTTTGGGTAGTTTTATTAGGATGTATTGTTAGTGTATCTATTTACGTCATAAACAAGGATAAAAAGAAAAATGAAATTAATAAGGAGACAAAATGAAACTAAGACTCATTCTTTTTTTGTTTGTTTTAATATTATTTTTAACTAGTTGCTCGCGTGATAAAACAACAGACTATTCAACCTATAATCAGCCACGACAATCTGATAGTCCTTATGTAGGTGGCGGATGTGGAGTTGCACCAATGAACAATAACTATCAATCAGAAAATATTGGCCCAATGCCGGTTTTCTAGTTGAAATATAAATAAGCGAGGTATAAAAATGCAAAGAAGTTTTGAGAACAGAACCATGCATAAGATAAAGTGTTCTGACTGCGGCGCGGATGCGGAAGTACCGTTCCAGCCAAAAGAAGGAAGACCAGTTTACTGCAGGGATTGCTTCAGCAAGAAAAGACCAAGGTACTAGGATAATAATCCTTAGTTCATAGGTTTAGAT
>ERZ1292623.409-Hain-H51-01um-R1-409-length-46721-cov-9_pt1 | contig 46721 bp, 56 predicted proteins | sample MGYA00564398_ERZ1292623 | MGnify/ENA primary metagenome ERZ1292623 (study PRJEB36523, sample SAMEA6512633) | groundwater metagenome | collected 2019-01-07 | study: AquaDiva: Metagenomics assemblies of 32 groundwater samples
CATGTGTTAAGCACGCCGCCAGCGTTCGTCCTGAGCCAGGATCAAACTCTCCAATAGAAAGTTGATATAGCTCGACCGAACTGCTGTCCTACGCTGTCGCTTGTGCTAAGCGTACGACAGCGCGTCCGAATCACGTTTGTTTGAGTCAAAACCTTCCCCGACACCACTCCAGGCATCGGTTCATCAGGTTGCCTCGCACATCCGTTCTTCCCACATCGATTATCAATCAGCTCTTAAGCGTCGCCTTTGGGCGACAGCCTTTAACAATACTCGGGTGTTTGGCAGTCGTCAAGTGCTGATGCCACTTTTCCTTGCGTTCGCTCGTCGCCCACGCACCGACGGCGAACACAATCAGCGAAAACCCGACGTCCGTCCCCAAACCAGATCGAAAAAAGACCAAAAAAAGCCCCCCACACGGGGGCGACTACCCTGTTGCACCGCGACTACCCTGCTACCGCAGCTACTGCAGTCACTGCATGGGCCATCTAGGAATCGAACCTAGAACCTACTGATTAAGAGTCAGTTGCTCTAACCAATTGAGCTAATGGCCCGCTCGGGATTCCCGCCGTTTCCCGCTTGGTGCGCCAGGAGGGACTCGAACCCCCGACCCACAGCTTAGAAGGCTGTTGCTCTATCCACCTGAGCTACTGGCGCTTCAGTCCGATGGAGTCGGGGCGCCCGGATTTGAACCGGGGACCTCCTGCTCCCAAAGCAGGCGCGATACCAGGCTACGCTACGCCCCGATGAGGCCCAAAAATGTAGCCGACGCGGAAACGCCGGTCAACGCATTGACGCTATTCGGCGATGTACCGCAACAACTTGGCGAATGCACGCGCGCGATGGCTCACGCGCGCCTTCTCGTCCATCGCCACATCACCGAACGTGCACCCCAGCTCCGCCGACAAGAAGTACGGATCGTATCCAAACCCGCCCGTCCCTGACGGCTGCATGGTGATCCACCCCGCCGTCTCACCGCGCTCCACTACGTGACGCGTGCCGTCCGAGTACGCGGCCGCGCAGACGTACTTCGCGGCACGATCCTCGCAGCCCTCGAGCCGCCGCAGCAACACCCGATTGTTCTCATCGTCGAGCGCCTGTCCGAGCAGATCGATGCGGCCGCTCCATCGCTTGCTCCGCACGCCGGGCTCTCCGCCGAGCGCGTTCACCTCGAGGCCGGAATCGTCCGCCACCGTCGGCATGCCGGTCACGCGCTGAAAGTGCCGAGCCTTCACCAACGCATTCGCTTCGAACGTGGGTTCGTTTTCGAGCGCCCCCTCTGCGTCACTCTCCGGAATCCCGGCTTCCACGAGGTCGATCACGTCGATGGACGCGTCCCGCAGCATGGCGCGCCACTCGCGCAACTTGCCCGCGCTGCGCGTCGCCAGCAGGACTCGTCGCGTCAGACGCCGAGGACGCGCCGCTGCGCGACGTCGAGATCGCGAAGACCGCTCGTGGCCAGCTCGATCAGCGCGTCCAGCTCCGGGCGCGCAAAGGTGCCGTTTTCACCGGTGCCCTGCACCTCGACGAACCGGCCCTCACTGCTCATGACGATGTTCATGTCGACATCAGCCGCGACGTCCTCCGGATAGTCGAGATCCAGTCGCGCCACGCCGGCGATGAGACCGACGCTGACCGCCGCCACGCGCCGCTTCACCGGCGACACCTTCACGCGCCCCGTCTTGAGCATCCACTCGAACGCCAGCACCGTCGCCACGCAGGCCCCGGTGATGGACGCGGTGCGGGTGCCACCGTCCGCCTGAAGCACGTCACAGTCGAGCTTGATGGTGAACTCGCCAAACTTGAAATCGTCCAGCATGGCGCGCACACTGCGGCCGATGAGACGCTGGATCTCCTGTGTGCGGCCCCCGAGCTGCGACCGTTCCCGCGTTGTGCGCGTGTGCGTCGAGCGCGGCAGCATCGAATACTCCGCCGTGATCCACCCCAGGCCTGAGCCCTTTCGCCAGCCGGGGACACCGTCCTCGACGCTCGCGGCGCAGAGTACGCGGGTGTTGCCGAAGGCGACGAGACACGAGCCTTCCGCGTACGGCACGGCGCCGCGCTCGAGCGTGACGGGCCGCATCGCATCCGCGGCGCGGTTGGAACGAACGGGGGGTTCAGCTTGCGCCACGGAGTTTCTCCACGATTGCGGTAGTTGATTGGCCCGGTGTCAGCGGCACAATGACGACGCGGCCACCACGCGCACGGACATCCGACGCGCCGACCACGCTTGCTTCCGAGTAGTCGCCGCCTTTTACGATCACGTCCGGTTGGAGCGCACGAATCAGTTCCAGCGGCGTGTCCTGATCGAACACGACAACGGCGTCAACCGCGGCGAGTGCTGCCAGTACCAGCGCGCGCTCCGCCTCGCTGCACACTGGGCGCGCATCGCCCTTCAGTCGTTTGGCGCTGGCATCGGAATTGAGCCCGACCACCAGCGCATCGCCCTCGCTGCGCGCCGCGTGCAAGAGGTCGATGTGTCCGGGATGCAGCAGGTCAAAGACCCCATTCGTGAAGACGACCCGTCCGGACTGCGCGCCGCGCCAATGACGCGCCTCGTCCCACGACAACACTTTCACGGACGGATGGCGCGCGTCGCTCAAAGGTTGCCCTGAGCCTTGACCTCGAAATGGACTTCCTTGCGCCAGCCCGGAAGCAGGAGGGTTTCCTCGTAGTGTGACTCAAGGAAGATCTGCTTTCCCGACTTGCGAATGAGCACGATGCCGGCGTCCTCCGGCAGTCCCAGCGAGTCGGCGAGGAAACGGAAGCGCTGGCGGATTTCGGGAATGGACTTCTGCGAGCGGAAACGGGCTTCCTGCTGCATCAAGTCCTTGAACCGGAAATACCGCCAGTACACCTCGCCGATATTGGCGCCGAAGTAGCCGATGGCGGCCAATACCAAGAGCTGCATGAGGCATCCGATCTTCGTCGCCCCGCGACGCGCCATCACCATTGCGACTGCGCCCCCTCTACGATGTCGTTCACGATTTTCTCGATGGCGAGTTTGCGTCCCTCGGGCTCGGCGCGCTCCGCGTACTCACCTTCCGCGCGCAACCCCTTGCGCTGCCACAGGGTCTTCCCGGTGGTCTGGTCGATGATCTCTACGTCAATGGTAATCTGCAGCCGGCGCCGCGCTGAGGTGGCCTGCCGGGGATCCGCGCTGAACGCGACGGGCACGTCCACGTCGTAGGACACGATCGTCCCGCGCACCAGCGCATCGGCCTTGTCCTGCGCGGCGTCCCGGACACCGAGCCGCTGTTGCAGCTTGGCGCGCATCGTGTCGAAGAGCTCGTTCTGCAACTCGGACGACGGCGTCTTGTTGTCGAACGGCAGAATCGCCATCGTGCGCACATGCGACGGGAATGCCCCCTCGGAGAATCCGTAACGGATTCCACACGCCGAGAGCAGCAGCGCGGCGATCAGCGCGGCAAGGCTACGGCAGCGTCCAGATGCCGGCATGCGGCTGGGCCTCCTGGGTCCTGACAACGACGACGTCCAATTGGCGTCGGGTGACTTCGTTGCGGTAGCGCACGCGGCCCGCGGCACCGAGCGACACCCACTCCACGACATGTTCGCCGTTCACGCGCTCCACGCGCCGAAGTGAATCATGCGCGAACGTGAGGCGCCACGCCCTCGGCTTCCCAATGTCGACCCGCAGCGTATCGCCGTCAACCCGAATCACCGTGTCGGGCAGCGCCGGGGGCGCGGCGCGTCCTGCCACGGCCCACAACAACGGTGCCGGCGGCACGAACAGCCCTTTGACGCGTTCGGCGCCGGGCGCCAATCGCAGTTCAGGCCCGATCAAGACGGCCGCGCCTGAACCAAGTCCGCCGCCCAGGAAGAAGTCGACGCGGGCACTGTCGGGTGCCGCGGTGCGCACCGTCCCTTCCCCGCGGCTGAGCATGTCCGGATCTTCGAGCGTCCAGGTGAAGACCACGAGATGATGGCCGTCCGGGAGCGCAGTGCCCGGAAGTGAGCGCAGCACGGTGGTGCCGGTGATCGGTGTGATGTGCGGAACGCACGCGGCAGCGCCGAGGGCGACCGCGGCGGCAACCCGCAGTCCACGGAACACCGGTCTGGATGACGCGGTCACTCCCCATCCGTCATTTGGCGTCGCAGTTCCATTGGCAAGGATACGGGACGGCCGCGTGTATCGAGCGCGATGAGCGTCGTGGCGGCAGAGGCCAGACGTTCACCGGTCTCCGCGTTCGTGATGAGGTAGTCAAAGGCTACCGACCGGGACCGCACTTCGGTGATGCTGGTGCGGACGCGCACGCGATTGTCATACCGGGCAGCGCCGTGATACCTGATGGACAGCTCGGAAACGGCCAGCGCATACCCTTCACGCTCGAGGTCGGCATAGCTGCGGCCAATCAATGATCGAATGAGTTCCGTACGACCCATTTCGCACCACACAAGATAATGGGCGTGATACACCACACCCATCTGATCGGATTCCGCATAGCGGACCCGCAGTTCCAGCTCGTGCGATCGACTCACGCCGAACAACGTAAGCGCCCTTTGTAATGCACGCAGGCAGCGATAGTATGATCGCGTGCTCCCTGCTCCGGCGTACGTCATTTCGGACGCGCATCTGGGTTTCGCGACGCGCGAGGTCGAGCAGTCGCTGCTGAGCTTTCTCCGGCACTTGCGTGGCCGCGCCGGCTCGCTGGTCATCAACGGCGACCTGTTCGAATTCTGGTTCGAGTGGCGCCACGTGATGCCACGGCGCGCATTTCGTGTGCTCAGCTTGCTGGCCGACCTGAGAGAGTCCGGGGTTCCGGTGTTGATGCTCGCGGGTAACCACGACTGCTGGGGCGGCGACATCCTGCGGACCGACGTGGGCCTGGACTACCGGCTCGGCGCCTGGGAGGGCAGTCTCGGTGGCTGGCACACGCGAATCGACCACGGCGACGGGCTGCGCAAGGTGGAGGACCGCAAATACCGAATGCTGCGCCGCGTGCTCCGGAGCCCAATTTCAATCGCGCTGTTCCGCTGGCTGCATCCCGACCTGGGATCGGCCCTGGCCGCCGGTTCCTCCAACACCAGCCGAAACTACCAGCCGCGTGATGGCGGCGCCGGTCTGCGCGCGGTCGCGCAGGAAGCGCTGGCCGCACACAACGCGCCGGAACTCGTTGTCTATGCGCACTCCCACGTGGCCGCGCTGGAGCGCATCGGCCCGGGCGTGTACGGCAACGCTGGCGGATGGATGGACAGGCCTACGTACCTGCGCGTGTCGCCGGAGAAGGTGGAGCTGTGCCAGTGGATCGGCGACGATGAAGTGATCCAGACGTCGATCGCGCGAATCTCGAAGTAGTTACCGGAAGCGGACACGGAACTCGACATGCGTTGAACGCCGTCCTGCGCTGAGGGCGACTTCGGCCGGCAGGTCCCAGAGCAGCGCGGAGACGAACGCGTCGGTCGCCGCGAACAAGTGATTGGCCACGAGCACGGCGATCCAGTCCTCGACGTGTTCCTTGCGCGCCCTGATCAGCGCCGTCGGAAACCCCGTACGCTGGTACCGGATCGCTGGCGCTCCCGTCGCATCCACAAAGGCGACGATGACGCTGTCGGCGACATTGCGGCGCGCTTCGCGAACGCCGAGCGCCGATTCGCGGACCATCACGACGGATATGGCTTCGAACGCGAGCATCATCGCGCCCGAGCGCTTGCGGCCGAGGATGGACTGGCCGTATCCCGGCAACACCAGCGACGACAGAAACGCCCGGCGCGGAGATACCGGCGGTCGGCGTTCGAGTGCGGGCCCGGTGTCCGTGATCGACGTTGGAACCGCGACGACGCGCGCCGAGTCCGGGCGCTGGGCACCGGAGCGCGGCACAACGGCACTCAGCGTCACGCCGGCCAGTACCAGTGAGCGGAAGAGGAGCGTCTTCACGGTTCCTGCTACCCCGCTCGGTGGCGGGAGTGTATGGGAATCGAACCCACCCAACCCGACGTCGTCAGGTCGCGCTGGTTTTGAAGACCAGGAAAGCCACCAGGCTCCATCCACCCCCAAATCACACGAGCTCGAGTCCCAGCGGACCGGCCGCCACCACCTCACCGATCTCGACCGAACCGGGAACTTGCGAAAGGTATTTCGCAGCATCGGCGTGTGGCACAGCCACCAGTAATCCACCGGACGTCTGCGGATCTATCATAAGGATGCGATCCACTTCGCTCGCGGCGCCCCAGTTCACGAGCGGCTGGAGGTACGCGAGGTTGCGGTCGGCGCCGCCCGTGCGCACACCGCGAGCGGCGGCTTCACGCGCCCCGGGGAGAGTCGGCACGCGCGAGACATGAATGCGCATCGTGACGAGACTGGCCCTGGCAATGTGCGACGCATGCCCGAGGAGTCCAAAGCCTGTGATGTCCGTCGCGCAACGCGCGCCGACCGCCAGAGCCGCGCGGCTCGCTACCGCATTCAACGACCGCATGCTGTCCGCGAGGGCATGCATCTCCGCCTCCGGCAACTGGCCCTGCTTGGCCAATGTCGCCAGCAGCGCGGTGCCGATCGCCTTGGTCAACACGAGCCGGTCGCCCGGGCGGGCGCCTGCGTTCGTCAGCAGCCGCTTGGGGTGGGCACGACCGGTGACGGACAAGCCGTACTTGAGTTCGTCATCGATGATGGTGTGACCACCCACGACGACCGCGCCAGCCTCGTGCACCTTCTCTTGCCCGCCACGCAGAATCTCGCGCAAGACGTCCAGCGGCAACCTGCCCGACGGAAAGCCGACGATGTTGAGCGCCGTGAGGGGCTCACCGCCCATGGCGTAAACGTCCGAGAGCGCGTTGGCGGCCGCGACCTGCCCGAAGAGGTACGGGTCGTCGACGATGGGTGCGAAGAAATCCACCGTTTGCACCAAGGCGAGATCGTCGGATATGACGAAGACCCCCGCGTCATCCATGGTCTCGTGCCCGACAATCAGGCGCGGATCGGAACGGCTCGGCAATCCTTCAAGGGCCTTCGTCAGGTCACCCGGACCCAGCTTGGCGGCTCAACCGGCGCATCGTGCGAACGATGTCAGCTTGAAGAGCTCCTGGCGGGTCATGTTGGTGGACATGGGTACTCAGGGTGCAGGGTGCGGGGTGCAGGGTGCAGGGTTAAGGAAGCGCGGCGATCGCGTCGATTTCGATCGCGACACCACGCGGCAGCGCGGCGACCTGCACGGTGGAACGCGCCGGCAGCGCGCCGCCGAGTACGCGGCCGTAGATCTCGTTCACCACGGCAAAGTCCTTGAAGTCCTGCAGGAAAACGGTGGTCTTCACAACGTTCGCCCACGACGCACCGGCGGCCGCAAGCACTGCGGCGAGATTGTCGAGCACGCGCTCCGTCTGCGCCTTGATGTCGCCGCCGATCATCTGTCCCGAGGCGGGATCGATCGGGATCTGGCCGGCGCAAAAGACGAAACCGTTGGCGACGATCGCCTGCGAGTACGGGCCGATGGCCGTCGGGGCCTTGTCGGTCTTGATGCTTTTCATGAGACGGTGATTGGTGACTGGTGACTGGTGACTGGTGACTGGTGACTGGTGACTGGTGATATCTAAATCAAGGTGAGGCCGAAGAATCGTGCAGCGTTCTCGCACGTGATGCGGCCCAAATCGTCCGCCGGCACGCCGCGCGCCGCGGCCAGCTTGGCGAGCGTGACGCTCACCCACGCAGGCTCGTTGCGACTGCCGCGGTGCGGGACCGGGGCGAGATAGGGCGCATCGGATTCCAGCAACAGCCGCTCCGCTGGCGGCCATCGCAACAACGCATCGTCATTCCACTTCTTGAACGTGATGACACCGCTGAACGAGATGTGCCACCCGGCGTCGAGCGCCGTGACCGCGAGCTCGCGCGGACCAGTGAAGCAGTGCAACACACCGCGGACGCCGCGCTTCCCGGCACCCTCGACCATCGTGCGCGTGTCGTCCACGGCTTCGCGCGTGTGCACCACGAGCGGACGGCCTGTCTCGTGTGAGATGTCAATCTGCGCCGCGAACGCTGCGCGCTGCTTGTCGCGCGGCGAGTGGTCGTAGTGATAGTCCAGACCGCATTCGCCGATGGCGACCGCGCCGTTGCGTAGTGCCTCGCGAATCGCCGTCGAGTCGCGGTCTGCGTCGAAGCCAGCGGCGTCGTGTGGATGCACACCGGCCGTGAAGTGCACAAATCCTGGATGCGCACGGGCGATCTCCGCCGCCCGTGCCGCAGCGGCAATCGACTCGCCGATACAAACGAGAGCGCGCGCACCGGTGAGGCGCGCGCGCTCGATCACTGCATCCCGATCAGCGTCGAAGGCCACGTCCGCGAGGTGGACATGACTGTCCACGAACGTGGCCATGCGCCGCGCGTTACCGCGCCGCCATGTCGATCTTGTCGTCCCGCTTCCGCTGCTCGGCCAACGCGCGCGACATGCCCTTGGTCTCGCCGTCGTGACGCGGCCACTGCCGCTCGATCAGCAGGAGGAACGGCGAGGCGACGTAGATCGAGCTGAACGTGCCGATCACGATGCCGAACAGCAGGACCATGGCGAACGGTCGCAGCACCTCGCCGCCGAGGCCGATGAGCGAGATGAGGCACGCGATGACCGTCGATCCCGTCATCACGGTGCGCGGCAGCGTTTCGTTGATGGCGAGGTTGAGCGTGTCGGTCAGCGCCGCGCGCGCACCCTTGCGCAACAACTCGCGCACGCGGTCGAACACGACGACCTTGTCGGCCAGCGAGTAGCCGATCACGGTGAGGATGCCGCCGACGACGAACAGCGAAATCTCGATCTGCATGTACTTGATGAACGCGAACGTGGCGATGATGTCGTGCACGTTGGCGGCCACGGCGGCGACGGCCAGCCGTGCATCGAATCGCCACGCCAGGTACAACAGCGTGACCGCGAACGAGATGAGCATCGCAATCACCGCGTTGCGGCGCATCTCGGCCCCAACGCGCGGGCCGATCCCCTCCCAGCGGACTACCGTGAACGTTGCCTCACCAAAGCGATCGCGCAACGCAGTGCGGATCGCATTCGACACCGCCTCGGGCGACTCAGCCTGGCCCGCCTCGCGACCTTGCGCGCGCACCACGAGGTCTCGCGGTGATCCGAAGTTCTGGACCTCGGCGCTGGCGTACACGGCAGTCACGGTCTGGCGAACATCGGCGATGTTGACATCCTGCTTGAAAGCCACCTGGACCACCGCGCCACCGGTGAACTCGATGCCCAGCCGAAATGCCTTGTTGACGCCGCCGCCAAACGTCGAGACGGTGATCCACACCAGCGCCGGCATAAGGAACGTCAGGACGATGACGCCGACCAAGCGCCACCGCTTGATGAAGTCGATCTTGGTGTCGTGGAGAATGCGCAGCATCAGATGCTCAGGGGTTGATTGCCGCGCGACCGCGTAAGCCACCACAGGAACAGCGTCCGCACGACGAAGACCGAACTCAGGATGGAAGAGACCACGCCGGCGACGAGGGTGACCGCGAAGCCTTTCACAGGGCCGGTGCCGTACTGGTACAGGACCGCGCCCGTGAGCGCCGTCGTCACGTGCGTGTCGATGATGGCCGCCCACGAATTCTTGAAGCCTTCATCGACGGCGGTGCGCACCGTCTTGCCGCGGTTGAGTTCCTCACGGATGCGCTCGAACTGAAGGAAGTTCGCGTCCACCGCCATGCCGATCGACAGGATGAAACCCGCGATGCCCGGCAACGTCAGTGTGGCGTCAAAGGCCGCCAGGAAGGCCAGTGTGGACACGGCGTAGAAGATCAGGCCTGCCACGGACAGCACGCCGGAGAAGCGGTAGTAGCCGATCATGATCACGACAACCATCGCGATGCCCAGGAGGCCGGCGCGCAGTCCTTTCGCAATGGAATCCTCGCCCAAACTCGGTCCGATGCTGCGAATCTCCGCGACGCGAAGCGGCACCGGCAACGCGCCGGCGCGCAGCACGAGCGCGAGATCCTGCGCGGCGGCAAGGTCCTTGCCACCCATCGTGATCTGGCCGTCGGTGCTGATCGCACTCTGGATCACCGGCGGGCGGCCCATGACACGTCCGTCGAGTACGATGGCCATGTAGTCGTTGACGTGCTTGCCGGTCTCGCTGCGGAAGCGACGGCCGCCGACATTATCCAGCTTGAACTGGACGATCGTGCCTTCGAGCGGGGACGTGTTGGGGCGTGCGTCCGTGAGATGGTCGCCCGTCATGATCGCGCGCTGGTCGACGACGTAGATGGGCTTGTACCACATGTTGCCCACGGCGCTGGAGTCGGAGCCCCACAGGACTTCCTTGGCCGGCGGCAAGGCGGTTCTCACCGCGGAGTCTTCGAGGAAGCGCGTGAGGGTCGCCACGTCGGTCGACTTGACGAGGTACTCGCCGGGCATGCCGCCCTGCTGAATTAGGTTCGAGAACGCGCCGCCCACGACCGCCGTGTCCGTCTTCGTCGAATCACCGCGACGCCGGCCCGAATCTGCCTTGGCGCCGGTGTCCGCGGCCCTGAGGAGATCCTGCAGTCCTCGGGCCGCCGGGGCCGGGGCCGCCGTTGCCGGGCGTCCGCTCGCGGTCGTGAGCTTCCGTTCGCGCACGATCGCGTCGAGTCGCGGCAAGACGCGCTCCAAAGCCTGGGTCTTGTCGGTGATCTGGAATTCAAGGAACGCCTGGTCGCGAACAACGGCGATGGCACGGTCGGGATCGGTGATGCCCGGCAGTTCGACGATGATGCGATCGCTGCCGGACTTCTGGACCACCGGCTCAGAGACGCCGAATCCTTCAATCCGTGTTCGTACCGTCTTCAACGCGCGTTCGATAGCGTCGGCGCGGTCGGCCACCACCTGCTTGGAATCGTCCAGCTCGAGCGCGAGGTGCATGCCGCCCTGGAGATCCAGGCCGAGGCGCAACGGAACGCGGCGTTCGGTGATTTCGTGCAGCAGGCCGTCGTCGCCGCGGCGCTTGACCGTGACGTCTCGCGGAAAGAGAAACCAGACGGACGCGGCCAGCGCGGCTACGATCGTCAACAGCCGCCACTTCAATTTCGACATGTGCCGCGATTTGAGGAAAGTGTTGTCCGAGAAGCTCTTAGGTTAGCCGAGCGTACAGTCGTGGTCAACGAACGCGGGTCACGGGCGCGACCAACGCGCGCGCTTGCGCGGCGTCAATTTCGAGCTGCGCAACCAGGGCCTCCGGGCCGGAAAACCGGATCGTGTCACGCAGACGGGCCACGAACTCGACTTTCACGAACGCGCCGTACCAGTCCCCGGCGGCGTCAAACGCATGAACTTCCAAGCCGACGTTGTCGTCACCAAAAGTGGGGCGCGGGCCGAGATTCATCATGCCGCCGTACGAGCCACGCGCGGACGTGACCAGCACTGCATACACGCCGTGTGGCGGGAGCAGCTTGCGACGTGACCCCAGTTCCACGTTGAGCGTCGGGTAGCCCAGGTCGCGGCCACGCCCCTCTCCCCGAGCCACCCGGCCGGCGAAAGCGTAGCGGCGGCCAAGACCGTCCTGCGCGCGCGCGAGATCACCATGGGCCAACGCACGACGAATGCCCGTAGACGAAATCGGCGTCCCGTCCGATCCGCGCACGGCATCGATGGCAGTGACCGGGAAGCCGTGCCGGCCCCCGATCATGCGCAGTGACTCCACGTCACCGGCGCGGCCGCGACCGAACCCGTGATCGTGCCCGATGTACAGGGAACGCATGTCGAAGCGCCGCATCAGCACGTCGCGGACGAACTCCTCTGGCGTCTTGGCCGCTAGCTCCGGGGTGAACGGCAGAACGACCACGTAGTCCACGGTCGTCTGGGCCAGCAGCTCCAGCTTTTCGTCATGCAGCGTCAGGAGCGGCGGCGCCGCCGACGGGTTCACAACGTCGAGCGGGTGCGGCTCGAATGTCAGCGCGACACTCACGAGCTCGGCGTCGCGCGCCGCGTCCGCGGTCCGCTCCAGCACCAGATGGTGGCCGCGATGGACGCCGTCAAAGGTGCCCACGGTCACCACCGAGCCGCGGTGTCCGCGAGGCAGCACGTCCCGGCGCTCAGGCATCGCGAAGCACGACGCGCGGCCGCCACTGCCCGTCCTCACGCTCGGCAACCGCCAGCAATTCACCGGCGTGGCTGAGCGCCGCGCGCGGCCCGTCCACCGTGGCCCTCACCATCTGTCCATGCACGATCCGCTTGGCCTCCAAATCGTCGAGCGGCTGGTCCGGAAGGTGCGAAACCGCGGACGCCGGCGACAGCAGGCGCGCAGCGCCGTCTTCAATGGCCCCGAGCGTCTGCGCCTGCGTTACATCAAACGGGCCGCTACGTAGCCTGCGGAGGGCCACGAGGTGCGCCGCCGACGCCGACGCTTCACCCAAGTCGCGTGCCAGCGCGCGCACATAGGTCCCTGGCCCGCACGAGACCTCCACGTCGAGATCGGCTCCCGCCCAGCCGAGCAGTCGCCAGCCATGGACGTGGACAGCCACCGGCTCGAGAGTCATCGGCTTGCCGCGCCGCGCCGCTTTGTAGGCGCGCACGCCGCCCACCTGCTTGGCGGAAAACGCCGGTGGGCGCTGCAGCAGGTATCCGGTCATGGCGGCCACCGCCTCCTCGACGGCACCCGCCGCCGGCACCGGTGCCTCGTTCACCGGCTCGCCGGTGGCGTCGTCAGTGGTCGTCGCCCTGCCAAAGCGAATGGTGGCGCGGTACACCTTCGGATCGTGGGCGAGGTACGGCAGCAGTCGCGTCGCCCGGCCGAGCAGGAGCACCAAGAGGCCGGTCGCGAACGGATCCAGGGTCCCCCCGTGTCCGATGCGTCGCGTGCCGAGTGCCCGGCGGGCGCGGTCCACCACGGCGTGCGAGCTGAGTCCCGCCGGCTTGTCGACGAGGAGCACGCCGTCAGGACTTCGCGTCTCCGTCATCGGGATCTTTCGGGCGAACCTCGGCGAGCAACGATTCGATTCGCGCCGCGCGCGCCACCGTTTCGTCAACGCGGAACGCGACTTCAGGAGCGACGCGCAGACTCATGGCCTTCGCCAGACGCGATCGCAGGTGACCGGTCATGCCCTTCAGCGCCTCAAGCGTTGAGGCGCGCTCGGCTTCCGTACCCATCATGCTGATGAAGATTTTGGCGTGACGCAGGTCGGGCGTGACGTCCACGGCGGTGACCGTCACAGGAGCAACGAGACGCGGATCCTTGGCGCCGCTTGTCAGGAACGTCGCGACGTTTTCGCGAATCGCTTCAGCGACCCGGTCGGCACGACGATGGACTGGCGGCATGTGATGTGGCGGCGCGGACGCGCCGCCGTCTCGTCAGGACGCCGAAGCGCCGGCAAGGGTGCGCGCGATCTGCTCGGTGCGGAAACACTCGATGATGTCGTTCACCTTGACGTCGTTGAAATTCTCGACGCCGATACCGCACTCGAATCCTTCCTTCACCTCGCGGACGTCGTCCTTGAAACGCTTGAGCGAGGAAATGTTGCCCTGATAGACCTCGACGCCGTCGCGCACGACGCGAACCTTGGACTGACGGTTCATGATGCCGCTGCGGACGATGCAGCCGGCGATGGTGCCGATCTTCGAGATCTTGAACACTTCGCGAACTTGCGCCTCACCCACGACGATTTCGCGCTGTTCGGGACGCAGCATGCCTTCGAGCGCCGCGCGCACTTCGTTGACGGCCTCGTAGATGATGCGGTACAGCTTGATGTCCACGCCTTCGCGCTCGGCGGCCGCGCGCGCGTTGTTGTCCGGGCGCACATGGAAGCCGATGATGATCGCGTCCTTGGCCGCCTTTGCGAGGTTGACGTCCGTTTCGGTGATGGCGCCGACGCCGCGATGAATGATTTCGACCTTCACTTCCGCGGTGGACAGTTTCTCGAGTGAATCGGCCAACGCTTCCGCCGGGCCGCCCTGGTCCGCCTTGATGACGATCTGGAGCGTGCGACCCTGGTCGGGCGCGGTCTGCGCCATGAAGTCTTCCAACGACACGCCGCGTCCGCCGCGACGGCTCTTGGCCTCGCGGTCCAGGCGCTGACGACGCTGCGCGATCTCGCGCGACGAGTTGGCTTCCTCCACCACGAGCAGCTGATCGCCCGCCATCGGCACGCCTTCGGCTCCCTGCACCTGCACGGGAATGCCAGGCCCGGCTTCCTTCACGGCTTTGCCGCGCTCATCCATGAGCGCACGCACGCGGCCCGGGTACATGCCGGCAATGAAGTCGTCGCCGACGCGCAGCGTGCCGTTCTGCACGAGCACCGTGGCGACAGGACCCTTGCCCGGATCCAACTGCGCCTCGACGACCGTGCCCGAGGCACGCCGGTCCGGATTCGCCTTGCGGTCGAGGATTTCGGCCTGGAGCAGGATGGCATCGAGGAGCGCGTCGATGTTCTGGCCCTTCTTCGCCGAGATCTCGGCCGAGAGCACCTGGCCGCCGAACTCCTCGAGGACGACGCCCTGCCCGAGCAATTCCTGCTTCACCTTGGCGGCATTCGCCTGCGGGAGATCGACCTTGTTGATGGCAACGACCACTGGCACGCCGGCGTTCCTGGCGTGTGAAATCGCCTCGATGGTCTGCGGCATGATGGAGTCATCGGCCGCGATGACGAGGACGACAATGTCCGTGATCTGGGCGCCACGGGCGCGCATGGCCGTGAATGCTTCGTGACCGGGTGTATCCAGGAAGGTGATGCTCTTCCCCTTGGGCAGCGTGACGTGATAGGCGCCGATGTGCTGCGTGATGCCGCCGGCTTCGCCTGCCACGACGTTGGCCTTGCGGATGAAGTCGAGCAGGGACGTCTTGCCGTGGTCGACGTGGCCCATGATGGTGACCACGGGCGGCCGCGACTTGAGCTCCTCGGCCGTGTCGGCAACGACCGTGAGGGCGTCTTCGGCCTGATACTCGTCTTCACGCACGGCCTGGAAGTCGAATTCGCCGGCGATGAGCTCGATCTGGTCGAAGTCGAGGCGCTGATTGATGGTGATCATCAACCCCATGTTCTTGAACGCAAAGCCGACGATCTCCGTGGCAGGGAGCTTGAGGATTTGCGCAAGCTCTGACACGGTGATGAACTCGTTGACGCGGATGATCTTCTTCTCGCGTTCCGCGGCTTCGGCAATGCCTGCCTCACGTCGCTCACGCACTTCGCCGCGCATGTCGCTGGCCGTGCGGCGCTGCGGCCCGCCGCGCATGGCGGCGAGCGTCTTGGACACGTTGGCGTCGACCGCTTCCTGGTCGGCGGCGCCGCGCTTGCCTTTGCGGCGGCGGCCGCGGTCCATGGACGGCGCACTGGGGCTGCCACCCGGGCCCGACGGCTTGCGCTCATCGCGACGCGCCGTGCTCGACGCACCGCCCGGCGTCGCGGACGCCACTGGGCGCGGCGGACCGAAGCTGCCGCTGCTGCTCGCCACTGGGCGCGGACGCGGTGCGCCGGGCGTGATGGGACGGGGACGCGGACGCTCGGGCGCGGCGGTGCCGCCGGCGCTCACGGTCGCCATCGGCGGCACCGCACGGACGGGCTGTGGGGGCGAAGCGCGAACGACTTCGCGCGACGGTGCGTCAGTCGCCGGCGCCTGTTCAAGGCCGTCGGGCGCCGATGGCGCGGCGGGCGCCGCCGTCTCGCGCACCGGTTCATCGGGAACGATCTCCTCAACCGGCGGCGGCACAACGATGTCCGCTTTCTTGCGGCGGCGGATGGTCGGCGCGGCTTCTTCGGGGGGCGCGGCGGCCTTCGCCTTGCTGGCCTTGGTCGCTTTTGGTGCCTTTGCGGCCTTGGTCGTCTTGGCGGCCTTGCCAGGCTTTGCCGGCTCGGACGATTCCGCGGCGACGGGCGCGGCTGCTTCGACGGGCGCGCCTTCCGCGGCCGGTTTGCGACGACGCGCCGGGGCAACCGGTGCGCTCTGCTTCTCGGCGCGATGCCGCTTCTCGCGTTCCCAGCGCAGGCGGACGCGCGACACCTGGTCATCGGCCAGCACACTGGCTGGGCCACGGACAGCCACATCCATCTGCCGAAGGAGAGTCATCACCTCGTCAGTGGGAATGCCGAACTCGCCCGCCATGTCGCTGACCTTCTTGCTCAAGCCGACCCTTCTCCCTGGCTCCGTTCCGGAACCGAATCAGTCAACTCGCGGATACCCTGCGCGAGCTGTCTATCCACGATACCGACCACCGCCGTCTGCTCCCTGCCCACCGCTCCGCCAAGGTCCACGGACTTGGCCACACTCACCACGCGCACGCGGCGCGCGGCAAGCAACGGCACCACCTTGGACAAGCTGTGCTTCGATGAATCCGCCGCGACCAGCGCAAGCGCCACCTTGCCCCGCTGAGCCGCCTCACGCACCCGCTCCACTCCAACCACCGCGCCACGCGACCGGACTCCGAGTCCGACCAGACGCAGCACCTGACGCATGACCGCTTCGTCCACTACCCCTGCTTGACCGGCGTGGGGCCCGCACCCTCAGCGTCCGGCGCTTCGCCCTTGTCGTCGCCTGCCGATGCGCCGTCCGAGCCTTCGTCCGTCAACTCATTGATGATTCCCATCAAGCGATCGGCGTCCTCCAGCGTGATGCCGGGCAGCTTGATGAAATCCTCGCGCTCCAGATCGATGATGTCGTTGAGGGTTTTGTAGCCGCCCTCTTCGAGGATGGCGACCGTCGCCGGCGCCATGCCTTCGATTTCCGAGAGACGCACGTCCGCCGCTTCATCGCCCGGGAGCGGCGCAAAAATGCCACCCTCGGCGCCGCGCTCCAGCCACTCGCGACTCGAGTACAGATCGATCTTCCACGCCGTCAGTTCGGACGCCAGGCGCACATTCTGGCCGTTGCGGCCGATGGCCAGCGAAAGCTGGTCTTCGTCCACGACCGCCTGGATTGTCTTGGTGGCCGGATCGCTGAACACACGCGCCACGCGAGCCGGCGCGAGCGCCAGCTTGGCAAAGCGCTCCGGATCTGGCGACCACGGCACGATGTCGATGCGTTCGCCGCCGAGTTCGTTCACCACGGCCTGCACGCGCGAGCCCTTGAGGCCGACGCACGCGCCCACCGGATCGATGGACTCGTCCTTGGAGAACACCGCGATCTTGGTGCGGCTGCCGACCTCACGCGCGGACGCCTTGATCTCGACGATGCCCTGCTGGATCTCAGGCACTTCGAGCTTGAAGAGCGCTTTCACGAAGAGCGGGTCGCCACGGCTCAGGATCAGGCGCGGCCCCTTGGGCGTCTCTTCGACGCGCTTGAGCACCGCGCGAATTGTCTCGCCCTGATGGAAATGCTCGCGGTGATTCTGGTCGCGGTACGGGATGATGGCTTCCGCCTCGCGGAACTTGTTGAGCATCACGACGAGTTTGCCGCGCTCGATCTGCTGCACTTCGCCGGAGAGGAGCTCGCCGAGCTTGGTGGAGAATTCGTCGCGGATCTTGGAGCGCTCGCCTTCGCGGACGCGCTGGATGATGCGCTGCTTGGCCGCCTGCACCGCGGCGCGGCCGAAGATCGCGAAGTCGATAGGCTCTTCGAGCACGTCGCCGACCTCGAAGCTCTCGTCGAACCCGCGCGCATCGGCGAGCGACACTTCCTTGCTGGCATCCTCGACCACATCCACGACGGTGCGCAGCAACACGATCTTGATGCCGCCCTTCTCGTCGTCGATCTCGACTTCGGCCTGCACATTGGGACCGTACTTCTTGGCGAGCGCCGCCATGATGCCGTCCTGCAACAAGCCGTAAAGCTCCGAACGTTCAATCTGCTTGACGTTCGTCACCTCTCGGAATGCGGCCAGGATATCTGCAGGGCTAACCATCACTCAAGTCCTCGTTGGCTTCAGATGCGAAACGCCAATCGCGCTTGCTTCACCGCCGCGATCGGCACGACACGTCGATTATTGTCCCACTCCAGCGTCACTGACTCCGAACCGTCTTCTCCGTCCACGCTCACCAACCGGGCCTCGAAGCGACCGCCGTGCTCCGGCGCCAGCACCGACACCCAGCTTCCCACGAACCGCCGCCACTCCGCCGGCGTCTTCAGCGGGCGATCGCCCGGCGACGACACCTGCAACACATAGCGCCCGGGCACCAGCCCGCTTTCGTCGAGCCGAGCCTCGAGCGCTCGTGATACCCGCGCGCAGTCATCTACGGTCACGCTTTGGCCGTCGCGCCGTTCGATGCGAATCTCGAACAGCGGCTGACCCCTGGAACCGGCGGTTCGAAGCTCAACGAGATCGAATCCGACAGCACCAAGCTCAGTTACAACAACGACTTCCAGCGTTTGGTTCACACTTCGCGTTAGGTATTTCCAGAGAACAAAAAAATGTGGGGAACCTCCCCCACATTCCGCTCGCGGGGCTTTCACCCGCGCAGCAAGGAATAAGGTATCCGTTGGCTACGAGAGCGTCAAGCTGAACGACCGACAAAACCCGTACGCTGTACGCTGTACTCGCGGTACGATGCCGCGCTTGGCGGGTCAGCTGCTGGCGAGAATCACCGCAACTTGGCGACCGGCGTCGCCGGCGCGGTGCGAGAAGAAGCGGGCGTTGTCACACTTGGTGCATAGCGGCGACATCGTGATCTGTCGGACGCCGGCGGCACGGGCATGATCGGCGATCAACCCGCGCAGATCCACCGCGCGCGAGGCGGATTGTGGGAGGCCCAACAACTGGGTCGCTACGTCCGCGCTGACTTCGTAACATTTGCCGCAGATCGCCGGGCCCAGGTGCATTCGAAGGTCCGCAGCGCGCGCCCCGCGCGAAACGAACGCGCCGATTCCCCGCTCGACGATGCGCGCCACGGTGCCGCGCCAACCCGAATGCAGCAGGGCGACGGCGCCGGACGGATGCGCGATGAAGATGGGAACGCAATCCGCGATCGTAACGCCCAGCGCGGTGCCGCGCGTCGCGGAATGATGTCCGTCAGCGTCACCGGCGCGAAGCCAACCGTGCCACCTGACGTTGTGCTCGAGCACAGCCGCGCCGTGCACCTGGTGCGACGTCGCCAGCCGGTCGACGCCCGCCGCCTTCGCGGCGTCGCGAATGGCGTCCCACCGACTGGCCACCACGTTCGCCGGCTCGGTCGACGCGGAACTGACGGTGCCGAACGCGCGGGTGGTCGTGAACGCGGTAACGCCGAACTCCGCGAAGTCGCGAACGACCTCTGCGTACTCCGGTCCCATCATCGCGTGCCGCGATCCTCCTCGCGGGTGATCCTGGCTCCGAGCGCGTTGAGGCGTTCGTCGATACGCTCGTAGCCGCGCTCGATCTGGCCGATGTTGCGGATGGTGCTCACGCCGTCCGCGCAGAGGGCGGCGACGAGCATGGCCATGCCGGCGCGAATGTCCGGCGATTCGACCGTGGCTCCGCGCAGTTTCGTGGGTCCCGAGACGATCGCGCGATGCGGGTCGCAGAGCACGATGCGGGCGCCCATGGCGGTCAGCTTGTCCACGAAAAAGAGCCGCGACTCGAACATCTTCTCGTGCACCATCACCATGCCGGAACACTGCGTGGCGGTGACGATCGCGACCGACATGGTGTCCGCCGGGAACGCGGGCCACGGCTGGTCCTCGATCTTCGGGACGTGTCCGCCGAGGTCTGGTTCGATCTCGCGCTTCTGCTGCGCGGGAACAACGAGATCGTCGCCCTCCGCGCGGCAAGCGATGCCGAGGCGCTCGAAACCGAGGAGTGTCGACCGCAGGTGTTCGACGCCGGCGTTCTTGATGCGGAGGTCGGACTTGGTCACCGCCGCGACCGCGATGAACGACCCGACTTCGATGTGGTCCGGGCCGATGCGGTGCGTGCCGCCGCCCAGCGCGCGACCGCCTTCGATGGTGAGCTGGTTGGTGCCGATCCCATCGATCTTCGCGCCGAGCGTGACCAGGAAACGGCAGAGGTCCTGCACGTGCGGCTCGCAGGCGGCATTGCGGAGAATCGTGGTGCCCTTCGCCGCGGCCGCCGCCGTCACGGCGTTCTCCGTGGCGGTGACGCTGGGTTCGTCGAGAAACACGTCGGCGCCGCGCAGCCCCTTGGTGCTCAGGTGGAGCATGTCCATGAACTCCACCTTGGCGCCAAGCGCCTCCAGCGCGAGAAAGTGCGTGTCCAGCCGGCGCCGGCCGATCACGTCACCGCCTGGGGGTGGCAGGCGAATCTCGCCGCAGCGCGCCAACACCGGCGCCACGAGCAGGATGGACGCGCGAATGCGGCGACACAGTTCCGGATCCAGTTGGGCGGCCGTCACCGACTTCGCGTGGATCTCCAGCGTGTTCTGATCCCCCCCCTTCCAGTCCACGTGCACGCCAAGGGAACGCACGAGCTGGACCAGCACCTCGACGTCGCGGATGCGCGGCACGTTGGACAGCGTGACCGGGTGTTCCGTGAGCAGCGCCGCGGCGATGATCGGCAGCGCGGCGTTCTTGTTCCCGGACGGCTGGATGGCGGCCCCGGACTTGAGCGACCGGCCTCCTTCAACGATGTACTGCAATGCGCCCATGGCGGCGAAGGTTGGACGGGTGCCTCGCGTGCGTCAAGCGCGCTACGCGCTTGACCATCGCGTGTGGCGTCCATAGCATGCCGATGGTTCCCATGCTCATCCGCTCCGCACTCGCCGAATCGGCCCCGCGCGCATGACCCCCGCCGACCGCGACTGGTTCGATACGCTCGTCGGCGTCGCCAGCGCCCTGAACACGCTCGTCCTGCTGGTGCTCGTGATCGTGCTGGTGCCGGCCGTCCTCGCGTTCACGAAGAGTCTCAAGCAGCTGCGCGGCCTGATGGACAAGGCGTACGACGACCTCAAGCCGCTCACCGAGAACGCCAACCGGATCGCCGCGAGCGTGAACGAGATCACCGAAACGGTGCGCGACGAGGTGAAGCAGGTGAGCGAGACCATCGGCCAAGCGACGCGCGGGTTGCACACCGCCGTGGCGTCCACCGAGCGACGCCTGCGCGATTTCGGCGCACTCATGGACGTGGCCCAGTCGGAAGCCGAGCGCGTGGTGGTCTCCACCGTGTCCACAGTCCACGGCGTTCGCGCGGGCGCATCGGCCGCGATGAACGGCGACGACGACGGCAACGACGACGGCGACGACGACGGCGAGGACTTGCTCGCGGAAGGCGGTCACCGAAAGCCACGCGGGGGCCGCCCCAAAGTGCGCTCGCGGCGCAAGCGAGCCGGCTAGTGCGCCCCCTGGCTCTGCTCGGCGCCGCACTGGCGTTGCTGCTGCTGCTGCCGGACACAGCGTGGGCGTGGACCCCGGGCACGCACGTGTTTCTCGGCGATGCCGTGCTGCGGTCGCTGACGCTGCTGCCGCCCGCGATCGGCGACCTGCTGCGCGCCTTTCCGCACGAGTTCCTGTACGGCTCCATCGCGGCCGACACCAGCATCGCCAAGAAGTACGCGCCGGCGGGCCGGCACTGTCATTCGTGGAACGTCGGCTTCGAGATTCATGACGCCGCGCGCGACGAGCCGTTGCGCAGCTTCGGGCTCGGCTACCTGTCGCACCTCGCGGCCGACGCGGTGGCGCACAACTACTTCGTGCCGAGGCAACTCGCGCTCACGGCGTCCACCGCTGGCATCGGACACAGTTACTGGGAGAGCCGCTTCGAGACACACCTGGGTGAGCGCTCCGGCCTCAAGGCCAGCGACCTGATCCGGCGCGATCACGGCCGAGCGGACGCATTGCTGGACCGGATCCTGAGCCCCACGATCTTCAGCACGTCCACCAACCGTCGGATCTTCCGCGGCATGGTGCACACGGCCGACGCGGAATCGTGGCAACGCATCTTCCAGATGATGCTGGATCACAGCCGTTGGGATCTGGGCGACGACGAGGTGGGCGTGTACCTGGCGCGCTCCTTCGACTACGTGATCGACGTCCTGAGCCGCTCAGACTCGGCGGAGCCGTGCTCGCTGGACCCGTCCGGCGACGAACCGTTGCGCCGGGCCAAGCAAGTGCGCCGCGACACGCTGCGGTTGAACGGCCCCGATGCCCTGCGGCAGGAGGCCGAGGCGCACTTCGGTATGCCCACGAGCCAGCTGGCGTTCGCGATGCGGCTCGCCGACCCGCTCTACGTTCCGAAGCGCTCTGCCAACAACTGAGCCAGGCGCCTGGGGTCGGCGCTACCTTTGGATTTCTTCATGACGGCGCCGATGAGCACTCCCTGGAGCTTCTTCTCGCCGGCTCTGTAGCGCTCCGCTTCCTTCGGGAGTTCGGCGATGACCTCGTCGAGCCACCCTCTCAGGGCCGAGTCATCAGTCACCTTGACCAATCCGTCGCGCGTCGCGATAAAGTCGGGCGCGTCAGGCGACGACAGCATCGCCGTGAAGATCTGTTTGGCAGCCGTGCGACTCACGGTGTCATCGCGCACGAGGCGCAGGAGCGCGGCGAGGCGGTCCGGCGCAATGGGAAAGTTCATGATTGGAGTGGCGGCGCTCTTGAGCGCGGCGAGGACCTCGCCCATCACCCAATTCGCGGCTGCTTTGCCGTCCGACGCGCGCGCCACCGCCTCGAAGTAGTTCGCCAATGCCGCTGACGAAGTCAGCACCTCGCTGTCGTGCGCCAATAACTGATACTCGCGCACGAACCGCTCGCGCCGCAGGGCCGGCAACTCCGGCAGCGTGCTTCGGACGCGATCGATCCACGCGCGCTCGAGCTTGAGCGGCGGCAGGTCCGGCTCCGGGAAGTAGCGGTAGTCGTGGCTACCCTCTTTCGTGCGCGAGGGACGTACTTCGTTGGCCGCGGCGTCCCACAGCATGGTCTGCTGTTCCACGCGGACGCCGGCATCCAGCACTGCGCACTGCCGCACGAACTCCAGCTCCAGCGCACGCTCCACGCCGGAAAACGAATTCATGTTCTTGACCTCGGTCTTCTGGCCGAGCGTCTGCTCTCCGCGCTTGCGGGCCGACACGTTGGCATCCACCCGCAGGCTCCCCTCTTCCATGCTCACGTCGCTGACGCCCATGAACTCGAGGATTTCCTTGAGGGCGCGGAGGTACTCGCCCGCTTCCTTTGGCGAACGCATGTCCGGCTCGCTGACGATCTCGATGAGCGGCACACCGGCGCGGTTGAGGTCGATCGCGGTGGCACCGTGATAGCGATCGTGCAGCGACTTGCCCGCGTCCTCTTCCATGTGGACGCGCGTGATGCCGACTGTTGCCGCACCGCCGTCGCGGCTGATGCCGATGTGCCCGCCGGTGGCGAGCGGCCTGTCGAACTGGGAGATCTGGTAGCCCTTGGGCAGGTCCGGATAGAAGTAGTTCTTGCGCGCGAAGACCGACGTCTCGTACACCGTGCAGCCAAGCGCCAGCGCCGCCCGCACCGCCAGCTCAACGGCGTGCTGGTTGAGCACCGGCAAGGAGCCCGGCAGGGCCAGGCAGACTGGGCACGTGTTCCTGTTGGGCGCGTCGCCAAACGACGTGGCGCACGCGCAAAACGCCTTGGTATGCGTGAGCAGCTGGCAGTGCACCTCGAGGCCTACCACCATCTCGTAGCTGCTCGTGACCCGTGACTCATGACCCGGCATTCGGCTATCCGCGGTCATGCATGTGCCTCCGCACCGAGCGCCACTTCCAGCGCGCGTGCGATTGCGAACATCCGCTGCTCCTGAAAGTGCGGCGCGATGAACTGCCCTCCCACCGGCAGCTTGCCCACGCGCCCGATTGGCAGTGACAGCGCCGGCACGCCGGCGAGATTCGCCGTGCACGTGAAGATGTCGCTCAGGTACATCTCGTAGGGATCGCTCCTGGCCCCGAAGGCGAATGCCGGAGTCGGCGTGGTGGGGGTGAACAGCGCGTGGACGCCCTGCGCAAACACGGTGCGGAAATCGTTGGCGATGAGCGTCCGCACCTGCATCGCCTTTCTATAGTAGGCGTCGTAATAGCCGGCCGAGAGCACGTAGGTGCCGAGCATGATGCGACGGGTCACTTCGGGGCCGAAGCCCTGCGACCGTGTGGCCTCGTACAATCCGCGCAGCCCCTCGCCTTCAATTCGAAGCCCGTACCGGACGCCATCAAAGCGCGCCAAGTTCGAGGACGCTTCCGCCGGCGCGACGATGTAGTAGACCGGAATCGCGCTCGCCGTATGCGGCAAGGATACGTCGCGAATCTCCGCGCCGAGCGACTTGAGCCGCTCGATGCCGCGAGCGCAGTGCGCCGCGATGCCGGGGTCGAGATTCTCCGGGAAGTACTCTTTCGGCCTGCCGATCACGACTCCTTTCAACGAGCCGTCGCCAAATGCCGTGTAGTCATCGACCGCTACGTCCGCGGTGGTGGCATCGGCGTCATCGCGGCCTGCGATGGTCTGGAGCGCGAGCGCCGCGTCGTGGACGCACGTGCCGAACACGCCGATCTGATCCAGCGACGACGCAAAGGCCACGAGGCCGTAGCGGCTCACGCGTCCGTACGTCGGCTTGACGCCGACGATACCGCAGAAGGCCGCCGGCTGACGCACCGACCCGCCGGTCTCGGAGCCGAGTGCGATGGGAACGACTCCGGCGGCGACGGCGGCCGCGGACCCGCCCGATGATCCGCCCGGAACGAGTTCGGGCGCGATCGGGTTCCTGGTGGGACCGAATGCAGAGTTCTCCGTGGACGAACCCATCGCGAACTCGTCGAGGTTGGTCTTGCCGACCAGGACCGCGCCTGCGCGCCGCAACCGCTCGATCGCCGTGGCGGTGTACGGGCTCACGTAGCCTTCGAGGATCTTCGAGCCGCAGGTGACCTGCAGGCCTGCTACCGAGATGTTGTCCTTCGCCGCGATCGGAACGCCCAGCAGGGGCATCGCCGCGCGTTCGGACGCGGCGCTGTCCAGTTGCGCCGCGTGCGCCGACGCCTGCTCGTCGGCGCGCTTGAGGAAAACGTTCAGCTTCTCAACCACGTCCACATCGCGGGCGCGCGTCAACGCGGCGGCGATGGTCGCCTTCGCCGTGGCCTTCCCGGAGCGGATCGACTCAGCGACCTGGGCCGCGGTCTTGCGCTCGCTCATTCCGCAGCGTCCTCGTGGGTGGCCAGCCTCGGGACGAGCAAGAGTCCATCGCGCGACCGCGGAGCAAGATCGGTCGCACCCTGCGTCATCGGCGTCGGCGGACCCTTGTCGTCACGCAACCGCATGCCCGCCTCGATGGCCGAATACTCGGCCACGCCGTCGGTGTTGATGCGGTCGAGCGCTTCCATGTGCTCGAGGATGGTATTGAGCTCACGGGTCAGCGCATGGGCGCGCTCGTCGGACAAGCCAAGCCGCGCGAGATGCGCGACGTGGCGCACGTCAGCGACGGAAACTGGAGCCGCCATGGACTTAGTCGGTGTCGGATTCGAGGTTGGCCTGCGCGATGACCAGCGTCTTGCGTCCCACATTGTCGTCGTCGAAGTCGATCTTGACCTTGGCCTGCTTGCCAGCGCCCGCGATCTCCGCCACGGTACCAGCGCCGAACAATCTGTGTTTGACGCGAGCGCCGATGGCGTAGCGGGCGTCGAGTTGCGATTCGTCTTCGGCTTCGACGCGGCGACGCACGGGCGTGCCGGCGCGACGACGGGCCGCCGGAACGCCCTCGAACATACCGTCGTCGTCCGTCATGGTCGAATGGCTGGGCCCGCCCCACCGCGTTGAGCCGCGCATCATGGAGCTCATCACCGCGCGGCCGCTGCCGCGCACCTTGATGGTTGAACGCTCATCGAGCATGCCCTTCGGAATCGCGGTGAGGAAACTCGAGGGCCCCGATCGCATCAGTTCGCCGTTGCGGCGACGCTCTTCGGCGTAGCCAAGCATGAGGCTGCGCTGGGCGCGCGTGATGGCCACGTAGAACAAGCGACGCTCCTCTTCCAGCAGCGCGGGATCCTCGTACGACCGCGCCAGAGGGAAAAGCCCGTCCTCGAGACCGGTGACGAACACCACCGGGAACTCGAGTCCTTTGGCGTTGTGCATGGTCATGAGCGTGATCGCGTCACCGTCAGCGTTGGTGAGCGCATCCACGTCGGCCACCAGCGCCGCGCGCTGCAGGAACGCGTCGAGCGCCGGGCCGCTCACTTCACCGCCCTCCTCGGCCACCGTCTCCGCGGCGCCGTTGATGAGTTCGCGCACGTTGTCGAGCCGCTCGCGCGCCGCTTCCTCGCCCTCGGCACGCAAGTGCTCGTCGTAGCGCGTCTCGATCACCAGCTCGCGAAGCAGCTCGTCAACGGCGAGGTCGTCGATCCGCAACCGAAATCCCTCGATCAGCGCCGCGAATGCCGCCAGCGACGTCCGCGCGGCGGGCCGCAGGTCGGCGACGATGTCCGGGCGGGTGGAGGCTGCCAGCAACGGGAGGCTCGCCTGCCGAGCGCGCTCCGCCAGGAACTCGACGGTGGTGTCGCCAACGCCACGTCGCGGCGCCCCGATCGCCCGCCGAAAGGCTTCATCGTCGGCTGGATTAGCGATGAGGCGCAGGTACGCCATCAGGTCGCGAATCTCGCGGCGGTCGTAGAAGCGAACGGAGCCGACCAAGCGATACGGAATCGAGTGGCGGCGACACGCCTCTTCGATGGCGCGGCTTTGCGAGTTGGTGCGATACAGAATGACGACGTCATGCAGCGCGATCTGGCGCTGGGCTCGGCGCGCGAGTACGTCGCCCAGGATCCAGTCCGCTTCGTCGCGCTCGTCCAGACAGCGCATGACGGTCACGCGGTCGCCGGACGCGAGCGTGGGCCGGAGCGTCTTGCCCATGCGCGTCGTGTTCTCGCTGATGACCACGTTGGCCAGCGCCAGGATTTCCGGCGTTGAGCGGTAGTTCTCCTCGAGACGCACCACGCCGGCGTTGGGGAAATCGCGACTGAAGTCGAGAATGTTCTTCACATCGGCGCCGCGCCAACCGTAGATGGATTGGTCGTCGTCGCCGACGACGCACACGTTCTTGTGCTCGCGCCCCAGCAGCTTGATGAAGCGGTACTGCGCATGGTTGGTGTCCTGGTACTCGTCCACCAAGACGTGATCGAAGCGCTTCTGCCACCGCTCGAGTTGCTCCGGGCTGCCCTCCATGAGACGCACCGGCATCACGAGCAGGTCGTCGAAGTCCACGGCGTTGGCCGTGCGGTAGGCCAACTCCACGCCGGCGTACACCTGGGCGACCGACTGTGCGAACGAGTCGCGCGCGAGCTTGGTGTATTCCTCGACGCCGACAAGCTGGTTCTTGGCGTCGCTGATTGCCCCGCGGATGGCGCGCGGCGCGATGCTCTTGGGCGAGATGCGATACTGCTCCATCAGCCGCTTGATGACCGAGAGCTGCTCGTCCTCGTCGTAGATGGTGAACGAGGGCGTCCGATGCAGCCGCTCCGCGGCGCGACGTACGATGCGCGCTCCGATGGCGTGGAACGTGCCCATCCACAAACCGTTGGGAGACGCGCCCAACTGGCGCGCGATGCGTTCGCGCATTTCGCCGGCCGCTTTGTTCGTGAACGTGACGGCGAGGATGCGGTGCGGCTCGATGCCGCGCTCCAGAATCAGGCGCGTGATGCGCGTGGTGAGCACGCGCGTCTTGCCCGAGCCGGCGCCGGCGAGAACGAGCAGCGGACCATCGCCGAACTCGACCGCCTCGCGCTGTGCCGGGTTCAGCCCGGCGAGCAGCGCGGCTGTCATGGGTAGCAGCGCGCTCGCTTCGCCCGGGACGTCCGCGTCACGCGATGCGGTCCGTGCCCAGGTACGGCCGCAACACGGCCGGCGCCTCGACGCTGCCATCGGGACGCTGGTAGTGCTCCAGCAAGCACGCGATGGTGCGTGGAAACGCGAGGCCCGATCCGTTGAGCGTGTGCACGAAGCGCGGCTTGTCGCCTTTCGCGCCGCGAAAGCGGATGTTGGCGCGACGGGCCTGATAGTCGGTGAAGTTGCTGCACGACGACACCTCGAGCCACGCGCCCACGCCCGGCGCCCAGCACTCGAGATCGTACGTCATCGCCGACGAGAATCCCGTATCGCCGGCGGCGAGCAGCGTGCGACGGTACGGCAGGCCGAGCCGTTCCAGCATGCTCTCCGCGTGCGCCGTCAGCTTCTCGAGCTCCGCGGCCGAGTCCTCGGGCGTGGCGTAACGCACCAGCTCCACCTTGTCGAACTCGTGCGTGCGCAGCACGCCGCGCGTGTCCTTCCCCGCCGAACCGGCCTCACGCCGAAAGCACTTGGAGTACGCGACAAACGCCTTGGGCAGCGCGTCGGCTTCGAGGATCTCGTCGCGATACAGATTCGTGACCGGTACTTCCGCCGTCGGGATGAGGAACAGGTCGTCACCGCGCGTGGCGTAAGCGTCGTCCTCGAACTTGGGCAACTGTCCCGTGCCCGTCATCGAATCGCGGTTCACGAGATCGGGCGGCCACACCTCTTCGTAGCCGTGTTCGCGGGCATGTGTGTCCATGAAGAACATCAGCAGCGAGCGCACCAACCGCGCACCCATGCCGCGATACACCACGAACCCGGACCCGCTGATCTTCACGGCGCGCTCGAGGTCGAGAATGCCGGCACGTTCGCCCAATTCCCAATGCGGCTTGAGGCCGGCATCACGGCGCGGCGTGCCCCACTCCTTCACGACCTTGTTATTGTCCTCGCCACCGGACGGAACGTCGGGCAGGGTCATGTTGGGAATGACGAGCACGATGCCGCGCAGCTCGTTCTCGGTCGCCGCCAGCTCGCCTTCCAGCCGCGCAATCTCGACGCCAAGGTCGCGGCCACGCGCCATGAGCTCGGTGGCGTCCTCGCCGCGCTTCTTGCGCTGGGCCACTTCCTGCGACGACGTATTGCGCGCCGCTTTGCGCTCCTCTGCCGCCTGAATCAGCGTGCGGCGGTCACGTTCGAGCTGCTCAGCGCGCTCCAACACCGGGGTGAGGTCGTCCAGCGCGCCGCGTCGCGCAAGCGCATCGCGCAGCGTCGCCATCTGCTCGCGCAACACGCGAATGTCGAGCATGGCCTAGTCTTTGGGCTCGCCCTGATTCAGCGCGCGGAACCCGCAGTTCGGGTTCGACAGGACGTGCAGATAGATGGCACGGGTCGTGGTGTTCACGCTGTCCACGCCAACCTTGGCGCGAATGTTGGCGCCGAGGAACGACGAGGTGCAATTCTGCTCGAGCACATCAATCAGCAGCGTCTTGCCGATCGGCAGCGCCATCACGGTGTCGTACGCATACCCGCCCGTGGGCGCCTTGAGTGTGGACACAAAGGACTCGCTGCCGATCTGCATCCCCACCCGACGTGTGGCGACAAGCTCGCTCGCCACCCGGCTCACCGAATGCACCTGTACGACGCCGCTGGCATCAAGGTCCACCGCGATGTCAAAGATGAAGGTGGCGTCGATACGCACCGGCGTCACCGAGCGGACCACAAGCGCAACCGGGAGGGTGACCGCGGTGCCGTTCATGGCGTACAGCGTCGGCTTGGCCTCGAGGTTGTTGAACTGCGCCTTGGGCCCGGTGACGTCCTTGCATCCACCGATGGCCGCGATTGCGGCAAGCGCAACGAGCAACGCCCGGGGTCGACAAACAATGCTTGGCATGGCTCGCTCGAAAATCGGGTAAATCGGGTCCGGAGGAGACTACAAACGAAGGATATTCACCCGGTGCTCCTTCTTCAAGCCGTTGCCGCAGCTTGACTTCCGCGCGCGGATTCCATTAGCTTCGCGTCACTTCACCTCACGGAGCAGGCATGGCGAGCATTCGCGATTTGGTAGCGGCGTTGCGCCAACGCGAGGGGGTCGACGCGGCCATCGTGCTGGGTCGGGACGGCCTGCTGATCGACAGCCAGGCAATCGAAGGCATGAACGCCGAGGACTTGGCGGCGCGCATCCCCCCGGTCCTCACCCCCGCCGATGAACTCGGCGTGGCCGCGCAGCGCGGTGAACTGGTGACCGCCGTGCTTGAGATGAAGGACGGTTTGGCGATCATCTCGGCGCTGTCGCCGGAAGCCGTATTGTTGGTGCTGGTGAAGCCCAACGCCAACATTGGCCAGTTGTTGTACGAGCTGCGCCGTAATCGCCAGCACATCGCCGCCCTGGTGTAACCGAGGTGCCCACACCGGCGTGTCATGTGCTGGTGGCCGATGACGAGCCGCACATCGGCCGCATCATCAAGATGAAGCTCGAGCAGGGTCCGTTTCGCGTCACGCTGGTGTACGATGGCCGCGAGGCGCTGGACACGCTTCAGCGAAGCAATGACATCGGCCTGGTGCTCCTGGATCTCATGATGCCGCAGCTGAGCGGACTGGACGTGTTGGCCGCGATGCGACAGGACGCGCGACTGCGCGACCTGCCGTGCGTGATCCTGACTGCCGCCGGCGAAGAGCAGCAGTACCAGCGCGCGATGGCATTGGGAGCCAGCGACTTCATGACCAAGCCGTTCAGCCCCAAGAAGCTCCTGCAGCGCGCAACGGAACTCGCGGGGTTGGCGACGCCGGAAGCCGACACCGCGGGAAGCATTTCATGAAGCGCTGGGTGGTGGTGCTGGCTGGCGGCGTGGGCAGCCGCTTCTGGCCGTTGAGCACCGCCGAGCGTCCCAAGCAGTTGTTGCCGCTCGTGTCGGACGAACCGATGCTGCTGGAGCAGTTGAAGCGCGTGAAGGCGATCGCTTCCCCCAAGCGTACGCTGATCCTCACGAGCGCATCGCTTGTGGCGGCCACGGCAAAGTTGTCCAAGCTTCCAAAGGCCAACATCATCGCGGAGCCCAAGCCGGCGGGCACGGCGGCCGCGTTGGCGTGGGCGGCCAACGTCATCAGGCAACGCGAAGGCGACGACGCGACGATGATCTCGGTGCACGCCGACTGGGCCATCGGCAATCCGGTGGGCTTCCGCGAGGCGCTCACCATGGCGGCGACCGCGGCCGAGAAGGAACACGCACTGGTGACGGTTGGCATCGTGCCGACGCGGCCGGATCCCGGATTCGGGTATATCGAACCGGGGACGCACGTCTCGTCCGGTGCGCGCAAGGTGAAGCGTTTCGTCGAAAAACCGACGCGGGAGAAGGCGGTGGAACTGCGCGTGTCCGGCTATCTCTGGAACTCGGGCATCTTCGCGTGGCGCGTCGGAGTGTTTCTCGACGAATTGAAGACTCATTCACCCGAGGTAGGACCGGCGCTGGCGAACAACGCCCGGTCCATGAGCGGTTTCTTCGGCGCGGTCAAGAAACCGATCGCGGTGGACCACGCGGTGATGGAACGCAGCAAGCATGTGCTGGTGGTGCCGGCGGAGTTCGGGTGGGACGACGTGGGCACGTGGGGCGCGCTGCGACGCGTGCGACCGCGTGATGCGCATGGCAACGCCTTGAGCGGTGACGTGCACGCGATGGAAGCCAACAACAACGTCGTACACGCGGAAGGCACGAGCGTCGCGCTGTTCGGTGTCAGCGACCTGGTGGTGGTGGCTCGCGATGGCGTGACGCTGGTAACCACGGTGGAGAAGTCGGCGGATCTCAAGCGCTTCGTGGAGTCGCTGCCACCCAAGCTGCGCAACCTGAAGTGAACGGGATCTACTTCTACGACGACGCCGCGGCGCGCGGCTTTGAGCCATTCGCGCTCACGCGCCCCGGGTGCGAACTGCGCGCGGGCGCGCTGCTGGTACGCGAGCGCTGGGAATTTGCGCTGGGCCTCAAGAGCGCGGGTTTCCTCTCCGGCGAGCACCTCGAGAACTTCGACGAACCGGGCGCGCCGAACTCGGCGTTCCGCACCGTGCCCGCGGGCGCCGTCGTGGTGAACGCGCGGTGCGCCGCCGGGCTCACCCGGTTGCTGCCGGCGGACGCGTGGGCGGTGGAAGACCAGGTCGCCGCGGTGACGCTGGCTCGGCCCGTGGACGTGGCGGAATTCGCGTCTGGCAAGATCAAGCTCGAAGGGTTGGCGCGCGCCGACGGGCGACGCGTCGAAGCCACCGGCATGTGGATCGGGAACGTGTGGGACTACATCAGGTCGCTCCAGACGATGCTCGTCGAGGACGTGCCGCTGCTGGCCGCACGGAATGGCGCGCGCGCGGGCGGCACGACCGGCGTGTACGTGGAAGAAGGCGCCACGGTGGAGTCGCACGTCTTCTTCGACACGAGCAACGGCCCGGTGCTGGTGCGCAAGGGCGCCACGGTGCAGGCGTTTACGCGCATTGTGGGACCGTGCGTGGTGGGCAACGATACGGTTGTGGGCACGGATCGCATTTCGGGCTCGTCGATCGGCGAAGCGTGCCGAGTTCACGGCGAGCTGAGCGCATCCATCCTGCTGGGTCACTCCAACAAGTCGCACGACGGATTTGTGGGCCATTCGTACCTGGGCCGTTGGGTGAACCTTGGCGCCGGCACGACCACGAGCAACCTGAAAAACACGTACGGCAGCGTGGGCCTGTGGACGCCGCGCGGCGAGAAGGACACGGGGCAGCAGTTCCTGGGCACGTTCTTCGGTGACCACGCCAAGACCGGCATCGGCACGCAGCTCAACACCGGCACGGTGATTGGCGCTGGTGCCAACATCTACAATCACATGCCGGAGAAGGCGGTGCCGCCCTTCGCATGGGGTGACGGGCGGCCGTACGACGCGTGGAAGCTCCCGAAGTTCCTGGAGGTGGCGCGTCACGTGATGGGCCGGCGCCGCGTCGAGTTGTCCGACCGTCACGTGCGGCAGCTTTCCGCCGCGTACAAGGCACGCTGGAAGGTCACGCGGAAGCGCAGCAAGTGAAGGTCTGGGTCTTGGGCAGCGGGAGCCGCGGGAACGCAGTGGTGGTGGAGAGCGGCGAGTGCCGAGTCCTGATTGATGTCGGGTTTGGGCCGCGGACATTGTCGAAACGGATGAAGGCGCTGGGGCTGGATCCGCGGAGCATCGAGGCGTGCATCATCACGCACGAGCATTCCGATCACGCGCGCGGCGCCGCGCGGGCGCAGAAGCGCTGGAACTGGCCGCTGTTCGCTACGACCGGCACGGTGATGAACTCGAAGCTGTCGAAACTGAACGTCACCACATTCAAGGCCGGTGCGACACTGAGTTTTTCCGACATCGAGGTGGAGACATTTCGCACACCGCACGATGCCTCCGAGCCCATCGGCGTGGCGGTGACGGCCAAGTCCACCGGCGCCCGCGCCGCGGTGTGCATGGACTTGGGGATGGTCACCGAAAGCGTGCGCCGCATGGTGCAGGACGTGGACTTGTTGGTGATCGAGTCCAATCATGACGAGGAGATGCTCAAGAACGGACCGTATCCGCCGTGGCTGCAGGCACGTATCGCGTCCAGCGTGGGCCACTTGTCCAATCGCGACTGCGCCGACCTGGTGAGCGAGACGATGACGCCGCGGTTGCGCACGGTGGTGCTGGCGCACCTGTCCGAAGAGAACAACACACCGCGCCTGGCGTTCGAGACCATGAAGGACTCGGTCAAGCGAACGGGGTTTCGTGGGCTGCTGGGGCCCGCCCTGCAGGACTCGGCCGTGGGCCCGTTCACCGTTGGCCTGACGCAGCCACGGCAGCTGTCGCTGGAACTGTAGGGAGCGGTGAGACGCGCGTTCCCGGCGTCCTTCGGAACGCCTGAGCACCGATTGGTTCCCGTTGAACCAGGCTGCTGGACCTCAAAATGCCATTGCCGCCTACGCTGCGCAGCACGAAAGCCTTGACACATCCTTGTCGAATGTTTGGGCCGCGAGCTTGATCCCCTCGGATAGCGTCAGATACGGATGAAACGCTGAGGCCAAGTCCTCGATGGTGAGTCCGTGCCTGATCGCCAGTGCCGGTTCCGTGATCATCTCCCCAGCCTCGGCCGCGAGGATCTGCGCTCCAATAATCCGGCGGGTTCCAGCATCCGCCACAACGTCAACATGGACTCACACTCCTATGCAATAAAGAAGGGGGACCACCAGGGCAACGTGAGCAACGGAATCGCGAGCACGGTGGCGGACCACAACAGCATTCTCATGCGGCGGCGCGCGACCGGGGAAGCACACGGCGTTCCGGGCGCACACGCCTTGGTGTTCTCGTCCCGCAGCGTAAAGAATCCGTAGCCGAGTGACAGCACCGTTCCGCCGACAAACACAGGGCGGAGCGGCTCGAATGTCGTGGCGAGGCCCGCTCCGCTCAGGCCGAGAGCGACAGCGACCAGGGGTCATCTTTTTCCTCGTTCGGTCTGCAACCGCGTCGCACGACGCCCCCGCTCTCACCCGGAGCGCGAGAAGGTCCTCGATCTCCTTGAGCGCAAAGCCCAGTTCCTGCGCGTGGCGGATGAATCGGAGGCGCGTGACGGACTCCTGCGAATACTGCCGGTATCGGGACTTCGTTCGGCGAACCGGTAGAAGCAGACCTCGACGCTCGTAATACCGGATCGTTTGCACGTTGACACTACCCGCGGCAGCGACCTGTCCGATCGAGAGCTCCATAGCGCGTACCTCCATCACTCGTCATCAATTTGCACTCTATACCATGATATAGAGTCAAGGGCCATCGGCGCGCTGGTCTTCTCCGGTAACCTGGCGTGGCTCAGCGCGCAGTTCGGATTCCTGCGGCACTTTGCGCTGTAGGCTCGCCGGGCGCATCAGCCGAGCTTCAGTGGTGCATGTGCGCATGGTCGGCTAACGATGACGCAAACGCCCGCTGAATCTCCAACCGGGCCGCCGCGCGGATGGCGCCCATCTGCTCAGGTCCTCCGTAGCCTACCCACGCCTGCACGATGCGACCGTCGCGATCCAGCAATACAGTGTAGGGTAGACCGGGCGCGTGGAAGTCGCGCGTGAGGCCGGCGCCGCCCAACGCGAACGGCATGTCAATGGATACTTTGCGCAAGAAACTGCGCGCGTCTGCCGCTGACACGTCGCCGTTGATGCTCACAAACGCGAACGTGTCGGCGTCCATCTCGCGCCGCAGGCTGTCCAGTGCCGGCATTTCTTCGCGGCACGGCTTGCACCAGCTGGCCCAGAGATTGACCAGCGTCACGCGCCCGCGCAGCCCCGCGCTCGTCACTGAATCGCCGCGGCTGCCGGCCAAAGCAATCGTCGGAAATAGCTGGCGTTCGCCAGGGGCCGCGCCGGTCAACAGGCGCGACTCATCCAGCAGGTAGACGCGACCACTCGCATCCACGGCGATGGTCGGCAGCGCCGTCGTGAGTTCGGTGGATCGCTCGAGCCTGCCCGTGGCCGGATCAAACGCATCCAGTCGGCTTCGAACGGTGGTGAAGCCCGGAGTACTCAGCACGTAGAGCAATCCGTCCGGGCCGAGCGCGATGCCGAGGTTCACCGGATGGTAGTCCACCACCACCCTGCCGGCGTTGACTTCGAATCGCGGCTCCCCCGTACTCTGTGGTAGCGCGCGCGACGCCACCTACGCGGTGTCGCCGCCCGTGTTCAGGGCCACGACTTCGTCGCGGATGAACGGCGCGTAGTACACCCGCTGCTTGTCCACAGCCATTCGGCCGGCATTCGCGAGATCCTGAAGCATGACATGCGCAGGCAGCGTGGCGGTTCCGATGCGACGATCATCGAGCGTATTGTCTCCGACCTGAACCGCCAGCGGCCCGACGGAGTCCCAGGCATGCGCGAAGCGCTCCGGCGAGCGGACGGCCAGCGTGCGGGAACCGTCGGGCACGGATGCGATCTCGGGAAACGCAAAGGGGCCGGGACGCTCGCGCACGATATCTCCGGCACGGTTGATGCGAAGTAGAATCCCGGTCGCGTCCACAATCCACAATCCGCCTTCCCAAGCGGCTGCAACCCCTGCGATAACGCGACCGCCGATTGCGACACGCGGGCGTGCTACTCGCAGCGTCGCGCTGAATTCCACAACGCTCCCGCCAGGATCTATCGCCAGCGCCCCATTTAGTGATGGGGAGGTCTGCCGGCCGCCGAGCCACAAGAGGACGACGGCCGCTCGATGATCCGGACGAACGGTATCCGGAACGATGCGGGCCGGCGCCTCCCGGGACACGACGTGGGCCACACCGGAGACGATTGTGGTTATGCTGGGCTGAGTATTCGGCACTGCGACGATCGCAGCGCTTCGCGGCGACAGCCGATTGCCGCCGCCGAGCGCTGTCCATGCGATTGCCGCGAGCAAGAGCGCCCCCAAGGGCGACGAGCCAAGCGCGTGCCTGGCCCGCCCCCAACGCGCCGAGGGTCACCTGACCGCTTCGATCGTCGCGATCTGAATCGCGTTCGCGCCGCCTGCTTCGAACACCTTGCCCGACACCTTCACCTTGCCTTCGGCGAACTGCTTGAGGCGCGCGTTCTGCGCGTCGCCCGGCATTGCCGACGACGCCGGAATGTAGAGCTTGCCGTCGCTGCCGAGGATGGCGAGCGGGATGCCGCGGTCCGAGCAGACTTCCGCGCACATCTTGTGGTCGGGTCCCTGCAAACCTTGGCCGAACTTGCAGGAGACGTCCACAACGGAGCCCGTAATCGTGACTTGCTTCGAGTGCGGGGTGCTTCCCATGGCCTGGGCACGGGCCGAGGCGCTGGCGCCAATCAACAGAATGGCCGCAGCGGTGATGACGTTACGCATGATCTCTCCGATCAGCGGGTTTCCCCGAGGCGGATCGGTCCGCCGCAGGGCTTCGTGTGCATTAACGCACAGCCCCCGAGTTCAGTTCCCGATCGGTGATTATTTCCGTTCCCTGGCTGCGAATCCATCCGCGCGTAGCGCCGCCATGACGCGCGCCTTGACGGCATCGGGCCTCGAGTGCTCGCGCCGGCTTTCGGCCAACGCATGGAGGAAGGATTCCTCGAAGTTCTGCTGCGGGTGACACCGGTTGCACATCGAGAGATGCGCTCGGACGGCAGCCTCCCGCTCCGGCGTCAGCTCGCCGTCGAGATAGTCCCACAGTTGCCGCATCACGGCATCGCAGTCCAGCATCTCAGGCTTCTTCATCTGCATTCCCCTTTCCGGCGATCTTGTCGCGTCGGGCGCCGACGATGCCGAGGTCCCGCGCGTGATCTATGAGCGCTTCCTGAAGCAGGCGTCGGCCGCGAAACAGTCGCGAACGGACCGTACCCTTTGGTATGTCGAGGATCGTCGCGGCCTCCCCGTAACTCTGCTCCTGCAAATCCACCAGCACGACCGCCTCCCTGAACGGTTCAGGGAGTGCGTCAACCGCACGGCGAACCGCGGCAATGACCTCGCGTTTGGTGAAGACATCTTCGATGCCGTCACCCTGCGCCGCCGAGTGAACGGCGGCAGCGGCGAGCGACTCCAGATCCGCATCTGGATGCGCCTCGACGCGCTGGTCTCGATGCGCGGCCCGGACGTACGTGTTGCGACAAATTGTGAACAGCCATGCGCGACACTCAGTGCCCTGTTCGAACTGGCTCCAGGAGCGGAACGCCCGCAAGAACGTCTCTTGCACCAGATCCTCGGCGTCCGGCTCGTCGCGGGTCAGCGAGAGCGCGTACCGGGTGACCGCGCCCATGTGCGGTAACGCTTCGTCGCGAAACCGCTCGTCGGGCGTCCGCGCATCGGACCGGGAGCCGACCACGTTCCTGAGGAGTCTCTTGATCGGCTCTGCGTTCCAGACCATGTCGCCGGGCTGCGGGAGTATAGCCAAAGGACCAGCTATCCCGAGACAAGTCACGAGCGCGGCGAAAGGTTCCCTCGGATCCCTTGGACCGCCGGGACGAACTCCATCCGATTGAGCACCTCGTCTACGGTGCGCCGGCCGCGGTCGAGCGCATACCAGCGGCGATCTTCGCGGTACCGCTCTCCTTTGGGCAGGAACTCCGCGTCACCCGCTACCCAGCGCTGAAGCGCTGCGGGTCGCGGGCCCCACCACGCCCGCACGTTCAAATTCCTCGTCCAACAGGGTCACCACGAGAATGGAGCGCGAGGTCCCGGTCAGGTGCGCGTCCACAAGCGCCTCGCGCGCGTCACGGGGCACGACCCGCATCTCCAGACTCGGTGAGCGTTGCAACCAGCGCCGCGATGACCGGAACGATATTCGAGGCGTCGCCTCGTCGAAGCTCGCGCCGCTTTCGTGAATGTCTGTCAGCATGTGACGTCTCAGTGTGGCTCATGGGTAGCGACGCAGCCACCTGATCAGGACAAGACACGGACCGGCGCTAAAGTTCAGCGGCCGCGGCGGCAACGCCGTCCGCGACCGACTCCATGGTGATGCGCGAGTGCGACGCGCTCGACATCGCGTGACCGGCGCGCACAACTATGGATTGCGGCGATTCGTGGCGAATACCGAGCCGCTCGGCGATAGTTTCGGACAGTTCGCGTTGATCGATCACGTCCACGACGAGTACCGGAACTTCGGGGTGCGCGCCCACGAAGTTCCTGATGACGCGCAGGGCAAGGTGGGAGACCCCACACGAGGGGCTGTGCTTGAACACGATGGCCGGCAGCTCGCTGGCGACGGTCTCGTCGTAGTGCGCTTCGGACTTGAGCGAAAGAATGGGCATGGGTTTGTGATTGAAGCCTACGTCGCGACAAGTCGGACCCGCCGCCAAAGGTTCCCGACAGCGAAACGCTGTGGGGGGAGCTGGCGGGAACCGTTTCGCCGACCGCGGACTTGTCCAGGCACACACTTCAATCTCGAGGATCGCATGTCCGGACCAGTTCACCTTACCGACGAGACCTTCCCCGTCGCGATCGCAATGCAGCCGCTCGTCGTCGTGGACGTTTGGGCCGCGTGGTGCGCCCCGTGCCGCGTCCTGGGGCCGATCGTCGACCGGCTCGCCGAGACGTACGAGGGCCGCGTGACGTTCGCCAAGCTCGACGTGGACCAGAACCCGATCACCGCGGCGCAGTTCAACGTGCAGTCGATCCCGTCGCTCCTGTTCTTCCAGAACGGCAAGCTGGTAGATCGGACGGTCGGACTGCTGCCCGAGTCGATCGCTCGCACCAAGGTTGACCAGTTCATCAAGTCCGCGCCGTCGGCCGCGCAGGTTGCGTAGCGACACACACTCGATCTCAGGCGCCTGCGCCAAGGAGGCAACACCATGAACGTGAATATCAGGAAAGCAGTGCTCGGCGGCATCGTTGGCACGATTGCCATGACCGTAATGGCCGCGGTCGTCGCCCCGATGATGGGCTTGCCGAAGATGAACCCTGCCGAGATGCTGGCGAGCCAGATGGGCAACAACGCCATCATGGGATGGATGGGCCACTTCATGATTGGTATCGTGTTTGCAGGGATGTACGCGTTCATCGCGCCGTCGCTTCCCGGCCCGGTGGCTGTGCGCGGGGCCCTGTTTGGTATCGGCCCTTGGCTGCTCGCGCAGGTGGCGGTGATGCCGATGATGGGCATGGGCCTCTTTTCGGGCTCGATGGTAATGGCCGGTGGCAGCCTGATCGGCCACTTGGTGTACGGCGCCGTGGTTGGAGCGGTGTACGGCGCGCCGGCGGCGGCTCGTGGCGCCACCGCGTGACACCGATGACACGCCGCTCCCATTCTGATCGCGTACATCGGCGATCAGGTGGACGACTATCCGCGCGACACGGTGTGTTCGCGAAGTATTTCGGCGATTTGAGGGCGGGGGGGATCCCGTTCCGGACTGGCACGCCGCCGGAGGTCACTTTACTGACATTGCGTCGCGGTCGTGACGGCCGCATCGGCATTGCCGCCACCAGTCGGAGGGACTGAGGGCCTCAAAGGGATCTGTTGTAGAGGAGTCTGGGACGAGGCGTGAGAACCGGGACTGGGTTTGCTGTGGTTCCTCGTCAGGCCAAGGGCGTAGGCAGCTGCCAGCGCACTCAAGTCCGCCTGACCATAAGCGAACTTGCTCCGGGCGCGATTGAGCGTCTGCTGGTCATGGCCGCAGTATTGCTACTTATGTTTTACCGGGCCCGTCGGCCGGGGCGCAGGTTGGCGACGAGGTCCGGCATGGCTTCACGCCCGGGAATGCCAGAAAAGCTCTTGGCCCAGTGTTCAATGTAGTCCCAGTCGAGCGCTGCGCCCTGACGACGCACCACGCCCTGAACGTCTTCGATGTCCCTGGGGCGCGCGGCGAAGAGTTTGTGCACGATGAGATCTTCGGCAGTGGCGAACGGGACGGCCTCGCCGGCGACGGTTACCGCCGTCGCCCTGTCGATGGCGCTGCGTTCATACGGCATCGTTGAGAAGATGAAGTCGACGCGAAAGCCCGTGAGCGCGTGGCGCGCGGGCAGGACAAATGTTTCCGCGACAAAGCGGTCTACGTCAGTCGGAAGGGGTGTGAGGCCCACCTTGGCGCATACGTCCAGCACGTCACGCGTGCGTTCCGGGCCGGCGGCCAGCGTCAGGTCAATGTCTTCCGTGAGGCGGGGCACGCCATGGAGCAGGACGGCCTGACCACCGATGACCATGCACGGGATGCGCCCTTCCCGGAGTTCGCGGGCCACACCGGCGAGCAGATGCTCGACCGGCGTTGGTTCACGAACGCGCATTGAGGGTGCGCGCGATCTCGATCTCGGCCGCAACGTCCTCGCGCCAGTCGCTCCCCATCGTGGGGTTGAGCGTGCGCGCCTCGTCCCAGAGCGCCAGCATGACGTCGAGCGCCTCGTGCCAGGTGCGCTGATGGATGGTTGCGCGCTCGTCCGCGGCGTCGAGCGCCTCGAGGGATGGCGTGTGCCGCAGCATGCTGAACGTTAACCCGGCTCTCGGCTCTCGGCTCTCGGCTCTACCGTCGGACGGGTTCGAGACGGACGATCGGCGTCGGTTGTCCATCGCGATGGTCAATCGCCAAATAGATGAATCCGTCGGGACTCTGACGCACATCGCGGATGCGGCCCATGCGTTGGGCCAGCTTCTCTTCGTTCAACACTCGGCGACCGTCGAGCGTGAGCCGAACCAGCTGCTCGCCCGCCATGCCGCCGACGAACAGGCTGCCCTTCCATTCGGGGAATTTGTCGCCCGTGTAGATCATCAGGCCTGACGTAGCGATGGACGGCACCCACACGTGCGCCGGCTGCTCCATGCCCTGGCGATGTGTGCCGGTGTGGATGGCAGCGCCGGTGCGGTAGTTCACGCCAAAGCCTACCACCGGCCAGCCGTAGTTCTTGCCGGCCTCGTCCACGTTGAGTTCGTCGCCGCCCTGCGGCCCGTGCTCCGTGGTGAAGACGTCGCCTGAGGTGGGGTGCACCGCCAAGCCCTGCATGTTGCGATGGCCGTAGGACCAGATCTCTGGCAGGGCCGCGGTGTTGTTCACGAATGGGTTGTTCGCGGGCACGCGACCGTCATCGTGCAAGCGGATGGTCTTGCCGAAGTGGTTGGTAAGGTCCTGGGCCGGATGCGCCTCGAGAATGCCGGACGGCGGCACCTGACGATCGCCGAGCGTGATGAAGAGGAACCCGTTCTTGTCGAACGCGAGTCGCGAGCCGTGATGCCCGCGTCCCGCAGACCACACCTTGGCCTCGAAGATTTCCTTCACGTCGGTGAGTTGGTCGTTCTCGAAGCGGCCGCGAACGACCGCCGTGGTTCCCTGCATCGTGTCCGCGCTGGCCTTGGCGTAGCTCAGGTACAGCAGGCGGTTGGACGCGAAGTTCGGATGCGGCACCACGTCGAGCAGTCCGCCTTGTCCGCCCATGCGGACCGTCGGCGTCCCCTGCACCGGATTGGGAAGCAGCTTGCCGTTGCGGACGACGCGCAGGCGGCCCGGCCGTTCGGTGACGAGCATGTCGCCGTTGGGCAGGAACGCGATGGACCACGGGTTGACCAAGCCTTCAGCGACCGTGACGACGCGGTAGTCGTGCAGCGACGAACGGAGCGCCGGCGATTGGGCCGCGGCGGACGTGGCGGACGTGGCGGACGTGGCGGACGTGGCGGACGTGGCGGACGTGGCGGCGAGGAACGCGAGGGCGGTGGTCGAAACGATCGCGCGATTCATTCTCAGCTCCGAATTGGTTGGACCGACACTTCAATCTACGAATCGGTGGCCCAAGCGTTGAGGCGGCAGGCTACCCGCGGCTTGAATCCCAAGCTGCTCACCGTCCACCGAACCGCGTGAACTCCTATGCGAACCATCCTCGACGAAACGATCGGTAGTTTAGCGTGGGATTGCGGCTCTCGTTTCTCGGCTCCAGGCACACATGCGGCGCGCTTACATCGCGTTCTTTGGTACGCTCATCCTCTTCACGGGGACGTGCTGGCTGCTGGTGGGCTCGTTCATCATCGGCGACTTGGCCGGCGGATGGAGCACCTTGGCCCTGATATGGGCTGCGTGCTTTGCGCCGGCGCTGTTGCTCTTCTACAACGTGGTGACCGGCGGGTACCCGTCGTCGCTGGTGCGGTGTACGGTGTTCCGCTTGTTCTGGTATTCGCAGTTCCTCGTTGTGATGCTGGTGCCGGTGAGCATCGTGGGGTTCGTGCTGGGGTTGCCGTTCGGCGCCAGCGCGGCCGTGGGACGCGTGGCGGTGCTGTGGGGGGCGCCGATCCTGGTGCTGCTCGGCCTGTGGGGTTACGCCGGCTCGAAACGACTGGTCGTGAAGCATCTCGACGCACACCTGCCCGCCCTGCCGCCGGCGCTCGACGGCCTGCGCATCGTGCAGCTCTCGGACCTGCACGTGGGGCCGCACACGTCGCCGGGGCACCTGCGTCGAGTGGCCGAGGAGACGAGGCGGGCCGAGCCGCATCTGATTGCCTACACCGGCGACCAGGTGGACGACTATCCGCGCGACATGGAGGTGTTCGCGAAGTACTTTGGCGACCTCAAAGCACCGCTGGGCGTGCATGCGATACCGGGGAACCACGATGTGTACGCGGGGTGGCCCGCCGTGAGGCGCGGGCTGGAGCTGATGGGGGCGAACGTGCTGGTGAACCGCGCCGTGCCGCTCAAGCACAACGGGCATGAGTTCTGGTTGGCGGGCACCGGCGATCCCGCCGGCGCGCAGATGGCCCGGTTCACGAAGCCCGGCGAATCGCCGGCGCCGGATATTGCGCTGACGCTGTCCGGGATCCCCGAGGGCGCCTTCTATATGGTACTGGCGCACAACCCGGCGCTCTTTGTGCCGCTGGCCGCGCGCGGGGCCCCGCTGACGCTATCCGGGCACACGCACTACGGCCAGCTCGCGATCCCGGCGCTCCACTGGAGCCTGGCGTCAGTGTTCTTGAGGTTCGCGATGGGTGCGCACGTCGTGAACAGCTCTGCGCTCTACATCAATCCGGGTACGAACTACTGGGGGATCCCGTTCCGGATCGGGACGCCACCGGAGGTGACCGTTCTCACCCTGAGACGCAGCGAGCGCCCCGGGATCTCCAACGGCGTGGGATAGCACAACTCCAAGGCCAGAGGCCTATCCGTCCAGGTGCGTCTTGATCCAGGCGGCGAACGCGGCCTCGGTCAGTTTCCCCGATGCCAAGCGGTTCATGACGTCGACGACCTCGGGCTCGCCGACGTCGAGATCGTACCTATTGAGCCCGAGGAAGACATACATCGCCTGAAAGGCGGTGCGCTTGTTCCCGTCGACGAAGCCGTGGTTCTTCGTGAGGCCAAAAGCGTAGGCCGCGGCGAGGACACTCAGGTCGGTCTCACCGTACGCGAACTTGTTTCGGGCGCGGTCGAGTGCCGACTCCAGCAGGCCCTCGTCGCGCGCTCCGGCCGAACCACCGTGTTCATGGAGTTGAGCCTGGTGGATTGCGTCGAGCTGCGCCCGCGTGACCCAGCGCGGCTCATCAGCACCTTCGCGGACGCGGGCGCGCTTCGGTCGAGCCGTCGCCTGCTTGGGCATCGCTACCGCGCGAGCTCGCGCATGGCATTGCGGAACTTCTTCGCGCCGCGCGTATACATCGCCATCGCCTCTTCGAAATCGGCGTCGAATGGCGTGACGAGGAGTCCCGCGTCCGTTTCGACCACGAGGACCTCATCCCCGGCCTCGAGATGAAAGCGGTCGAGCATCGTCTTAGGCAGCACGGTGGCAACGGAGCCGCCGATCTTCTTGAGCGTTTGGCGTCGGCTGGTCATGCCACGAGTATAGCTACTAATGTTATACCGAGCCAGCTGCCCTCCTCCTAATCGGTGGGAGGCAATGATCGTGGCTACGTTTGCCGCTCATGAGCCCCGGCGACCTGCGCCCTACGGCGTGAGTTTTTCCACTGTGGACAGCGCCGAGCCTCCGTCAAGTCCGCCGAAGAGATAGATGCTGCCGCCGAAGGACGCACTTACAAGGTGTCCGCGCGGCGATGTCAACGCCGGTCCGGAACTCCACGCGTTGGCCACCGGATCGAAGACCTCGACGCTTGCAGTCCACGAGCCATCGTTCCCACCCGCCACGTACAACTTCCCGTTGACGACGGCCGACGCGGCACCGTAGCGCCCGCGAGACATCGGCGGCTTCACCGTCCAAAAATCCGTCGCGGGATCGTACTCTTCCACGACATTGAGAAAGTTGTGGCCCCCCGCGATGTAGATGCGACCTTTGATCACGCCCGCAGCCATGCTCGTGCGACCCGTCGGCATGCTGCTGCCCGTGGTCCAACTGTTGGTGGCGGGATTGTAGATCTCGACAGTGCGATACTGGATTGAACCAGAGGTCTCGGTGCCACCGATCGCATAGATGAGTTCGCCGACGGCGACGACCGCCAGGTGGCAGCGCGCCGTAGGCATGGGCCGACCCGATGTCCAGCTGTTCGATGCGGGGGTGTATATCTCGACACGGGAAGTGCAGAACCCCGAAGCGTTGCCGCCGATCACGTAGATCCTGCCCCCGACGACGGCGCCATTCACGCCATTCATGCCCCGCCGCGTGGGCATGGGTGCGAGGGTCGTCCACGTTTGCGTGGCAGGGTCGAACGCCTCGTGGACGTTCGGGATGAAGCCCCCGATGACATGGATCAATCCGCCAACGGTCGCAGCCGCGGCGTCCCACCGTGCTGTTGGCATCGGGGCCTGCGACGTCCAGGCCGCCGGGACGTTCAGGATTGCCGCAGCGCTGTGGCCCTCGCTGGTTGCGGTGATCGTGGCGGAGCCGGGCGCCACCGCCGTGGCAAGTCCGAGACTGGAGACCGTGACGACCTGGGTGTTGTCCGACGCCCACGTCACCACGCGACCGGACAAGGTGTTCCCGTCGGCGTCCAGCGCGGTCGCTGTCAGCTGGAGCGTACCGCCGGCCTCAAGCGTCGCGGTTGCAGGCGTCACCGTCACGGCCGCCACTGGAATCGGGATAACCGTAATCAGGGCGGCGCCGCTGACGCCTTGGTTCGCCGCGGTAATGGTGACGCTCCCCGCCCGTACGGCCGTTGCGAGTCCGTCAGCCGATACCGTCGCCACGCTGGCGTCTGTTGACGTCCACGTGACCAGCAGTGGAGTGAGCGTGTTTCCGTCGGCATCGATGAGCGTCACTGCCAGCTGCAGCGAACTGCCCTCGGTCACGACTGCCGTCGACGGAGCAACGATGATGGCTGCCACGTTGGTCTTGCCGGTGGTCGTGAACCGGACACAGTCGCCCTGCGATTTGAATCCAAAGGATCTCCAACCTTCGTTCTTGCATTGCTCCTTGCTTACCGGACCGGCGGCGACGCTGCCAGCCGCGGCGTCGGACAGTCTCAAGGCGGTGCGATCGGCGCGCGCGTTCACGCTCGTAGTTGAGTCCGAGCATGCGACGATCAATGCGGCGAGCGCTACGGCGAGCCGTGCTAAGCGTGTGGGCACGTTAATCCTGGTCCGGGGATGGCGTGGATTGGCAACTCTTGGCATTGGCGACGGCATGGCGCGGCCACGCTCGGCGCTCCAAGAGCTTCAACGGACTCCCGCCGCACATTTGCGAACCCCCGCGACGCCGACTAGGGAGCGATGATCCCGCACAAGACGCTCACGGCGAACGTGACTGTTTCGTTCGACACGTTCAGGACCTTGCTCTCGATCGACTGGGTACCGTTCGCGGTAATGGTGGTAGCCCGCATCATCGTCACAACGACCGCGGGAAAGATCGTGCCCGATGTCAGGTTGCCGCCAAGCGCATAGTCGAAACTGAGCAAAACCTTGCCTGTGGGGCACGCCTCCAGGTACGTGTTGTGGGAGTTGGCCGGAACCGAGAACGTGGTGCCATTGCTTCGTTGAACCGCGGTAATCGCCCCGGGCGTGCCTTGAGGACCTGTGGATCCTTGCGGACCCGTGACGCCGGTGGATCCAGTGGCGCCGATCGGCCCGACTGGGCCAGTTGATCCCGTTGGGCCAGTGTCTCCGGTAGGACCGCCGGACGCGCCCGTCACGCCCGTCACGCCCGTCGCACCTGCCCCACCAGTAGCCCCAGTCATCCCGGTCGCACCGGTGGCCCCGTTCGGCCCCGTTGCACCAATTGGTCCAACCGCGCCGGTCGGTCCCGTTTGGCCCGTCGCACCAGTTGATCCAGTCGAACCCGTGGATCCCGTCGCTCCGATTTCCCCTGTTGTCCCCGCAACACCCGTGGCGCCCGAGGACCCGGCAGGTCCGGTGGAGCCGGTCGGTCCGACAGGGCCCGTGGCCCCAGTTGGGCCGGCAGCGCCCGATGCGCCCTTGGCGTTGAACGAGAACAAAAGGTGCGACGAGGCCACACAGGCATTCGGCGCGTTCGGCACCTTGATTCGGTACATCGTGCCGCTACTCGGCACGTAGCATCCATAGAGAGTGTCGCTCTGCGCGATCTGCGACGCGCCGGGCCTGGCGGCGAAAAGCTGAAGCGCGAGTACCGCCGTCACCGCGCGGAATCTGGCCATCGATTCTCCTATTTGACCGCCAGATCGACCTGGATCAACACCAGCTCGATCGCGGCAAGGTCGGGGGCGTCGCCTAGATTGTTGTTCAACTGCTGCTGAGCGGCCTCGACCGCGGCATGGGCCCGACCCAGCGCCGCCATCGCTCGCGTCACTTTTCCCGAGCCGATGGCTTCCGCCACTGCCGCCAGTTCGGTCAACAGGCTCCCTCTCGCCGCGCCATTGCTCATGACGCCCACATTCCGAGTCGCGGCGTCGGCGATCGC